>Ga0335071_10007657_pt1 | contig 11114 bp, 10 predicted proteins | sample Lox_Sample_15_FD_206724 | JGI IMG/M metagenome (GOLD analysis project Ga0335071, IMG submission 206724) | Soil microbial communities from Loxahatchee National Wildlife Refuge, Florida, United States - Lox_Sample_1.5 | ecosystem: Environmental > Terrestrial > Soil > Wetlands | place: USA...
GCACTCAAGAACGGCGTCACCTTCTATCATGTGTGGGCCGACGGGCTCATCCGGCCGCGGATGGGCCTGCCCTTCTCGCTGGTGCTCGCGGTCGTGCTGGCGCCGCTCGCCTGGGCTATCGCGGCACTCGCGCCGGCCTCACCCCGCGACCAGCGCCGGACGCGCCTTCGCACCGCGATGATCGTCATGGCCTCCCTGGGTTTCTGCGGAGTGCTGTTCCCTGTCGCGCAGCAGCAGTTCTTCGGCAAGACCGCGTATCTGAGGCCGGCCCAGGTCGCTGTCGTGCTCGGGGCGCAGGTACACGGCGACGGCACCCCGTCGCCCACCCTCGCCGCGCGCGTGCGTGCGGCAGTGCAGCTGTACAAACAAGGGCAGACCGCGGGCCTGCTGATGTCCGGGGCCCGCGGCGTCGAGGAGCCGGCCAACGAGACGGCGGTGATGCGCTCGCTGGCCATCGCGCAGGGCGTCCCCGCCTCAGCCATCTCTGTCGACCCCGCCGGCTTCAACACCGACGCGACCGTCCGCGACACGGTGCCCGTCCTGCGGGCGAACGGCTACCGGTCCGTCGCTGTGGTCACCGACTACTTCCACCTGCCACGGGTCAAGCTCGCCTACCAGCGTGCCGGCCTGGACGTGATCACGGTGCCCTCCCGCGGCCCGGAGCCGCCCAGGATCGTCGTTCTGCGTGAGATCCCTGCGTTCTGGGTCTACTACCTGCGCGCGGTCCTCTAGGGAGAGTGGGCCCCTGCCCTCGTCGAGCGAGCCACTTCGTTGGGGAAGGTGTGGTGTCGCAGGACGCTGGTCGACGACGAGTCGCCCATGCGGCGCTTCGGGGGAACGTAGTCGCTGAGGTCGGCGCCGCTGGTGAGATGCAGCACGTGTTCGGCGCGCAGCACGCGCAGGGTTTCTCGCATGCGGCTGCGGCGGCTCTGGCGCGGAGACTCGCGCCTGGCGACGCTGTGCACCTCGGTAGCTCCGGCGGCCGAACTGGTCTTGGGCGACGATGCGGAACCGTTCGAATCGCTCACGTCGGTCTTCTCTTGGATGGGGGATCGGTGGCTTCCTAGACTCCCGCTTCCACGGGGATCCTTCCGGCCTTGATCGCCTTGAGCACGAGGGCGTAGTCCTTCTCGGCCTGGTCGGCGTAGATGACCGCGAAGTCGGCGATCGCCTGGTCGAAGCGGCTGCTCACACCCAGGTAAGAGGCAATGGCGATGCGCTGGCCCGAGCGGGCGTGGGCACGGGCCAGCGTCCAGCCGCAGAGCGTAGCCAGGGTCTCGAGGCCGGGGGCCTTGAGCAGCTCGGTCTCGATTGAACCCTTCATGTCGTGCAGCTGGCGCCAGTAGAAGTGGCGACCCTCGGGCTTGCCCGTCATCCAGCCGAGGAAGATGTCGCTCGCTGCCTGCATGAGGCGCTGGCCGGCCACCACGCGGTGGCCTGCGTGGGTGAAGCGGCTGCGGCCGAGGTAAGGCTCGAGCACGGAGGATACAGCCTCCTTGACCTGCAGGAACAAGGGGTCGTCGCTGTCGCGGCCGAGCAGCAGGATGATGAAGCAGCGGGTGCCGACGCTGCCCACGCCGACGGCCTTGCGGGCGATGTCGGCGATCTCGAAGCGGTCGAGCAACGTCCGCCGGTCGTCCTCGAGCGTCGCCTTGTACTGGGCGAAGAGCGCGTGCACACTGTCGGGCTCGTCCAACCCTTCGAGGTGCATCACGAGCGGCGGCTGGTCGACGATGCGGGGACGGCCGTCCACCGCCTCGGTCAGCTTGCCGGCCGCCTGCAGGCTGTCGTGCGTGCGCGCCTTGGCGAGGGTCCTCTCGGCCGCCTTCATCTGGGACTGGGCCGCCTTCCTCTTGGCCTCCTTGGCGGACCGGGCGGCACGCACCGTCTCGAGGAAGTCCTCGGCGACGATGTGCGAGTACCAGACGTCCAGATCGCGCATCTCGGCGTAGGTGGTCATGTGCTCTCGGTAGGAGCGCACCGCGGCGAGCGCGCACTCGCGCGCGACGTCCTCTCCGAAGCCGTTGTCGCGGCTGGCGAGCACGAAGCTCGCCGCCAGCCGCTTCAGGTCCCACTCGAACGGCCCGGGCAGTGTCTCGTCGAAGTCGTTGACGTCGAAGAGCAGCTCGCGCTCGGGCGAGCCGAAGAGGCCGAAGTTCGAGAGGTGGGCGTCGCCACAGAGCTGCACCGTGAGGCCGGTGCGCGGCTGCGGCGCCAGGTCGGCCGCCATGAGCGCCGCGGAGCCGCGGTAGAAGGCGAACGGGGAGGCCGACATGCGGCCCCAGCGGATGGGCACGAGATCGGCTTGGCGCTCATCGTCCTGGGCCCGCAGCAGCGTGATGGGATCAGGCCGGTCGCCGGCCGGCGACCACTCTCTGTGCGAGGTCCGCGATGCCATCTTGCGCGCCTCGCGTCCGAGCGACTGGCGCTCTGCGACCGTGGGGTTGTGTCTCTCGACGCCATTCATGACGGTTCTCCTTCCAGGCGGAATCGACGCTCGGCTCAGGCGGGCGGTCCAGGCAGCGAGAGCAGCTGCTGGCAGGCAAAGAGAAGCAGCGCCATGCCCACCGCGACCAGGGCGTAGCGGCCACGGCGGATCGGGAAGTGAGTGCTGATGCCGACGAGGAAGAGCACGCTCGCGAGGATGACCGTGACGCGGATATAGTGGTCGGCCGTCTCGGCCGCCAGCTGGCCGCGGGCATAGTAGGCGTCGGCCTGATTGTCGAGAGCTCGTGATGCCGCCACGCCGGGGATCTTGAACTCAGGCATCGCCTGTGGCCCCTTCGGCGCGTTCGGGTTCGTGAACGGCTTCGTCGCGAGCCAGGCATCGAACGCAATCCGGTAGTTGGGCAGGAAGAGCTTCCGGGCGACGCGCATAGCGTTCTTGTCGCCGGCGATGTGGGCGGCGTTCCACGTGTTGAAGAGGACCAGGTCGGCCACCCGGAAGGTCAGCCCCTCCTGGAACACCCGGTTCGCCTTCACCCGCGTCGCAGAGGCCTTGGCGAGGTTGAGCGAAGACTCCGTGCCCCACTTGGCAGCCGAGTAGCCGGCCCACGCGGCGATGATCGTGACGATCGACAGGACGACCGCCTCTGCGATGGAGATCCGTTTGTCCTTTCGGTCGCGGCTGCCGTGTTCGGCCTCGTGTTCGGCGTGCTCGCTGATCTTGTTGCCGACCTCAGTGGCGGAGAGTGCTTCGGGCACGGGAGGCTCCTCTCTCGCGTTTCGGATCGGGCGCGTCGTTCGGCGGCTGCCTCATGTCTGTGCCGGCTTCTGCTTGGCGGCATCCGCCGCGCTGTCCGCCGAACGCGGTGAGACGTAGACCACCTCGTGGGGGCGGCGGTAGTGCGAGATGGAGGCCACGATGAGCGCCGCCACCGGGAGCGCCATGAAGGCGCCCATGGGGCCGAAGATGGCGCCGCCGGCGAGCGCGGCGGCGAAGGCGAGCCCCCCGTTCAGGTCCATGGTCTTGGAGCTGATCCTCGGACTCAGCCAGTAGTTCTCGATTTGCTGGTAGACGACCGCATAGGCGACGACGACGAGCGCCTGCACGAAGCCGCTCACCGCGAGCGTGAGGAGCACCGGGATCGCGGCCCCGATGTAGGTGCCGACGCTGGGGATGAACTCGGAGACGAAGCCACCGAACACGGCGAGCGGGAGGGCGAGGCCCACGGGCACGCCGACCGCGACCATGGTGATGAAGAAGCCGGTCCCGTTGATGGCTGTCAGCAGCAGGCGCGAGTAGAAGTAGCCGCCGACGTCGGCGATCGACTGGTCGATGGTCCAGCCCAGGCGCTGCTGGGTGGCCGGCCGGAAGCAGGAGAGGAAGGCTCGCTCCAGGCGGGGGAAGTCCGCGGCGAAGTAGAAGGTGAACATGGCGATGGTGAACAGGTTGAACACCAGGGAGGCGCCCTTGGAGACGACCTGCCCGGCCGCCGGCAGGAGCTTGTCCGACCACTTCTTGAGGAACTCCCCGACGGTCACCACGCCGTCCTTGTAGGCCTGCTTGTCGACGATGTGGACGCCGAACTTGCTCGAGGTCCAGTCGTCCAGGCTGGTCATCCAGCTGCTGCCGTTCTTGGCGACTTCGTGACCGAGCGTGGAGATCGCCGGGATCAGCACCACGACAAGGAGCACCACCGCGGCGGCGCCGACGAGGTAGATGACCGCGACCGCGGCGCCGCGCCGCCAGCCGCGCTTCTTGTGCAGGTGGTCGACCCCGGGGATAAGCGCGAGGGCGAAGAAGACGGAGACCACGAGCATCGTCACGAGAGTGCGCGCCTGATGCGCGGCCCACAGCGCGGCGAGCGTCAGGAGGATGACGCCGACCACGCGCCAGATGGTGCTGGTGGTGATGACGATCTGAGTGACGTTCTTCGGGGCCGCCGGTTGCTGCGGCGGATCCGCCGGCGCCGATGTGGTGTTCAGTGTCGTGTCGTCTGAGCTCATGTCTCCTCGTTCTCCGTGATCGATCGCCTAGACATGCTGCGCTTGACCGATGGTCTTGGGCACGATCCCGGCCGGATGCCGTCGCGCCGCCCATCTGCGCAGCGCGTGTTCGACCCAGTGCCCGATCAGAGAGCTCACGCCGCCTCCGATTGTCGCGCCGATGCGCCCTCCGAGCGCGGCGCCGACGGCGCCGCCCGCGGCGCCGCCGATGGTGGCGCCGATGATCCGCCGCTCCTTGTCTGCCTTGTCCGCCATGCCAGTCATCTCCTCGGACTGATCTAGATGAAGTAGGACAGGAGCCGCATGAACGAGTTGCGGAAGCGGACCGGGAGGCTGAGCGCGTCGAGCTCCTCCAACGTCACCTCGTGGCTCTCGGCGATGTCCGCCTCGAAGAGGGCCTCCTGCTGCTGCGCGAGACCCTCATCGAAGAGCCAGACCATGAGCTCCTTGTGCAGCCTGAGGCTGCGGATGTCCATGTTCATGGTGCCGATGGCGGCGACCTGTGAGTCGACCGCGATGGTTTTGGAGTGCAGGAAGCCCGCCTTGTAGAGGTAAACATGGGCGCCTGCCTCGAGCAGTGGCCGGAAGTAAGTCCAGGCGGCCCAGAACGGCACCGCCTTGTCCGGGATGCCGGTCATCATGAAGCGCACGTCCACGCCGCTCAGCGCCGCGTTGATCATCGTGTCGTAGAGACCCACCTCGGGAACGAAGTAGGGCGACTGGATCCAGACGCTGCTCTCGGCGTTGCCCACGGCCACCATGTGCACCCGGCGTGATGACTGCCACGGGTCCTCGACCGACTGCGCCACCACCTGGCAGAGGATGCCGTCCTCCGGGTCCTTGGGCGGCGCCGGCAGGTACTCCTCGCCGAGCAGGTCCTCGGCGCGGTGTTCCTGCCAGCGCACCGCGAACAGCGCCTGGAGCTCGCCGACGACCTGACCGGTGACGCGCAGATGTGTGTCGCGCCAGCGCGCGAACCGCTTGCCGCCGTCCACATACTCCTGGCCGACGTTGTAACCGCCGGTGTAGCCGATCTCGCCGTCGATGACGACGATCTTGCGATGGTCGCGGTAGTTGACCCTGGTCAGGGATTGCATGTCGGCGGCCAGCTGCACGCCGAGCGGCTCGAGAGCCTTGAGCTTCTTCTTGCCCCAGGCCTTGCTGCCCAGGTAGTCGTAGAGGAACCGCACCTCGACGCCGGCCTGCGCGCGCTCGCGCAGGATGTCGATGAGCGCGTCGGTCAGCTCGTCGTCCTCCCAGATGAAGTACTGGATGTGGATGAAGCGCTGAGCTGCCAAGAGGTCCCGCTTGAGCGTGTCGAACTTGCCGAGGCCGGTCTCGAAGATCTCGGCCGTGTCGGCGGTGACGATGCGGAAGCCGTTCTCTCGCCGGATGGCCGTCCTCAAGCGGCCGACGTAGGTCCCGGCGTAGAGGCGCTCAAAGCGCCGGCGCGCCGGCTCGGTGCGCGCGAAGAACGGCTCCAGAGCCGCGCGCGCGGCGTAGAGGTGAGCTCTCAGCTGCCCCTTCCTGGCGTCGATCGCCGCCCAGTCACGGCCGGTGAAGAAGTAGAAGACGATGCCCAGGACGGGCAGGAGCAGGAGCGCGAACGCCCACGCCAGCGTGTCGCCGGGCTCCCGATTCTCGAGGATGAGCGTGACCATCACGTAGAGCCAGAGAATGAGGTACGGCACCCAGATCCACCACGGGAAGAGCCAGAAGAACAACATGCTGTGCTCGCTCCTATCCTCGAGGATCGCCGCGGCGGGGTGGCACTTCGGCCGCCCCGCCGCGGCTCGCCACACTCACGACTCGGCGAGTTCCTTCTCCGCCGCGGAGATCTCCTTGTCGAGCTCCTTGCGGTCCAGGTCGATCTGCTTCTCGAGCTGCTTTTCGGCCCTGATGCCGGCCTTCTCCAGCGCCTCCTGCATCTTGTCCTTGCCGATCACGATCAGCAGCGCCTGGCCGACGTCGAGCAGCTCGCCGAGCTCCTTGACGTCCTTGCGCGACATGCCCCTCCAGAAGTGGCCGATCAGCCCACCGGTCACGCCGCCCACAGCTGCGCTCACGAGGAGCGAGGGCGGGAAGAGGATGCCGACGACGGCGCCGACGGCGATGCCGGTCCAGGCGCCGTGCTGGGTCGGCTTCTCGTGCTTCTCCACCTTGACGTTGCCATCGTCTTCCTTGACGGCGATAGCCGCATCGTAGGTGCCGATCGCGCCCGCTGCGTGGAGGTCGCGGACCACCTCGAGGTCGGCGGCGGCGATGTCACGGTCGCCGTAGGTGCCGACGAACAGGAACACGGGGTCTTTTGCCATCTTGTTCTCCTTCTCAATCGGGGTGGCGGTGGTGATATCGACCGCCTGCTCGCGGTCGGCCTCAGCCTTTGCGGGGTCGCTCTCCGGTCGTCGGCTCCGCATCTCGACGCCGGATCGGGACGAAGCAGACCGCCAGGCCCGCCGGCCGCACCGAGACGATGGCCACCGTGGGTCCGTCGTCCTCTTCGTGCGGCGCACTGGCGCTGCCCGGGTTCAGGTAGAGCGTGGTGTCGACCCAGGCCGCCGCCGGGACGTGATCGTGGCCGTAGACCACGAGGTCCGGTGGCTCGGTGAGACCGGCGATCCTGCCGGCGGCCAGGTCCTTCAAGAGCCGCTTCCTCTTGTGACCCACCAGGAAGCGCACGCCGCCTGCCTCGCCCACTGCATCACGCGGCAGCGACGACATCGCTTCTCCGGAATCCATGTTGCCGGCGACGGCGGTGACCGGCGCCACGGTCTCGAGCGACCGGATGATCTCCGGGTCGACGATGTCCCCGGCGTGGATGATGTGGATCACGCCGGCGAAGATCTCGAGTACCTCGGGATCCAGGAAGCCGTGGTTGTCGCTGATCACACCGATGCGCACCTCTGCGGGCGCACTGCGGGGCGCCAGGTCCGCAGTCGCGACCCGGGTCGAGCGCGATGCGGCGGATCGCCCGCCCTGGGTCCCGCCAGGTGCCGCATTCTTCGGACGCGGCTTGGCGGCCGAGCGGACAGACGAGAGCGGGACGGCGGTGGCCAAAGCCGTCGACGGGGGGGCATTTGCCCCGCCTCGGAGGGCGAGCGACGCCTGTACTGGCGCCGCCACCAGATGCCCGAGTCCTTCCACGCGCTTCGCCATGTCGCCCGATCGCCGCTTTCTACTTCTCGTGTTTGCGCGCGCCGAAGGCGTGCTTGAGCTGCTTCTCCTGCTCTTCGGTGAGGTTGGAGCGCACGAGGGTGGCGTGCGAGCCCTCCACCGCGGCGAGGAACTTGTCCTCCGTCACCTGGCCGGCGAGGAGGTACCAGCCGGCCTTGCCCGGCGGCACGGCGTCGCCCATCTGCTGCAGGACGTCTTTGTCGAGGCCGGTCTTGCCGAGCTTGCCGAAGAGGGCGCCGAAGGCCGCGCCGATGGCCAGCCCCAGGAAGGGCACCAGGAAGAGGAGGCCGAAGAGCATGCCCCAGAAGGCTCCGCCCAGGGCGCCGGCGCCCACGAGGTGGTGACCGTGCTTCACGTGGGGTTTGCCGTCGGGGTCGCGCACGACCTCGGCGGCGTCCTGCAGATCGACGATCATGTCCTTCTGCAGCTGTGCGAGCGTGACGCCGAAGCTGTCCGCCGCCGCCTCATTCTCGAAACCCAGTATCAACAGTTCGCTCATGTCGATCTCCTTGCTTTCATGGCGTTCACGTCAACGCGTGCGTTTGGTCGCCGTCCCTCAGAACGCGCGCCGCCGCATCCGGCGCCGCTGCCGACGGCGGATGCCGCAGACGGACACGGGCGAGAGCGGGCGGCCGAAGGGATCGATGAACAGCGTCACGTCGCCGGCCTGCGCCGGGACCTTCCCCTCGAGGACCTCGATCGTGTAGCTGAGGTGGCCGTTCTCGAGGCGCGGGTCCTTGATCACGACGACCGCGTCCTCCGGCACCTCGCCGCCGGGCTCGAGGAAGGAGAGCACGGCGTTCGGCGGGTCGGCCGCGAAGCTGTTGTCCCCGACGCCCCAGAGGTCGACGAAGTCGGTCGTCTTCATGCTCCCGACCACGCGCTGCGGCCTGTCGGAGAAGTAGAGCGTCGAGGCAGTGACACCCGCCAGCGTGAGCGTCCCGCCATCGCTGGTCACGCCCTGCGCGGTCTGCACGAACATCGACTCTTCCGCTTGCAGCTCTTCGGTCTGCTTCTCGTCCACCATCTCGACCTCGGTTCACCTTGACGGTTCTGACTGACTGCGCACGTCGTTATCCGGCGCACCACTGGTATCCCACCGGGCCGGGTGAGGCGTCATCACCTGCGAACGTTTTCACCCAGGTGAAGACGGGGGATTCGGTGCGAGACGAGGGCTTGCCTTCGCGGGCTTGGGGATGCGGTCGCGAGAAGCTCCTCACCTGGCTGGAGGTACGGAGATACTCGTGGTCGCCGGAAGGTATTAATGTGTGCCGGAGCCGCATAGATTGGGCCTAGGCACACAGAACTGGCAAGGAGAAGGTGTCCATTAGCGTCGAGCCAAAGCTGCGATCCGTCGGGTCAGAGGAAGAGCCGATCGCTGTGCCGACGCTGGTCGCCGTCAAGCTGTACCCCCCGCCCGTGCGAGAGCAGGCGATCCCAAGGGACCGCCTTCTTGAGCGACTCAGCGAGGGGTCCGGCCGCAGACTTACGCTCGTCGCTTGTCCTGCCGGCTACGGCAAGTCCAGCCTGCTGGCGCAATGGCGCGAGACGCAAGCGGCGCACAAGCCCGTCGCCTGGTTGACGCTGCACGAGCGCGACGACGACCCGGTCAGGCTCTGGTCATATGCCATTGAGGCGCTACGGAGGGTCTGTCCCTCCATGAGCCAGTCAGCCGCCGTCACGAGCACTGACCCCGACCACCTTTCGGAAGTCGTCCTGCCGGACCTCGCCAACGAACTGGCTCAGCTGGGCGAGGTCGCCCTGATCCTCGACGACTTCCATCGGCTCTCGCACGGGCCGGCCAGCGAGAGCGTCGCCTGGTTCATCCAGAACCTGCCTCGCTCGTTCCAGCTCGTGATCGCGACGCGTACGGAACCCTCGCTGCGGCTGCCGGTACTTCGCGTTCGTGATGACCTTGTGGAACTGCGCGCCGACGATCTGCGCTTCTCGCTCGAGGAGGCCGATGCATTCCTCAACGGCCGGCTCGGCCTCGGCCTCGCTGCGGACGACGTAGCGACCTTGGTCTCAAGGACGGACGGCTGGCCGGCAGGCCTGTATCTCGCCGCCCTTTCCTTGCACCACGCCTCGGACAAGCACGCCTACGTCAAGGGTTTCGGCGCCTCCAGCCGCCATGTCCTTGACTTCCTGGTCACCGAAGTGCTCGAGCGCGAGGATGCGGCCGTGCAGACCTTCATGCGCCGTTCCGCGGTACTGGAGCGGCTCACAGGCCCGCTCTGCGCGGCCGTCACCGGCGAGGCCAACTCGACCCACATGCTCGCGGACCTCTCGGCCACCAACCTCTTCCTCACCCCCCTGGACGAGGAGGGCGACTGGTACAGGTTCCACACCCTCTTCCGCGAGCTGATGAACATCGAACTCGCGCGTCGCGAACCAGCCCTCGTGCCAACTCTTCACGCGCGCGCCTGCGCGTGGCACCGCGACCAGGGGAACCTCGAGGAAGCCGTCGATCATGCGCTGGAGGCCGGAGCGTTCGCCGAGGCCGCGGCTTTGATCGAGACGTCGTGGATCTGGTTCTACAGCCACTACAGACAGGCCACCGTACTGGCATGGCTGAGGAGGTTCCCGGACGAGCTGGTGAAGGACAATCCCGTACTGCTCCTGGTCAAGGCCTGGATGCTCGCGCTCGCCCGGCGATGGGGGGAGTCGGCGCAGATCCTCCAGGAGGTCGAGCAGAGGGAAGAGGATCATCAGGGTCCGCTCCCCGGCGGCCTCACCTCGGTGGAGGCAGGAGTCGCCCTCCTGAGGGCGGCGTCGCCGTCTGGCGACGTCGGCTCTCTGACGGCACAGTCCCTCAGGACCGTGACCCTCGAGGGGCCGGGCTCGCCGTGGCGACCCGTGGCCTGCTGGGCCGTCGGCCGCGGCCTGTACTTCAGCGGCGAGCCCGAGGAGGCCGAGGACTGGTTCGAGGAGGCGATTGACCTTGCCGCCGAGACGGGGCACGCGATCATGCAGGCGTCGTCGCTCTCCTACTGCTCGAAGATCGCCGGCGATGCGGGTCGTCTCGATGAGCAGGAGCTGTTCGCGAAGCAGGCCACGGACGTACTGAGCGCGGAGGGCATCGAGGAGGAGGCAGGCACGATCTACTCAGCACAGGGTGCCGCGCTCGGTGCTCTCGGGAACTTCGACGAAGGCATCCTCTGCTTCGATCGGGCTTTGACGCTCGCGCGTCGTCGTGGCGAGCCGCTCGACCTGGCGGACATACTGCTTCGCCAGGCGATGCTCCTTCGTGGTCTCGGGGACGGGGAGCGGGCGGCCGCGTCGATCGCCGAGGCAAGGTCCGTGATCGACTCCTGCCGCGACCCTGGGAACCTGGGCGAGCGTCTGGCGGCCCTCGAGCCGCAAATCGAAGCGCAGGCGGAAGACTCGGAGGTGAGTCACAGCGAACGCCGGGTCCTCAGGCTCATGAACACGCAACTGACGTTTCGAGAGATCGGCAACGAACTCTACCTCTCGCGCAACACGGTCCACAG
>Ga0335071_10007659_pt1 | contig 11114 bp, 6 predicted proteins | sample Lox_Sample_15_FD_206724 | JGI IMG/M metagenome (GOLD analysis project Ga0335071, IMG submission 206724) | Soil microbial communities from Loxahatchee National Wildlife Refuge, Florida, United States - Lox_Sample_1.5 | ecosystem: Environmental > Terrestrial > Soil > Wetlands | place: USA: Florida...
TTCCCCAAACCCTGTGGAGGGCCGGGCACGCTCGAGGAGGGGTCCGTTTTCCCTTGACCTTCGAGCGATTTCGCCTCTTCCCAGAGCGCGTCCATCTCCGCCAGCGTGGCGCCGCCGTGCGGCACGCCGCGCGAGGCCAGCTGGCGCTCGAGGTGGCCGAAGCGCGACAGGAAGCGGCCGATGGCGCCGCGCAGCGCCTCCTCGGGCGGGATGGAGAGCTTGCGGCCCAGGTTGGCGAGGGCGAACAGGACGTCGCCGAGCTCGTGCTCGATGGCGGCCCGGTCGCCCTCCTTCACGGCGTCATCGAGCTCCCCGAGCTCCTCGTCCACCTTGGCCCGAGCGCCGCCGGCGTCCGGCCAGTCGAAGCCGATGCGGCTGGCCTTCTCCGTGAGCCGATCGGCCCGGGCCAGGGCAGGCATCTCGCGGGGCACCCCCTCCAGGACGCTGTGCCCGGCCCCCTTGCGCTTCTTCTCCTCGCGCTTCAGGGCCGCCCACTGGCGCAGCACGCCCTCCGCGTCCTTCACCTCGGCGTCGCCGAAGACGTGGGGGTGGCGCGATACCAGCTTCCCGGAGATGGCGTCGGCCACATCGGCGAAGTCGAAGGCGCCCTCCTCCCGGCGGAGCTGGGCCTGGAAGACAATCTGCAGGAGCAGGTCGCCCAGCTCCTCGCGGTGCTCGGACACGTCGCCCGCGTCGATCGCCTCGAGCACCTCGTAGGTCTCCTCCAGCACGTAGGGACGGAGCGAGGAGAGGGTCTGCTCCCGGTCCCAGGGGCAGCCGCTCGGGCCGCGCAGGCGTTCCATGAGGGCGAGGAGCTTGTCGATGGCTTCCGCGGCTCGGCTCATTCGATGGCACCGTGCTGCCGGGTGGTCGTCGGTGGGTCGGAGTCGGCCCCGCGCGCCGCCGCGGCGACACGTCTTCTTAGCGCGCGACGGGGCGTGCTAGCATCCCGTTCTCGCGTGATGCCCAGCGGAACCACTGCCGCCACCGCGCTGGTGGCGCTCCTTGGCCTGGCGCTGCCGGGGCTGGCCCGACCCCAGGTCGCACCGCCCCGCCTGATCGAGGACGACGATCAGGAGGAGCCGGCTCCTCCGCCGGCACCGGCCACGCCGCCGCCGGCGCACGAGGCGGTCGCCGTCCCCCCTTCGGTCCACGAGCCGGCCCCGGCCGTGCAGGCGCCGGCCCCGCCCGCCGGCGCGCCCATCGGCCCGCCGGCCAGCCGCTCCCCGGAGCCGGCGCGCAAGGTGGTGCTGGTCCAGACCAGCTGGGCGAAGCTCGTGCAGGCCTGGGACACCCGGCGCCGAGCCCTGCACGAGGGGGATCCCGCCGGCGCCGACGCCGCCCAGAAGACGCTGCTCTCGGCGCAGCGCGAGCTGGGCATCGAGAACCTGGTCCCCTTCGCGGCCGCCGAGGTCCGGGCCGTGGCCCGGGCCCTGGCCTCCAACCTGCCCGCCGAGGCGCTGAGCCGCGCCGAGGTGGCGGTGAGCCTGGCGCCGGACTGGCCGGAGGCCCACCTGGTGCGGGCGCGGGCGCTCCTGTCCACCGGCGGGGCGGGCGCGGCGCTGGGCGCGGTGGCCGACGCGGCGGCCGCCGCCTGGCGGGACCCGCAGTCGGTCCGCGCCCTCCAGGGCGACCTCTTGGCGGCGCTGGGCGCCGCCCTGGCCGCCGCCAGCCTCCTGACGCTGCTCCTCCCGGCGCTGGCGCGGCTGCGCCTGTTCTTGCACGACTTCCACCACCTGCCGCTGGTCCGTGGCGCCCCGCGAGCCCAGGCGGCCCTGGTGGCCCTCGCCCTCCTGGCCGCGCCCGCCGCCCTGGGGCTCGGGCCGCTGGCGGTGATCGCGGCCCTCTCGCTGTGCACCTGGCTGTACCTGTCCCTGCGCGAGCGGCTGATGGCGAGCGCGGCGCTGGCCGTGCTCTTCCTGCTCCCCTGGGCGGCCGAGCGAGCGGTCCGCCTGGTGATCTGGACCGGCACGCCCGCCGAGCGGGTGTACCGCATCGAGCACGGCGCGCTCTCCGACGAGGAGGCCGCGGCCTACCTGAAGGGGCTGGGCGAGTCCCCGTCCGAGCCGCTCCTGGCCGCCCTGGGGTGCCACCTCAAGCGCCGCGGGGACCTCGACGGCGCGCTCCGCCTCTATCGCGCCGCCGAGACGGCCGACCCTCACGCCGCGGAGGTCCTGGTCAACGTCGGCAACGTGCTCTTCCTCAAGGACGACCTGGACGGCGCCCGCGCCGCCTACCTCGCCGCCCAGGACCGCGCCGAGGGCGACCTGGTGGTCCGCGGCACCGCCGCCTACGACCTGTCCAAGCTGTTCGTGCGCACCGCCGAGATGGAGAAGAGCTCCGCCGCGCGCGCCAACGCCGAGCAGATGGCCGGCGCCTTCCTGGCCGGCCGCGGCTCGGACGAGGACTTCTCCGCCAACCGGTACCTGGTCGACGTCCCGGTCCCGGCCGCCAAGGTGGCGGCGCTGGCGGCCGGCGACCCGGCGCCCGCGGCGCTGCGGGCCTGGCTCGAGGGCCTCTTGCTCCGGTCCGCCGCCGGCGCCGTCTGGCCCTGGGCGGCGACGGGGGTCCTGGCCGCCCTGTGGCTGCTCTCGCTGGTCGGGCCCGGCCTCGACCCCAGCCACTCCTGCTTCCGCTGCGGGCGCCCGGTCTGCCGGCGCTGCGACGCCGCCACCGGCCGCTCCTGTGGACAATGCGTCAACGTCTTCGAGCGCAGGGGGGTGGTCGAGGTCCGCGACCAGCTTCGCAAGGAGCGGCAGGTGCGGCGCCACGCCTTCTGGGCCCGGCGCATCGCCCGCGCCCTGGCCCTGCTCCTCGGCGGCGGCGGCCACCTGTTGGCAGACGCCCCGCTGCGCGGGGCCCTCATCGTCGGCGCCCTGGCCTTCTGCGCCTTCCTGGTGTGGTTCTGGCCCGGTGTGGCACCCCCGCCGAACCCGTCCTCGCTGGCGCTGGCCGCCAAGATCCTGGTGGCGGCGCCGCTGGGGCTGGTCATCTGGGCGCTGGCGGTGCGCGACCTCTTCCGCCGGACCGGGGGCTAGCGGCCATGGCGCTCAAGGGCACGCTCAAGGACTTCGGCATCGCGGAGATCCTCCAGCTCATCGGGCAGCAGATGAAGAGCGGGGTCCTCCACCTCGAGTCGCGCGACGAGGAGATCCACATCGCCATCTCCGAGGGGAGCGTGGTCCGCGCCGAGCAGGTCGGGCGCAAGGCCAACGAGCGGCTGGGGGCCATGCTGGTGCGGGCCGAGATCATCTCCCAGCCCGACCTGGATCAAGCCCTGGACCTGCAGCGCCGTACCCTGCGGCGCCTGGGGGACATCCTCGTGGACCTGGGGTCCGTCTCCCACCAGGATCTGCGCGAGATCACTCACCTCCAGACCACCGAGACCATCTACCGGCTCTTTCACTGGAAGAGCGGTACCTACGAGTTCGAGGCCGGAGGGGTGGAGTGGGACCGGGAGACGGCCTCGCCGCTCCGCGCCGAGTCGGTGCTGATGGAGGGCTTCCGGCGGGTGGACGAGTGGCCCATCGTCAGGAAGCGAATCCCCTCGCTGCAGGCCACCTTCGAGCGGAAGCGGGCGCTGCCGATGGAGGGCCCGGGTAGCCCGGGCGAGGAGGCCGAGCTGGCGTCGATCGGCCTGAACGAGCGGCGGGCCTACCTGCTGGCCACGCCGGGCCGGACCGTGGAGAAGATCGTCGACCTCTCCCGCATGGGCGAGTTCGAGACCTGCAAGGCGCTGGCGAACCTGGTGAACCACGGCTACCTGGCCCAGCTCGCGCCCACCGGCCGGGCGCGGAAGGCCGGCGCCTACGCCCTGGGCTGGAGGGCGCGGGCGCGGGCCGGCGCGGTCCGCGCCGTCTCCACGCTGGCCATCGCGGCGGCGCTGGGCGGACTGGCCACCTGGGTCGACCGGAGCGCCCTGGCGGCGGCCGGGCCGGGCGGCGTGCCGGTCGAGGACGGGGCGCCGCGCCGGTTCGAGTCCCGGTACGCGCTGGCCCGGCTCGAGGGGGCCCTCGAGACCTATCGGGCCGAGCGCGGCGAGTATCCCGAGCGCCTGGCCGAGTTGGTGGAGGTGGGGCTCATCTCGCGGCGCGAGCTCTCCTCCCCCTGGCGCGAGGAGTTCTTCTACAGGCGGCGCCCCGAGGGCGCCTACGTGCTCTTGCCGCCGATGGAGTGAAGCCCGTGACCCCGCGCCGCGGAGGCGTTAAGGGTAGGTGGGCTCTCCGCCGACAGGAGGGGACGCCCTTCCCAGAAAGGAACCGAATTGGCCCAGGGCGCAGCGGAACCCCTCAAGACCTCGCGGCTCGAGTTCCCCGACAACGACCGCGTCCGCGCCCTCTGCGGCGCGCACAACGAGCACCTGAAGCTGATGGAGAAGCGGCTGGGGGTGCAGCTGGGGCTGCGGGGCGGCCAGATCGTGGTCTGCGCGGCGGAGGAGGCCCAGCTCCGGCTGGCCGAGTCGTTGGTGCGCGAGCTCTACGACCTGGTCGAGGCCGGCTACCCGCTCTACCTGGAGGACGTGGACCAGGCGACCAAGCTGGTGGGGCAGGGGGTGCCCCTCAAGGAGATCTTCGGCGACACCGTCTTCGTCTCCTCCCGCCACCGCATCATTACGCCCAAGGGGCTGGCCCAGAAGCGCTACATCCAGGCCATCCGCGACGACGACATCGTCTTCGGGATCGGCCCGGCCGGCACCGGCAAGACCTACTTGGCCATGGCCATGGCGGTCGCCTACCTCGTGGAACGGAAGGTGAAGCGGATCGTGCTCACCCGTCCGGCGGTGGAGGCCGGCGAGCGGCTGGGCTTCCTCCCCGGCGACATCGCCGAGAAGGTGAACCCCTACCTGCGGCCGCTCCACGACGCGCTCTTCGACATGGTCGACTACGAGAAGGCGTCGGCGCTCATCGAGCGCGGCACGGTGGAGGTGGCGCCGCTGGCCTTCATGCGGGGCCGCACCCTGAACGACTCCTTCATCATCCTCGACGAGGCCCAGAACACCACCGCCGAGCAGATGAAGATGTTCCTCACCCGGCTCGGGTACGGCTCCAAGGCGGTGGTCACCGGGGACGTGACCCAGGTGGACCTGCCCACCGGGCGCGGCTCGGGGCTCATCGAGGTGCAGCGGGTGCTCCGCGGGGTGGAGGGGGTGTCCTTCTGCGGCTTCAGCGAGGTGGACGTGGTGCGGCACCCCCTGGTCCAGGAGGTGGTCCGGGCCTACGACGTCTACGAGGCAGAGCGGCGGGCCCGCGAGGCCTCCCCCGACGAGCGACGCGACCCGCGGTAGCGCTCCGGAACCCGTTGCCTTCCTGCCACCGTGGTGAGAACCTCCCGGCCCGTGGCCGAGGAACCCGAGCCCACCGCCACCTCGGAGGTGGTGCAGCCCGTCCGCCGGGACGTGTTCGGGCGGGCCCTGGGTGTCGCCCTGGTGGCCCTGGTGTCGGCCGCCTCGGGCTGGCTGCTCGCCCCCGCCGACGGCGCTCGACTGCCCGGCCCGGAGGCGCTGGGACAGCCCGCGCCCCGCTCCATCCGCGCCAACCAGGACTACGACATCGAGGACCCCGAGGCCACCGCCCGGCGGCGGGCGGAGGCTGCGGCCAGCGTCCGCCCGGTCTACGACCTCGACGAGGGCGCGCCCAGCGAGGCCACGGCCCGCATCCACGCCGCCTTCCAGCTCATGCGCGACGAGGAGCAGGCGCTGGCCCGCACCGCCTGGGCGGAGGCAATCCGGCCGGCCGAGCTGGTCCGCCGCTTCGGCGCGCAGCGCACCGCCTTCACCTCCAGGCTCCAGGTCCTGGTGCGGGACGACGACTTCGCCGCGCTGTGCGAGGCGCACTTCTCCGAGGACGCCGAGCGGGAGCTCTCCTCGCTGGCGCTGCGCGGCCTCTCCGGCGAGGTGATCGGGGACCAGCGCCTGCTCTCCGACGACCTGGAGCAGGGCTTCGTGATGCGCAGCATCCTCTCCGGCGAGATCCAGGGCGAGCGGGTCATGACCCGCGACGCCCTGATCCGCGACGTGCCTACCGCCCGGGACGAGGTGGCCCGCACCGGGGCGGCGCGGCTGGACAAGGAGCGGCCCGGGCTCTCCGCGGCGCTCACCCGGCTGGCCAGCGCCATGGTCCATCCCACCCTGGCCCCGGACCTGGCCGAGACCGGCCGCCGGCGCGAGGAGGCCGCCTCCCGGGTGAAGCCGGTGGTGGTGGCGGTGAAGCGGGGAGAGCGGATCATCGAGGAGGGCGAGCCCATCGAGGCTCGCCACCTCCTGGTCTTCGATGGGATGCGGGCCCAGCAGCACGGGCGCGACCCGGCCCACGTCCGGTTCGGCGGCGGGGCGCTGGTGGCGCTGCTGGTCTCGGTGCTGTGGGTGTTCGCCCGCCGGAACGTGCCGCGCTTCCGGCCGGCCCGGCGCGACGCGCTGCTCCTCACCGCGCTCCTGGTGGGCACGCTGGGCCTGGCCACGGCCGGCTTCACCGTGGCCGACGCGCTCCACGACCGGCTGCCGGCCGGGCTGCCGGCGGCCTCGCTGCGCTTCCTCATCCCGGTGGCGGCCGGGGCCATGATCGTCCGGCAGGTCCTCTCCGCCGAGGCGGCACTGCTCTTCGGCCTGGCCTCGGGCCTGGCCGGCGGGCTCCTGGCCGGCCAGTCGATCGGCTACGCCATCTTCGCCACGCTCACCTCCATGGCCGCGGCCGGCTTCTCGCCGGGGAGCTGCGACCGGGCCCGGCTCTTCCGCACCGGCCTGCTGGTGGGGCTGGCCGGCGGCGCGGCGGTGTTCGCCCTGGGCCTCTTCGCCGGCAGGCCCTGGCTGGAGCTGGGCGGCTCCTCGCTGGCGGCCCTGGTGGGGGGCGGCCTGGCGCTGCCGGTGGTGGTGGTGGGGTTCCTGCCGGTGGTGGAGGGGGTCTTCGGCTACGTCACCGACGTGAAGCTCCTGGAGCTGGCCAACCTCAACCACCCCGCCCTCAAGGAGCTCATCCTCCAGGCCCCGGGGACCTACCATCACTCCATCCTCATGGGATCGATGGTGGAGGCCGGTGCCGAGGCCATCGGCGCCAACCCGCTCCTGGCTCGCGTCTGCGCCTACTACCACGACCTGGGTAAGACCCGGAACCCGCTCCACTTCGCCGAGAACCAGAGGGGCGAGAACCGCCACGACGGCCTGGCCCCGTCGATGAGCGCGCTGATCGTGAAGCGCCACGTGACCGACGGGCTGGAGCTGGCCCGGCGCTGGCGGCTGCCGCGGGTGGTGAGCGACGCCATCGCCCAGCACCACGGCACGCGCCACGTGGGCTACTTCTGGGCCCGGGCGCGGCGCGCGGCCGAGGAGGCCGGCGCCCGGGGGCAGGTCCTGGACGAGTCGCTCTTCCTCTATCCCGGGCCGCGGCCGCAGACGCGCGAGGCCGCGCTGGTGATGATCGCCGACGCCTGCGAGGCGTCGGCCCGGGCCCTGGAGAGCCCGAGCACCGAGGCGCTCCGCACGCTGGTCAACGAGCGGATCAACGAGGTCTTCTCCGAGGCTCAGCTCGACGACTGCGAGCTGACGCTCCGCGACCTCAACGCGGTGGCCGGCGCCATGGTGCGCGCCTTGGAGGCCATCTACCACACGCGCCCCGGCTATCCGCGTTCGGCGCAGAAGCCCGGCCAGCCCAGCGTGCAGCTCCTGGCGCGGCCGTGATCGTCCGGCTCTCCAGCTCGCACCGCGCCTTCGCCAGGGCAGGGCAGCGGCTGCGCCGCCGCGCCGCGGAGTTCCTGGCGGCCATGGGCAGGCGCGACGCCGAGCTCTCCGTGGTGCTCACCACCGACGCCCGCATCCGCCGCCTCAACCGCACCTGGCGACACCTGGACCGGGCCACCGATGTCCTCTCCTTCCCGATATCGAATCCGCCCGGTGCTGGGACCCTCCTGGGCGACGTGGTAATCTCAGTGGACACGGCCGCGCGACGCGCCCGTGCGGAGGGCCGCCCGCTCCGCGAGGAGCTGGACAGGTACCTCGCCCACGGTCTCCTGCACCTGCTCGGCTACGACCACGAGCGGGCCCGGGACGCGCGGGAGATGGCGGGCAAGGAGGCGGCCCTCGCCCAAGCCCCGGGGCTGGTGGGGGCGGCGATGGAGAGGAAGCGCCGGCGCGCTGACCGGCGAGACGACAGGCCATGGACCCCTTCGCCGACATCGACCTCGACTCCGAGTCGGTCTGGCTCGACGGCGCGTGGTACACGCGCGAGGAGCTCGCCCGCCGCATCAAGGAGATGATCGAGTCCGGGGACTTTCGCGTCTCCCGGCCCAGCCAGGCGCTGGAGCGGCTGGAGGCGGCGCTGGGCAGCGCCCAGATGGTGTCGGTCCGCCTGCCCGGCGATCTGTTCGCCACCGTGAATGCCACCGCCACCAGGCTGGGGCGGCCCATGGGCCACCTGCTCCGCGAGGCGGTGGCCTACTACCTGGCAGCGGCGGAGGCCTACGGCGCCAGCCAGGGCGAGGTCGGGACGCCCCCGCCGGCCGCCATCGAGGTGGACCTCCGCGACGAGGCGCCGCCACCCCGGAAGGCGCGGTGAGCCAGGCGCCGGCTGGACCTGCTCGCGCCGGCCGTCCCGGCTAGAATCCCCGCCCTCGATGCGACGACTCCTGCCCCTGGCCGCCGCCCTCGCCTCGGGCGCCGCCACCGCCCTGGCGCTGCCGCTGGTGGTGCCGTTCCTCTCCATAAGGCCGGTCGACCCGGGCGGACGGCTGGAGGTGGTGGCCTGGGTCTCGCTGGTGCCGGCCTTCCTCGCCCTCCGTGGCTGCCGCGGCACCTGGCGGGCGGCGCTCCTCGGGCTGCTGGCCGGCCTGGCCTACTTCTTCTGCGCCATCTACTGGGTGTCGCACGCCATGACCGCCTTCGGCGGCCTTTCCCTCCCGATGTCCCTCCTGGCCCTCACCCTCCTGGTCCTCTACATGGCCGCCCACTGGGCCCTGGCCTTCGGCGTGAGCGCCCGGGTGCGGGCGCGGCTGGGCTGGCCGCTCTGGGCCATCCTGCCGCCCGCCTGGACGGGGGCGGAGCTGCTCCGGAACTACCTCTTCTCCGGATTCCCATGGGCCGACCTGGGCTACACCCAGGTGCGGACCCTGCCGGTCGCCCAGCTCGCCTCCCTGGTGGGCGTCTACGGCATCGCCGCCCTGGTGGTGCTGGTGAACGCGGCGCTGGCCGAGCTGGCGGCGGCCGTCGCCGGGCGCAGGGCGCCGCCGATCCGCCCGCTGGCGGTCGCCGCCGCCGTGCTGGCCCTCGCCGTCGGCTACGGGGAGCTTCACCTCGCGTCGGTCCGGGCGCAGGTCCTGGCCGCGCCGACCATCGAGGTGGGGGTTGTGCAGCCCAACGTCGACCAGTCGGTCCGCAACGGCCGGCGCCAGCACGAGGAGTACATCCTGGAGCGCCTGGTCGGCCCCACGGTGGAGGCCGACCGGGCCGGCGCCGACCTGGTGGCCTGGCCGGAGGCCTCCTACCCGTTCGACGTCCCTCCCGGCGTTCGCTCCTTCGACGTGCCGGGTGCCGGCATCCCGCGCCTCGGGCACGCGCACCTCCTCGTCGGCGCGCCCACCGTGGAGTGGCTGCCCGGGCCCACCCCGGGCGCGCGCCGGGTCCCGCGGGTGGGGAACATGCTCTTCCTCCTCGACCCGGACCTGCAGGTGCTGGGCTCCTACCAGAAGCTCCACCTCGTCCCCTTCGGCGAGTACGTGCCCGAGGCGGTGCGGATCCTGCTGCCCTTCGTGAAGCAGCTCGTGCCCACCATGGCGGCCGTGTCCCCGGGGAAGGACTACTCGGTGCTGCAGTTCCGGCTGGCGCCGGCCCCCGCGGGGCCGGCGGCGGCGGAGCGCCCGGCCACCGTGCGCGCCGCACCGCTCATCTGCTACGACGCCATCTTCCCGGAGATCGTTCGCGCCTTCGCCCGCGAGGCGCCGCCGCCGGACATCCTGGTGAACGGCACCAACGACGCCTGGTACGGCTACTCCTCGGGCCCCTACCAGTTCCTGGCCATCGTCCAGCTGCGGGCCATCGAGGCGGCGCGGACCGTGGTCCGCCCCGCCTACGCCGGGGTCTCCGCGGTGGTCCTCCCCACCGGCGAGCTGGCGCCCGGCGCCATCGACGTGGGACCGGTCGATCCGGACCTGGCACCCGACCGCGACGAGCCGGCCCGGCTGCTGCTGGCGCGGGCGCCGCTGTTGCGGGGACGAACCCTCTACACTACCATCGGCGACCTCTTCGCCTACGGCTGCGCGCTCGCCGCGGCCGGGGCGCTCCTGGCCGCCTGGGTGCGGAAGGGGTCGCGGGCGGAGAGGCCGCGAGTCCAAGGGAGACCGTGAAGATGGCCGCACCCACCGCCGACCGCCTCGCCGACCTGGCCCAGCGCCTCGACTCGCTGCGGGGGTCGCTTTGACGTCGACCACAAGCGCGACCGGGCGGAGGAGATCGCCCGAATGGGCGCGGACCCCGGCTTCTGGGCCGACAACGCCCGCGCCCAGGCGGTCCTGAAGGAGAAGTCCCAGCTCGAGGCGCTGGTCGGGCAGTACGACCGCGTGCGGCGGTCGCTGGAGGACGCCCAGGCGCTCCACGAGCTGGCCGAGGAGGCGCAGGACGACGGGGCCCGCGCCGAGGCCGCCCAGGCGACCGACGGCGCCGAGCGCGAGGTGGCGGCCCTGGAGTTCCAGCGGATGCTGTCCGGCCCGCACGACGCGGCCGGGGCCATCGTCGAGGTGAAGAGCGGCGCCGGCGGGGTGGAGGCCATGGACTGGGCTGCCATGCTCTACCGGATGTACTCCCGGTACTGCGAGCGGAAGGGCTGGGCGGTGGAGCCCGCCGACCTGGTGGCGGGCGAGGAGGCGGGCATCTCGCAGGCGTCCTTCATCGTGCGGGGCGACCACGCCTACGGCTTCCTCAAGGCGGAGCGGGGGGTGCACCGCCTGGTGCGCATCAGCCCCTTCGACCAGAACGCCCGCCGCCAGACCAGCTTCGCCGCCGTGGACGTGACCCCGGAGATCGAGGACGACATCGTCATCGACATCAAGGAGGCGGACGTCCGGATCGACACCTACCGCTCCTCTGGAGCGGGCGGCCAGAAGGTGAACAAGACCGACTCCGCCGTCCGGCTCAC
>Ga0335071_10007660_pt1 | contig 11113 bp, 7 predicted proteins | sample Lox_Sample_15_FD_206724 | JGI IMG/M metagenome (GOLD analysis project Ga0335071, IMG submission 206724) | Soil microbial communities from Loxahatchee National Wildlife Refuge, Florida, United States - Lox_Sample_1.5 | ecosystem: Environmental > Terrestrial > Soil > Wetlands | place: USA: Florida...
GCCTACGAGCACCTCGTCGGCGAGCACGATCGCCGATCCGATCGCGGCAAATGCGTCAGCGAGCGATTCGATCGGCGGGGTTCCGGCGGATTCCAGCGCGTCTCGGCGCAGGTAGATGCAGGGGCCGTGCGTTCGCGCCGTCGCGGGACGCCGGAACAACGCGCGCCGGCGAGCGGCCGCCGCGCTGCTGGGTTCAGGGTCCCACACAACGTCGACTGGCACGGAGCCGCCACTGTCGGCCACATCGTGAGCGGCGGCCCACAGCCCTTCCAACCACGCGGGCGAGAGCCGCGCGCCGGCCCGGACCAGCACGGCGTCGCCCGGTGCGGCCAGGGCCACGAGCTCGTCGGCGGTGAGCCCCGGCGCGAGGACGAGCGCGTCGCGCGGCACGTCCGGGGCCCCGGCCGCCCGGGCATCGCAGTTGACGAGCACCGGTGTCCCGGCGGGAACGGTGGCGGCGATCTGACGGACGAGAGCAGCGGCGCCGTCGGGATCCCCGGCGGCGTCGAGACACACGACCGGCGCCGACGGCGCGATCGGCACACCGGCGGGATGGGGCGGCGCCTGCTCGTGCAGCCCGGCGAGCAGCGCGGGACCATGCGCCAGGCGCACGTCGATGGCGTAGTCCGCCAAACCGCCGGCTCTCGCCCAACAGGCGAATCGTCGGCCATCGCGGCTGGGGTCCGGGAACGCGTCGCGCAGGCTCGCGTCCTCGTGGCGCAGCACGTCGAGGTAGCGTGAGAGCCCGCCCGCACGGCTTCCCGGCGCCAGCAGCCATTCGCGCGCGGCCGCGCCCGTCGGTCCTGTACCGACCGGAACGGCGAGGTCACCCGCGTCGATCGCCGAACGAAGCACGCGGCGCGCACGCGCGTCGATGAGGGCGCCGCCGGGGAACGACCGATGCGGCCAGGGCAGCGCTCCGACGCTCGCGCGCGCTTCGAGCAGCTCCCGGGCATGCTCGGCGAGGAGCAGCCGCAGGTCGCCCAGTCGCGCGAGGTCGATGCGCGAGTCGAAGCTCGAGAGCCGCGACGGGGCCGACGGATCGAACCCGCTGAGGTGCAGGATCCTCAGCGGCTCCTCGTCGACGAGCCAGCGGCCGTCGCGTTCGACGACGATCCGACCCCAGAGGTTCCAGTACGCGACGTTCACGCCGGGATCCCGGAGAAGCCGAACGCGCGGCGAATAGCCTGGGAGAAGCGTGAGCCAGAGCTGATCGGCGCTGTCGCCCCGCCGGTCCGCCTGGCGCGACAGGCGCTCAGCCCACCAGCCCAGCAGCGCGTCGCCCTCGGCGCTGCCGTCGCTTCCGACGACGCCGCTGTTGAGCGCTCCAGCGTGTGCGATCGCGCGATCGTCGGGCCACAGTCCGTCGGCCGGGAGCGGCCGCGACAGGTGCGGCGCCATGCTGCATGGTGCTGTCACGATCTCGCGCCAGAGCGGCTCCACAGGGCCGCAGATCCGCATGTCTGCATCGAGCCAGCACACGCTGCCGGGCTCGTTCCGGACGAGCGCCCGCATCAGCACCGGCTTCAACGATCCGATCAGCTCCAGGCCGTCGTATCGCGATGCGCGGAGGTCGAACTCGGCAGCATCGAGCAACTCGCTCCCATCGAAAACCTGCAACGGCTCAGCGACAAGGCGCGCCTCGGCATCCGGGTCGCCGAGCACGGCGACGACCATGGTCGCCGTCGGCTCCCAGCGCGCCAGGGAGCGGGCGAGGACGACGGCCTGCGGCAGATAGTCGGACGTGACGGCGGTGCAGAACCTCATCGGGACGACGAGAGGCTAGCCCGGTTCATGGGGACTGTTCCCGCGACGGGGCGTCTAAGGTAGGCGCGGTGAGCGTGCGGGATGTGGCCGAGGAACAGGGGCTCGGCGCGGCAAGAGGCGACGCGGTGGTGGTCATCCCGGTCTACGGCGGGCATGAGCATTTCACGCGCTGTCTGGCCAGTGTTCTCCAGCACACGCCCCCGGCGATTCCGATCCTCGTCGCCGACGACGCGAGCCCCGACCCCGCGAGCCGCACGTGGGCAGAGCAACTGCCGGACGAGCGGCAGATCCTGTGGCTCCGGCAACGCAAGAACCAGGGGTTCGTCGGGAACTGCAACGCGGCGTTTGAGCACACGGCGCCCGCAGACGTCGTGCTCGTCAACTCCGATGTCGTCGTCAGTGAGGGTTGGTTCGAAGGACTTCGGGACGCCGCCTACTGCGATTCGACGATCGCGACGGCGACGGCGCTTACCAACCACGGCTCGATCCTCTCGGTCCCCTACCGCAACACGCCGATCAAGGCGCTCCCCCAGGGGCTGACGGTCGACGAGGCGGCTCGACGCGTACGCGCGCACGCCGGCCGGATCCGGCCGCGGATCCCCACCGCGGTCGGGCACTGCACGTGGATCCGCCGGTCCGCGCTCGACCTCGTGGGAGGATTCGACCCGTCGTTCGCGCCCGCGTACGGCGAGGAGGTCGATTTCTCGCAGCGCTGCCTGGCGGCCGGTCTGCAGCACGTCGCGGCAGACGACGTCTTCGTCCTGCACCACGGTCACGCGACGCTCGGCATCGAGGGCGAGCGGAACCCGATGCAGGTCGCTCATGAGGAGATCATCAATGCGCGCTACCGCTATTTCGAGCAGGCGGTGGAGCAGAGCGAGGAGGCCGACACCTCTCCGCTGAGCCGAGCGGTCGGCCTGGCGGCGCGGGCGATGCTCGGATTGAGCGTCACGGTCGACGGTCGGTGCCTGACGCCGCACATCACGGGGACACAGCTGCAGGTCATCGAGGTCATTGCTGCGCTCGCGCGCACCGGTGCGGTGCAGGTGCGCGTCGCGGTACCGCCGGACCTCGGCGACTACGCGCAGTCGGTGCTCCAGACCCTCGACGACGTCGTCGTCGTGCCCAGCGGCGAGCTCACGAATGGCGCCCGTCGTACGGACATCGTGCATCGTCCCTTCCAGGTGACCGACCCTCGTGACCTGACGTTTCTCAGCGCGCTGGGTGACCGGCTCATCGTCACGAACCAGGATCTGATCGCATACCGCAATCCCTCCTACTTCCGTTCGGGCGCCTCCTGGCTGGCCTATCGGCGGCTGACAGCGGAGACGATGGCGCTCTCCAGCGTCGTCATCTTCATCTCGGAGCACGCTCGCCGAGATGCGCTCGCTGACGACCTCGTGCCGGAGAGCCGCACGCGTGTCGTCCACAATGGCGTCGACCACGGGGTCGCGTCGTTCAGCCCGGACGCGCTGGAGCCCGCCGGCGCGGCCGCACTGCGGAACGGCGAGTTCCTGCTGTGCCTCGGCACGACGTTCCGGCACAAGAACCGCCTGTTCGCGCTTCGACTCCTTCAGGCCCTGCACGACCGACACGGCTGGGAGGGCGCGCTCGTGCTCGCCGGCCCCGAGGTGGCCTACGGTTCCTCGACCGGCATCGAGGCTGAATGGCTTGGGCTCCACCCGGACATGGCCCAACACGTGGTGACGTTGCCGGCGATGACCGAAGCTGAGAAGCGCTGGCTGTACGAGCACTGCACCGCCGTCGTCTACCCGACGACCTACGAGGGCTTCGGACTCGTGCCGTTCGAGGCGGTCGACGCGGGTAAGCCGTGCCTGTTCGCCGATGTCGCATCGCTGGGGGAGGTCGTCCCCGCCGACGCTGCGCTGCTCGTGCCGTGGGATGCCGACGAGAGCGCCGACAGAGTCATCGACGTCTTGCGCGATCCCCGCGCCGCCGAGCGACACCTCGAAATCGTCCGCCGCGCAGCGCGCGAGCTGACCTGGGACGCGGTCGGCCAGGGTCTTGTGGCCGCATACGAGGCGGCGATGGCCCTCCCAGCGAGCGAGATGCTGCGTCTGCGCCACCTCGACCTCGCTGAGGACGCACGCTACTGGCACTTTCGTCACGCGATCGGACCGACGGGCCTGTCGCTCGTCGAGCCCGACCAGCAACTCCTTCCGAAGGATGTCCAGCGCGCGGTGGCGAGCCTCGCGCGCAGGCCGGCGACGCGCGGCGCGCTGTTCGCCGGGCTCCGCGGCCTGCAGCGCGTCGCTGGCAAGCAGGGCTCGGAGAATGAGCGCGAGCTCGCAGCCGACGAAGCCGCCCGCACGGACGAGCTCGACGAGGATCTCGAACGGCTGTTCCCCGAGGAGCTTCCTCGCTACTGAGGCGACGGCGATGCGTTGTTCGCTTCTGATCGAGCCATGAGCCAGTCGATGGACGCCCTGCCGGCGATCGTGGTTGACGGCCTGAACAAGACCTTCCGGCTGCCGAAGGAGAAGATCCACACGCTCAAGGAGCGTGCCCTGCATCCGCTGCGCAAGACGCAGTTCGACGAGTTCAACGCGCTGCGCGACGTCTCGTTCGCGATCCAGCCGGGCGAGTTCTTCGGCATCGTCGGCCGCAATGGCTCGGGCAAGTCGACGCTGCTCAAGTGCCTCGCCGGCATCTACGCGGCCGACAGCGGCCGCATCTGGGTCAACGGTCGGCTGTCGACGTTCATCGAGTTGGGCGTCGGCTTCAACCCCGACCTCGCGGCGCGCGACAACGTCCTGCTGAACGCCGCGATGCTCGGCCTCAGCCAGCGTGAAGCAGACCGCCGCTTCGACTCGATCATCGACTTCGCCGAGCTGCACGACTTCGTCGACCTGAAGATCAAGAACTACTCGTCGGGCATGCTGGTGCGCCTCGCGTTCTCCGTGATGATCCAGGTTGACGCCGAGATCATGCTCATCGACGAGGTCCTCGCCGTCGGGGATGCGTCGTTCCAGCAGAAGTGCTTCGACGAGTTCGAGCGGATCCGCGCCGCTGGGAAGACCGTCCTGCTCGTAACCCATGACACAGGCGCGGTGCAACGCTTCTGCACCCGCGCGATGCTGCTCGAGCACGGCCGCATCGTCGCAACCGGCGACCCTGAGACGGTCGGCAACCGATATCTCCAGCTGAACTTCTCGCGCGAGGCGCGAGCGCAACTCGAGCAGGAGGCTCGTGCGCGGCAGCTGCACGGCCAGCAGCCCGTGGAGTTCATGGGCGACGAAGGAGCGCGTTTCGGCGACCGCCGAGCGGAGATCACCGAGGCGTGGTTCGAAGGCGCGGACGGTCGGCCGTCGTTGACCCTCGCCAACGGCGAGCCTGCCACGTTCGCCATGCGCGTGCGCTTCAACGAGGACGTGACCGACCCGCACTTCTCGATGGCGATGGTGAACAGCCAGCGAATGCAGCTCTTCAGCGCCTCCAGCGTATTCGCCGACCCGCGCCCCGGCCTCTTCCGCACCGGGGAGGAGGTCACCTACCGCGTGCGCTTCGACAACATCCTCGGTCCAGACCGATACGCGGTGACCGCTGCCGTGACGGTCGGTGGCGGCGCACCACTCGAGCTTCGCGAGCGCATGCTCAGCGTCGTCGTCACGAGGACGCGTACGACCGGCACCCTCGTCGACGTTCCATACGTGCAGCAGGTCGAGCGCATCGACCCCGCCCTCACACGCCAGGAGATCATCCGATGAGCACGCTTGAGCTCGAACCGGAGGTCCTCGAGCGGCTCGGCCGACCCATCCGGGGCCCCAGCGCCCTCGGCCGCGACCGGACCCGCTTCACACGGCTTGCCTGGACGCTCTCGGTGCTGGACTTCAAGCTCAAGTTCTTCGGGTCCGTCCTCGGGTACCTCTGGCAGCTGATGCGCCCGCTGCTGCTCTTCGGCGTCCTCTACGTCGTCTTCACGCAGTTCCTGAACCTCACGTCCGACCTGCCCTACTACCCGGTTTCCCTGCTGCTGGGCATCGTGCTCTTCCAGTTCTTCGCCGAGGCGACGGGCGCCTCGATCCGATCGATCCCCTATCGCGAGGGACTAATCCGGCGGGTCGACTTCCCGCGCCTGGTGATCCCCGTGGCGTCGGTGCTGACCGCGGTGTTCAACCTCGCGCTGAATCTCGTCCCGGTCTTCATCTTCCTGCTGATCGCCGGCGGCCGGCCGCGGTTGAGCTGGCTCGAGCTTCCGCTCGTCCTGCTCATGCTGATCGGTCTTGCGCTCGGCCTGGCGATGATGCTCTCGGCGCTGTTCGTCCGCTACCGCGACGTCGAGCCGATCTGGGACGTCGTCGTCCAGGCGCTGTTCTACGCCACGCCCATCCTCTACTCCATCCAGGTCGTAATCGACAAGGCCGGCATCCACCTCGCACGGCTCATCATGTGCAGCCCGTTCGCGACCGTCGTCCAGCAGTTGCGTCACGCGATCATCGACCCTCGTTACCTGAGTGCCGGCCAGATCTTCGGGACCCCGCTCGGACTGCTGATCCCAGTCGGGCTTACGCTCGGAACGCTGATCGTCGGCTGGGCCGTGTTTCGACGGGCCGCGCCGCGGGTGGCCGAAGAGCTCTAGCTGCTAGCGCTCGACGTCCCGGCGCGGGCCGACCTCAACCGGGGTGCGCCGGCGGATCGCGCCAGGCGCACCCGCGCGCCAGCGGTGCCGGGTGGACTCGGGCGCCAGCCGGACGTAGTCGCCCCGGCTCAGATGATGCTCGAGCCAAACCATGAGCACGATGTAGAGGTAGCGGCTGCCCATCTCTTGAAGGCGGAGCTTGCTCTCCCCGCTGGTGCGGTTCGTCCACGAGATCGGGACGATCGCGTACGTGTGACCACGAGCGATCGCCTTGAGCGGGAGCTCGACGGTCAGGTTGAAGTGGTTCGACACCAGCGGCTGGACGGTCTCGATGACCGTGCGGCGGTATGCCTTGAAGGCGTTCGTCGTGTCGTTGTACCCGTGGCCGAAGAGCAGCCGGATGAAGAGGTTGACCACGCGATTCATCATGAGCTTCAAGCGCGGGTAGTCGATGACTCGCGCGCCCCGCATGAACCGCGAGCCGAACGCGCAGTCGTAGCCAGCCTCGAGCAGGCGGTGATAGGAGACGATGTCCTCCGGAGAGTCCGACAGGTCCGCCATCACGATCACGACGGCGTCGCCGGTGAACTCCTGCAACCCCCGGCGAACCGCGAAGCCGAAGCCGTTCGGTGGGCCGTTGTGAACGCACCGGACCGACGGATCGGCCTCGGCGAGTCGCGCCACGATCCGCGCCGTGGCGTCGCGCGAGCCGTCGTCCACGACGAGGATCTCGTGGTCTATGCCCTCTGCCGTCAACCGCTCGGCGACCGCAGTCACCGTCTGGGCGATGGAGCTCTGCTCGTTATGGGCCGGGATGACGACCGAGAGGCGCAGTGTGTCGCTCATGAGGAGTGCGTCGCGCCCCGGCTGCATCTGCCGGTGCGCCAAGGAGACGATAGCGGCGGCCCCGCGGCCTACGCGTCGAACGGAGTGCGCAACTAGACTTGGGTGGTGAGCGTGGGCGTCCCGACCGTTCGAGCTCAGGCGCTCCGGCCGGGCGTTCGCTTGTGGGAGCGCCATCGGTGGGCGACGCTCACTGGGGCGTTCGCGGTGCTCAGCCTGGCCAGCCGTGCATCGTCGCTGCGCGCGCCGATCGGGGAGGACACTGCGGGCTACCTCTACATGGGGCAGACGATCCTGCATGGCGGGATGCCGTACGTCGACGCGGCGGAGCCGAAGGGCCCGATGACCGACCTGCTCTTCGCAGCGATCTACGCAGTCTCGCAACACTCGGCGGTCGCCCTTCGCCTCACATTGTTTGTGGCGGCGGTTCTCGCGGCGTTGCTCCTCGCACGGTACGTGGCCCGACTCGCCGGGATGCGTGCGGGAGTGCTTGCTGGCGCGCTGTTCGCGACGCTCGGCTCGACCATCGCCCTGGACGGCTACGACCCGAACACCGAGCAGTACGGGGTGACGGTGATGGTCGCCGCGTGGCTGTGCGCCTCGGTGGAAACGACCGCCGCGGCGTTGGCGGCAGGCGCGCTCGTCGCTGCCGCAACGCTCATGAATCCCGGATTTCTCAGCATCGTCGTGATCGTCGCGTACGAACTCTGGCGCTCGCGCGCGGACACGGGTTGGCGAGCGGTGGTGAACGCTCTCCTCTTGATGCTCGCGGGGGCGGTGGCACTCGCCGCCCCGGTCCTGCTCTGGCTCGACCTCGGCGGCGCCCTCCACGACATGAAGGTCCAGGTCTGGGATTACGCGCGGACGGCCGCGGCGGCACACCTCACCTCGAGTCCACCGCCAACCTCGCCAACGGACTTGCGCTTCCTCTTCAACGTCCCGGCGGGCTCCTTGTGGGTGTTGGGGGCGGTCGGCGCCATGGTCGGCATCTGGAGCGGCGGCGGACTCCGGCGTGTCGGGGGTTCGGCGCTCGTCTGGATCGTGGTCGCGTGGCTGCGCGCCAAGTCCAACCACGGCTTCGAGTGGACGCACCATTACTACGTCGGGGTGCCCGGAATCGTCGTTGGCCTGGCGGTCGGCGTCGACGCCCTCCTGCGCGAATCCAAGCGCCACGGACGCGTCGCCATACTTGTCATGACGCTGACGCTTCCACTGTGGATCTACGTCATCGGGCCACAATGGCGGGAGTGGGCGCTTCCGAGCTACGCACGCGCCGGTGGCCAGCGCTTCTCGATCGCCTACCCGATGGCCTCGGTCATCCAGCGGACCACCCCCCGAGGTTCGCCGATCTTCGTCGCGGGGAGCGAAGCCGAGGTGTACTGGGTTTCACGACGCCGAGCACCCACGAGGTGGTTCGTGAACTATGGGCTGTTCGCGCGGCCGGATTATGCTCGCGAACGCGCGCGCGACCTGCGCAGAACACCCCCCGCCGCGATCGCCGTCGTGGCCCCGGAAACGCTCACCGACGTCTCGGACGACGTCCAGCGCCTCGTCACGGACCTCCACTACCGGGTGGTGTTTCAGAATCCGGGTGGCACGGTCTGGGTCCGCCCTGATCTCCTGCCCAAGCAAGGGCGGGGCCGCGGATGAGCGGGACGTCCAAGCGCCGGCGCCTCGAGCGCGCGCTCGGCCTGGTGATCTCCGCCGTCGCCCTCGGCGGCTGTCTCTGGTGGGCATCCAAACAGCAGGCGCCGCGGTTTCCGTCGAGCGCGAGCGGCTGGGCGCTGATCGTCCTCGCGGTACTCCTTTACGGCGTGGCCACCCTAGCCCGGGCCTGGCGATGGCACGTCATTCTCCGCCATGCACGAGTCGATCATCAGTTCGCTGACGCCGCCGGCGTCACGACCGTCGGCTACATGGGGAACAACGTGCTGCCGCTGCGCGGCGGCGAGGTGCTGCGCATCCTCGTCATGGCGGGACACTCCAGCGGACGACGGCGTGACATCCTGGGGTCGATCGTTCCCGAACGGGTGCTGGACGCGGCTGCGCTCGCGGTGTTGTTCGCCGCACTGACCCTGATCGAGGGCCGCCGCGCGCCCACGGGCGCCACGACCGGTGTCGTGGCTGCGGCGGTCGTGGCCGCCGGCGCCATCGCGCTGTTCTCGTATCACCGCCTTCGGGTCGCGGGCCACTTCGAAGCGTTTGCCACCCGGGTCCGGCCGGTCGCACGCGCTTCGAGGCTCCTCGTGACGCCATGGGGCCTCGGCCTGGGCATCCTGACGATGGGCGTCTGGCTACTCGAGGGATTCATCTTCGTGCTCTGCGCCCGCTCGTTGAGCATCTCGCTCACCGTTGTGGAGGGGTTTCTCGCGGTCGTCCTGGCGAGTTTCTTCGCGATGATCCCGGCTGCGCCGGGATACGTCGGGACCTACGACGCGGCGTTGCTCGTCGCCTTGAAGGCCGCGAAGGTCACTGGGGGCGACGCGCTCGGCATCACGCTCCTGTTCCGGTTCGTCGTGTTCGTGCCGATCACGATCATCGGGCTGGCGTTGCTGCTCATGCGCTACGGCGGGTTCGCGACGCTTCGTTCAGCCCAGCGCACTGCGGACGAGGGCCTCGTTGTCGACGATCCACGCGTGGATGTCCGCGAGGATCTCGTTCGCGCCTCTGCGGGGCCGCCAAGTGGTGTGTGAGAAGAGCGCGGAGCAGTCCGACAGGTAGATCGGAACGTCGCCTTGACGCGTCTCGGGGACCGAGTCGATCGGGAGCTCCCGGCCGGTCAGCTCCGCGCAGATCGCCGTGGTTTCCAGCAACGAAAGGCTGACGTCCCGTCCGCCGCCCACGTTGAAGACCGTCCCGTCCCAGTGCTCCGGAGCCCCGACCTGCGCCTCGACGAGGTCGACCAGATCGTCGACGTGTAGCAGATCGCGCACCTGCTTCCCCGCGCCGCCGTAGCCGATGTACGCGAGTGGCCGCCCGAGAACGGCGCTGAGCAGCCAGTGGGTGAACACCCCCTGGTCGACCTTCCCCATCTGCCATGGGCCTGCCACGACGCCGCATCTGTTGACGGTCGCCCGGACCCCACGCGCCGCCCGGTACTCCTCGATGAGCAGCTCCGCGGCCAGCTTCGTGGCGCCGTAGAGGGTGCGTGCTCCGGCGAGGGGGAACGCCTCCGATATGCCCCGGGGGCTCGCGCCGGGAAAAGGCTGCTCGTCGGCGAGCTCGTATCGCGTGGCGGTCTCGATCAGCGCGAGGCGTTCCTGCGGGGCGACCGGATACACCCTGCTGGTCGAGAGGAAGATCACCTGTGCCTCGTGGGTCGTCGCGATCTCAAGGCAGTGGTACGCGCCAACGAGGTTCGTGGCAACGAGGTACTCGGAGCCACCCGACACCGACGCCATGACCGACGGCTCAGCCGAGCATTCGATGAGCACATTGATCGGTCCGAGCTGCTCGAGGTCCTCGCGGTGGCGGATGTCGGCGTGCGAGAACCGCGCTCCCGCCTCCCTGAGGCGTGGCAGATTGAGCTCTGACCCGCGGCGGAAGAGGTTGTCGGCCGCGATGACCTCCATCTCGGGATGGCGCGCGGCGAGCGTAATCGCGATCGATGAGCCGATGAATCCGGCGCCGCCGGTGACCAGGACGCGCACGTCAGCCTCCAGCACCGAACCGCAGGTGGGCAGCGATCTCGGACAGATGGGGTGCCGTGGTGTCCCGTTCGGAGACGATCACCTCGTCGGCGGGCAGCGGCCACCGAACGGCAACATCGGGATCGTTCCACGCGATCCCACGCTCGACCTCCGGGTCGTAATAGGCCGACTGCTTGTAGAGCACATCCGCGATGTCACTGAGGACGCAGAAACCGTGCCCGAATCCGACCGGGACGTACAACACCCGCATGTT
>Ga0335071_10007661_pt1 | contig 11109 bp, 2 predicted proteins | sample Lox_Sample_15_FD_206724 | JGI IMG/M metagenome (GOLD analysis project Ga0335071, IMG submission 206724) | Soil microbial communities from Loxahatchee National Wildlife Refuge, Florida, United States - Lox_Sample_1.5 | ecosystem: Environmental > Terrestrial > Soil > Wetlands | place: USA: Florida...
TACGACGTCCGCACGGTCATCGAGGCGCTGGTCGACGAGAAGGAATTCCTGGAAGTCCAGCCCGACTATGCTCCCAACCTGGTGATTGGCTTCGCCCGCATGGACGGCCACCCGGTCGGGATCGTCGCCAACCAGCCCCTGCACCTGGCCGGCGTGCTGGACATCAACTCGTCCGACAAGGGTGCCCGCTTCATCCGCTTCTGCGACGCCTTCCACATCCCGCTGGTCACCCTGGTCGACACCCCTGGATTCCTGCCCGGCACCGACCAGGAGTACGGCGGCGTGATCCGCCACGGCGCCAAGCTGGCCTACGCCTATTCCGAGGCGACCGTGGCCAAGGTAACCCTAATCCTGCGCAAGGCTTACGGCGGCGCATACATCGTCATGGGCTCCAAGCATCTGGGCGGCGACGTCAACCTGGCCTGGGCCAGCGCCGAGATCGCCGTCATGGGCCCTGAAGGGGCCGTCAGCATCGTCTTTTCCAAGGACCTGCAGGCCGCCAAAGACCCGGCCGCCGAGCGCGCCCGCTTGATCGAGAACTACCGGGCCGAGCTTGCCAATCCTTTGATCGCCGCCAGCCGCGGTTACCTGGACGACGTGATCGAGCCGTCCGAGAGCCGCCTGCGGGTGGTACGCGCCCTGGAAGCCTTGCGCGAAAAACGTCAGACCACCCCCTCCCGCAAACATGGGAACATCCCGCTATGAAGAAGAAATCCCTAAACACGAAGGACACAAAGTGTCACAAAGGTTTTAATTCCTCTTTGTGCACCTTTGTGTTTCTTCGTGACCTTCGTGTTGAATCTTTTCTGGGGATAATATGAAAAAGCAAAAGATCCTGGTTGCCAATCGAGGGGAAATCGCCGTCCGCGTCCTGCGCGCCTGCCGGGAGATGAATCTGCCGTCCGTGGCCATCTTCACCGACGTGGACGAATCCGCCCTGCACGTGCGCTACGCCGACGAAGCCGTCCATATCGGCGAAAAGAGCCAGTACCTGAACATCCAGGCTGTCCTGGAGGCAGCCCGCCAGAGCGGCGCGACCGCCATCCACCCGGGCTACGGCTTCCTAGCCGAGAACGCCGAGTTTGCCGCGGCGGTCGAAGCCGAGGGAATCACCTTCATCGGCCCGCGTCCGGAAACGGTTGCCATGATGGGCGACAAGCTGGCGGCGCGCAAGTTCTCGCGCAAAGCCGGCCTGCCGGTCATCGCCGGGACCGACGAGCCCCTGCCGGATGAGCTACCGCTCGACATGGCCGAAAAGGTCCAGTACCCGGTACTGGTCAAGGCTGCCGCCGGCGGCGGCGGGCGCGGCATTCGCCTGGCGCTCTCGCCCAGCGAGCTGCCCGGGGTGATCGAAGCCGCCCGGCGGGAAGCCAAGGCATCCTTCAACGACGATACGGTCTTCCTCGAATCCCTGGTCCAGCAGGCCCGCCACATCGAGGTCCAGATCCTGGGCGACGGCGAAGGCAACGTCATTTGCCTGGGCGAGCGCGAGTGCTCGATCCAGCGTCGGCGCCAGAAGCTGATCGAGGAGGCCCCAGCAAGCGGGTTGACCCCAGAGCTGCGCGCCCAGGTTCACGAGGCCGCCCTCAAGCTGGGCAAGGCGCTGAAATACCGCAGCCTCGGCACGGTCGAGTTCCTGCTGGACAAGAAGAACCGCTTCTATTTCATCGAAGTCAACCCGCGCATCCAGGTCGAGCACCCGGTCACCGAGATGGTCACGGGCGTGGATATTGTCAAGGAACAGTTGACGATCGCCCTGGGCGAATCAATGCGCAAATTCCCGGAACAGCTCTTCCCGCGAGGGGCGGCCATCGAAGCCCGCATCCTGGCCGAGGATTCCCAGGCCGGTTTCCTGCCCTCCACTGGGCAGATCCTTTACCTGAAAGAGCCGGGCGGTCCGGGGGTCCGGATTGACTCGGCCCTATACCAGGGTATGAACGTCGGCACCGAGTACGACTCGCTCCTTTCCAAAGTCATCGTCTGGGGCGAGAACCGGGCAGTCGCCATCCAGCGCCTGCGCCGGGCCTTGCACGAGTACCAGATCGGCGGCCTGAGCACCGACATCGACTTCATCCTGCAGATCATCGACAGCCCGCAGTACCTGGCCGGCGATGTCACCACCACCTACCTGGAGACCTTCGAGCCGGTTCCCCAAAGTACCGAACCGGGGCTCGAGCGTGATCTGGCCTGGGCGGCGGCCCTGTTCGCCCACCAGCAGCGCAGCCAGGCCGCCGGTCCGGATGCCCGCCAGGGCAGCAGCAGCTACTGGCAGATGGTCGCCTGGAAAGAACAGATGAACAACAGCTAAGGGATCGAGAGGAGAAAAAAACATGTCTCTCTACACAGTCACGATCGAGAACCGGGTCTACCGGGTCAACATCAGCGGGGATCACGTCACCGTAAACGGGGAAGCGGTGGACACCAAAATGGTTCCCCTGAACCACAACGGCCTGCACCTCCTGCGCAGCGGGAAGCAGGCCTACGAGGTCTTCCTAAGCAACCAGGAGGCCGATACCTACCAGATGTTGATGTTCGGCGGCCGGCGCATCGTCAGCAAGATCACCAGCCGGATCCGCAAGCACCTCCAGGCCGGCGAGGCGGAAGGGGAAGCCTCCGCCTTGAACGCCCCCATGCACGGGCTGGTGGTGGACGTACCTGCCCGCGCGGGCGAAGAGGTCACCAAAGGCCAGACCCTGGTGGTGCTCGAATCGATGAAAATGCAAATGCAACTGCGTTCCCCACGCGACGGCAAGGTGGCCAAGGTGGCCGTCCAGCCCGGAAGCCAGGTGGAAAAGGGCGCCCTGCTGGTCCAGTTCGAGTAAAAGACGCAACACGAAGGGCACGAAGGCACACAAAGGGAACATACAGCCAGAGACATTTGTTCCTTCGTGACACTTAGTGTCCTTTGTGTTTAATTCTTTTTTATTGATAAGAGCTTAATTCGCCAAGAGGAGCAACATGAACGAAATCACCGCAATCGCCATCGTCGGCCTGGGCGCCATCCTGCCGGATGCCCCGGACGCGCCGACGTTCTGGAAGAACATTCGGGCCGGGAAGTATTCCGTCACCGAGGTCCCGGAAGACCGCTGGAAAGCCAGCCTGTATTACGACCCCGATCCCGCCGCGCCGGACAAGACCTACAGCAAGATCGGCGGTTGGATCAAGGATTTCCATTTCGACACCAAGTCGATGGGCATCACCATCCCGCCGCGCGTCCTGGATCACATCGACAGCGGCCAGCAGTGGGCCATCGCGGCCTGCTTCCAGGCCCTCAAGGACTACGGCTATCCCGAGCGGCCGATCGACCCGGACCGGATCGCGGTGATCCTGGGCAGCGCCCTGGGCGGCGAGAAGCATTACCTGTCCACCATCCGCATCCACCTGCCGGAATATCTCGACATTCTCAGCCACCTGCCGGCCTTCCAGAGCCTGGATCAGTCCGTCCAGGAGCAGCTCAAGCAGGGCTTTAAGGACGGCTTGTGGAAGACCAGTCCTGCCATCACCGAAGACACCATGCCGGGCGAGCTGTCGAATATCATCGCCGGCCGGGTGGCCAACGTCTTCAACTTCACCGGGCCGAACTTCGTCACCGACGCCGCCTGCGCATCCTCCCTGGCGGCCCTGCAAGCCGCCGTGGACGGACTGCGCAACCACCAGTTCGACGCTGTCCTGACCGGCGGCGTGGACCGCAACATGGGCCCGGAAGCCTTCGTCAAGTTCAGCAAGATCGGCGCACTCAGCCCGGACGGCTCCCGCCCCTACTCCGAAGGCGCCAACGGCTTCGTGATGGGCGAAGGCGCGGCGGTTTTCCTGCTCAAGCGTCTGGAAGACGCCGAGCGGGATGGCGACAAGATCTACGCGGTCGTGCGCGGTGTGGGCGGCAGCAGCGACGGCAAGGGCAAGGGCATCACCGCCCCCAACCCGCTCGGCCAGCAGCGCGCCCTCGAGCGCGCCTGGAAGAACGCCGGCGTGAATCCAGCCACCGTCAGCCTGGTCGAAGGCCACGGCACCTCCACGCCCGTCGGCGACCTGGCGGAGGTCAACAGCCTGGACGCCATCTTCGGAAAGACCGGCCTCAAGCCGCATACGGTCGCCCTGGGCTCGGTCAAGTCCAATTTCGGCCACCTCAAGAGCGCCGCCGGCGCGGCCGGCCTGCTCAAGGCCACCTATGCACTGTCCGAGCGCACCCTGCCGCCATCGGTCAACTTCGACCGGCCCAACGCCAAGATCGACTTCAACCGCCTGCCCTTCTTCGTCAACACCCAGGCCCAGCCTTGGGAAGTGCAGCCGAACGAGATCCGCCGCGTCGGCGTGAGCGCCTTCGGCTTTGGCGGGACAAACTTCCACGTGGTCCTGGACGAATACGTCCCGGAGCTGCTGACCAGGCGGCAGGCTTTCTTCCCGGGCGCCAGCCTGGCTTCCGCCGTCCCGGCCGAAGCGGCCCTGCCGGTCGGCCTGGCCGCAGCCGGGGCCCAGCCTTACCGGGGTCTGCTCTTCCTGGGCGCCGGGTCCGCGGCGGAGCTGCGTGACCAACTGAAAGACATCGAATACCAGGCCAAGCTCGGTCACCTGCCCGAGAACGCCTGCCCCAGCCCGGCCCAACTCGGTCAGCCCGAGCGCCTGGTGATCGACTACGAGAGCGGCAAGGACCTGGTAGCACGCGCCGACAAGGCCCTCAAGGCCCTCGAGAGCGACGCACCCGCCGGTTGGCAGGCCTTGGGCGTCCAGGGCATCTACCGCGGCAGCGGCAAGCCCGGCAAGGTGGCCTTCCTCTTCCCCGGCCAGGGCTCGCAGTATGTCAACATGCTGCGCGACCTGCGCGCCGTCGAACCGCTCGTGGCCGAGACCTTCCGGGAAGCGGACGCGGTCATGACCCCAATCCTGGGCAGACCCATCTCCAGCTACGTCTTCGTCGACGCCAAGGACGATGCCCTGACCCAGGCGGAACTGAAGCTGCGCAGCACCGACATCACCCAGCCGGCCCTGCTGGCCACGCACGTCTCGCTGCTGCGCATCCTGGAGAAATTCGGCTACAAGCCCGACATGGTCATCGGCCACAGCCTGGGCGAGTACGGCGCCCTGGTGGCGGCTGGTGTGCTCAACCTGACTGAAGCCCTGCAGGTGGTCAGCGCCCGCGGCCAGGAGATGGCCAAGGTCGCCGCGGACGACAATGGCTGCATGGCGGCCGTCTCCGCCCCGCTGGCCGAGGTCGAGCGCATCCTGAAGACCATCCAAGGCTACGTGGTCATCGCCAATATCAACAGCCCGGTCCAATGCGTCATCGGCGGGAACACCGCCGCGGTGGACGCAGCCATTGCCGCCTTCCTGAGCGAAAACCTTCAGGCCACCAAGATCCCGGTCTCGCACGCCTTCCACACCCGGATCGTCGCCCCTGCCAGCCAGCCGCTCCGCAAGGTGATCGACCGGATGAACGTCCAGATCCCCCGCATCCCGATCATCGCCAACGTGACCGGCAAGCTCTACCCGACCACCCGCGATGGCATTCTCGACATCCTGGCCGCCCAGGTGGCCTCGCCGGTCCAGTTCGTCCAGGGCATCGACACCCTGTACCAGGAAGGCGCCCGCATCTTCGTCGAAGTCGGCCCCAAGCGCGTCCTGAGCGGGCTGGCCTCCGACATCCTCAAGGACCGCAAGGACGTCACCGTCCTCTCCACCAACCATCCCCGCAAGGGCGATATCCCCAGTTTCAACGAGGCCCTCGGCCGCCTGTACGCGGCCGGTGTGAACGGCCACCAAGCCGCCTCGGCCCAGAAACCGATCATCGTTTCGGCCCCACAGCCGGCTGCCGCCGTAGGGGCGGACCTGGGTGTCCGCCCGGCAGAATTGGTATCCCCTCACCCTCAAGGAGCCCCAACCATGGACGGACGTCTTCCCCTGACCGGTTCGGTCGTCATCAGCGGCGCGGGTCTCGGCCTGCCCGGCCGCGGCCGGCATGTCTTCGACGATGCCAACATCCTCGACATCCTGAACGGCGATATGCGCATCGAACCGCTGCCCGACGAAACCCGCCAGGGCATGCTCGACAAACGTCCCACCCGGCTGGTCAAGAGCGAGGCCGGGGCGATCATGCAGACCATCGACGACATGGCCCTGACCCTCAAGCTGGGCGGGCAGCGCGGCGAATTCGACCCCGTCGGCGAGTTCGGCATGCCCAAGGACCGCCTGGAATCGATCGACATTTCCACCCAACTGGCCATTGCCGCCGGGATCGAAGCCCTGCGCGACGCCGGCATCCCGCTGGTGATGGCCTACAAGCAGACCAGCACCGGCTCCTACCTGCCGGACCGCTGGAAGCTGCCCGAGCCCCTGGCCGATGAGACCGGCGTCATCTTCGGCTCGGCCTTTCCCGGCCTGGACCGCATGGCCGACGAATCCGACAAGTATTACCAGTACCAGATGGTCGTCAAGCAGATCGAAGAGTTGCGCGGCATGCAGGCGTTCGTCCCGGCCCAGCAGGCCGACCTGAAAGAGGCCTTTGCCAGGCGCATCGCCGAGCTGGAAGAACAGGCCAAAGATCTCGATTACCACTTCGACCGGCGCTACATCTTCCGCGTCCTGGCCATGGGCCACTCGCAGTTCGCCGAATACATCGGGGCCCGCGGCCCGAACACGCACGTCAACGCCGCCTGCGCCACCACCACCCACGCCGTCGCCATCGCCGAGGACTGGATCCGCTCCGGGCGCGCCCGCCGGGTCATCGTGATCGCCGGCGACGACGTCATCAGCGGCAGTCTGTCCCAGTGGATCGGCACCTCCCTGATGGCCAGCGGCGCCGCCACCCCCGAAGGCGACCTGCGCATGGCCGCCCTGCCCTTCGACCGCCGTCGCAACGGCATGATCATCGGAATGGGCGCGGCCGGGATCGTGGTCGAATCCGAGGACGCCGTCCGCGAGCGCGGCATGCGGGCCATCGCTGAAGTCCTGGCCACCAACATCGCCAACAGCGCCTTCCACGGCACCCGCCTGAACGTCGGGCACGTCAGCCAGGTGATGGAGCGCCTGCTCCAGACCGCCGAGAGCCGCTTCGGCATCTCGCGCACCCAGATCGCCCCCGAGACCATGTTCGTCTCGCACGAAACCTACACCCCTGCCCGCGGCGGCAGCGCGGCGGCCGAGATCCATGCCCTGCGCCAGGCCTTCGGCGAGCAAGCCAACCGGGTCATCATCGCCAACACCAAGGGCTTTACCGGCCACACCATGGGCGTCGGCGTGGAGGACGTCGTGGCGGTCAAGGCCCTGGAATACGGCCTGGTCCCGCCCATCGCCAACATCAAGGATGGCTTCGAGCCCGATCCCGAACTGGGCGACCTGAACCTGTCGCACGGCGGGAAGTATCCCGTCCAGTACTCGCTGCGCCTGGGCGCCGGCTTCGGCTCCCAGATCGCCATGACCCTGCTGCGCAAGATCCCCGGGCAGGGCGAGCGGGTGGACAAAACCATCTACAATCGCTGGCTATCGGACGTCTCCGGCTACCCGGCGACCGAACTCGAGATCGCCCAGCGCACCCTGCATATCAAGGACCAGGGCGTCCCGGCCCACAAGCCGGCGGCCTCCCGCTGGCAGTACGGCCAGGGTCCCACCCTGTGGGCCGGCACGTCCCAACCGGCCGCCATCCCACAGCCGGTCGTTGCCACCATGCCAGTCGTCCGCGCGCCTGCACCGATGACGAAAACGGCCATTTCTGCTGACACAGAAACGATCAAAACCTTCGTCCTTTCCATCGTCAGTGAAAAGACCGGCTACCCGGCCGAAGTGCTCGACCTGGACCTCGACCTGGAAGCCGACCTGGGCATCGACACCGTCAAGCAGGCCGAGCTCTTCGCCGCCATCCGGGAGCAGTATGGCATCGCCCGACGGGAGGACCTGCGCCTCTCGGACTACAACACCCTCGCCAAAGTGATCGGCTTCGTCAGGGATTCTCTGGCGAATCCGGCCGCCGCGGCAGGTGTGCCTTCAGTGGTCTCACAACCGGTTCCCATGCCTGCGGCCCCCGTCGCCGCGGCGGGCGCGCCCATCCCTGTTGGTCGGCCAGCCGCGCCTGTTTCAGCCAGCGACGAGGAGATCAAAACCTACCTCCTGGCTGCAGTCAGCGAGAAGACCGGTTACCCGACTGAGGTGCTCGACCTGGACCTCGACCTGGAAGCCGACCTGGGCATCGACACTGTCAAGCAGGCCGAACTCTTCGCCGCCATCCGTGAAAATTACGGCATCCCCCGCCGCGAAGACCTGCGTCTATCGGACTACAACACTCTCGCCAAGGTGATCGGCTTCGTCCGCGACGCCCTAGCTGCACCCGCCGCCGCGCCTGCTCCTGCAGCAGTAGCCCAGGCTCCGGTTGTGCCCGTGCCGACTCCGGCTCCTGTCGCTGTTCCGGCTCCGGCTGTTGCCGGCGAAGCCAAACCTGGACCCGCGGCCGTATCAGTCGAACTCGCGGACGCAAGCACGGAGGAGATCAAGACCTACCTGCTGAATTCGGTCAGCGGGAAGACCGGATATCCGATCGAAGTGCTCGACCTGAATCTCGACCTGGAGGCCGACTTGGGCATCGATACCGTCAAACAAGCCGAGCTGTTCGCCGCCATCCGGGAGCAGTACGGCATCCCCCGGCGCGAAGACCTGCGCCTCTCGGATTACAACACCCTCGCCAAGGTGATCGCCTTCGTCGAAGACGCCTTGCGGGCAAAGAAGAAGGCCGCCACGGCCGTTCCGGCCGCCTCAGCCCCGGCCCCGAGCGCCGCCCCCGACCTGGCCGTCAGCGAAAGCCAGGCGATGATCGTCCGGCGCGTCCCGGTCCCGGCCCTGCGGCCCCGCCTGGACCTGTGCCTCCCGACCGGCGTAACGCTGGCCGAAGGCAGCCGGGTGCTCGTAGTCGAGAGCAAGGCCAAGACCGGGGAGTCGCTCGCCAAAAAATTAACCGCTCGCGGCGTGCAGACCCTGCGTCTAAACGCCAAGCTGGCAACTGAGGAGATTTCCACTCGGCTGGCCGCCTGGTTGGCCGAAGGACCGATCGCCGGTGTGTACTTCCTGCCGGCCCTGGAAGTCGAACCAAAGCTGGCCGAGATGACCGCCAAAGACTGGCAGGCCGGCCTGAACGAACGCCTGTACAGCCTGTACACCATCATGAAAGCCCTGCCCGAGAATACCTTCCTGGTCTGCGCCACCCGCCTGGGTGGGCTGCACGGTTACTCCGCCGAAGGAGCTACCGCCCCGATGGGCGGCGCCGTCAGCGGCTTCGCCAAGTCGGTGGCCCGCGAACGCGAGAGCGCCTTCGTCAAGGTGGTGGACTTCCAGCTGGAAGCCACCCCGGCCGCCATTGCGGCCCGCCTGATCGACGAGACCCTGCAGGACCCGGGTGCATTGGAGATCGGCTGGGAGAACGACCTGCGCTACGGCATTGCCACCGTCGAGATGCCCCTGCCCAAGGAGCCGGACTTCAAGCTGGAGAACGGCAGCGTCTTCCTGATCAGCGGCGGCTCGGGCGGGATCATCCGCCCCATCGTCGAGGACCTGGTGCGGGCCACTCATGGCACCTTCTACCTGCTCGACCGGGTTCCGCTGCCGGCCGCCGACGACCCCGACATCCTCCGTCTCGCCTCCAACCGCGAAGGCCTGAAAAACGACCTGATCGCCCGCCTGACCAAGGATGGCAAGAAGCCCACCCCGGTCCAGGTGGAAGGTGCCCTGTTCGGCATCGACCGCTCCGCCACCACCCTGCAGACCCTCAAGATCATCGAGCAGTTGGGCGGCAAGTCCCATTACCTGACCTGTGACGTGACCGACCTGGCCGCCATCGATGCCTGCATGCAGCAGATCAAGGATGCCGAAGGCCACATCGATGCTTTCCTGCACGCCGCCGGGATGGAGCGCAGCCGCAAGCTGGAAATGAAACCCATCGAGGAGTTCCGCCTGGTCGTGTCCGTCAAGGCGGATGGCTTCTTCAACCTGTTCAAGGCCATGGAAGCCAAGGGCATCCTGCCGCGCGGCATGGTCTTCTTCTCCTCGGTCGCCGGGCGCTTCGGCAATTCCGGCCAGACCGACTACGCCTCCGCCAACGACCTGCTCTGCAAGACCGCATCGGCCTTGCGCAGCCAGTATCCCGGCCTGAAAGCGATCGCCATCGACTGGAGCGCCTGGGGCGGCGTCGGCATGGCCACCCGCGGCAACATCCCGGCCTTGATGAAGATGGCCGGCATCGACCTGGTCCCGCCCGAGCAAGCCGCCCCGATGGTCCGAATCGAACTCGAGTCCGGGCGCGGCGAGGCCATCATGGCCGCGTCCCTGGGTGCGCTGCTCGAGCCGCGCAGCCCCCACGGCGGCCTGGACATGGCCAAGGCCGACGAAGCCCTGCGGGCCGGCAAGCCCATCCACACCATGCTCAGCCATGTGGCCGATTTCGATCTGAACAACGGCTTGAACCTGGAAGCCGAGCTGGACCCCAAAGAGCAGCCTTTCCTGTACGACCATTCCCTGAACGGCATCCCGGTCCTGCCGGGCGTGATGGGCATCGAAGGCTTTTCGATCGCTGCCAAACATATCAGTTCGGTGCTGGCCTCCGGCAAAGCCGGTTTCGAGGTCAGCAAGCTGGAAGACATCCACTTCCTGGCCGCCTTCAAGTTCTATCGCAACGAGCCCCGCCGGGTCACCTGGATCGTCCGGGCGGTGCGCGAACAGGCCGGGTTGGTCGTCTACGTGACCCTCGAATCGACCCGCGCCCTCAAGACCCGCGCCGACGAGCACATGCGCCACTTCAGCGGCAAAGTCCTCCTGGTACCGCAGCACGCGGAGGTCAAAGAAACCCTTTCGAAGGCGCCCAAGTGGAATGGCAGCTACACCGTCAAGTCGGATGACATCTACAAACTGTACTTCCACGGACCCGCTTTCCAGGTCCTGGAAGGCGTCCAGCGCTCGCCCGACGGCCTCCTGGGCAAGCTCAACAAGAAACTGCCCTCCATTACCAGCCAGGAGCACGAACTGGTCAGCACACCCACGCTGGTAGAGTTGTGTTTCCAGACGGCCGGGATCTGGGAGATCGGCAAAACCGGGACGCTGGCCCTGCCGCGCTCCATCGAAAGCCTCACCCTCTACCGG
>Ga0335071_10007662_pt1 | contig 11109 bp, 11 predicted proteins | sample Lox_Sample_15_FD_206724 | JGI IMG/M metagenome (GOLD analysis project Ga0335071, IMG submission 206724) | Soil microbial communities from Loxahatchee National Wildlife Refuge, Florida, United States - Lox_Sample_1.5 | ecosystem: Environmental > Terrestrial > Soil > Wetlands | place: USA...
ATGATTATTGTAGGATTATATAAAGTTGAATCCCACTCACCTGCTGCACTGTGATTTCCTTTAGCAAGGGGCTGATCATATCGACCAAACCATCTAGTTACTGATGAATAACCCCACTGCCGTCCCATAGTTTGATTCAATAAAGAGAGGCTCGGAGAGCTCCTTGTGTTATACTGCGTTCACCACAAACCCAGTAACGACAAGGAGATCCGAGCCATGGCGCATTGTAACACAGTATTGAATCAAGTTATCAGATTTTTCAAGAGACATGAATTTGAGTCTCTTGCCAAGAAACATCACGTTGGCCAAAAGTACCGGTCCTTTTCTCGCTGGAGTCAGTTTGTAGCAATGCTGACTGGTCAACTCACCGGCAGGAAAAGCCTGCGGGACCTTGTGGAAAATCTCAAGGCCCAAGGGAACAAGCTTTACCACCTCGGCATGAAAAATGTTCCCAGGTCCACCCTGTCGAGAGTGAACGAGGACCAGCCGCATCAGCTATACAAAGAGCTCTTTCACAAGATGCTGGGACGCTGCCAGGCCGTAGCGCCGAAGAACCGTTTTAAGCTGGACGCCAAGATATACCTTCTGGACGCCACAATCATTCAGCTCTGCCTGAAGGCGTTCCCATGGGCCACGTACCAGCAGAAAAAGGGGGCCATCAAGCTTCACATGGGAATTTGTGCCGACGGCTATCTGCCCGAATTTTTCGACGTCACCAAGGGCAAAACCCACGAAGTGAACTGGGCAAAGCTTTTGACGCTCCCTGCCGGCTCCTTCGTCGTCTTTGACCGAGGATACACCGATTATGCCTGGTACCAGGAGTTGATGAAATCCGGGGTCTTCTTTGTCGCCCGTCTCAAGGACAACGCCTTGGTGCAATACTTCAGAAAACGTCCCGGCAGAAAGGCGAAAGGAGTCGTTCTTGACCAGGAGATAGCTCTCAAGGGCATCGACGACAAGCTGCGCCTTGTTCAATTCATCTCCGAAGACGGCACTGAATACCGGTTTGTCACCAACGCCCACCACCTCTCGGCGGCAATGGTTGCCGAGTTGTACAAGGAACGGTGGCAGATTGAGCTGTTCTTTAAGTGGATAAAGCAGAACCTGCGCGTAAAAACGTTCCTCGGCACGTCTGAAAATGCCGTGTTAACCCAGATATGGATTGCTCTGTGCGTCTACCTGGTGCTGGCCTGGCTGAAGTTCATGTCAAAGATCGGACTGTCGATGCAACAGATGTTGCGATTATTGCAGCTGAATTTGTTCGAGCGACGGGAATTGCTGGCCCTGTTTAAGCCGCCAAAACCGGCATTCCCAAAGCCGCAGAAGCTTCGAAACACGCAACTCGCGCTACTTTAGCAATTATGGGACAGCAGTGCCACATTCGATAAACATCCAATACCATTTATGACGAGGTTTGGTTGGACATTTCTCGTAGGTTTTTTTGCGATTATATTGTTGATGGGAATTTTAGGGCATTGATAAAAACCGGATGGTAAGAGTCTACAACATTTGAGTCAGAGGAAAATGGGAAAATGTACCTATTTAAGCTTTTTTCATTCAGCATAAATATAAAAATAAACTGGAGGAATCATGACTGCTCGTGCACTGCTTATTTGTAGTATCATGCTGACAATATTGGCCGGCTGTGGCAAAGCCAAAGAGGCGTATGAGGCAAAGTTCAAAGAGGAATTCAAAAAGAGTTTTGTCAAGCCCTGTTCCGAAAGTGCCAAAAAGAATGGCATGAAAGAAGCCGATGCCAACAGCAAATGCGAATGTGCTGCCGCATATCTGGCTAACAAGTACTCGTCCATGGAGTTGATGAAATTAACTAATGCTGATTCAGAGGATAGTAAAGCTATACTTGGTGAAGCAGTGAATTCCTGTAAGTAATTTTAACCAACTGAAGATCCCATGAAACCAATTATCCGCATTTCCCTTTTGTTCCTGCTCCTTACATTGTCCATTGTTCCAATCCGACAGTCTTATGCCAATCACGATATTTCCGCCGTCAGGATTCTTAAATCCCGCGTTACCGCGGTAACCGTCAATTCAGACAGGACGCAGGTGACGCGCTCGGCGTCGGATATTCTGCTGGCAGGTGAACATCGCCTCATGTTCGACAACCTGCCCATGGAACTGGAGACGGGCAGCATCCAGGTTAACGGGACGGGGAACGCGGTTTTGAGCGATGACAAAACCGATGTCGAACGGTACTCCGAAACCACGGACAAGGACCAGAAGGCGCTCCTGGACGAAAAGACCATGCTTGAAGACCGCATTGCCCAACTGGACGTAAAAATCGGCCAGGCGCGTAACGAAAAGGTTTTCCTGGACAAAATCACCAAGAAGCTGACCGGGGTCACGGAAAAAACCCCGTCCGGGGAACTGGACCCGGAAAAATGGGCAAAGATGATGGATTCTTACCGCAACAGGAATGCGATCCTGGATAAAGAGATACACGACACCGAAACAGCGAAGCGGGACGTGAAAGCCGTACTGGACAAGGTAAACCGGCAGATCGCGGACATCGGCAGCGGTGAGCGGAAGACCTGGTACCGCGTTGAAGTGCTGGTGCGGATGAAGGATGCCGGGCGGCTTGCGCTCAGCCTCTCCTGTATAGTCCGCGGACCGGGCTGGGAGCCCGTTTACGACCTGCGCGTCTCCACGCGGGAAAAGAGGATGAACCTGGCCTACAACGCGGTCGTCCGCCAGAACACTTCGGAACCGTGGGATGACGTGGCCCTGGAGCTTTCCACCGCGCAGCCCCATGTCGGCGTCGCCGGCGGTGAACCAGATGTTTCTGGAAAAGTCCACCCGGGCGCGGGATAAAGCCGAGGAACCGGCGGCGGAAGCTGAAGTGGAAAAGCCAGCTGCAACGGTCCAGGCCAATGCCACTTCCGTGGTCTTTGAAATCAGGGGCAAAAGCACCATTGCCAGCGACAACCTGCCGCACAAGGTGACGGTGCTGATCCAGGACTTCCCTGCCGAGTTCCGCTGCTCGACCGCGCCGAAGCTTTCGCCCCACGCGTACCTGAAGACCAAAGTGAAGAACGCGAGCGACTATCCGCTGCTCCCCGGCGTCACCAACGTCTTCCTCGACAACAATTTCGTGGCCAACGCCTCCATGAACCAGGTGGCCCCGGGCGAGGATTTCTGGACCTTCCTGGGTGTGGACGGCGCCATAAAGGTGGAACGGAAGTTCGTGAGGAAACACGAGGAACGGGAGGGCGTGTTCGACAAGAAAACCAAACTGGTTTACGAGTATCTCACCGAGATTACCAACAACAAAAAGAGCGAGGAAGAACTCGTGGTATGGGACCAGGTGCCCATCTCCTCGCAACAGGACATTGTCGTAAAACTGGTGGAGCCGCGATTGGACAAGGATACTCCCACATTGAAAAAGAACGAATTTAATTATGCTGAATGGTTTTTCAGGATGAAGGCAGGTGAAAAGATCAAAATCCCCATGGTGTACTCTGTCGAATATCCCGAGGGGAGGCAGGTGACGGGGGTGGATTAACAAGAGGACGGTTCTCTTTCTAATCTCTGAACCGAATCAAGGGCGGGTTTCCAACCCGCCCTTGCTCGACATGCGGCAAGAGAGCACTTTGAGCGTTGACATAAAGGGGAAAGATATTCGTTTGACCCTTGACGAAATCTCCTGGCTCAACATCTGCTCAAAGAAAAAGGACTTGCCCGGATTAAGGGCAATGAGTTATACTCACTTACATTCAAAAGTGAGTATAACTGAAAAGGAAACCTGATTTATATGGAGCGAATTGGCGGCGAAACGATTGCGCTGTATGCTGATCTCCGGGAACGACTGGAAGCGTTTGAGGCAATGAGGAGTATTGCCAGTCTGCCTGGCGAACTTACGACCAAAACAGTCAAGGGTATTGTCTATCACTACTTCCAGGCAACGCTTCCGGGCGGCCGGACTCAGATTTACATAGGCCCGGACAGTGACGAGGTCCGCCGGCTGATTGATGCGCGCAAATCAGGCGAACAGGAAGTTTTCGCCGACGAAAAAATGTTCCGGCGGCTTGCTGCCCAGATCATCGCCGGAGGGGTTGCCCCGATCATGCCGGCGATGGCCCGGGTTATCAGCCGCCTTGCCGACAGTGGCGTGTTTCGTGTCGGGGGGGTGCTTGTCGGCACTTTTGCCTATCAGGTTCTCGGGCCTCACTTGGGCGTTATTTGGGGAAGCGGGTCTCGCATGACGCAGGATATTGACCTGGCGAGCGATAACAGGATTGCAATTGCCGTCCCCGAACTGAAAGCAGACGTGCCGGCGGCAATAGAATCACTGCAAATGGGTTTTTTTCCGGTGCCCAGATTATCACGCAAAGAACCGTCAACGTCCTACACCATTCGGGGGAAAACTCTTCGGTTGGATCTGCTTACTCCGAAAAGGAGAGGAGCGACGGCTCCGGTATTCATTCGCAGGCTCAACGCATCCGCAACCCCGCTCAAATATCTCGATTATCTCATCGAGGAACCGATCAATGCCGTAATGCTTGCAGGCAATCCCTGCCTGGTGAAGGCGCCTCAACCCGCAAGGTTTGCGCTGCATAAACTGATCGTCTCGCAGGAACGGGATGCGACGGCCACTGACAAGAAACGCAAGGATTTGCTCCAGGCGGGCAATTTAATAAATCTTCTGAAAGAGGACCGCCCCGGCGATATTGAATTGGCCAGGGAAAATTTGGCAAAACGCGGGACTTCCTGGATAAAAAAAATCGAAGCTGCCTGCACGGAAGCGAATATCAGGTTGTAGGTTCGGTGCGTTTGTCGCCGGAGAGTAGCAACGGACCTTCATGTCTTTACCGGAAACGATTTGCGGATATCGCTAATGTAATGCCCATTATTGCTCCGATGTAATGAAATTATTAACGCTTTCATTGTTCGGACAGAATGGCATTTAACTTGTGTTCAGTTGCCGCACGGAGAAAGGAAAACGAACCATGATGAAGCGGCTGTCAAGATTCATGAGTGTCCAAAGCAGCAAACCGCGATCACCCGTTTACAGGCTTTGGGCGCTATCTTGCGGATCACTGTTCTTTCTGGTTCTGGTTCCTCTACTGCTCGGGGCCGTTGCCCGGTTTCTTGTCCGTTCAATCAAGTCGCCGTTTTCCCGCCCCTTTGAAATCGCATTCGGCGCTTCCATGATTTGTCTCGGCCTTTTGATTCTGTTCTGGGCGGTATCTGCCTTCTGGCGCCTCGGCGACGGCACTCCGGCGCCGGTTGCCGCTCCCCGGAGACTCGTCGCGCGCGGCCCATACCGATACTGCCGCAACCCGATCCAGCTCGGCGCAATTATCTACTTCCTCGGTCTCGGATGCGCATTCCTGTCGTTTGCCGAAGGTACTGCAATGTTTCTCATCAGTCTCATACTCGGAAGCGTTTATCATAAATTTGTCGAAGAACCCGGGCTGCTTTCGCGCTTCGGGCCGGACTATGACGACTATCGCAAACGCACCCCCTTCCTGATTCCCCGGCTCCGGCGAAAATTTTAGTTTTGCAATCTCGGAAAATATGTAAGGTTTTTACTTTATTTCTGTTGAAAAGCCAGATATTCAATAGGCAATTTTCTCCTGATATTCCGTCCTGAATAATTTTTCCGGGAACCTTTCCGGATCTCCTGCGTATTACCATTACAGATGAACCCAACGGAGTCCGAATGAACGACATTGCCATAATCAGGCTCGTCCGGAGCGGCGACACCGAAGCTTTTGCCCTGCTTGTGCAAAAGTACCACAAAAACCTTCTATCCTTCATCTGCCGGCTGGTGAGAGATCCGCATCTGACCGAAGATATCGGCCAGGAGGTGTTCCTGTCGGTCTTCAAATCGCTGCCGAAATTCGACCCCGAAGCGGGGACTCCCTTTGCGGCCTGGCTTTTTATCATTGCCCGCAACCGCTGTATCAGCGATCTGCGGATACTCAACAGGGTGGAGAGCATCCAGATAGAGGATTTTCACCGGATAACCGGTGCCGATGACAATGCCGAGGGTGCGATGATCCGTCGTGAGTGGCTGCAGGCGCTGGCTGCATCGCTCGAACAGTTGCCGGAGCCGTTCCGGACAACGATTATCAAAAGCCTTCAAGGGGCTTCGCTGTGTGAAATTGCCCTTGAATGCGGAATTCCGCAGTCCACTGTGAAGTCCCGTCTGTTTCGCGCGAAAGAGAAGATAAAACGGTTGATGAACGAATACGTCGGAGGTGTCGGCCATGAACGAAGAATATAAACCGTCGCTCGATTTTGTCTCGAAGGTCATGGAACAGGTCCACGCCTATGAGGCTTCAAAAAGCTCTTTAACCGACTGGCTTTTCAGCCATCCGTACCTGCGCTTCGCCCTGGCCGGGAGCGGAGCGCTGTTCGGGATATTTAAAGCCGCGGCTGCGTTTTAGACATCACTGGAAAGGATTTATATCAAATGGAAAAGACATTCGCGGCATTGGCCGACAGTCGGTCCGGCGTCAAGGCAAAGTCGAAAATTCGGGAGTATATAAAAACGATTCTGTGGGCTGCCGTCATTGCCCTCATAATCAGGCAATGCGTGATAATGCCGTTTACAATCCCCTCGGGTTCCATGGAGAATACGCTGCTGGTCGGCGATTACCTGTTCGTGAACAGGTTCATCTACGGCATCAAAGTGCCGTTCACCGATATGCGGTTGCCGGGAGTTCGCTCCCCTGAACGGGGGGATGTCATCGTTTTCAGATATCCTGTGGACCGCTCGAAGGACTTTATCAAGCGCGTTATCGGCGTGCCTGGAGATGTAGTAGAAATTCGGAACAAGCAGGTATTCATTAACGGAACCATTTACCGTAATACCCATGAAATACACAAGGATGCCAGGATCCTGCCCCGGACGGCGATTTCGCGCGATAATTTCGGACCGGTTCGCGTTCCGGCGAACGCCTGTTTCGTGATGGGCGACAACCGGGACAATTCCTTCGACAGCCGTTTTTGGGGTTTTGTCGACGATGCCGACATAGTGGGCCGGGCAATGATAAAGTATTGGTCATGGGATACGAACACACGGAATGTCCGTTGGGGGAGAATCGCCAGGCTAATCGATTGACGGGCGCCGCGCCAAACATTCCTTGACGCTTTCCCGGCCTTTCATGTAGTCTGGTTGTATGTCAAACAGGCAACAAAATGGAAAACCGGAACTGCTCGCCCCTGCCGGTTCGCTGGAGGCGTTTTTCGCCGCCATGGAGAAGGGGGCGGACGCGGTATATGCCGGTCTGAACGAATTTTCCGCCCGCGCCAAAGCAAAAAACTTCTCCTTGCCGCAGATGGAAAAAATCACCGCCTACGCCCATTCCCTCGGGCGGAAGGTCTATGTAACCCTCAATACCCTCGTCAAGGAGCAGGAGCTTCCCCGCCTGGTCGATACCCTCTCGGCGCTCGCGGCGATGCGCACTGACGGCGTGATCCTCCAGGACATGGCGGTCTATCGCCTGATACGCGAGTATTTCCCTGAAATCCCCCTCCATGCCTCGACGCAGATGACCATTCACAATTCCGCCGGGGTCAAACAGCTTGAAAAAATGGGCTTCCGGCGGGTGGTGCTGGCCCGGGAGCTGCACATCGACCAGATAAGGGCCATCGCCGCCTCCACCGGGATGGAGATCGAATGCTTCGTCCACGGCGCCCTCTGTTTCTCCTTTTCCGGCCAATGCTATTTCTCCTCGTTCCTCGGGGGCCTCAGCGGCAACCGGGGGCGCTGCGCCCAGCCCTGCCGCAGGCTTTACCGGTACAGGGGCAAGGAGGGATACTATTTCTCTCCCAACGATTTTTCCGCCATCGAGATGCTGCAGGAGCTTGCAGATGCCGGTGTGGCCTCGTTCAAGATAGAGGGGAGAATGAAATCGGCCGAGTACGTGGCGAGCGTGGTGGGCGCGTACCGCATGGTGATGGATGCCGCCCCCGGAAAGCGGCCTGACGCCGTGGCCGAGGCCAAGGAGCTGCTGAAGCTTTCCTTCGGCCGGACGCCGACCCGAGGATTCCTTGCCTCGCGCAATCCGACCGATATCGCAATGCCGCATCTGAGGGGCGCTACTGGCCGTTTCCTCGGCGATATCCAGGCGGTCCGGGGCAACCGCATTACCTTTGTGACCAGGGACCGGCTCCACGTGGGCGACCGGGTCCGCGTCCAGCCGAAGAGCGATATGGCCGGCAAGGCATTCACCGTCAAGGAGCTCTTTATCGGCCAGCAGCAGGTGAAGGCGGCGCGGGAAAAGAGCACCGTCACGACGATTGCCCCTTTCCAATTCAAAATGGGCGACGCGGTGTTCAAGGTCTCGTCGGAGACCGCTTTCACCATGAGCGAAAACGCCTGCCTGCGCAAGCTTGCGTCAGTGAAGGCCGATAATATCGCATGCGACCTTCTCTTTGCCGCGGAAGGCCAGGACATGATCGTGAAGGCGCGGACGGCCGGAGGGGAATTTTCTTTCAGGTTCATCCTCGGGGCGCTCGAACCCGCACGCTCCACCGACATGGAAGGGGTGCTGCGCGGCCAGTTCGAAAAAACCGGCGAAACCCCGTTCGTTCTCAACTCACTGAGCGCGCCCGGATTCCCGGCGCTGTTCATTCCCCCCGCCAGGCTGAAGGATATCCGGCGCGAGCTGTACCGGCAGCTTGCAGGGAAACTGGCGGACGAGTACCACCGGCGACGCCGGGAGTCCAGGGAACGGGCGCTCGCGGGCCTCCGCGGCGAAATCCGTCCGGCAAGGACTCAACGCGCGGAACTGGCGGTGCGGACGGAAAGCGTGCGGGACTTCCATCTGCTCATGCAGGAAGGTGTCGATCACCTTTCACTTCCGGTGTCGAAGGCCAACCTGCACCAGCTCCCCCTTTTCGCCAGGAAGCTGAAAGGCCGGGAAAAGAGCGTTTCCTGGCGGCTGCCGTTCATTATCTTCGATGAGGATGTCCCCTTTTACCGTGATGCGGTCGAGACGATTGTCAATCTTGGATTCCGCCGGTTCGAGCTTTCCAATCTTTCACATTTTCAAATATTGAAAGGCCTGGACGCCGGGCTTGCGACCGATTACCGGCTTTTCTCCCTGAACAGCCAGTCCATGCTGACCTGGAGGGAACTGGGCGCCGAAGCGGTTACCCTGTACATTGAGGACGACGCTGAAAATATGGCGGCGCTGCTTCGCTCTGATGTGGCGGTCCCGAAAAGGATGCTGCTCTACGGCGAGGTGCCGGCCATTACTTCGAAAATCAGGATAAAGGATGTGCGCGGCGATTCACCGGTTACTTCGGACCGCGGGGACGGGTACCAGGTGCGGTCGCAGGACGGTCTGACCGTGGTCACCCCGGTACGGAGGTTTTCCATTATCGCGTACAAAAGCAGGCTGCAGGAAATGGGCTGTCCGGCATTCATCATGGATCTTTCCGGAGAGCCGCGCGAACGCTGGAAAGCCTTGCTGGGGGCCTGCGCTCGGGGCGAGGCGCTTCCGGATACATCGGAGTTCAATTTCACGGCGGGGCTGATATAGAAGCAATTTGAAAGGGCTGAACCTGTGAGCATGAAAGCCTTCGCTCGCTTGGGGTGGCTCTGTCTCGGCCTCGTCCGCCGGGACCATAGTGGTGGCGGAGTTCACACGAAGAAGCCGGCATTAAACCGCGCAGGCGGCGTTGGACCCCGCCATCCAAAGCGAGCGAAGGCTTTCATGCTCGCGGAATCAGGGTGGGAAGAGGATTTTGATGGATTATTTGGTGAGGATTATTACCGAAACGGAAAACGTCAGGGCACTGGCATGTGTTACGACGGGTCTGGCAAATGAGGCCGCGCGGCGTCACGGCACCTACCCGACAGCGTCCGCGGCCTTGGGGCGTGCGCTCACCGGCGGGGCGCTGATGGGTGCGCTGCTGAAAACCGGGCAGAGGGTGGCGCTGAAATTCGAGGGGAACGGCCCGCTGCGAAAGGTCATCGTCGAGGCGGACAGCAACGGCGCGGTGCGCGGATATGTGGGCGTCCCGGAAGTGCACATGGTCACCGGGGCGGGCAAGCTGGACGTGGGCGGGGCGCTGGGAAGGGCCGGCTTTCTCACGGTTACCAAGGACCTGGGCCTGAAGGAGCCGTACAAAGGGCTGGTGCAGCTCTACAGCGGTGAAATCGCCGAGGATATAGCGTATTACCTGACCGATTCCGAGCAGATACCTTCCGCCGTCGGACTCGGCGTCTTCGTGGAGCCGGACAACAGGGTTTCCGCTTCCGGCGGCTTTCTCGTCCAGTCTCTCCCTCCGGCCGACGAAGAGGTTATTGATAAGCTGATGGGAAGGATAAACGGTATGCCTCCGGTAAGCCGGCTTCTGCTGGAAGGCAAATCGCCGGAGCATATGCTGGAAACACTTTTCGAGGGTATCCCTTGCCTGACCCTGGAGAAACGGGCGCTTGCATTCCAATGTACATGCAGCCGCGAGAAAATCGAACGGGTCCTCATTTCACTGGGTTCGAGCGAGCTTGCGGAAATGATCCGGCGCGACGGCGGAACCGAGGTTACCTGCGAATTCTGCAGGGAGATCTATCGATTCAGCCGCGCGGAGCTCGAAATGCTGGCCGAAGAGACGAAATGAACCCTTGCCGGAATGGTTAATGATAATAATCATGAATCCATGACGCATTCACGCCTTCGTCTGCGCGGAACGCCTCGGTTTATTCCGTGACCCGTGTCCGGTATCCGTTCCCCGTAAAGCCATGTCCATGGACACGGATCACGGTCACGGACCACGGAATAAACCCCGGCATTCCGCTTGCCTCGGCGTTCAGGCGTCACGGATTCAGGTATAAATTAAGTGAATATTCTTGTATTTGCGCGTTACTATGCGGTATTCTTGCAACGCGAAGAAAGCTAATTTTACTCAATTGCGGAGATTTGCACGATGATGCGGAGTGATATGAACACCCAGGCGAGGAGGATTCGCAGGACCTCCGGAAAAAGTCCCCTCAAGATTATCGCCGTAGCGGCGGCCATCGTTGCCGGGATTGCCGTCCTGGCGTTTACCGGATATTTTCTTTATCTTCTCGGGACCCTGCCGAGAGTCGAAAGACTGGCCGATTACAAGCCTCCCATAGTTTCCCAGGTCTTC
>Ga0335071_10007664_pt1 | contig 11107 bp, 9 predicted proteins | sample Lox_Sample_15_FD_206724 | JGI IMG/M metagenome (GOLD analysis project Ga0335071, IMG submission 206724) | Soil microbial communities from Loxahatchee National Wildlife Refuge, Florida, United States - Lox_Sample_1.5 | ecosystem: Environmental > Terrestrial > Soil > Wetlands | place: USA: Florida...
CCCTCTGGACAGGGTCCGGTTGCGCTTGCCCATCCTAATCTCGACCGACACTCAGGGCGAAACGGGCGCCTGGAAGGTGTCGGGGAAGGTCGAGGCGAAGCTCGTCGGGAAGTTGCTCAACAAGGAACCTGATTCGGAGGAGGAGATCCGCTTCTACTTCCCTCACCTGAGCGAGCTCAGAAGGAAGCTTCCGACAACCACCGTTGTAATGTACATGCCATGAGCACATTCGGGCACCTCTCGGAAAGGGACATCTGTTCCGCTGCGTTCGACTGATTCGATGCCTCGCTCTGGAATCAGCGATCTGCCCCTGCACGGGGGCGACGCGCCGAAATGGCTGTTCACCAGGATGGTGAAGCTGGCGGCGGCGATCTCTGAGATCGTGATTGACGAGCAAGGCACGCTCGGCCTATTGGAGCGCATGTCCGACCCGTATTGGTTCCAAGCGTACTCGTGCGTTCTCGGATTCGATTGGCACTCGTCCGGCACGACCACGGTGACCTGCGGCGCGATGAAGGAGGCGATGAACACGAGCGAGTCTATCGGCGTCGCCGGCGGCAAGGGGAGCGTTTCAAGGAGAGCGCCCGCAGAGATCGGCGCCTGGTGTGAGGTGCATGGCATATCTCCCTCAAGAGAGACCGCTCTCGTATATGCCAGCAGGATGAGCGCGAAGGTCGACAACGCTGCTTTGCAGGACGGCCACCAGCTCTACCACCATTGCTTGTTCTTCGATACGCAAGGCAACTGGACGGTCGTGCAGCAAGGTCTGTGCGACGCGACTGGCTATGCGAGGAGGTATCAATGGCATTCGAGCGGCCTGAAGCGTTTCGTCGATGAGCCACACACGGCCATATGCGGACAGCCGACGGAGAACGTTCTCGACATGACGGCGGCCAAGAGCGAAGCGACGAGGGACGCCTCCGTCGACCTCGTGAACGACGGCGTGGAGAGGCTGAAGCGAGATATCGTCGTGGTCGAAGAAGGCCAGAGCACGCTGTCCGAGTTCGCCGGAGACACGCCGCTCAAGCTCCACATGCCCCGCAATATCAACTGGGAAGTGCTGCGCAGGGCGTACGAGTTCCATCCGACCGGCTACGAGGAATTGCTCGGGGTGGAGGGCGTCGGGCCCGCGACCGTGAGGGCGCTCGCCAAGATCAGCGAACTGATCTATGGCACCGAGGCAAGCTGGAAGGACCCCGTCAAGTTCTCATTCGCGGTGGGAGGGAAGGACGGGGTGCCCTTCCCGGTCGACAGGAAAGCGATGGACCGATCGACGGAGATGCTCCGTGCGGGCATCGAAGGATCGAGGCTCGGGAACAAAGAGAAACTCGACGCGATCGCGAGACTGAGGCGCTTTGTCCCGCCGGATCAAGCGTGGTAGCCAACTGCATTTCGAGCGCTTGCGCTGAAGTCATTGTTGACAATCATCACGCAATCTGGACGGAGCGTACGCTCGCACCTGAAAGCAATAGAAATGAAGGAAGTTGTTGGAAGGATAGAGGGACACGCGCAATCTGTATGACGGTTAAGCCTTGCGGCGTTAACCGGTATTGCGAAGCCGAAGTCAAAGGGCAGATGCAACTTTAGTAACCGACAGGCTGAACACCTCGGCGAACCTTGGTGCTTACATCCCGGTCCTATCAAGCTCGTCAGTTACGAGCGTTGTAAGATGCCTCTTTTCCGAGGTGGTTTCGAGCTTAGATGCTTTCAGCTCTTATCCACAATAGCGTGGCTGCTCAGCAATGCCCTGCCGGACAACTGATGAACTAGAGGCTACGGATCCCCGTTCCTCTCGTACTAAAGGATCCTTCTCGTCAGGCATCAATGCACTTCCACCAAAAAGCAACAAACCTGTCTCACGACGGTCTAAACCCAGCTCACGATCCCTTTTAATGGGCGAACAACCCCACCCTTGGCAGCTGCTGCACCGCCAGGATAGGGAGAGCCGACAGCGAAGTAGCAAGCCGCCAGGTCGATATGAACTCTTGCTGGCGACGACTCAGTTATCCCCAGGGTAACTTTTCTGTCATCATTGACCCCCACATAGAAGGTTCAATGGTTCGCTAGCCCCTACTTTCGTATCGCCGTTCCTTGTTATCCGGAACGGCGTCAAGCCATCTTTTGCGCTTACACTCACCGGCAGATTTCTGACCTGCCTGAGATGACCATTGGGCGCGCTTGTTTGCTTATTGAGCGCGTGGCGCCCCACCCAAACTGCCCACCTATCGGTGTCCTTCTCGCGAAGTTAGTGATACGAACCCAGAAGGGCGGTGTTTCATCGTTGACTCGGAGTCTACCTAGCGGCAGATCCTGGGTAGCGTCTCCCGCCTACCCTACACATCCAGGCTCATACCACAACAACAGGCTGCAGTAAAGCTCCATGGGGTCTTCGCTTTCAGGTGGAAGGTACTGGATTCTGCGCCAGTACTATCAGTTTCACCGGCTTCCAGGCGGGGACAGTAGAGCTCTCGTTGGGCCTTCATGCAAGTCGCCAATTAAGCGACAAGGTATTACGCTACCTTAAGAGGGTCATAGTTACCCCCGCCGTTTAACGGTCCTTCGTTCGGTTGAACCCGAGATTCAGATACCGTCACTGGGCAGGCTTCAGCCACAATACACATCCTTTCGGACTTGCTGTGACCTGTGTTTTTATTAAACAGTCGGAGCTCCCTTGTTACTGAGACCAGCCACTTTCGTGGCTGGCACCCTTTCTACCGAAGGTACAGGGCTAATTTGCCGAATTCCCTCGCCATGGATTACGCCGACACGTCTTAGGCTTTTCACCTAGGGGCACCTGTGTCAGTTCTTGGTACGATCACACAGGCTGTTACTGCCAGAATTTTCATGGACACCAGGACTCGGCTGGAGAGGACCTTCGTCCTCCTACTCGTGCATTCCCCTGGTTCTCACCATTACGGTTCTTCCCAGGCTTAAACACTTGAACATGCAGGTAAACATGCCCAACGTATCCCGATGTGTCAACTGGCAGACAGAGGCCTGTATGGCGCAGGAATATTGACCTGCTTCCCTTTCGGCACTTTCGATTAAGGAGTGCCTTAGGATCGGCTAACCCTCGGCTGACGAACATTGCCGAGGAACCCTGGCCCCTTCGACGGAACGGATTCTCACCGTTCTTTGCTGCTACTCCCACCAGGATCATCGTTCGAACGCGGTCCACATGACCTCACAGCCATGCTTCTACCCACGCCCGACGCCCCCTTACAAGATCACTTTGCAGTGCTCTAAAGTATCGGTACCCGGCTTAGCCCCGTCCATTTTCAGCGCCCATAATCTCGACCGGTGAGCTGTTACGCTTTCTTTAAAGGATGGCTGCTTCTAAGCCCACCTCCCGGTTGTCTTGGACTACAGACTACTTTTCATGTTACACTTAGCCGGAATTTAGGGACCTTAACTCTAGGCTGGGTTGCATTCCCTTACGGACCCCAAGCTTACCCCGGAGGCCCTCACTCCCAGCGTCTACGGCGACCACAAGTTCGGAGTTTGACAAGAGACCGACCGGTTTCCCGGCCTAAGCCCCTAATCAGTGCTCTACCCCATGATCTACCTCGGCTGAGATCTAACTGCGATTAGTTTCAGGAGGAACCAGCTATTCCCAGTTTAGATTGGCCTTTCACCCCTATGCCCAAATCATCCGAAAGATTTGCACATCATTACCGGTTCGGTCCTCCACCTTCCTTTCGAAAGGCTTCAACCTATTCAGGCATAGATCAACTGGCTTCGGGTATTCCACCAATGACTCCAGGCGAACGCACCTCGTGCCTCATCCTTGCGGACTGCGCACTTGTTGGTTTCCCTCCGACTCCGGTCCTTCGACCTTAGTCTCGCCATTGATCAAAACTCCCTGGCCCGTTATTCGAAACGGACGATACGACACTGGTCCATCTTGCGACTTCGTCCCTTTCATGCCGTATCTGAATATAGCCATCTGGTTTCACGCTCTTTTGACCTCCCGTCAAGGGTACTTTTCAGTTTTCACTCGCGCTACTACTGCGCTATCGGTCTCGAGACGTGTTTAGGGTTGGAGGTAAGTGTCCCCCGGATTCACGCGCGATATCCAACGCGCGATACTCTGGATACCCAGATTCTTCCTCTCAGCTTACTCGTACAGGACTATCACCCTCTATGGTGCGACGTTCCAGTCGACTTCTGATTCACCGAGGAGGAAGTACCGAGTCCATCAACACCACACGTACCCCTCCTTTCGAAGGGGCATTCGGTTTACCCTGTGCCGCGTTCGATCGCCTTTACTGACGGCATCTCGGTTGATTTCTTTTCCTGCGGGTACTAGGATGTTTCGATCCCCCGCGTTCCCGATCCTTCCGGACCAATCCGAAGATTAGGAAGTCCCATTAGGCTGTCACCGGATCATTGGCTTCTTGCACCTACCCGGCGCTTATCGCAGCTTGACACGACCTTCTTCGGCGCTCGAGCCGAGCGATTCCCCAAATGGCGTAGCTAATTGCCTTTTGACTGTCGGCTTAACATACGTCCAGATTGCGTGTGATTGGATCATGGGGCCCACAACGACTCCTTCCAAGGTCGCCGACGCCCTACCCACTTCCCCGAGGATATCCTCCTCGGGTGCACCTCTTATCCTAACAACTCACCGCAGCCATCTACGGGCGCGGCGCAGTGAGCGCCACCATATCCGAGGTGGTATTTATACGTTGTCGGCGCGACGGATGCCGCCCCACGACAGCGATACTTTCCCAGCCCCTCCGATTTGGGGAATCTCCTTTAGCATAGATGTGATATTTAATGATTATGCGGTCCTTCGTAGGGTCCTGGATGAGCCCGTCATTGAAGCTCAAAAGTGAGCACCAACGTCGTGACCTCTGCCTTTGTCATTGATCGGATCGACCTCATCAAGGAACAAGATCCGAACATCGGTTCCCCGTTTCTCGTAGTATGATAGAAGAGACGCACTAGCTCCTCGTCGCTCGCAACAGCTCCGGCACGTCCTTCGGCAGAGCGGCGACCTCTACCCCCGCCTCGTTCAACGCGGCGATCTTGTTCTCTGCCGTCCCCCTTCCCCGGGCGATGATCGCGCCCGCGTGCCCCATACGCTTCTCCGGTGGGGCGGTTCGGCCGGCGATGTAGGCGATCACTGGTTTGCCCATGCTGCGCTTGATGAACTCCGAAGCATCCTCTTCAGCCGCGCCCCCGATTTCGCCCACGAGCACGACCGCCTCCGTCTCCTCGTCCTGCTCGAAGAACTCGAGCATTCGCACGAAGTCGGTGCCGACCACCGGGTCGCCCCCGATGCCAACGCACGTCGACTGCCCGATGCCAGCGCTAGTGAGGGCGTTCACGATCTCGTAGGTAAGGGTGCCGCTCCTCGAGACGACGCCGACGTTCCCCGGGCGGAATATCGCGCTCGGCATGATGCCCAGCTTGCCGTGCCTCGGTGCCGCGATTCCCGGGCAGTTCGGACCGACGATCCTCGCCCCGGTCAGTTTCGCGTACTGGATCATCAGTACCGCGTCGTGCTCCGGGATGTGCTCGGTGATGACCACGACAGTCGAGATGCCGGCATCCAGAGCCTCCACGACCGCGCCCAAAGCGCCCTTTGCCGGCACGAACACCACCGACGCGTTCGCGCCCGTGTCGCGCACCGCCGCCTCGACCGTATCGAACACCGGGATCCCGCTGACCTTGGAACCTCCCCTTCCAGGCGACGTCCCTCCCACCACGTTGGTTCCCATGCCCCTCATGCTCACCGCGTGGAAGGAGCCCTGGTGTCCGGTGATGCCTTGAACCAGGACCTTCGTCTCGGCATCGATCAGCACTGTCATCGGCCGGACCTCCGGAGCCCTCCGATCACGGCCTGACAAGCCTCGTCCAGGTCGTGCAATGCTTGGACGCCTTCGGCGGCCAGCATCTCCGCCGCCTTCTCCTCGTTCACTCCTTTGATCCTGACCACTAGCGGCACGTCGAGCGTGAGCTTCGCTCGCGTCCTGATGATGCCCTCGGCGACGGTGTCGCAGCGAGTGATCCCTCCGAATATGTTGACCAGCACCGCGCGCATGTTCGATCTCGACAGGAGCGCGAGCGCCGCCTCGACGACCTTCTCGTCGTCCGTGCCTCCGAGATCGAGGAAGACCCCGCCCCGACCGCCGCGGATCGCGAGGTTGTCGAGGGTGGCCATTGTGAGGCCAGCACCATTGGCTATGACCCCAATGTCGCCATCCAGCTGAACGAACGTCAGGCCGATCCTGTCCGCTTCGAGCTCGAGCGGGGTCCTTTCGGGGAAGGACGTGATCGCTTCTGGATGGCGAAAGAGAGCGTCGTCGTCGAGGGTCACCTTCGCGTCCGCGGCGACCAGCCTGCCGTCGACGGTCAACGCTAGCGGATTGATCTCGACCAGCTCGCAATCCATCTCCCAGAACAGTCGCCAGAGCGCGGAGAGGATTGATTGGATCTGCGCCGACTGGTCGGAATTGAGCACGAAGAAGGTCCCGAGCTCTAGACCCACGTGCGGTTGCAGCCCGACGAACGGATGCACGTGCCAGGTCGCCGTCTTTCCTTCTTGTTCCTCGACCTCCATCCCTCCTTGCGCGACGGCGAGTATCATCGGGAGCCCGACGCTGCGATCCATTGAAATGCTGAGGTAGAACTCGCGCAGGATGTTCAGCCGCTCCTCGACCAGGACTTCCTTGACCGCCTCCCCAGCAATGGTCATCGAGAGCACATCGGAGACCGTCTTTCGTGCCTGTTCCGCAGTAGACGCGAACCTTATTCCGCCTGCCTTGCCCCTGCCACCAGAACGGACCTGAGCCTTGACGACCATTGGTCTTGTCGGTGGGATGACCTCTTCACTGGACTTCGCCAGATAGCCCACTGGTATAGGCACACCGAAGCGCTTGAAGAGTTGTTTGCCTTCCGCCTCTATGAGTTTCAAACTACCCGTGAGGTATTCGTTGGGGCGATTTATCAATCTAGCTGGAGCGAAGCCGGAACCTTCCGAACCCGACAAGTAGGTCTATGGACGGCGCGTATTGCACAATTAGGATAATGATATCCTTCTGAGGACATAGGAATAAATACTCAGAAACCCAACTCCACATTGCAGTTCGAAACTGCACGGTGGGGAATTGGAGTGACAAAGGTCCACGGGGTCGAGCTCCTGTGGGAACGCCCTTGCTCTCACTCCTCCTTCTTTTTCTACACGATGCGGAAACTTCATTTATCGACGAGTTGTCTGAGCGTACGGGGGTTTCAGAAATGGTCAACATGCCCGAAGAGGTTGTGAAACTCATTAACGAGAACCCGAAAGCGGTCAAGCTCCTCGGAACGAAGAGCGCGGATGGATCCGTGCACGTCGTCCCTCTGGGAAGCATCCGTGCCGCGGGTCCGAACATGATCATACTCGGCGCCATCTTGATGCACCGCACCGGAGCGAACCTGGAGAGCATGAAGAGCAAGGGAGAACTCGTCTCGGTCGTGGCGGTTGATGGTGAGAAGCTGGCAGCTTTTGAGGTGAGGGCGAAAGTGAAAGATTATCAGACTGCGGGCCCCGCCTTCGAGGGAATGAACGAGGCCATCAAGAAGATGGGACTGACGCTCCGGGGCGTCTGGGTTCTTGAGCCTGCAGAGGTCTGGAACCAGTCCGCCAGCTACAACGCTGGAAAGAAGATGGTATAGGCGATCGTCCGGCCGGACGATCCAATTCTCACTTTTCCTTGCTCCATTCAGGAGCGATGAAACGAAGAATTGGCCAAGGGCGCTTCCTAGCCAGTACTACGTGCCGGAAGAGGTTAAATACGACCTCCATCTTCGGAATTCCAGATGGCCATTCATATGTTGCCTGGAATCGGGGTCGACTGCAACGTCTACGTGATCGACGGCCATGATCCAGTGCTGATCGACGCGGGAATGGGCGACAACACGCCTCGGCTGCTCGCGGCGATAGCCCGCATCCTTCCGAATGGCGGGCCGAAGCGGGTGGTCCTTACCCACAGCCACTACGATCACACCGGGGGAGCGGCAGAGGTCGCACGCGCCCTCGGCGCCGAGCTCTTCGTCCACCCCGATGACGCCGAAGGACTCCGGCAAGGCGATAGCTGGAAGACCATGTCGATAATGTTCGGTGTCGATGGGACTGCGCTCGAAGTGACGGACCTCGTGGAAGGAAGCGTGGTCGACACCGGAAATCACAGATTCGAGGTCCTGCACACCCCGGGTCATACGCCCGGCAGCATCTGTTTGTTCGAGGAGAGCAGCGGCGCACTGATCTCCGGTGACACCGTGTTCGCGGACGGAGTGGGAAGATGGGACCTGCCCGGAGGAAACCTGGACGCGCTCAAAGACTCCATCCTTCGGCTCAGCAGGTTGAACATCAAGGACGTCTATCCTGGTCACGGGCCGATAGCGAAAGGGAGCGCCAAGCGCGCGCTGCAGAGCGCAGCGAGATACGTGGGGGAATCCTGATGGAAGTACTGAAATGCAAAGGGAAGGGAACGAAAGCGGACCTCACCGACAACGACATCATGCGCGTGAAGGATGTCCTCAAGGCAGGCCATCTGGTTGTGTACCCGACTGAGACCCTCTACGGCCTTGGCGCGAACGCGCTCGACGAGAACGCTGTCAAGCGAGTGTACATGGCCAAGAACCGCCCGTTCGACATGCCGCTCTCCGTCGCGGTCAGCGACATGCAGATGCTTGAGCACGTCGCCATCATGGACCAGACGTCGAGGAAGCTGGCGGAGAAGTTCATGCCTGGACCGATAACCCTGATACTCACCAAGAAGCCATTAGTGCCGGACATCGTGACGTCCGCGTCGGACGAGGTCGGGATCCGAATGCCCGACAACGCTCTGGCGCTCAGGCTCATCAAGGCCTTCGGGCCGATCACCTCGACCTCCGCGAACCTTCATTCGAGGCCGGACCCAGTGACGGTCAACTCGGCGATGAAGGACCTCAAGGACGCCGTCAGCCTATACATCGACTGCGGCAAGACGAAGCTGGGAGTGCACTCCACCATCGTCGCGGTTCACGAAGGCGACACGGAGATCATCCGTCACGGGGCGATCAGCGACAAACAGATCGAGGCTGCGCTTAATGGACGCTGAGGCGGTCGCGGCCCATCGCCGGGCCGGGGCGATATCTAGGGAGGCGCGCGAGTTCGGGGCTTCGATGATCGCTGAGGGCGTCAAGCTCGTCGACGTGGCCGAAGCGGTCGAGGAACTGATCAGGAAGCGCGGTGGCAAGCCCGCCTTCCCGGTGAACATCGGCGTCAACGACATCGCCGCGCACTACTCCCCTTCCACGGGCGACCCGCTCGTCTTTCAGAAGGGCGATCTTGTCAAGCTCGATGTGGGCGCGCACGTGGACGGCTACATCGGCGACACCGCGGTCTCGGTCGAGGTGGGCACGAAGAACTGGACGAAGCTCATCGAGGCAAGCGCCGAGGCGCTGCGGACCGCGATCCAAATGGTAGGGGACAACATCACCGTGGGCACGATCGGCGCCGCGGTCGAGAGGACGATCGTGGCCCGTGGCTATCGGCCAGTGTCCAACCTCACGGGTCATGGGATGAAGCGTTACAATCTCCATGCCGGGCTAACGGTGCCCAACATCGACGACAAGAGCCAGGCGAAGATCAAGACGGAGATGGTGGTGGCGATCGAGCCATTCGCGACCAACGGCGGGGGGCAGATATACAACGATCGCCCGGGGAACATCTACCGAGTGCTGCGCGATCGTCCCCTGCGCGACGCGAGCGCACAAGCCTTGTTCGACATGATCAAGTCGGAGTTCGGGTCGCTCCCGTTCTGCGAGCGCTGGTGCACGCGGGCGGACCCACAGGCACCGCATCATCTGCGCACTTTGCTTAGGCATGGCCAGATATCGTCGTACGCGATCCTCAGGGAGGTGCGCGGCGGAATGGTCAGCCAGACCGAGCATACCGCGATGGTCCTTCCCACCGGCGTCGAGGTAATAACCTGAGCCAGCGTTCTTCTCTCCCTGCTCGCGGTCAAACAGTTTAATAAGGTGCTCTCGGTTACGAGTTTGGCCTCGTGCGAGGGTTGCCAAGCCAGGTCAAAGGCGACAGACTCAAGATCTGTTCCTGCAGAGGTCCGCCGGTTCAAATCCGGCCCCTCGCACCACCTTCTCAGGTTATGATTCAGGATGAGTGTTCCTTGTCGATTGCTCGCGTGGTTCCCGGGGACTATCTCGCAGATTCAACGACCGAAAGCGTTCCCTGGACCACGTACACGCTCGATAGAATCACACCTGTCTTTTGTGGCATTTACGGCCCCCCGTTGACGACCAGACTTTGTTTGTCCTTCGCGTCCGGAATCTTCCCAAATAGTTGCGAATTCGAGCCTGAGTCGTCATATTGACCTCATGCCTGTGATTGCTCAACCCGGTCCTGATCGAACGGGGAAAAATGGATTAGCCATCGGATGAGTTGCTGAGTGCCATGGAGCTGTTCAACCGAATCCTCATACCGACCGATGGTAGTGACAAAGCGAAGGCGGCAACTGGGATAGGCCTCAAGCTGGCCAACCTAATGAACTCCGAAGTGACGGCGATCAGTGTCGCGGATGTCAGTCAACTGGAGCACTTCGCCGCGGGACCGAATCTGGTCGACCTGGAAAGGTTTGTCGAAGAGGGAGCACGAACCGCCGTCAACCACGCCCGAGAAGAGGGGGTGAAGGCTGGCCTGGTGGTCAAGACGATCGTGAAGAAAGGAACGGCCGCGCAAGAGATAATAAGGATCTCTGATGACTACGATCTGATTGTGATGAGCTGCCTGGGCCACACTGGCATTTCGGCATTTCTTATGGGCGGCGTAGCAGAGAAGGTGGCGAGGTTCGCGAATTGTTCCGTTCTCGTGGTCAGGCCGCATAAGGCGGAGCTGGATGGCCACATTCCTGCATCACCGACTTCGCCTGACCCATAGGACGATGGTTGGCGATCTTCCCGCGATTGACTTTCAAATACAATATCTGCTCACGCGGGCCGCAATCGCACGAACTAGATATGATTCGGATGATTTGGCGAGGATTGGCCGTCGGTAAGAACGCCCATCAAGGAAGCTCCAAGAACGCACAAACGAAGTGCCGACGACCTTAATACA
>Ga0335071_10007665_pt1 | contig 11107 bp, 9 predicted proteins | sample Lox_Sample_15_FD_206724 | JGI IMG/M metagenome (GOLD analysis project Ga0335071, IMG submission 206724) | Soil microbial communities from Loxahatchee National Wildlife Refuge, Florida, United States - Lox_Sample_1.5 | ecosystem: Environmental > Terrestrial > Soil > Wetlands | place: USA: Florida...
GGGAAGGTTACGATGATCACCTGACCGTTAAAGTTGAAGTGCAGAATGAGGTCTTCACCGGTGATTTAAGACCGCTGGAGAATCTTAGAAAAAGGATTGTTGATGAATTGAGGGCTGATATCCTGATTAAGCCAAGAGTAAACCTGGTCGAGCCGGGCAGCCTGCCCAGCAGTGAAGGAAAAGCCGTAAGGGTCATTGATAAAAGAAAAGAGTAAGTGAAAGAGTGGTGGTAAAAAATGGCGCACAAAGATGCTGGAAACTATAGGGCCAAACATTCTCCTGACGTTAAGATAAATAAAAAAGTTGCCCAGGCAGTGGAGAAAAAGATTATTAATGGGAAAATCACATGTGCCGAAGCCGAGAAAATTTCCGGCGAAGAACGGGTGACATTGGGAGAAGTAGGCGTTACTCTTGATTTGATGGGCATTCGGATCAGCAAATGCCAGCTGGGTCTTTTCGGTTACAGCCCTGAAAAGATGGCCGTAAAACCTGCCGAGACAGTAGCCGGTGAATTGGAAAGGGCCATAAACAGCGCTTTGATAAACCACCGTCTGCCCTGTGCCGTTGCGTGGAATATTGCTGAGAGCCTCGGCATTTCGAGGATGGAAGTTTCATCAGCCTGTGAGGCTCTAAAGATCAAGGTTAAGCCATGCCAGCTGGGGGCTTTCTGACGGGGCTGTTGAAAACAGCTCATCTGTCGCGTTGCTCTGCAAGCCGAACCGCTCAACGTATTTCTATATACGCCTCGCGCTTCAGTTCTTGAGCGCCTTGCATCTAAGCATTTTTGAACAGCCCCCAGAAAAGGAGTTTTTCAACAGTAGTATTATCCTTTCTGCTCTTCATACCGGGCGAGCACAAATAACATATCCGCTAATCTGTTCAGATATTTGTGGATATCGACATTTTTGACCAGTCCGTCATCCTTGAGCCGGGCTGCTTTTCTTTCCGCCCTTCTTATTATTGTTCTACCCATATCAATCTGGGCTGAAACAACCGTTTCCCCCGGATAGATAAACTCGTTCTTCAATGTGATTTTTTCCTGCAACTCATCAATGAGTTTTTCCAGGTGCTGGACATCTCTCTCCCCGATCCGGCGACCAAGTTTTGGAATGTCTTCAGACCGGCTGGAAAGCTCCGCCCCCATGGTGAGCAGGTCTTTCTGCACATCGAGTATAATTTCTTTAATTTTAAGATTGTTTGTCGCAGCTCTTGCTACGCCAAGCGCGGAGCTTGCTTCGTCTAATGTTCCGTAAGTTTCCGGCCTCGCATCGTATTTGGGGACTCTCTGCCCGCCTAATAGGCTTGTTTCCCCGCCGTCTCCTTTTTTGGAAAATTTCATCCTCTTCTCCTTTCGATGTATTTCATAATAATTTTTAATATGACGTCCGTATTTCTTCGGGCATGCTGAAGTATTTCCTCTATAGTCAATTCCATTTCTCCAAGACCATGCCCATAATTATCGACAGAACACAAGGCGGCATACGACATCCCCAATTCCTGGGCGATGGTCGCTTCACTTGCCATCGTCATCCCGACGAGATCGGCGAACCGGGACATCATCTTGATTTCAGCCTTGGTTTCGAGCCTAGGGCCGGTAGTTTGCCAGTACACCCCGCCGTCTACGACTTTTATCGCGCAGTCATGCGCGGCATCGATCCATTTTTGCCTTACTTCAAAGCTAAGCTTCGGCGTGATGTGGAAGGCTTTTCCATGGATAGCGGTCGGTGTTCCGGTCAACATGATGAAGTCATCCGGGACAACAATCGTCCCCGGCTTTAATTTTTTCTTAAGAGACCCCGTGGAATTAACGCCGATAACCTCTTTGACACCGATATCCTTCAAGGCTTTTAGATTGGCCTGATTATTGATGAGATGGGGTAAAATATGATGTTTCGGGGTCTTACCATGTCTTGGTATGAACGCAACGGCATCTGAAAGAAAAACAAGGGCCTTGCCATATTTTGTCGCAATTTCTTTCTTTTTCAGATTTTGAAAAATACCTTTTCCCTGTAAAAGAATAATTCCGGATATGATGCCCAGGGGTTCCACTAAATACTCCGTTAGACTCCTATTATTGACGAATGTTCTTATAACAGATTTGTATGTGCCTGTCAAAATAATGGGTTGTAAATTGCGTTTGACATCATTTGTTGTGATATGTAATAGTACTAAAAATGTTTATAAGGAGAATACGACATGACTAAAGAAGGGTCTCTGGTTAACCTGTCAGACGGCAATTTTGAGCAGGAGGTTCTCAAATCAGAGAAGCCTGTTCTGGTCGACTTCTGGGCGCCGTGGTGTGGTCCGTGCAGGGCGATTGGTCCGATTGTGGAAGACCTGGCAGCAACGTACGTTGACCGTATAAAAGTAGCAAAGCTCAATATCGATGATAATCCAAAAACGGCTACAGTATATGGTGTGATGAGTATACCGACTCTCATCCTGTTTAAGAACGGCAATGCCGTGGATAAGATAATGGGCCTTGTACCTAAAAATCGTCTCGAAGAATTGATAAAAAAGGGTCTGTAACAAATGATTGATGGAAAACGCGGCGGAAAAACGATTATAATTTTAATCCTGATTGCTATCCTGTCCCTGTCCGGATGCGGCTGGTGGAAGGTCATGTGGGAGCGCTCCGACCGGGTAAAGGGCACACCGGAGGCGCTTTACCAAAGAGGATATGAGGCATACCAGGCTACCTGGTACAAAAAGGCGATTGAGCATTTTCAAAGGCTGAGGGATGAGTATCCTCTGAGCAAGCTCGCTATTCTTGCTGAACTGGGGATTGCCGATTCCCATTTCAGTGATGAAACTTATGGTGAAGCTGAGATGGCTTATAATGATTTTATAAACCTTCATCCAACAAATGAGAACGTTCCCTATGCCATGTATCAGGTGGGTATGTGTCATTATAATCAGATGTATAGTGTAGACAGGGACCAGACAGAGACAATTAGAGCAAGAAAAGAATTTGAAAAGCTTATTTCCCGTTTTCCAAATAGCAAGTTTTCCTTCATGGCGGAGAAGATGCTGAGGGAATGTAAAAAGAATCTTGGGGAACATGAGTTCTATGTCGGGCATTATTATTTCAAAAGAAAGCAGTATAAAGCCGCGCTGAAGAGATTTGAAGCAATCTCAAGGGATTATGCGAACCTCGGGCTGGATTACAAGGTTGATTACTTTATCAATGAGACGAGGAGACAACTCGCAGAGGAGGAAGCAAAAACAAAAGCGAAGACTGCAAATTAAAACCCTCAATTTTTATATCCTCACAGAAAGTCGGAAATTGTGCAAATAATAGACTTTCAGTAATGCACATTAAAGTTCACTGCCTTGAAATCCTAAATATAAACGTCGGAGTACAATCCTGCGATCTTTAAATCATAATTATTGGTTAAGGAACAAATAATAATGAGCTCCATGTCTGATAGGAAAAGGATTACAAACTATCGCTGGATGGCAATCCACGTGCTTCTCCTTGCTGTTGTTGTCGTTACCGGATGGTATGTGACAGATTATTTGGGCAACAGGGCCAGACAGGAGATACTTGAAGATAATCAGGCGACGTCGTTGCTCCTGACAACCCATCTGACCGGAGAACTTAATAAAGTTGAAGGAGCGGTTAAAGCACTGGCAGGATCTTCCCAAATTCCCGGAATACTGACTTCCCACAGGGATCAGGACATCGTTCATGCTAACGAAGTCTTGGACAGATATAATTCATCATTAGATGTGTCTGTCAGTTATGTTATGGATGTCAATGGTTATACTGTTGCCTCTTCCAACCGCAACGATCCGGACAGCTTCGTAGGCAAATCCTACCAGTTTCGCCCATATTTTACACAGGCGATGGAAGGCAAACTTGGTCGCTACTTTGCGCTAGGTGTTACCTCCCTGAAAAGGGGTTTTTACGCAAGCTTTCCTGTCAGGGATCATGACGGCAACATCATTGGTATTGCCGCAATGAAGAAGGATCTCGACGGTATAGAACATCAACTAAAGAGTTATCCTTACTGTTTCTTTGTCAATCAACAAGGAATTATTTTCCTCTCCAGCAATCAGGATATGCTCATGAAGAGCTTGTGGCCGGTACAAAAGGACGTGGAGAAGGAGTTACTGGCTTCCAAACAGTTTGGTGACAAGCCTTTTGATGCATTAATTTCACATGAAGTTGTCGATGGAACAGTAGTTGCCTTGCTCGGTAATACATATATTGCATCACGCAAGGTAATTAATCCTAACGGATGGTCGATTGTGTTCATGGCCCCGACAGACAGGATCACTATATATAAATCAGTCGGTGTGATACTAACAATGGTCGTATGCTTGCTAATCATTATACCTTTGGTCTTTACGTTTCAAACTGTAAGATCCGCAGAGGCAATTCACAGGAGTGAGGAGAGGTTTCAGCAGGTAGCGCAGAGTTCTCAGGATTGGATATGGGAGACAGACAGGGAGGGACGGTATACCTATTCCAGTCAGGCCGTGAAACATATACTCGACTATGAGCCCGAAGAGATGATCGGAAAATATTATTATGATTTCTTTGTTCCGGAGAGAAGAGAACAGCTTAAACAGATATTTAAAGGTTTCTCCGATCAGAAAGAGTCGTTTTTCCGTGTTGTCAATAGGCGCATTCATCGGGATGGGCACCATATTTTTTTAGAATCTACCGGCGTCCCTTTAATTGATGCTCAAGGTAAAGTAGTAGGTTACCGGGGAACGAACCGTGACATTACTGAGAGTAAGCAGGCGGAAGAGATGCTCAGGGAAAGTGAACAGAGATTATACAGAGTCATACAAAGCTCTCCCATTCCTGCATTCGTCATTGGAAAAGACCACAGAGTTATATATTGGAATAATGCATTGGCGGAACTCAGCAGTATTAGAGCTGAAGAAGTATTTGGCACAACAGAGCACTGGCGGGCGTTTTACAAAGAACAGAGGCCGTGTATGGCGGATTTACTTGTGGACGAAGTTCAGGAGACAATGCCAGATTGGTATGCCGGGAGGTACACTAAATCGAAATTAGTGGCAGAGGCATATGAGGCTACAGATTATTTTCCGGATATGGGTGAGAAGGGGAAATGGCTGCGCTTTACGGCGGCTGGTATCAGGGATTTTCATGGGAATCTCGTCGGCGCCATCGAGACACTTGAAGATATTACTGACAGCAAGCGGGCCGAGGAAGAAAAAGAAAACCTGGAGAAAGGGCTCCTCCATGCACAAAAAATGGAAGCGATAGGTACGCTGGCCGGGGGTATTGCCCATGACTTTAATAACCTCCTCATGGGAATCCAGGGATATGCTTCACTGATGCTTTTGACCACCGATGAAGATCATCCCAATTACAACAGGCTTAAAAGTATAGAAGCGCTGATAAGGAGCGGTGCGAATCTGACGGCACAACTTCTGGGATTCGCTCGAGGGGGCAGATATGAAGTCAAGCCGACAAATTTGAATGAAATCGTGAAAAGCACATCTTCCATGTTTGGACGGACAAGGAAAGAAATCACGATCCATCAGAAGTATCAGGAAGATATCTGGCCCGTAGAAGTTGACCGGGGTCAGATCGAACAGGTACTTCTAAATCTTTATGTCAATGCCTGGCAGGCGATGCCGGGTGGGGGAGAGATTTACCTGGATACTGAAAATGTAATTCTTGATGAGGACTATGCGAAGTCTTACTCCGTCAAAGCGGGAAATTATGTGAAGATATCCGTAACAGATACAGGCGTCGGTATGGATGAAAAAACGCGGCAGAGGATATTTGAACCCTTCTTTACAACGAAAGAAATGGGCAGAGGCACGGGCCTCGGTCTAGCCACGGTTTATGGCATCGTCAAGGGTCATAACGGGTACATCAATGTATACAGTGAAAAAGGAGGGGGGACGACCTTTACCGTTTATCTTCCAGCTTCAGAAAAGGAAGTGACGAGCGAGGTTAAGACCTCTGAAAAGCTGATAAGAGGGCATGAGGCCATTCTCTTGATAGATGACGAAGACTTGATTATTACGGTTACCAGGGACATTTTGGAAAACCTCGGCTATAGTGTTCGGAGCGCAAAAAGCGGCCATGAAGCCGTAGAGATCTACAGGTCCGATAGAGACATGATTGACCTCGTCATCTTAGATATGGTAATGCCGGACATGGGAGGCGGAGAGACCTTTGACCTTTTAAAGGAAGTCAATCCCGATGTTAAGGTGATTCTCTCCAGCGGGTACAGTTTAAACGGTCAGGCGATCAGGATCATGGAAAGGGGTTGTCATGCCTTCATCCAAAAGCCCTTCACCCTTTTATCCCTGTCTCAAAAGGTTAGGGACGTATTGGATAATAAGATGTAGAGGTTGCTTCATTACAGCTCCTGAGAAAAGTTTTTTAATTTCCCGATGGCATTATTTGTAGATTCCTCCGGGGTCAAAGAAGTGTCGAGTATAATATGTAGACTATCCGGGATTTCGGTTATTGCATCAAAGGTTTCCTTCTGTGCCTGATATATCTCCCATCGCCCATCGGAAACCTCCCCCCCGTCTGACATCCTTGAAATCAGGCGTTCTTTGATGATGTTTTCCGGGCATACGCACTCAATGATGAAAAAGGCGGCGTGAAGTCTTTGCGCGGTCTCAAATGACTTCCGACGATCATCCCCGCTTCTGTATGAAGCATCTATTATGACAGATTTGCCTTCTCTTAGTTTTTCTGACGCCAGTTCAATGGCTCTGTTGTAGGTTTTCCGGGTTACCTCATTAGAATATATCCCTTTGCTAAAGGCTTCGTAGTGCTGTTCAGTCGGTTCGATATTAAGGATTTCCTTGCGAACCACATCAGTTTGAATGATATCGGCGCCGACACGGTGCGCGATAAGTCTCGCCCGGACGCTTTTACCGGTACCCATAAGACCGGCCATCAGGATCAGGGTTGGCTTTTCCAGTCTGGCCGCGTAAGTGTAGGCCAGATCGAAATACCTGGATGCCGTCTTCGCCGCCGCATCACGCTCCTCCTCCTGGATGGAGCTGTCATCTATCTCGAAACCTACTACCTTACCCCGTACATAAGCGTAATAGCATTTATAGAAATTCAGGAGGTCCCTGATTTCATAGTCGCCCGAGTGTTTGATATAGGCATTTACAAAAGTTTCAGCATGTTCAAAGTAGTCATTGTAGTCCAGGTCCATGGCAAGGAAGGCCACTTCGGCGGCGACGTCGTCATACCGGAATCTCTCATTGAATTCGATGCAATCGAAGATGACAATATTGTCGGGATTATAATCTTCACGAAATCGGTTTATAACTTTGTCCGGTAATTTGTCCGGAGAGCCGAAATCCATGATGCAGATATGCTCTAAATGCAAGTCTCCGTGGCCGTCTCTGATTCTGTGGTCGGCAACTCTCTTTGCGAACAAGGCATGGTGTCTGTCTATAAAATTGTATATGTATGCTTTAACGAAATTGTATTGAACTTCTGGAATGGTAATATTGATGTAGCTTTCTGTCTGTTCAAAATTTTCATCATGGTTCCGGCAAATGGTCTCAACACTGCCGATTTCATCGATATGGCCGCCCGTGGCGGCGCGCATGTGGAAATCAACCAGCTTCCGGGCGAGAGCTTCCATGACGAAGGGATCAGCCTTTCCCCGGTGAAGCAGGGTCTTCAGCATCCCTTCCCGGGGAATCTTGAGCATCTTGACGGTATATTCAACTATCCTATCTTTCATTCCGAGGACGATGTTTCCTTTTTCATCCTCGCTGATTGCCACAACCTCAAGGTATACCTTCGGGGCGAGCCTCCTGTTCAGTCTCAGTTCTTCGTCGCAGTAATATCTTCTTTTTTCGAGGGTGGTAAAATCGAGAAATCCGAAATCGACAGCCTTCTTGACCTTATACACAAAATCCCCGGCAATGAAGATGTACGATATGTGCGTCTGAATCAGATCAATTTGCTCCGGCCGGTGGGGATAAAATTCCGGCCGGAGCATAGCTTCCACCAGTTTGGAATGAGTCATTCTTAGATGATGCCTTTGCTTTCCAGTTCTTTCAGTGTTACCGGTCCGAAGCCGAGATACTTCAGATAAATAAATCCATTGTCATAACCGACTGGCCGGCATACCCATTTGGTGCGTGGCGGCGTCTCCGTCGCCTTCCACTGCGCCTGGGCGCAAAGCACAGAGCCGTATATAGGATCCTGAACCGGTGTGAACATACCACGATCCAGCCAGTTTTCGTCGTGCATCGCTTTCCACGGCGACACGATTTCCGCCACAACCGGGGTGATAGGCGCCAATCTGCCGCTTTTTGCGTATTCAACCGATTTCTTCGTCAACTCGTCACTCGTGTACTGCGACGTTAACGGGTCGATCATGGACTGATATTTGAGCTGCCAGTCTTTCTTCATGAAAGGTGCGAGCGTATTCCACTCCTCCGCCTTCCATTCATCATATTTTCCTATCATATCCACGAAGGCCTTCCACATCTCCAAGCGCAATCCTCCGAGAAAGACACCACCATCCTTTGTCGGATAAAAACCATATAGCCATAAAGCCGTGTCCAGACTTCCGAAGCGCTCGTTGATAACTCCACCTTCACCATACCACATAAGCTGATAATCGTTCAGGCGGCCGTATGCCTCCGGTGTGGACACATCGATGGCCTGGCCTTCTCCTGTCAAGTCTCTGTAATAGAGGGCCGCCAGTATTCCCATAGCGGCGAAAGTACCGGAGACAGACCACGCAGTCCATGGTCCCGCTTTCGTGGGGACGGCATGCGGTACTTCCTCCACGGTTTTCCCTTCCGGCAAAACCTCTCCTGTCGCATACTGGATGCTGGAGCGGGCCTGGGAGACGTTGTCATAATCATACTGCTTTCTTCCACTCTCCGGGCCGAACTGGCCGAAAGTGGAAATTGATGTAAAGATGAGGCGCGGATTGATCGCAGAGAGTGCCTCATAGCCCATCCCCCACTTGTCCATGGTTCCTGTGGGATAGGTTTCAATGAGGATGTCCGCCTGGCCGACGAGGGATGTCAGAATGTCTCTACCTTCTTTCGTTTCCAGATTCAGTGTTATATGGTATTTGTTTCGTCCCTCCTGGAGATATGCAAGACCGGTGTCCTTCACCATGATTCCGTGCGGCGAATAAGTCCTGACGAGGTCTCCTCCCGGCGGTTCGATGCGGATGGTTTCTGCGCCGAGTTCCGCAAGCAGGGAGGAACAGTAACACCCTGCCATGCTCCGCGAACTTATATCAATAACCACCAAATCATCGAGGGCCTCAGGTTTCTCAAAGGCCTTTGCCGGATCATCCAGTGACCTAATATTGTCCGCCCAGTCCGCCCATTTTGCTCTTTTATAGTCTGCCATGGCTCATCACCTCCTTAATATGCAGCCGGATTGCCCGTCCCAATCAGAGGGCGGCCTGCGGCCCTGCTGGTCCTTCCATCTACCCAGGACCCCGCATTTATAGAGTTCATCGAGCTGGGCCTGATTTCTGCCCAGAATTTTCGTCATGATAAAGTCATTATCAAACCCGACCGGCCTGACAGTCCAGCGGTGTTTCGGCGGGGTTTTGGACATCATTACAGGAAATTCATGATCCACATACTTCCCGTACATAGGATCGTCAATTTCTTTGATGAATCCGCGGGCCCTGCGGTGTGGGTCTTCGCATTCATCTTTGGCACTGTGAAGCCGGGTAGCGGCAAAACCATGCTTCTTCCCCAGGTTCTCTATCTGATCCGCTGTTTTTGTCACCGCCCAGTCGGCAATGATTTTGAGAATGGCCAGGGCGTTTTCATCTTTGAGGCGTGTAGTATGATCTTTGAACCTGGGGTCGTCAGCCAGTTCCGGCTTACCCAGGGCCGTGCAGAGTCCCTTGAATTCATTTGGCGCCGGCGCCGCGAGGGCTGCGAAGTTGCCATCTTTGCAGAGGAATGTGTCTGCAGGACATATGCACTGATCTCTGTTTCCCGATGGCTCAGCTCCCTTGCCCGTCATCTGCTGGTAAGGCCAGACCCAGCCCATAGCACGCATAATATTTTCGCTCTGGGACATTTCAATGTATTGTCCCTTTCCTGTCTTCTTCCGGTGATGGAGGGCTGATAGTACAGCAATTTCCCCCATCATGGCTCCATAGACGTCACAGATCCAGATGCCCTGTTTGAGGGGGGGTCTGCCGGAAAAACTAGATATCCAGGCATAGCCCGACAGAGCTTGGGCAGCACCGTCGTTGGAAGGCCTGTCCTCTTCGGCATACCGGCCCCACTGGCCAAAGCCGTTCTTCTCTATGTAAATAATGCCGGGGTTGACTTTCTTGATTTCTTCATAATTGATGTTCCATCGTTTCGTTACTGCAGGCCGGAGATTGAACTCGACGATGTCCGCTTTCGCACAGAGTTCTTTGAAGATATTCTGGGCCACATCGATGTGCAGGTCAAGCGCCATATAATATTTGGACGGGTTAATGTGCATGAACATGGGGCCCTGTTCTTTGTAAAACCATCCGAAAGGATTCAGGGAGCGGGTCACATCTCCCCCCGGGGGCAATTCGATCTTGATAACCTCGGCCCCCATCTCAGCAAGAAATGATGGGCCGGCCGGTCCGAAGAGCAGTGTACAGACCTCAATTACCCTGACTCCCTTAAGAGGCGCCGGTTTTTTATACTTGTTTTTTACATAATCTTTGAAGACTTCAGGCATATAACATCCCTCCTTTTAATCCTCAGGCTGTAAGTATGTGTGTGTGTTTAGTACAACAAACGCCGTCATTCCTCATTTTATGGTCATTTACTTTTTTTATCACCCCCTTTCATTTGCCCGGCCGCTCAACTGGCCGCAGGCGGCAAGGATGTCGCTTCCTTTGCTTGCCCGGATGATTGATGTATAGTGATTATTGAGAAGGACCTGCTGAAAGGCATGTATTATACCCAGAGAAGGTGTCTTAAAGGTAGAGCCCGGGAATTCATTAAAGGCGATCAGGTTGAGCTTGCATCTGATCCCTTTAAGGAGACGCGCCAGCCTTTCCGCATCTTCGGGAGAATCATTTATCCCTGCAATAAGGATGTATTCGAATGTAAGTATTCTTCTTCCGGGCATGGGATAATTCCGGCAGGCATC
>Ga0335071_10007666_pt1 | contig 11104 bp, 8 predicted proteins | sample Lox_Sample_15_FD_206724 | JGI IMG/M metagenome (GOLD analysis project Ga0335071, IMG submission 206724) | Soil microbial communities from Loxahatchee National Wildlife Refuge, Florida, United States - Lox_Sample_1.5 | ecosystem: Environmental > Terrestrial > Soil > Wetlands | place: USA: Florida...
AAGCTCTACGCCGCGACGGAGCAGCGTGACATCACCTTCCGCCAGGTGCACCGCAAGGACGGGGCCAGGATCCAGTTCCGCCGGTTCTGCACGCTCGACGGGGAAGAGGTGCCCTACTCCGACATCGCCAAGGGCTACGAACTGCCCACCGGGGACATGGTGGTGCTGACCGACGAGGACCTGGCCGACCTGCCGCTGGTGACCGCGCACCGGATCGAGGTGCTGCACTTCGCGCCGGCCGCGCAGGTCGAGCCCATCTACTCCAACAAGGCCTACTACACCGAACCCGAGGCGGCGGGTGCCCGCGCGTACGTGCTGTTCCGCGACGCCCTGGAGGCATCGGGCAAGGTGGCCGTGGCCAAGGTCGCGCTGCGCCAGCGTGAGGCGCTGGCCGCGCTGCGGGTCAGGGAGGGGGTCATCACGCTGGAGACCCTGCTGTGGCCCGACGAGCTGCGCAAGCCCGACTTCGCCTTCCTGGACGAGGACATCGAGGTCCGGTCGCAGGAGCTGAAGATGGCCGCCTCGCTCATCGACACGATGACCGAGGACTTCGAGCCCGACCAGTACCACGACGCGTACCGCGAGGCGCTAGAGGCCGTGGTCCAGGCCAAGATCGAGGGCAACGACGTCGTCCGCCCGGACGGCGTGGACCTGCCGGACGCCAAGAAGCAGCCCGCCGACCTGACCGAGATCCTGCGCGCCAGCGTAGCGGCGGCCAAGGGCGGCCGCGACAAGTCCGACAGCGCCAAGGACGAGGACAAGGAAAGCGCCAAGTCCAAGACCCGCCGCAAGGCCAGCGCGTGACCCACGACGTGCCCCAGGAGACGACGCCGGGAACCGAGCCGATCCCGCACTGGCCCGGTCGCATGGTCAGCCTCGGCGACCACGAGGTCTACGTGCGTAGCGCCCCGGCCCGCGGCGACGCCGAGCCCGCGCTCTGCGTCCACGGCCTGGAGGGTTCGAGCCGCAACTGGACCGACCTGATGGACCTGCTCCGCTCCCGGCTCGCCTGCGACGCGCTCGACCTGCCCGGGTTCGGCGACTCGCCGCCGCGCCCGGACGGCCGCTACTCCATCGCCGCCCTGGCCCAGACGGTCATCGCGCTCATCCAGAAACAATCAGAACCGGTGCACCTGATCGGCAACTCGCTGGGCGGCGCGGTCAGCGTCAAGGTCGCCGCCACCCGGCCGGACCTGGTGAAAACCCTCACGCTCATCTCCCCGGCCCTGCCCGACCTGCGGCCCCGGCTGGACCTGGTGCGCTTCCCCGTGGTCGGACTGCCGCGGCTCGGTCCCCGCCTGATCAGGCAGTACCAGACCGCCCTGCCGCCGGAGCGCCGGGTGGCCGCGGTCATCGCCACCTGCTACAGCAACCCCGGGCTGTACCCGCAGGCCCGGTTCGCCGCCGAGGTGGCCGAACTCGGCCGCCGGGACTCGCTCGACTACGCCGTCGCCGCCCTGATGGGCAGTGCGCGAGCGCTCAGCGCCGAGTTCCTCCACAAGGGCCGCCGCTCGCCCTGGCGGGACGCGGCCCGCGTCACCGCGCCCACCCTGGTCATCTACGGTCAGCACGACCGGCTGGTCGACCCGCGGGCGGCGGGCCGGGCCGCGCACGTGTTCAGGGACGCGAGGATCGTGGTCCTGCCACGCACCGGGCACGTCGCGCAGATGGAGCGTCCCGATCTGGTGGCCGCCGAGATCGGGATCTTGCTGGGAATTCCCGGTGGCTTCGGCCGGTTGACGCAGGAACGGGCGGGGGAAGCTGAAACCCGGTCCGTTCGGTACTGAAAAAATCCCTGATCCTTGGAGAAGACAGTGTCGTTGCCGCCGCTGGTCGAGCCTGCCGCCGAGTTGACGGTCGATGAGGTCAGGCGTTACTCGCGCCACCTGATCATCCCGGACGTCGGGATGACCGGGCAGAAACGACTCAAGAACGCGAAGGTCCTGGTCGTGGGGGCCGGCGGGCTCGGCTCGCCCGCGCTGCTCTACCTGGCCGCGGCCGGCGTGGGCACGCTCGGCATCATCGACTTCGACGTGGTGGACGAGTCGAACCTGCAACGCCAGGTCATCCACGGCCAGTCCGACGTGGGCCGGCCCAAGGCCGAGTCGGCGCGGAACAGCATCGGTGAAATCAACCCGCTGGTCAACGTGGTGCTGCACGAGGTCAGGCTCGACTCGGACAACGCCCTGGAGATCTTCGCGCAGTACGACCTGATCGTCGACGGCACCGACAACTTCGCCACCAGGTACCTGGTCAACGACGCGTGCGTGCTGCTCGGCAAGCCGTACGTGTGGGGCTCGATCTACCGCTTCGACGGGCAGGCCAGCGTGTTCTGGGCCGAATACGGCCCGTGCTACCGCTGCCTGTACCCCGAGCCGCCGCCGCCCGGGATGGTGCCGTCCTGCGCCGAGGGTGGCGTGCTGGGCGTGCTCTGCGCCTCCATCGGGTCGATCCAGGTGAACGAGGCCATCAAGCTCATCACCGGGATCGGCGAGCCGCTCGCCGGACGGCTGATGATCTACGACGCGCTGGAGATGACCTACCGCACCGTCCGGGTGCAGAAGGACCCGGACTGCGCGGTCTGCGGCAAGAACCCGACCGTCACCGAGCTGATCGACTACGAGGAGTTCTGCGGCGCGGTGTCCGAGGAGGCCGCCCAGGCCGTCCAGGGCTCCACGATCAGCGCCAAGGACCTGGCCGCCATGCTCGAGGCGGGCGACAACATCTTCCTCGTCGACGTCCGCGAGCCGAACGAGTTCGAGATCGTCTCCATCCCCGGCGCGACGCTCATCCCCAAGGGCGAGTTCGTCTCCGGGGCCGCCCTGGAGAAGCTGCCGCAGGACCAGCGGATCGTGCTGCACTGCAAGAGCGGCGCCCGCTCGGCCGAGGCGCTCGCGATCGTTAAGAACGCCGGCTTCACCGACGCCGTGCACGTCGGCGGCGGGGTACTGGCCTGGGTCAGCCAGGTCGACCCCTCACTTCCGTCCTATTAGGACCGAACGGGCCGGGGTATCTCCACCTCGGCCCGTCTTTTCGTCCCCGCCGGAGGTCGCCCGTGAAGGGAGATCGTGTCGAGATCGTCATCGATTCCGGCGAGGGCACTCGCACCTACGAGGTGTCGGCGACCCGGGCCGGCCGGCGCGTCGACATCGCCAACCGCCGCGGCATCATCGAGGTCAGCGAGGTGACCAGGACCGGCACCGCGGTCCGGACCGCGCGGTTCATGGCCAGCCGGGTCGTCGCCCTGGTCGAGCACCCCGCTGACACCTCCGGCGACGGCTAGCCTTCCCTGGTGGACCTTCTCAGCCCGGTGATCCGGCCTTACCCGTGGGGCTCGAGATACGGGATCGCCACCCTCCAAGGCAGGCCGGGCCCGTCCGCGGGCCCGGAGGCTGAACTCTGGATGGGCGCGCACCCGTCGGCGCCGTCCGGCCTTGACCGTGCCTCCGGCCTGGACGCCCTGATCGCCGCCGATCCGGGTCGTGAACTCGGGCCGGAGTGCGCGGCAAGGTTCGGCGGGCGGCTCCCGTTCCTGCTGAAGGTGCTATCCGCCGACCAGGCGCTGTCGATCCAGGTGCATCCCTCGCGCGCGCAGGCGGAGGCGGGTTTCCGCGCGGAGAACGAGCGCGGCCTAGCACCCGACGACCCGGCCAGGAACTACGTCGATGACTGGCCCAAGCCGGAACTGCTGTGCGCCCTGACGCCGTTCGAGGTGCTGGCCGGGATGCGCACTCCCGCGGACGCCGCGGGAATCTTGCGAGCCCTGGCCGTTGATCAGCTGCAGCCGCTCGCGGCCGGGCTCGAGAACACTACGATCGGCCTGGGGGGCGCGCTAAGGTCCGTTCTGTGCTGGCCTGAGGATGGCCGCAAGGAGCTTGTCAGCGGGGTCGTCACTGCCTGCGAGCGGCTGGCATCGGTGGACGGGCGCTACGCGGGTGCCTGTACGGCGGCCCTCCGGGTAGCCCTGGATCATCCCGGCGACCTCGGCGTGGTGGGGCTGCTGTTGATGCGGCATACCGTCCTGGAACCAGGTGAGGCGGTGTTCATGCCGGCCGGCGGCCTGCACGCCTACCTGCGCGGCACCGGCATCGAACTGCTCGCCAACTCCGACAACGTGGTCCGCTCCGGCCTCACCGGCAAGCACATCGACGTCCCCGAACTGCTCAAGCTCCTCGACCCCGCCGTCGAGGTGCCCATCCTCGCGCCGCGCATCCTGCCCGACGGAATCGCCTGGTTCGACACCCCCGCCCCGGAATTCCGCCTCTACCTCATCGACCTCAGCGCTCCCTTGGCCCTGCCGGGCACCGGTCCTCGCATCGTCCTCTGCCTGGACGGCTCCTGCGCCCTGCGCAACATCTCCGGCCAGGAGCTCCACCTGGCTCGCGGCCGCTCGTGCTTCATCCCCTACGCCGACGGCCCCGTCCACGCCACCGGCCACGCCCGCCTAGTCCAAGCCACCCCCGGAGAAGGCTTTTCATGATCATGGGCAGTTCGGGACAAATAGCGGCCAAAACTGCCCATGATCATGGTGCCGCCCTGCCCCGGGCCGCCGAATTAGCGTTGGCTGCGGCCTGGGGGAGCGGTTATCGTGAAAGTGTCTCTGCTGTCGGCGGTGGGAGAGTGCGTTGAGGCAGTGAGGTCAGCGATACCGCGCTTACCGCGCGTGACCTCCGGTGGAGCCCACGCGGCGTGGTGTCGCCACACGTACCGGAAATCCTTCCTACGTGCTGGGAGCCGCGCCTCATGACCGCAGCAATCCTCTGTTCAGATCTCAGTTTCAGCTGGCCCGACGGAGCGCCCGTGCTGGAAAGCCTGACCGCGTCGTTCGGCCCCGGGCGGACCGGCCTGATCGGGGTGAACGGCTCGGGCAAGTCGACCCTGCTCCGGCTGATCGCCGGGGAACTTCACCCCGGCCATGGCACGATCAAAACCCGCGGCGAGGTGGGCTATCTGCCGCAGGCCATCACCCTGGGCACCCGCCGCACCGTGTCCGACCTGCTCGGCATCACCGCCGCCAGGACCGCGCTGCACGCCATCGAGGCGGGTGAGACCGGCGAGGACTTCTACCTGACCCTCGGGGACGACTGGGACGTCGAGGAGCGCGCCCGCGCCTGGCTCGACCGCCTGGGCCTGGCCCACCTCGGTCTCGACGACCGGGTGGAGCGGCTCTCCGGCGGCGAGACCATCCTGGTCGCGCTGGCCGCGCTGTTCCTGCGGCGGCCGGACGTCCTGCTGCTCGACGAGCCGACCAACAACCTGGACCTGGACGCGCGGAAGCGGCTGTACGACGCCGTCGCGTCCTGGGCCGGGGTGATGCTGATCGTCAGCCACGACCGCGAACTGCTCGGTCTCGTGGACCAGATCGCCGACCTGTCCGGCGGGCAGATCCGCATGTACGGCGGCAACCTGGAAGCCTACGAAGGGCTCCTCGCGGCGGAACAAGCCGCGGCCGAACGCGCGGTCACCGCGGCCTCCGCCGAGGTCCGCCGGGAACGGCGTGACCTGATCGAGGCGCAGGTCAAGCAGGCCCGGCACGACCGCATGGGCCGGCATCTCGCCGCCTCGGGCAGTATCCCGCGGATCGTGGCGCACGCCCGCAAGCGCGCCGCGCAGGAGACCGCGGGCCGGTCCCGCGAGCTGCATTCCGAGCGGCTCCAGGCGGCCCGCGACCGGCTGGAAGAGGCCGAGCAGGCGGTCAGGGACGACGCGGAGATCCGGGTCGACCTGCCCGGCACGGCCGTCCCGGCCGGGCGCACGGTGCTGACCGTGACCGGCCTCGACGGCCCGCACTGGCACCCGGCGGCCACCGCGACCACCCCGGCCGACCCGCCGCCAGCGGCCGCCTCCGCCGACGCGGCTCCCGTCACCGTCGCGGACCCCGACGCCCCGCCAGTCAAGACCCTCACCGAACTCATCGTCCGCGGCCCGGAGCGGATCGCCCTCACCGGACCGAACGGATCCGGCAAGACCACCTTGCTCCGGGCCATCGTCGGCCTGACCGAACGCCCCGGGATCACCACCCGGCTCGGCGCGGTGACCGGCTACCTGCCGCAGCGCCTCGACATCCTCGACGACTCGCTGAGCGTGGTCGACAACGTGCGGGCAGCGGCCCCGGCCGCGTCGGTGAACGAGGTCCGGGCCAGCCTGGCCCGCTTCCTCTTCCGCGGTGAGCGGGCCGAACGCCTGGCCGGCATGCTGTCCGGCGGCGAGCGCTTCCGGGCCGTCCTGGCCGCCCTGCTGCTCGCCCAGCCGCCGCCCCAGCTGCTGCTGCTCGACGAGCCGACGAACAACCTGGACATGGCGTCGGCCCGGCAGCTGTCCCAGGCGCTCGAGGGGTATCGCGGCGCGATCCTGGTGGCCAGCCACGACGTGCCGTTCCTGCGTTCGGCCGGGATCACCAGGTGGCTGCGCCTGAACCGGGACGCCGGCCTGGCCGAGATAGATCCACTGTGATTGCTGCGGTTGGCTGGCGCGTCCGGAGTCCGCTAGACTGCGTGGGCGGTCCCGGACCCGGGGCCGTATGCCATTGGGGTATGGGGTAATTGGCAGCCCGACAGGTTCTGGCCCTGTTAGTCTAGGTTCGAGTCCTGGTACCCCAGCAGCTCGACTGTCAGGTGAAGGACCAGCGCGGACGCGACGAACGTCCGCGCTTGTTCATGCGGGAGGATAACGGGCTCGTCCGCCGGTTGGCCTGACCGGTGGCGAGACGGTAGTCTGTACCGCGCTGGCCTCGCCAGCACCGCACGGCCCCGTCGTCTAGAGGCCTAGGACGCCGCCCTCTCAAGGCGGTAACGCCGGTTCGAATCCGGTCGGGGCTACCAACCAGAAATGCCAGGCCCGAGGGTCTGGCATTTTTCATGTCCGGCCCATGTCATCCCAGATGACTCGCCGATGCTCTCAGGTATGTAGTTATCTATTTCGAATCTAAACTGCAACTAGGGTTGTTTCCCAGGATAATGTCGTTGCCTCACAGTGGAATCGAGCTTAGACGGTAGAGGTGAGAGAACCGTCAGCAGTAGCGCAGACCCGTGGCCAAGGGGGCGCTACGTCACTATCGAAGACGATCTGATCCGCGTCCTCACCTATGTATCAACCTGCCGGTTGCTCCCCTCCGAATGAGTGTCCATACGTTCAGTTCACCGTCCTATGCGCAAAGGAAAGTTCCGGTAGGGCGAAAGCGCAGTTTCATCATGCAACGAGATCGAGTTAGGCCAGTTCAGCCTCCAGGGCCACCAAAGCCACCAAGGCCCCGAAGGCCACCAAGGCCGCGAAGGCAGCCACGGCCGCGAAGGCAGCCATCCAAAGAGGGAACCGACCGCGACAGGCTTAAAAAAGGGTCGATTGCCCTGATCCTCTCGCCAATTGGCCTGCTACTCATCTCTGCGGCAAGGCTAATTGTCATTGCTCACTATAACACGACGACGGCCGTTACGATTGCTTCCTCTGGGGGGTACGTCAATACCCTGCTGGGCTCCATAATTCCCCTGCTTCCCATTTTCGCCCCCTACTTGGCATTGCTCCTATTGCTGTTTAGGCGGTTTTTCCTCAGTATCATAGCATTTGTATTTGCTGCATTCATAACGCCAACCCCTATCTCTCTCCGCGAGGCGTCGCTACTTGCCACGGACGACTGGCATCGGCTCCTTTCTCAGGTTTACCGGGTCTCCGGAAGCCAGCTACTAGCCATTGTCTTTGTTATCGTACTCGGAGTTTTTCTGTGGGAGCACCATAAGGATTTCCTCGAAGCAACCAGCATTGTCGTAATGCTCATCGTGCTCCTTGCGCTCATCTTTTCGGCACCCGCGCGACTGACACTTCCAGTAAAATTGCGTTTGGCAAGCACCAGTAATCACCAGATCTACGTCTGGGCTTCCGCGAACCGGTTGCTGGCGGTCATAATCGTGTTCGGATTCATATTCGGTCTCATGATGTATTATCAGAGCCTTTCCGGGGTAATGACCGCTGCCGTGGCCATAGCCGCCACCATCGCTCTATTTCCATATGTGTACAACATCTACCCAGTCCCCAAGCAGCACAGCTATTACGCAGACGCCCTAGAGGAACCATGGCTGCCCGCCGAGAAGATTGTGCTGAACTCTGGCCGTGTCGACTATGGTTATGTTCTGTCTACCAGTGATGGATGGTTCACTGTCCTATTGGCTAACAGAACGATCACATATATTCCGGCAAATCATGTCGTGAATCGATCTGTCTGCCGGCCTGATACGACCGCCGACCCTCCGCCATATCCGCCTCTGATTACCCTCCTGTATCACCGGCCGCCGCACATTACAACATGCGGCGAGAAGGTTCCCGCGCTTACCTTCATCAAATCAAAAGGGCAGTCGCTGAAGAAGCTGGCATCGGTTACGCACGGGTCTCCATTGACTATTATCTCGGTCACTAACGCCCACGAGCACGGGAAGCTTTCTCCCGCGCTGCGAGCATACGAGAGAGCGCGTAACTGGAGCGCGCCAACGCCTGTGGGCCAGCGTTTCTGGTATTACCCGCGTGTTGCACCCTAGATTCATCAACTTCCCGCGCCGCCTGGGCTGCGCGCCAGGGTCAGGTGTCGATGTTCGGGTTCCCGGACGGCAACGGCACCAGGTGCGCGGGCGGATCCGGGACCGCGATCCCGGACTCCACGCCGAGGTCGGTCCGCACGTGCACCAGCTCGCCCGGCGCGAGCATCCGCCAGCCGCTCTCCCCGTCAAGCTCCTCCGACGCGACGACCACCGTGGCGGCCGGCGACGGCATGTGCACCGAGGACGTCGCGCTGCGCACGTGCAGCTCCCCGCCCTCCGGGCGGTCGAGGATGTGCAGGGCGTGCTGGTCCGGGTAGCGCAGCGCCCACAGCTCGCCGGGCGCCGCCACGATGACGTTCAGCGACGAGACCGGCAGGTGCCGCCCGATCCACGCCGCCGCGGCCGCGATCCCGGCCCCGACGTCGCCGCCGTGCGCGTCGGTCTCCTTGGTGATCAGCGCGAAGTACCGCTCGGAGTCGGTATCGCCCTGCACCAGGTCGGCGTACGGGCCAAGCTCCGCCTCCAGCTGGGCGAGCGAGCCGAGGCCTCCGTTGTGGGCCATCACGCGACCCTTCATGCCGAACGGGTGGGTGTTACGCTCCGTCCGTCCGCCCGTTGTCGCCCATCGGACGTGCGCCACGAACGCCGTGGACTCGGCCTGCCGGGCGGCATGCTCGAACTCCTGGTCGCGGAAGGCGGGTTCGGGCTGCTTGTCGAGCACGACCTCGCCACCCGGGCCGAAATAGCCCAGCCCCGCCCCGTCGGCATTCCTATGGCTCTGCGCCTCGAGCGAGTCGGGCGCGTCCAGCAGCCAGAACGTAGCCCTGACCCGGTTCTCGCCCGCGGTCAGCCCGAACAATCGGCACACGGTGCCGAACCTACCGCAATCTCCCCCGGGCGGACATGACCCCGGCCCGCCGGGGTAGGCTTCTCACCCCCGAGGACTCATGAGTCACACACGGGAGGTAGAGCGAAGATGACCGAGCCGGAGAGCGGGAACAGCAGCCCGGCGCTTGAGGAGGCGTCGCGGGAGCTTCAGGCCGCCACGCACGACGCGCAGGTAGCCTTCGACTGCATCGCCCTGGGCGACATCGACCGGGCGCACACCCACGCGCTGACCGCCAAGGTCGCGACGGACGCGGCGGTGACCGCGCTGGCGGCCGCGCTCGGCTTGCTTGACGGCTCTGGGTGACTCGGGTCTGATGGACCACGCGGTCATACCGGCTCCGGCGCGGTTCGAGGCCGCGGGCGGGCCCGGGTTCGCCGTCCGGCCCGGCACGGTAGTCGCGTACGCCGATACCGGCATCACCCCGGTCGTGGAGCGATTCTGCGCGCAGATCGCCCGGCGCACGGGCCTGCGCCTGGCGCCGATGCCGGGCCGCCTGGCACCGGATGAACCGTCCGTCCGGATCGAGCTCGCCGCTGGTGGCGAACTGGCGGAGCTCCCCGCTCCGGCCGGCCTCTCGCCGGCCGGCCCCAACGCCGACGAACGGTACTCCCTGGTAATCGACCCGGGTCAGGTCGCCGTGCGCGCGGCGGAACCGGTCGGCGTCGCGCGTGCCCTGACCACGCTGATCCAGCTGGCGGCCACGAGCCTGGGAGAGTTCCGGGTGCCGTCCGCGCGGATCCTCGACGCGCCCAGGTACGCCTGGCGCGGCCTGTCCCTCGACGTGGCCCGCACGTTCTTCACCGTGAAGGAGATCCGGCGGGTGATCGACCTGCTGGAGTTCTACAAGCTCAACGTGCTGCACCTGCACCTGACCGACGACCAGGCCTGGCGCCTGGCCACGGGGCGGCCGTCCGGCCGCCCGGAGCCCGGTGCCCCCTTCTACCGCGACGAGGACCTAGCCGAACTCGTCGGCTACGCCGCGGATCGCTTCGTCACCATCGTGCCCGAGGTCGACACCCCCGGGCACACCGCCGCGCTCATCCGGCTGCGCCCGGAGCTGAGCACCGGCCGCAACGAGGTCGGTTACGAGATCCTGCCCGGCCACGAGCGGCACGCGGTGTGGCTCGACCCGCGGCTGCCCGCGACCTTCGAGCTGATGGAGCAGGTGCTGGCCGGGGTGGCCGCGGTCTTCCCCGGCCCGTATCTCCACATCGGCGCGGACGAGCCCCGCGGCATGCCGGATCAGGAGTACGTGTCGTACGTCAAGCGGCTGCGCCGCCTGGTCCGCAGCCTCGGCAAGCGCCCGCTCGGCTGGCAGGAGTCGGCGCGGGCCGGGCTGGGCCCGGACGACATCATCCAGTACTGGCTCGCCGGCCTCGACCTGGCCGCGTCCGTGCCGCCGCAGATCCGGGCCCAGCTGGACGCGGAGCTCGCCCTGGCCCGCCGCGACGTCGAGGCGGCGGTGGCGGCCTCGGTGCCGGTGATCGTCTCACCGCTGCCGCACTGCTACCTCGATGTCCCGTACGCCGACCCGCCAGCCGAAACCGGGCCAGCCGACACTGGACAGGAGGCCCGCGCCGGGTTGCGGCTCTACGCGCCCAAGACCCTGGCCGAATTCTTCGACTGGGAACCCGCCGAAGCGCTCGGGCCCGGCCGGGCCGCGCAGGTCGCCGGCGTCGAGGCCGCGATC
>Ga0335071_10007667_pt1 | contig 11103 bp, 7 predicted proteins | sample Lox_Sample_15_FD_206724 | JGI IMG/M metagenome (GOLD analysis project Ga0335071, IMG submission 206724) | Soil microbial communities from Loxahatchee National Wildlife Refuge, Florida, United States - Lox_Sample_1.5 | ecosystem: Environmental > Terrestrial > Soil > Wetlands | place: USA: Florida...
TCGCAGCGGAGAACCCAGCCCCATTGGCATCAAGAGCATCGAACCCTCGACACTGATCGTCCTGCAGCGCAAAGGATTCGATACGCTCGTCGCGGAATTCCCGGAAGTGAAAGATCTTCTCCTGGAGATCGCCTTTCGGCGGTTCGCGGATTATGCTCGACTGTTCCACGCCGCGATCCGCGATACACCGGCCCAACGCTACGCCGACCTGATGAAAGAGGACCCGCGGATTGTTCAGCGCATCCCGCAGCAATACATTGCCTCGTTCCTCGGCATCACCCCCGTCTCCCTCAGCAGGATCCGCCATCGTCTGGCCGCCGGCAAACTGTGATCCAACCCTTCCTTCTTTCCCCAACCGTCGAGCCTTCCGCCGCGCCCCTTTCTTAACCTTTGTAAAGAACATTCGCCGGCCGTTGTCCGTCTCCAAAGAAAAGGAACGGAGCCATCAGCCATGCGATTTGTCCTCTCTCCACACTCACGTACCCACAGCACGCGGTATGTTCAACTTGACACACGGCAATGCGAAGCGTGTTGGCGATGCGTCGAAGCATGCCACAGGAACGTCATCACCAAGCTCAGCATCCTCGGCCATCGCCACGCCCTCTTCGCACAACCCGATCGATGCACCGGCTGTCTTCTCTGCGTAAAGAGCTGCAGCGCATCGGCCATTCAACCGACCACAACCGCAAGGAGTTGACAGTAATGGAGCCCATCCCGGTTCGGAAGCAGTTCAACAAGCGAGCGTTCCTCGCCGCTGCGATGTGCATGAGCGCGCTCTTTCTGCCGGTCTCCGGATTCATGAATCACGCGTTGCAAAGTGCCCCCTGGTCAACCGCGCGTCATTTCTGGATGGCGATACACAACATGTCGGCCCTTCTCTTCTCAATCTTTCTTCTCTGGCATGTGATCGTCAACAGAAAGGCGTTCGGACGATACGTCCGGTCGGTCCCGGCATGGATTCCCAGCAAAGAGGCGTTACTTGGCGCGGCAGTCGTGGTTGGCGCGGTCGGGATATTTTCCCTTCACGCATTCCTGCAACACTGAACACAATGAACCCGGGACCTGGCCTCGAAAGTCCGGCCGCATGTCCTGGGTCCAGTGACTTCAGCGTCCTGACTGTTTACCGATGCTCATCAGTGAGGACGTCCTCGACGAGTGCAGTGGCGTCGCGGACGAACGTCGTACAGTGGGTGTTATGGAGATGGCGGGCCTCGAATTCTTTTCGACCCTCCGCGGTGTTGAGGTCACACCCCAACAATTCACCACAAAGAATGGTCTGATGGCGGGAGCGAAACCGCTCGACGAAGTCCCGGACGAGCGCGTAGGTGTTTTCCTTTGCCGCTTTTTCAGTCGGATGATTCATCCCTTTCGCGGCGCTGATCGCCATGACGCCGCCGGTGACCGCCCCGCAAACCCCCTGGAGTCGCGCGATGCCGGCGCCGAAACCGGTTGCGACTCTCACGGCGTCCTGCTCGGCGATTCCAAACTGTGGTGCGTAGGTCGAGAATACGGCTTGAGCGCAGTTACATCCTTTGGAGAAGCACTCAAGTGCTGCTTCAGCGTTTGCAGACATGTGTCGTCCTTGCGAAAGTTTCTAAGCAAAATGGCAGATACCTCACGAATGCCAATCCGCGAGACAATATCAAGCTATGTCAAGCTATGTCCGACATACAAGTCAGACTTACAAGTCTGACTTGTTGGTCTGACATGTAAGTCTGACATCTTTGTCAGACTTCGGTGACTCTCCTTTTATCTGCTTTTTTGCTGGCGGTAGTTCTCGTATTGAATCTCTTTCTTCGCCTTCTTGGCCTCCGCCGTGTCTTGCTCGAGCGTCGATGAGTATCCGCTGATCTTCATCGCCTGATCCTTGATCGCTGCACCTGCGGCTCCAGGCTGATTCGCCGCAGGGGAACCCATGAGCGCTGCCCGCGCAACGCTCAATGTTCGGGACGCTTCCGCCTTATCGCCTCTGTCCAATGCTTCCATGGCCTTCGCCACCCCCCGCGTGGATATGGCGACGTCGACCTTTGCCTGTTCCCCAAGATCCCTCGTACGCTCCACAACGTGCTGATCCTGCTCGTAGTGGATTCTGGTTTCCAGCGATGCCAGCTCTCGTTCGGTGGATCCGCCTGAACTTACCAGCCTCGCATGCGCAAGCGACAGTTCCCCATCGCCCGGCGCGACGTTGAGCTCGAGCATGATCTCGCGTGACTCGCCGGCATACACATCTCCGAGCGCCACTTCCGCGCCGGAACCTTTCGTGTGAACGTCGTAGCCGATGGCATCCAGCAACTCGACGCCACGGCCGAGATCCAGATGGATCGAGACGTTCTGCCCGACGACCTCCGACATCGCGTCGAATTCCTTGTGAAACACCGATGCAAGATTCCTGCAGCTTTCCAGGAAGTAGTAGTTTCCGCCGCCGCTTTCGGACAATCCCACCATCAAATTCTCATTGTAGTCGAGTCCGACGCCGATCGTCGTGAGCGAGATTGAACGCGATCGAAATCGTCGCGCGATCCGCTCGAGCTGTTCCTGATCGGTGATTCCCTGGTTCGCGAGTCCATCGGACAGAAGGATGACGCGGTTGACGTATTCTTCCCCGGCTGTCCGCTCCGCCTGTCGAAAACCTTCCTGCATTCCACCGCCAAGATTCGTCCACCCGCGCGGCCTGATCTCATCAATGAGACTGCGGATCCTCTCCCGGTCGTGTCCCACGCACATCGAGGGTCGAAGCACATCGACTTCATCGTCATAGATGACGAGGGAGAAGAGATCATCGCTGCGGAGATCGTCGACGAGCGCGTACAGCGCCGACTTCGCGAAGGTCATCTTGTCTTCCTCGGACATCGATCCGCTCCTGTCGAGGACGACACACAGATTGACAGGTCGACGATCATGCCGGTGCCCCTGTCGACCGGCGATGCAGAGACGGAGGTACACCCGCCCTCCACCGGTGGAGACCGCAGGACAATTCACGTGCCCGTCAAAAAGCACATCATTCGGGAGAGAGGGCTGGCAAAAAAGGCTGTTCACGCCGAGCACCGCGCAGAGAAAAGTCAATATGGTTTTCATGGTCGCTCCTGGTTTTACCATTCATTTCCCTTCGGAGCGAAAGGTAAATGCCCGATCGAGCTTGTCGAAAACTTCTACACTTAAGATCGAAGAATTTATCGGAAATTTTTCTCCTCGCAAAAATTCTATTGCAAATCGCTTCGATCGTTGACTTTCATTCGTCCCTCCTGTATTTTTGTCAACCGACCTCCCGTGCTGTGAACTCCCCATCTCGTGCAAGAGGATCATGCACCGAGCGTTCCTCATCGCTGCGCTGGCAGCGTGGGCGACGGCGGCAGCAGCAAATCCGTCCCCAAAGAGCGTCACCGCCATTCGCGTGAACAAGCCTCCCGTCATCGATGGGCTTCTCACCGATTCCTTGTGGCGTTCCACGAGGCCCATCCGGGACTTTACGCAGTTCGATCCCATGGAAGGCGCCGCTCCCACGGAAACCACCATCGTCTATCTTGCCTACGATGACCGCGCGCTGTATGTCGGCGTGTGGTGTAATGATTCGTATGCCCCGGGAATTGTCGGACAGCTCACCCGGCGCGACCGCACATCGGAGGCGGATCGATTCACGGTGATGATCGATTCCTACCAGGACCATCAGACGGGCTTTGTCTTCTCCACCAATGTCTCGGGCGTTCAGAGCGACGGCATTCTGTCGCAAGATGGAAACGTCTACGACATTTCCTGGGACGCCGTCTGGCGAGTGGCCGTCGCCCGTAATCGGCGGGGCTGGACGGCCGAGTTTGAGATCCCGTTCAACGCGCTTCGCTTCGCGACGAATCCCGACGGCGTCTACAATTGGGGAATAAACTTCCGGAGGTACATCAGTCGAAAAAAAGAAACTGACGAGTGGGTGATGGTGCCTCGGGCCGAGCGGCTGCAAATCGAAAAATGGGGACACCTTCTGGGACTGCGAAAGATCAAGCCGCCGCTCCATCTGGAGATCCAACCGTATGTCTCCGGAACGTCCGTCATGGAATCGGCGGGAAGAGCAACAGCGACGCCCACATCAAATCAGGGACGCGTGGGCGGCGATATCAAATACGGCATCTCGCGCAATTTTACTTTTGATGCAACTATTCATCCCGACTTCGGCCAGGTGGAGGTGGACCAGGCGGTGCTGAACCTCACCGTGTTCGAGCCATATTTTCCGGAGAAGCGTCCCTTCTTTGTCGAAGGCGCACAGATGTTCGCATTCGGCACCAGTATCGACAACACATCGATGCCGTTGTTCTTCTCACGCCGCGTTGGCCGCACACCGTCGGGCAGCTACAGTGTCTACGCTCCGGAAGGAGGAACGGTCCTTGACAATCCCCAGGTCACGAGCATTCTCGGCGCGGCAAAACTGACAGGACGATTCTCATCGGGACTCTCGGTTGCCACACTTGCGGCTGCAACGGACCGCCAGACTGCCGTGGTGAGCGATTCGACAGGCGCGACCACGACGCTCGAGACGGAACCCAAGTCACTCTACGGCGTGCTCCGGCTCCGACAGGATTTGAGCTCGACATCGTGGATCGGGGTTATGGGGACGGCGGCGGGGCACCGGGGAACGATGCCCGCCCTGACTGCGGGGGCAGATTGGAATCTCCGCTTCGATGATGGCGGGATGACGTTCGACGGGTATCTTGCCGGAGCGCGGACATCGGCACTCTCTGATCGCGACGGCTCTGCGGGACGTCTTCTTCTCTCAAGGATTTCGGCCGAACACTGGCTCTATGTCGTCTCTGCGGATTTCGCGTCTCCCCACTTCGATCCGAACGACCTGGGGTATTTCGCCCGGCCGCACGACCGCGGAGGATACGTCCAGCTTCTCTATCGCGAGAATTTCGCCGCCGCTCCTTTCCTGCGCTACAGCCTTTCCGTAGTCCCCGAAGCGCGATGGAACTGGGATGGCGCACGGACGTTTGCACAAGTGGACGCGTCGTTTGGGTGCGACCTGACGAATTTCTGGCAGGCGGGATTATCGCTCACCGTCCAACCGCCCTATTTTGAAGACCCGGAAAGCGGCATCGTCGGCCTTCGGCGACGTCCGTCAGCGCAAGAGATCGACCTGCGGATTCTCTCCGACAGCCGGGCGCCGTTTTCCGCCACGCTGGACGCCGGCTACGGCATCGACAGCCATGGGAAGCGATCGTTCTCTTCGACGCTTTCTCTCACCCTGCGCCCGTCGCCCTGGGCCGAGATCGATCCCTTCATCATCTATCAACGGACGAGGAAGGAAATCGCCTGGCTCTTCCCGGACGGCAATATTCTCGACCCGTTCGTCGGCCCGCAAGTCTTCAGCGTCTTCGGCGACAGAGATCTGGATCAACTGGATTTCGGGTTCCGGGGAACGATCACCTTCACCCGCACGCTTTCCTTGCAGGGTTTCGTCCAGGTGCTCCTCGCCCGGGGTCGATACGTGAACTACTCGCGCATCGGCACCATGGGGAACATGGTTCCGTACGACTACGCCGCTTCGGCGCTCTTTGCGAGCCATGACTTCAACGAGTCGACACTCAATGCGAATCTTCTGTTGCGGTGGGAGTTCCTTCCAGGGAGCTCGTTCTATCTCGCCTGGACGCAGGAACGATATGGGAATTGGGGACTATACGAACGCTCAATAGGCATGAGTTTCAACGACACTTTCCGACTGCCACAGGAGAATGTGCTGCTGGCGAAAGTGGCTTACTGGTTTTCCTTGTAGAACAAAGCATCTTTGAGAGTAAGCAGTAGGCGGTATGGAGTAGGGAGATAAATGGACGCCACCGTTTTCTCCCCACTCCTTACTGCTTACTCCCTACCTCGTAAGCCGATCCTTGCAGCGTCTGCTCGAAGAATGCACAAATCTTCCCGGTATACTCGCTCCCGCCAATCTCCGCAAGATTATGATGGGCCGCGTTGGGGATCAGCCAGATTTCTTTCGGCTCGTTCGCGTTGTGAAACACCATCTCAGAATAGTGGCTCTTGATCCGGTCGTCGGCTGTCCCGTGCACGATCAGGATCGGCACATGGATGGACCGGACCGCTTCCAGCGGTGAGACGAGGCGGGCTTTGAAGTGTGCGATACTCTCCGAGCGGCGGATGACAAGATTCCGCAGGTAGTGCCAGGGAAGCTTCACCATGCGCTTCTGGTAGTCATCGAACACGCTCCGCAGCGTGGCGAACCCGCTCTCGGCCACGACCGCGTTCACGCGCGGATCAATCGCGGCAAGCTGAATCGCCACGGCCGCTCCCATCGAATTCCCAAAAACGCCGATCCTGCCCACGACGACATCCGGCCTGCTCACGAGATGGTTGATCACCATCGATGCGTCGTACTTTTCATAGAAGCCGTACGTGCAATACGTTCCTCCGCTCTCGCCATGCCGGCGCGAATCGTACAGGAAGACATTGAACCCCCGTTGATGCAGCGCCCGGGTGAGCGGGATTCCCGCGATCTTCGATTCGCTTACGCCGTGGAGGTACAGGACGGTACCTTTCGCCTCCCGTCCCGCATTGATGAGCCAGCACCGCAACGGAACACCGTCCGACGTTTCGAGGGTGAGCTCTTCATACGGGAGCCCCGCATCGCTCGGCTGAAGGAGGGTCGTGCGCTTCCTGTAATATTCGACCGTCCGCTTGTATGGCTGCAGCAGCATCACCGGCCCGATGAAGAGCAGCATGGTCGACACGAAGGCGACGAAGCCGAGGAACAAAACGATGAGGATGAAAAGGAACAGCATCGGTCGCGGCCCCGCTATTTCTTTGCGCCGAGGCGATAATATTTGGTGATGTATTCCTCCACCATACGGTGCGTGTTGTACTCGGGGATGAGGCTGATCATGGCATGACGCACCCGCTTCAGCCATTCGCGGGGAATGCCGTCCTTCCCGCGTCGATAGAAGATCGGAATGATTTCGTTTTCCATCACGGCGCGAAGCGATGCGGCATCGAGATCGTCCTGAAGCTGTTCACTGGAGGCAGTGGTGTCTTCTCCGATCTTCCATCCATTGTGCCCGTCGTACGCCTCTCTCCACCACCCGTCCATGGTCATGATATGGAGGCATCCGTGGATGAGTGCCTTCATGCCGCTCGTCCCGCTGGCTTCCATCGGCCTCCGTGGGGTTGCGAGCCACACGTCGCAACCCGCGACGAGGTAGCGCGCCACGTTGATGTCATAGTCCTCCAGAAAAACGATCCGCCCGAAGAGGTCGTTGCGCTTGGAGATATTCACAATATCTTTGATGAAATACTTGCCGGCGTCGTCGCGAGGATGCGCTTTGCCGGAGAAAATCAGCTGGACGGGTTGATCGGGGTTTCGCAGCGTCTTGATCGCCCAATCGAAATCACGGAAAATCAGCGGCGCGCGTTTGTATGTTGCAAACCGCCGCGCGATGCCGATCGTCAGCGCGTCCGGAGAGAGAACTTCGTCGAGGGCGCTGAGGTCCGCCGCTGCGTTCCGCAGGCTTTGTTCGCGCAACCGCTTGCGGGCGAATTCGACGAGCTCGCGACGCAACATGGTGCGGAGCGCCCAGAGTTCTTCGTCGCTCACCGAGTCGGACTTCAACGCCTTGTGCCAGAACTCCTTGTCCGCGACCTTTTCCATCCATTGCGTGCCGAACCGTTCCGACCAGAACCGCGCGGCGCTCGGAGTTGTCCAACCCGCGATGTGGACGCCGTTCGTCACCGACCCGATCGGCACCTTCGTCACCGGGACACCCGGGAAGAGGTCCTTCCACATTTGCTGGCTGACTTTCCCATGCAACTGGCTCACTCCGTTCGCCGCATGGCTCATCCGGAGAGCAAGCACCGTCATCGTGAACTGCTCGTTGTAGTCGTCCTGCCGCACCCGGCCATAGCGGATGAGCTGATCGATGTTGATTCCCGACGCGGCACAGAATGCAGGGAAGGCGGCCTTCATGAGACCGTAGTCGAAGCGATCGTGACCAGCAGGAACCGGGGTATGTGTGGTGAACACACAGCTGCGACGGACCTGCTCCTCCGCAGCTTCGAGGGGAACGGGCTTCTTCCCTTTCAACTGTTCACGGAGAAGCTCAAGGGTCAGGAAGGCGGAGTGCCCTTCATTCATATGGAAGACCGACGGCGTCACGCCGATCGCCCGCAGGAACCGGATCCCGCCGATGCCGAGAACGATCTCCTGACTGATCCGCGTCCACTGGTCGCCGCCGTACACATGGGCGGTGAGATCGCGATACCGCTGATCGTTTTCGGCAAGGTCCGTATCGAGAAGATAGACCGTGGCCCTTCCCACTTTGACCGCCCATCCCTGGAACTTCACGATATCATTCGCGATTTCGACCTGGCAGATGACCGGATGGCCCTTGCTGTCCAGCACCGGCGTGATCGGCAGCCTGGCGGGGTCGTACGCCGGGTACTTCTCCATTTGCCACCCGTCCGGCGTCATCTGCTGCTGGAAATATCCTTGACGATAGAAGAGGGAGATTCCATGAAAGGAAAGTCCCAGGTCGCTGGCGGACTTGGTATGGTCACCCGAAAGGACGCCAAGGCCGCCGGAGTAGATGCGCAGGCTCTCGTGGAGACCGAACTCCGCGCTGAAATAGGCGACCGACGCGTTCTTGAAGTCGTGTGCATTCTTTGTCACCCATGTCGTCGCCGACTTCATGTAAGCCCGGAATTCACGGCAGACTGCTGATGCTCTCCCGAACAGAGCAGGGTCATGCAACCGGAGGTGGAACTCCGACGGGCTCAGCCACCGCATGACCTCGACGGGGTTGTGGTTGCTTCGCTCCCACATGAACGGGGAAAACTGCTCAAAGACTTCCTGGGCATTGTGGTTCCACGTCCACCACAGGTTGCGGGAAAGCTCGTGAAGCTCGGCGATGAGCGCTTCGATCTGTTTGGGTGAGGGAGTGCTGGCCATTACGCTAGTGTTCTCCTGTGTCGGGATTCATCCAATGGTGTCAACGAGGCTTGCGCCCGGGTACAAGAAAAGAATGCTTTACGCAATTCGTCCTATTCTTCCGGTCCAACGAGCTCTTTCTTCTTCGCCATCCGGTACCGCTCGTTCGAATCGAGATATTTCTTTCGCAGGCGAATGCTCTGCGGCGTCACCTCCACAAGCTCTTCGTCCCCGATCCATTCGATGGCCTGTTCGAGCGTCAGGATCCGCGGCGGTTCGAGGCGCACGGCTTCGTCGGAACCGGACGCGCGCATATTCGTCAGTTGCTTGGTCTTGCAGACGTTGACGTTCATGTCCTGTTCTCGCGCATTCTCTCCCACAATCATGCCCGCATACACCCGCGTCCCGGGTTCGAGGAAGAACTCCGAGCGGTCCTGCAACTTCCACATCCCGTACGCGACCGCCTCGCCCGTCTCCATCGCCACGAGCGCGCCCTTCGTCCGGTGCGCCATCTCTCCCTTGAACGGCTCGTAGCCGTGGAAGTTGTGGTGAAGGATTCCCGTGCCTTTCGTCTGCGTCATGAACTCTCCGCGGAAACCGATAAGGCCGCGCGAAGGGACAAGAAACTCCAACCGGGTGTTCCCGGACGAGGAGATCATGTTCTTCATGGCGCCTCGTCGCCTGCCGAGGTTTTCGATCACGACGCCGACAAACTCATCCGGCACGTCGATGATCACATGCTCCATCGGTTCGCAGAGGACGTCGGCGATCCGTTTGTAGATGACCTCCGGTCGTGAGACCTGAAATTCATATCCCTCGCGGCGCATCGTTTCGATGAGAATCGCCAGATGGAGTTCTCCTCTGCCGCTGACTCTAAAGGCGTCGGGCGAATCGGTCAGTTCTATCCGCAGACTGACGTTCGACCGCAGCTCGCGCGCCAGCCGCTCGCTCAGATGCCGCGACGTGACATAGCGCCCCTCCTGTCCTGCGAACGGTGAGGTGTTCACGATGAACATCATGGACAGTGTGGGTTCTTCGATCGCCACGAACGGGAGGGGGGACGGATCGGCTTGGTCCGCAATGGTCTCGCCGATGTCCACGTCTTCCATTCCTGCGATCGCGATCACATCCCCTGCTCCGGCTTCTTCCGTTTCGACGCGGTGAAGACCTTCGAACGTGTAGATCTTCGTCACCCGCGCATCGTCGGGGGCGCCGTCTCGGTGAATGATCTTCATCGGCGAACCCAGGCGGATGGTCCCGCGGTGAATACGTCCGATGCCCAGGCGTCCGAGGTAATCATTGTAGTCAATAGTCGTCACGAGCATCTGGAACGCGGCGGAGACATCGCCCGGCGGGGGAGGGACGTGCTCGACGATCGCCTCGAAGAGCGGCTCGAGATTGGAGCTTTCCTGGTCCATCTCCCGCTTCGCGATCCCCTGCTTGGCGATGCAGTACAAGGCCGGGAAATCCAACTGCTTGTCGTTCGCCCCGAGCGACAAAAACAGCTCAAAAACCTCGTCCAGCACCTGGTGCGCCCGCGCATCCTTCCGGTCGATCTTGTTGATCACGACGATCGGCTTGAGATTCAGGTCGAGCGATTTCTTCAGCACGAACTTCGTCCCCGGCAACGGCCCTTCCGCGGCGTCCACGAGGAGCAGGACCCCGTCCACCATGGTCAAGGTGCGTTCGACTTCTCCGCCGAAGTCGGCGTGGCCCGGCGTGTCGACGATGTTGATCTTGATGTTTTTGTAGTGGACCGACGTGTTCTTCGCCATGATCGTGATCCCGCGCTCGCGTTCGAGATCGATCGAGTCCATGACGCGCGTGACGACCTGCTGGTTTTGCCGGAACGTCCCGGTTTGCCGCAACATATGGTCCACGAGCGTCGTCTTGCCGTGGTCGACATGCGCGATAATCGCGATATTCCGAATGTCTTCCCTACGCTTCATTCCATCCTCATTTTTACCAAAACTTAAATATAGCCAAAAGCGTGGGGACTTACAATGAGAGGGAAAGAGGGGGGAACTTTGAGAGTGTGGGGCTGAGGGACTTTGTGCGACGAACTCCCCGCCAGGTCCTGGTCCCTAATTCGATGATTGATCAGCATCAAGATCATCCAGCACCAGGTTCAGCGCGCCGACGGAGAGTGAGATTTCCCGGATCATGAAGACGAGAGAAGACATCATCAACAA
>Ga0335071_10007669_pt1 | contig 11102 bp, 11 predicted proteins | sample Lox_Sample_15_FD_206724 | JGI IMG/M metagenome (GOLD analysis project Ga0335071, IMG submission 206724) | Soil microbial communities from Loxahatchee National Wildlife Refuge, Florida, United States - Lox_Sample_1.5 | ecosystem: Environmental > Terrestrial > Soil > Wetlands | place: USA...
CGTAGGTGTCGACGACGCGCTCTGGAGGCACGGACGCATACCGCTCGCCGTCGGCCGTCCCGCCACGCGCCCCGTCGGTCAGCACCACCGTCGCCGCGTCGAGCGAGCCGTCGTAGCGCTCGCCCGCGTCGTTCGCGCTCGCGACGAGCAGGTCGAGCGGAACGCCCGCCTCCCGCAGCGTCGCAAGCTCACGCACCGTCGCTGCGACGAACCGCGCGGCCCGCGCGCTCTGCAGCGCCTCCGCCGTCCCCGACACGAAGAACACGAGGTCGTAGCCGTCGAGCGGCAACGGGCCGTCGGGCAGCAGCTTCGGCCCCAGCACCGTGATCGTCCGCTCGCCGGCCCCGTCCACGTGCGTCCACGCGCGGCGGGTCGCGCCTCCCCACTGGACGTGGACGTCGACCCCGAGCAAGGCCAGGCGCCGCGCCGACTCGCGCCCGAGCTCGTCCTCGCCGAGCGCGGTGAAGAACTCGCAGCGGCCCGCGAGCAGCGCGAGCTGCCGTGCGACGACCGCACCGCCGCCGGCCGGCTCCTCGAACGTCTCGCTCGCGTGGACGATCGCACCCGACGCCGGCATCTCCTCGACGCGTGCGAACTCGACCCACTCGACGTGACCGACGACCGCGCATCTCATGGGTGGATCATCGCCCAGTACGGTTGCGCCGTGGGCGCCATCCTCTGGGACTTCGACGGCACGCTCGCGCGCCGCGAGGGGATGTGGGCCGGCTGCCTGGTCGAGGTGCTGGACGCGGAGGATCCCGGCCACGGCCTGCAACGCGAGGACTTCCGCCCCGCCCTCCGTCACGGCTTCCCGTGGCACCGCCCCGAGGTGCCGCACCCGGAGCTCGACACGCCCGACGCCTGGTGGGCCCCGGTCGAGGCGCTGCTCGCAGCAGCCTACGCCGGCAACGGCTACGACGGCGACCGGGCGGCGGCCCTCGCACGGCTCGCGCGTGCGCGCTACCCCGACCCGGCCCATGCCTGGAGCCTCTTCGACGACACGCTCCCCGCCCTGGAAGGACTGCGCGCAGCCGGGTTCCGGCACGTCGTGCTCTCGAACCACGTACCCGAGCTCGACGCGCTCGTGGCGGCGCTCGGGCTCGGCGGGCTCGTCGATGAGGTCGTCAACTCGGCCGTCACCGGCTACGAGAAGCCGCACGCGGAGGCGTTCGCGGCGGGCCGGCGGGCCGCGGGCGACCCGGAGACGCTCTGGATGGTCGGCGACAACCCGGTCGCCGACGTCGAGGGCGCCGAGGCGGCCGGCATCCCCGCCATCCTCGTGCGGGGCGCGAGCGGGACCACGCTCGCGGACGCCGCGGCGCGCATCTCACGAAACGAGCCGGCCGCGCGTTGAAGAGGACGATGGACGTACCCCCGTTCGAACGCTTCTATCTCGCGCATCGCGACGAGGTGCTCGGCTACCTGCGGCGGCTGCTCGGCACACGTGCGGAGGACGCGTGGCAGGAGACGTTTCTGCGCGCGCTCCGCGCCTACGACCGGCTCGAGCACGGGCGTCACCTGCGCGCGTGGGTGTTCACGATCGCAACCAACGTCGCAATGGACGAGCTGCGCACGAAGCCGCAGCCGGCGCCCGAGACGGAGCCCGTCGCCGAGCTGCGGCGGGACGCGTTCCGGGAGCTCGAGCATCTCACGGACGAGCTGCCGCCGACGGAGCGCGCGGCCGTGGTGCTCCGCTACGGGTACGACCTCGCCTACGCCCAGATCGCCGACGCCCTCGGCTCGTCCGAGGAGGCCGCGCGCGCCGCGGCGTCGTCCGGCGTCCGAAGACTGAGGAGGAACCATGAACGTCACGCCTGACCTCGACGCCCGCTTCCGCGCGGCTGCGCTCGGCGAAGGCCTCGTCGACGTCCGCTTCGACGTCGTCGACTCCCCCGTCGGCGAGCTGCACGTCGCGACCACCGACCGCGGGCTCTGCCGCATCTCCTACTTCGCCGACGGCTGGGAAGAGGCGCTCGCCGCGCAGTTCGGCGTCCGCGTCCTGCGCGCGCCGCTCGACGAGGTCCGCCGCGAGCTCGACGAATACTTCGACGGCCGCCGCCGCGCCTTCGACCTGCCGCTCGACCTGCGCGTGGCGCCGTTCCACGAGGCGGTGCTGCACGAGCTCGCACGCGTCCCGTACGGGCACACCGAGACGTATGGCGCGCTCGCGGCGAAGGCGGGCCGCCCCGGCGCCGCCCGCGCCGTCGGGACGGTCATGAACCGCAACCCGATCCCGATCGTGCTGCCGTGCCACCGCATCATCGGGGCGAACGGAGCGCTCACCGGCTACGCCGGCGGCCTCGATGTGAAGCGCCACCTGCTCGAGCTCGAGGGTGCGATGCTGGGGTAATGCCGAGGCGCGTCGTGATCGTCGGCGGGGGATTCGGCGGGCTGCTCGCGGCGCGCGGGCTGCGCCGCGCCGACGTCCAGGTCACGCTGGTCGACCGCCAGAACTTCTTCCTCTTCCAGCCGCTCGCCTACCAGGTCGCGACCGGGTCGCTCTCGTCGGTCGAGATCGCGATCCCGCTCCGCAAGGTGCTCGGCCGCCAGCGCAACACGCGCGTGCTGCTCGGCGAGGCGACCGCCTTCGACCTGCAGGCGAGGACGGTGACGGTCTCGAACCTGCCGAACGGCGGCACGGCGCAGCTCGACTACGACGTGCTCGCGGTCAGCGGCGGCTCCCGCTACTCGTACTTCGGCCACGACGAGTGGGCGGAGCACGCGCCCGAGCTGAAGTCGCTCGAAGGCGCGCTTCATCTCCGCGACCGCATCCTGCTCGCGTTCGAGGCGGCGGAGGCGGAGCAGGACGATGCGCTGCGACAGGCCTGGCTCACGTTCGTCGTCGTCGGCGCGGGCCCGACCGGCGTCGAGATGGCGGGGCAGATCGCGGAGCTCGCGCACGACGTGCTTCCGCACGAGTACCGCGAGATGGACACGCGGCACGCGCGCGTGCTGCTCGTCGAGGCGGGCGACCGCGTGCTGGGCGCGTTCACGGAGCGGCTGTCGGCGAGCGCGGAGAAGCAGCTTCGCTCGCTCGGCGTGACGCCGGTGCTCGGAACCGCGGTCGTCGGGATGGATGCGACCTCGGTCGCGCTGTCGAACGGCGAGCGGATCGAGTCGCGGACGAAGGTGTGGGCGGCCGGGGTCGCGGCCTCGCCGGTGGCCAAGCTGCTCGCCGACGCCGCCGGCGTCGAGGTCGACCGCGCGGGGCGGCTGCCCGTCGCCGCCGACCTGACGGTCGCCGGGCGGCCGGAGGTCTTCGCGCTCGGCGACATGGTCACAGTCGACGGCCAGCGCCTGCCGGGGCTCGCGCCGGCCGCGATGCAGCAGGGGCGGCACGTCGCGCGGGCGATCCGCGCGGGCGAGCGCCCGCCGTTCCGCTACCGCGACAAGGGCAACCTGGCGACGATCGGCCGCTCGCGCGCCGTCGGGGAGATCAAGAACCTGCAGCTCACGGGTTTCGTCGCCTGGGTGCTCTGGCTGACGATTCACGTCTTCTACCTCGTCGGCTTCCAGAACCGCGTGCTCGTGCTGACGCGCTGGGCGTTCGCCTACTTCACGCGCGGCCGTAGCGCACGGATCATCCTCCGCGGATGAGCGCGATCCACACCGAGCAGCTCTCGAAGTGGTACGGGAACACGCTCGCCCTCGACCGGCTCGACCTCGACGTGCACCCGCAGGAGGTGTACGGATACCTCGGCCCGAACGGCGCCGGCAAGACGACGACGATCCGGCTGCTGCTCGGGCTCCACCGTCCGACGTCGGGCCGAGCCGCGCTTCATGGGATCGACGCGTGGCGCGACCCGGTCGCCGCGCACCGCCGCGTCGCCTACGTCGCCGGGGAGCCGTTCCTCTGGCCGTCGCTCACGAGCGCAGAGACGTTCGCGTATCTCGCGACGCTGCACGGGTCGACCGACACCGTCTACCGCGACCTGCTCGTCGAGCGCTTCCAGCTCGACACCTCGAAGAAGGTGCGCGCCCTCTCCAAGGGCAACCGCCAGAAGGTGCAGCTCGTCGCCGCGTTCGCAACGCGCGCCGACCTGCTGATCCTCGACGAGCCGACGAGCGGGCTCGACCCGCTGATGGAGATCGCGTTCCGCGAGACCGTGCTCGAGGCAAAAGAGCGCGGGCAGACGGTGTTCCTCTCGTCGCACATCCTCAGCGAGGTCGAGGCGCTGTGCGACCGTGTCGGCATCCTGCGCGCCGGGCGCCTCGTCGACGAAGGGACGCTGGCCGAGCTGCGCCACCTCGCCGCGCACACGGTCGAGGTGACCTTCGCGGGGACGCCGCCCGATCTCGGCGACCTGCCCGGAGTGCGCGTCGCGAGTGCGGGCTCGAACACGCTGCATCTCGAGGTCACCGGCAGCCCGCAGCCGCTCCTCGCGGCGCTTGCGACCCGAGATGTCGTCGACCTGACGAGCCGGGAGCCGTCGCTGGAGGAGATCTTCCTGCACCACTACGACGGCGTGAAAGGCGATGCGGGCGGCTAGCGCGCTCGCCCGCCGCACGTTCGCGGCATCGCGCGTCCTCACCGGGTCGTTCGCCGCGCTCTTCGCGCTGATGGCCTACGTGAACGTCGTCGGGTACCGGCACAGCTACCCGACGCTCCGCGAGCGCATCGCGTTCGCGCGGAGCTTCGGCGCGAACAAGGCGGTCGAGCTCTTCTACGGCGCGCCGCACGAGCTGCTCACGGTCGGCGGGTACACCGCATGGCGGGTCGGGGGCTTCGGCGCGATCGTCGCCGGCTACTGGGGCGCGCACGCGACGGTGCGCGCGCTTCGCGGCGAGGAGGACGCGGGCCGGCGCGAGCTCGAGCTCGCCGGAGCGCTCGGGCGCGGCACCGCCTATCTGGCAGGGCTCGCAGGCGTCGCCGCCGCCGGCGCCGTTCTCTGGCTGGCGCTCTTCGCCGCGTTCGCGCTCGCGCGCCTCCCCGCCGGCGCCTCGGCGTTCCTCGCCCTCGCCACCTTGACGCCGGCCGTGGTCTTCGCCGGGGTCGGGGCGCTCGCAAGCCAGCTCGGCCCGACGCGCCGGATCGCGCTCGAGCTCGCACTCGGGGCCCTCGCGGCGGCGTTCCTGCTGCGCGTCGTCGCGGACACCTCCACCGCGCTCTCCTCGCTGCGCTGGGTGACACCGCTCGGCTGGGCCGAGGAGCTGCGCCCCTTCGCGACCCCGCGCTACCGGCTGCTGCCGGTGCCGCTCGCGGCCGGCGCGATCCTCGCCGTCGCCGCCGGACGCATCGCCCGGCACCGGGACGTCGGCACCGGCCTGCTCGCCGGGCGCGACACGAGCGCGCCGCGCGACCGGCTTCTCGGCTCGCCGACCGCGCTTGCGTTCCGCGAGTCCCGCGGGACACTCATCGCCTGGTCGGGCGGCATCGGGCTGTTCGCGGTCGTCGTCGGGCTCCTCTCGACCTCGTTCAACGACACGAACCTCTCGCCGCGGCTGCGCGAGGAGCTGAAGAAGCTCGGAGGCGTGTCGCTCACGAGCCCGGCTGGGGCGCTCGCGTTCTACTTCCTGCTCTTCGTCTTCCTGATCGCGCTCTACGTCTGCTCGACGGTGGCGTCCGCCCGGCACGAGGAGTCCGACCAGCGGCTCGAGACGACGTTCGCGCTGCCGGTGAGCCGCCGCCGCTGGCTCGCCGGGCGCCTCGTTCTCGGAGCGGCCGGCGCCGGCGCGCTCGCGCTGGTCGCGGCGCTCGGCGCCTGGGCCGGCGCGCGCGTGGAGCACGCCGACGTCTCGCTCCTGCGCCTGCTCGAGGCGGGCGTCAACTGCCTGCCCGCGTCGCTTCTGTTCCTGGCCGCCGGCCTGCTCGCGTTCGCGGCCCTCCCGCGTGCGAGCGTCGGCCTGGCGTACGGCCTCGTGACGGCGATGTTCCTGTGGCAGCTCTTCGGGTCGCTGCTCGGCGCGCCCCACTGGCTCGAGCAGCTGACCCCCTTCGGGCACATCGGGCTCGTACCGGCGGAGCCGTTCCGGCCGCTCGCAGCGCTCGTCATGCTCGCGATCGCGGGAGGCGCCGCGCTCGCGGCGATCCTGCTCTTCGAGCGGCGCGACCTGACCGGCGCCTAGCCGAGCACGGTTGAGACGATGCGCGCAGCCTCGTCGTAGGCCGCGCTCGCGAGCCCCGAGCCGAACGTCAGCCGGGCGACGCCGAGCTCCTCGAGCTCGGCGAGCGGCGGCGTGTCCTTCCGCCAGAGCACGTTCATCGGGCCGTCGATCCGGTGGGCCAGCGCGGGCAGCGAATCCGCCGGCGCGAAGATCGGGTACGCGCAGTCGGCGCCGGCCGAGAGGTACGCGTTCGCCCGCTCGGCCGCCTCCGGGACATCGCCCCGGCCGATCCCGAGGAAGACGTCGACGCGGGCGTTCACCACCAGCCCCGGCACGGCGGCGCGGATCTGCTCGATCACGGCGACCTGCTCCTCGACCGGCACGAGCCCCTCGCGCGTCGAGTCCTCGACGTTGATCCCGACGAGCCCCGCCTCCCAGGCGGCCCGCGCCGTCCCGACGGGATCGCCGTAGCCGCGCTCGAGGTCGGCGGTGACCGGGACGTCGACCGCAGCCGCGATCCGCCGCGCCGCCTCGACCATCTCCTCGGCCGGAGCGCGCTCGCCGTCCTCCCAGCCGAGTGCCCGAGCGACGCCCCCACTCGTCGTGGCGAGCCCCCGGCAGCCGTCGAGGGCGGCGAGCGCCCTCGCGCTCGCCACGTCCCAGGCATTCGGGAGCACGAGCAGCGGCGGCGCGAGGTGCAGCGCACGGAAGGTCTCCGCCTTGGCGGACTGGTCCATGGACACGACGCTAGTCGAGCACGTGCGGCTCGGCGAGCAGCAGCACGAGCGACGCGAGCGCCACCAGCCCGCCCACGATCGCGATCGACCGCAGGCCCGGGCCCTGCAGGAGCAGGCCGCCGAGCAGCGCCCCGCCGCCGATCCCCACGTTGAACATCGCCGAGTTCCCGGCCGACGCGACGTTGATGTTGCCGGGGGCGACGTCGAGGATCCGGCTCTGCACGCCCACCGCGAGCAGCGAGAGCGAGAAGCCGAAGATGCAGAGCAGCACGATGTCGAGCGGGCCGACATGCGCGGCCGCGGCCAGCGCGAGCAGCGAGAAGGCGAGCCCGCCGACCCCCGCGGCCATCGTCCCGCGGGGCCGGCGCGTCAGCAGCCGCGACGCCGCGTAGACGCCCGCAGCCCCGGCGGCGCCGGAGACGAGCAGGATCGGGCTGATCGCCCGGGACGGGAAGCCGCCGAGCTGCTCGAGGAAGAGCGTGACGTAGGTGAGCAGCGCGAACGCCCCGACGATCGAGAGGCCGAGCGCGGCGAGCACGAGCGAGTAGCGAGGCCTGCTCGGATGCGGCGCAGCCGCCTCCCGCTCCTCGGTCGGCGGGGTCTTCGGCAGCAGCGCGTACACGGCGCCGAGCGAGACGACGCCGAGCGCGCTCGCGACGAGCGTCGACACGCGCCAGCTCGTCTGCTGCCCGATCCAGGTCAGCGCCGGCACGCCGATCACCGTGGCGAGCGACGCGCCCGCGAAGACGATCCCCAGCGCACGGCTCCGGCGGCCCGGCGGGACGAGCGCCGCCCCCGCGGCGGCGACGACCGCCCAGAAGATCGCGTGCGAGAGCGCGATCGCCATCCGCGTCGCGAGCAGCTCGTCGTAGTTCTGCGCGGCCGCGCCGATCGCCGCCCCGACGACGAAGACCGAGAGCGCCGAGATGAGCAGCAGCCGCCGCGAGAACCGCTGCGTCGCGATCGCAAGCGGGACGGACGCGATCACGACCACCGCCGCATAGCCGGTGACGAGGTAGCCGGCCGCCGAATGCGACACGTGCAGGCTCTCGGACAGCTGCGGGAGGAGGCCGACCGGGATGTTCTCGGTGGTGACGTAGGCGAAGACGGCGACCGAGAGAGCGGCCAGCCCGGCAAGCGTCCGTGCGTTCTCGCGCTCTTCCCGGCCTGCCACGAGCGCCGAGGCTACCGATGGCCACGGCGTTCACCGTTCGGGAAGCTCCCCGAGCAGCCGGTAGCCGACGCCCCACACGTTCTCGACGAGCGCGACCGCCGCGCCCGCCTCGCGCAGCTTGCGCCGGAGCCGCGACGCGTGCGAGTCGAGCGTGCGCGTGCGCGCGGCGGCCCGGTAGTGCCAGACGTCGTGCAGCAGCTCCGCCTTGGTGAACACGCGCTCGGGCTCGCGCGCCAGACGCAGCAGCAGCTCGTACTCCTTCTGTGCGAGCTGCATGCGCAGCCCCTCGACCCGCACCTCGCGCGTTCGGGTGTCGATCCGCACTGGTCCCGCCTGGACCGTCTCCGACACGACCGGCCGCACCCGGCGCAGCACGGCGCGGATGCGCTCGACGAGCTCCTGGTAGTCGAACGGCCACGGCACGTAGTCGTCACAGCCCCGGCGAAACGCGTGCACGCGGTCGACGGCATCCGCTTCCGCCGGCCCGAGCACGATCACCGGCGCACACCGCGCCCAGCGGTCGACGTCCTCGACGTCGCCCGCGAGGACGAGGTCGAACCGCGCATGCGCCGGCACGAGCCGGAACCCGTCCTCCGGCAGGTGCCGCTCGAGGAAGCCGCGCGCCTCGGGCGCGGCGTCGGCGAGCAGGAGCGCAGCGGTCATGCGGCGACGGTAGTTCCGGCCCCCCGGCGCCACCAGTCGTCCATTCGCACGATTCTGCGCCGAAGAATCCTCAGAGGCCCGCATCCGCCAGGCGCACGAACGAGCGGCGGCCGTGCCAGACCCCCCACGCCGTCAGCACCGCATACGGCGGCGCCCCGGTGAGGACCGAGACGGCCACGAAGCCGCCGACGCCCGCATGCAGCAGCATCCAGAGCCGGAGCGCCGCGCGCGCCAGCATGAACGCGGCCCAGACGAGCGTCTGCATCCCGAACTCGCGCCGGAACGGCGCGCTTGCCCGGAACCACGCCGGGAACGGGTACCAGGCGCTCGCGAAGACGCCGATCAGCGGTCTCCCGGCCGCCACCGACGCGACGTACGCCGCCGCCAGGAGCACGCTGAAGACGACCGGCTGCGCCAGGTAGAGCGTCGTGCTGTGCGCGGCGAGCGCGACCGCCGCCTGGATCGCAACGAACACGACCCCGAGCGCAACCGGGCCTGCGTCGTGCCCGCGCCGGACGAGCCACGCGGCGATCGCGACCGACACCACGCTCGACGCGGCGATGCCCGCGCCGAGGCCCCACGCGCGCCAGCCGGCGTAGAACGCAAGCACCGGCACCACCGCCTCGACCGCAAACTGCGGCAGCCCGCGCGACAGGATCAGGCGCCACGTCGGGTTGGGCAGGTCGACTAGCGACCCTGCCGGAGGCGCTGCTCCTGCTCCTTGCACCAGTCGATCCCCCACGTGCAGTGGTCGAGGGCCCAGCGGTAGACGAGATCGAGAAACGGCGGGTCGGGCACACCGCTGCCGTCGTCGAGCGAGCGGAGGTACGCGAGCATGTGCGCGTAGCCCTCGCGGCGGGAGGCGAGCAGTCCGAGCGCCTCGTCGACGGGCAGCTGGTCGGCGAAGAAGAGCCGAAGCAGCGACTCGTCGCGCAGCTCGAGCCGCGTCTCGCCGCCGTGGAGCCAGCTTCCGAGCGCGTCGCGCCCCGCCTCCGTGATCCGGAAGACGCGGCGCGCGCGTCCACCGCGCGGCTCGTCCTCGCCGGCGATCCAGCCGGCCTGCTCGAGCCGGCGCAGCTCCGGATAGATCTGCCCGTAGCTCGCCGCCCAGAAGTGCCGGATCGTCCGGTCGACCGCCCGCTTCAGGTCGTAGCCGCTCCGCGGCCGCTGCGCCAGCAGTCCCAGCAGCGCCCAGGTGACCGCGGTTGGTTCCATCTATCGGAACGATATATCGTCACGATAGATCTGTCCAGCCTAGATCCGCCCGGAGCGGATCACCCCCCAGAGCAGCCAGATCCCGAGCGCGCTCGAGAGGAAGAAGCCGAGGATGGCGACGATGTTCAGGCCGAGCAGCGTCGGGCCGCTCGTGGCGCGCAGCCCGATCAGGCTCGAGCCGATCAGGCCGCCCGTGACGATCAGCGCGACGACCAGCCGGTTGAAGAGCGGATCGAGCTTCTGCAGCACCTCGTCGAGGCCCTTGTGGACGAATCCGACCTCGATCTGGCCGTCGCGCACCTGCTCGAGCGTGTCGTGCACCTGGTGCGGCAGCTCCATCGCCATGTGCGCGAGGTGCATGCCCTCCCGCTGCGCGCGCAGCGCCATCCGCCGCGGTGTGAACCGCTCCAGCATCAGGTCGCGCGCGTACGGCTTCGCCACCTCGAAGACGTTGAAGTCCGGGTAGAGCTCGACGCCGACCGAGCCGAGCGTCGCGATCGCCTTGTCGAGCATCACGAAGCGCGTCGGGAGCCGCAGGTTCATCGCGTAGATCAGCCCGAACGCCTCGCGGATCACCTGCAGCGGGTCGATCTCCGAGAGCGAGGCGCCGTAGTAGCGGTGGTACAGCTCGCGCAGCTCGGCGACGAACTCGTCCTCGCGGTCCCGCGGATAGACGACGCCGAGATCGGCAAGCCGCCTGGGCAGCACCTCGATGTTCTCCGACGCCGCGTCGATGAAGAGGCGCGTCAGCTTCGACATGTCGTCGTCGGAGAGCTTCCCCGTCAGGCCGAAGTCGACGAGGCCGACCCGGTCGGGGGCAAGCACGAGGATGTTCGCCGGGTGCGGGTCGGCGTGGAAGAACCCGTTGCGGAAGATCATCGCCATCCACGCCTCGGTGATCAGGTACGCGAGCGCGCGCCGCTGCTCGAGCGACCAGTGCTCGAAGTCGAGGTCGCCGAGCTGCACGCCGTCGAGCCGCTCGAGCGTGAGCACGCGCGAGCGCGTGTACGACCAGTACACGCGCGGGATCGCAACGTGTGGGTGGCCGGCGAAGTCGCGGTGGAAGGCGGTCGCGTTACGCCCCTCGAGGCGATAGTCGAGCTCCTGGCGGATCGAGCGCGCGAACTCGTCGACGATGTCGTTCGCGTCGATGAAGTCGAGCGCGCGGATGCGCTCCTTCGCAAGCCGCGCCGCCTGGTACATGAGCGAGAGGTCGGCCTCGATCTGGCGCGGCGCATTCGGGCGCTGGACCTTCACGACGACGCGGC
>Ga0335071_10007670_pt1 | contig 11102 bp, 10 predicted proteins | sample Lox_Sample_15_FD_206724 | JGI IMG/M metagenome (GOLD analysis project Ga0335071, IMG submission 206724) | Soil microbial communities from Loxahatchee National Wildlife Refuge, Florida, United States - Lox_Sample_1.5 | ecosystem: Environmental > Terrestrial > Soil > Wetlands | place: USA...
CGCCTTCCAGGTTTCGTAATCGGTGGTCACGCGCGACGTGCAACTCCAGGTGATTCCCAGCGGCTTCAGCTTCGAACAGAGTTCAATGGTTCGCACCTTCTGGATGTTGAAGGTGTCGTCGTCGAAAAAGAACTCCTTAACATCGGGGAAGTTCTCCTTGGCCCATTTCATCTCCGCAGCCACATCGTCGCTCGAGCGCTTGCGCCACGCGTGTCCGCTCAGCGTCTGCGGCCACAGGCAGAAGGTGCATTGCGCCGGGCAGCCGCGCGTCGAGTAGAGCGCGATATACGGATGCAGCAAAAAGGGCACGTTGTAACGCGTCACATCCATGTCGCGCTTGTAGATTTTGGTGGCCCAGGGCATCGCGTCCAGGTCTTCCACTTGTGGCCGATCGGGATTATGGATGATCTTGCCATCGCTCTTATAGCTGATGCCGAGGATTTCGTTCAACGGCTTGCCTTGCGCAAACTCCACGACTGAAAAATCGAATTCCCGTCGACAGATGAAGTCGAGGGCGGAGCACTCATTCAGCGCGCGGTCGGGATCGGTGGTGACCGGAGGGCCGACGAACGCGACGCGAATGGATGGATTGGCAGCTTTGATCGCTTCAGCGAGTCTCTGATCTCCCTCCCATCCAACGGTCGATGTGAAGAGGACGAGGAACTCGTAGTCCTTGCAAATCTTGATGGTTTCCTCAGCGGAAACATGATGCGGAGGCGCATCGAGCAGTCGCGAACCCTCGAGCATGCCGGCCGGATAGGTGAGCCAGACGGGGTACCAATATGACTCAATTTCACGGGTGGCCGGCCAGCGTGAACTGGCGCCGCCGTCGAAGTTCTCAAACGATGGCGGGTTCAGAAAGAGTGTTTTCAGGGGCATAGACATCTCTTCAATTCTATCATCCGACTGATTTGTTAGACGGATATAACGACCCGGCGCCAGGGCTCTTTGCGGCTGCGAAAACGTGGCCCTAACTCGCTCAGGATCAGCGGCTTTCGTTTGCCCTCTGCGGGCCAGACCGCCGCTGCAAGGGGTTCGATTGCAGATTCCCCGGCGGGCCTTGGCATGCTCCTGGCAACTATTTCGCGTGCAACTCGTCAAGCCAATCCTGCATATGACCGAGGGCGCGAAGCAGTTCGAGGCGAGCCTTGCTTAGGTCGAAGCCTGCGTCGAGCGCTTCCTGGTACCTTTGCCGCTCGTCGATACGCGCCTGCTGCTCAGCCGATGGAGAAAGTTGCGGCGGCGCGCCGGGGGAATCGTTGCCGTTGCCCAGTTCGAGTTGTGACATCACGGCCTTCAACTGCTCGCTGGCGATTTGCTGCTTCAGGCTGGCAACTTCGGCCTCGGCGTCCAGCTCGCGGAGTGTGCCGCTGATGGTTGCAATCTGAATGTCGTTTTGTTGCTGCGCCTGTTCGGCTTCAACCTTGGCTCGAAGGGCCTCAGCCGCGGACTGCTTGCCTTTGTTCTTTAACCCGAGATCAAAGACCGGAACCCTGATCGAGAATCCTGTGCTGAAGTTGTTGGCCGGCAGCGGCTGCCGGTAGTAATTGTTGATACTGTTGAGCAGCGTCGTGTTGCGGTTGTACTGGGCGCCAAAACCAATCTCCGGCAGCCACCAGTGATGCTCCGCATCGCCTCTGGCGACCAGTTCTCTCGATTTTGCGATGTCCTCAGCCGATTCAATCGCAGCTGTGCTTGCACTGCCGGAACTCGCCGTCACAGCTGGTACCTCGGGGATGCTTGCGTGATCGGGGACGATCGAACCCATCGGCAATCCCGTCAGAGTCGCCAACTGCTCGGCTAACGTTGCCGCCCGTGTTCCAAGATGCAGCCGTTTCAGCTTCGTCTCTGCCGCGGTCAGCCTGGCCTCGAGCAGTTGACTCGTGGGATCGACACCAGCATCCGTGCGCTGCTGTTCGATCTCGACGAAACGTGCCGCAGCCTTTTCCTGTTCGCCAGCCGCCTCTATCTCGGCGTTAACGGTATCGAGCTCGATATAGGCCGAAGACGCGTCCTGCGCAACTTGCTCCTTGGCGTCCTTTAGCGTGGCTTGGGCAGCCTTCACTCCCTGCCTGGCCGCCTGGATATAACGGATCTGCGTCATGCTGAAGACCTCTGACTGCATCCGCCCTTCCCAGACTGTGGGCAAAGAACCGGTGAAACCAATTTCAGGAAATGCGGGCAGCCCCGAGCCGAACGAAATAGAAGGGACAAAGGCGTCGGTCGCCTGTGACGCTTCAGCCCGCGCTTTTCTGACGTCGGCCTCTGCGAGGCGCACCTGAGCGCTATGCTGCTGCGCCAGTTCGACAACGGTGCGCAAGGAGACCTGGGCCGATGCCGACGTTGGGGCGGGAATGAACGCGAGAGCCGCGCCAGCGGCAGCGGCAAGAAAACCGCGCGAGATGTCGCGAACCTGGATACCCGATTTCACAATGAGATTCAAGGCGCGGGATCCTGCGAGGGGTTGAACTCTTTGGCGAGATTCGCCGCCGCCGCGAACTCCTGCTGGGCGCCTGCTGCATCGCCGAGCTGCTGTTTCAGACGCGCAAGTCGGATGTGTGCGATGAATGCCGGCGCATCCTCGGTCATCGACGAGCCTGCGAGATACTGCTCAAAGAGCTGGGCGGCGAGCTGCGGATTCCTTTTGGCTCTGTATAAGACGCTGGCGGCGTCATAGAGAGCGACGCCGGTATCCTTGTTCTTCGCTGCCAAAGCCTGGCAGCTCTGAATGGCGGAATCGAGGTCGCTCCACTGCTGGCGTCCGCGATAAAAGCTCGCCAGGTTGGCCCATTCGTCAGCGGGCGCTCCGTTGATGGTTGTCGCCTGCTTGTAGGACTGTTCGGCCGCGGCGTAATTTTTCTGCAGCATGGCAATGTCGCCGCGCAGTTCAGCGGCTCGCACCGGGTCCACCTTGTCGAGCTGGGATGCCACCTGCTGCGCTTTGTCAATCCCGCCGCCGGCAATGCCGGGAGCCTGGGCATAATAGTCGCCCAGGTCAGAGAGTGCGGGGCCATTCTGCGGGTTGAGTTTCACTGCGGTTTGCCATTCGGAGAGCGAGTTCTTTGCCTCGCCGTATGCGGAAAAGAGGCTTGCATGGCTCGCCTGCCGCCCCAGGGCCCGCGCAAGCCACATGTGATCGTCGGAGCTATTGCTATTCAGCTTGACCGCCAATTGGCAGGCAGTCACCGCCTGGCTCCATTGCTGCAGCGTGAATCGTACCCGGCAAAGCAGATTCTCGGCTTCATCGGCGCCCGCGCCGCTCGTCGGCAAGGACGAAAGCAGGGAAATCGCCTTGTCAGCCTGGCCGGTTTGGAGGTAGCTGTTGGCCTGGGTCAAGGTTGCCGCCGGAATTTGTGCGGAGCCAAGTGCCGCGGCAGCCAGATACGCCGCAGCAACGCCGGCATGGATCGGGATCAATCTCATGGCTCTTCCTTGATGGGGATGCTTTCCTGCAAGGGCTGCCCGTTGGTTGTTCCCATCGCGACGGAATCGCCGTCTGCGAGGCCAGAGAGAATGGGGACCTGAGTCAGGTTCGGCGAGCCAATCGACACCGAAGTCCGCTTGAGTTCGCCGTTGACCAGCTTGAAGACGAAGTACTGCCCGCTTTCCTGATGGAGAGCCTCGCGCGGGATGCTGAGGGCATTGTTCTCGCTTGAGATGGTCACATTCACGGTGACATTGGTGTCGGGGAGAAGACCGTCGCCGCCGCCATCAAAGTCGATCAACACTTCGCCCACATTGCGTGTGGTGTAGGTCACCACGGTGGCCGGCAGGCGGGCGATATGTCCGTGCCATTCGCTGCCGGGTTTGGCATCCCAGTGGATGGTGACTTTCTGTCCATCCGCCAGGTGTCCGATATCCGGCTCATCGAAGTAGGCCCTGACACGAACCTGGCGCAGGTCCGCCATCTCCAGCAGCAGCTTGCCCTGCTCGGCGAATGCCCTGGGATAAGCATCCAGGTGATAAACGGTCCCGGCGACCGGAGCGTAGTAAGAGGTTTGCGATTCGACGTGCTGTGCAGCGGCCAAGGCGGCTTTTGCATCATCCAGGGCGGCCTGGGCGCGCGCGACATCCACGGGGCCATAACGCCCCTGGCCGCTTTTCTGAGCGGCCAGCAGACTTGCCTCGGCGGTCTGCAACCGTTGGCGGGCCGCAGTTACTTCACCCGGCGCTGCCGCACCGGTCGATGCCAACTGGGTAAGCGCGTCGAGATCGTGCTGCGCCTGATCGCGCGCCAGCCGGTCCTGCTCCTGTTCCGCCTGTGACGCCTGTTGCTCCGCCAGCGTACCGTTGTGCGTTGCGGCATAAAGCGTCGATTCGGCTGACTTCAATCCGCTCTCAGCGGCAGCAACCTGCGCTTCGGCCTGCACATCGTCCAGGGCGACAAGGAGCTTTCCCTTCAGAACCTGATCGCCTTCCTGCACGTTGACGGTTTTCACTGTGGTGGAGAGCGGACTGTAGAACTGGTAGTTAGCCACGGGCTCGACTCGTCCGTTGGTGCTCACGGTATTGAGCAAGGTCGCATGCTCGACGCGAACCATGCGAACGGGGAGCCTCTCCCGCAGAAAGCTGCGCGACACGAGAAAGACAACAATCAGGACGACGGCCAGACCGATCCAGAGCCATCTGCGGCTTGTTTGCGCTCTTGCTTCAGCCATTCTGCGAACCAGAGTCAGTATATAAGACGCGGAATCATGAGTTTAAGTCGCGCAAAATTGCGATGTGTCTTACTCGTCACGGCCCGTAAAATATGGCCATGGCAACGAAGCGACGTTATACGGATGCGCACGCCAAGGCCGGCCTAGACTTCAAGTTTCCCGCGATTGAGACGTGGGAAAACCAGTTTCCCGGCTACGAGATCACGATCGACGACCCCGAACTGACCTCGGTCTGCCCCAAAACGGGCTTACCCGACTTTGGCACTTTGACCATCCGATACATGCCGCGCCAACGGTGCCTCGAGCTGAAATCGCTCAAAGAGTACCTTTTCAGCTACCGGAACCTCGGCATCTTCCAGGAGAACATCGTGAACCAGGTGCTTGAAGATGTGGTGAAGGCATGTCATCCGGCATGGGCGATCATCAAAGGCGAATTCCGTCCGCGCGGCGGCATCGGCACCATCGTCGAGGCACGCTGGCCGCGGCCGCAAGCTTGAATCGCCCTTATTTCCTGCGGGAGTTGCGACGTGCGACTGATGCTCGCCCTTCTGATTGTCGTTGCGGTTTCTCCTTCGTTCGCTGCGCAGTCTGAAGTTTCATTTCCAACGCAGGATGGTGGAGTAGTCTACGCCGACCTTTACGGAACGGGTGAGAAGGCTGTCGTTCTTGCTCATGGCGGTCAGTTCAACAAAGAAAGCTGGACGAGGCAGGCGCGGGTTCTGGCCGAAGCAGGATATCGTGTGCTCGCCATCGACTTTCGCGGATATGGTAAGTCGCATGGGCCGGGCGACAAAGACGTGTTGAGCGCGCCTCTCGATCTGGACGTGCTGGCTGCCGTGCGGTACCTGCACAAAGCCGGCGCCAAGGCGGTTTCAATTGTCGGCGGAAGCATGGGGGGAAGCGCCGCGGGCGATGCGTCGATCGAGTCGAAACCGGGAGAGATCGATCGGCTGGTCCTGTTGGGTGCGGCCCCCAACGAGCCTGCCGAAAGGCTCAAATCTCCCGTCCTCTTCATCGTTGCGCGGGACGATACCAGTGGCGACGGTCCGCGCCTGCCCGGAATTCGCCGCCAATACGAACGCGCTCCGCAACCCAAGAGGCTCGTTCTTCTTGATGGCTCGGCTCATGCGCAGCATCTTTTCGAGACTCCGCAAGGCGACCGGGTGATGCGCGAGATTTTGCGTTTTCTGCGAGGAAATTGATGTCCGGATCGCGCAGATCAGCCCGACATTTTTTCTTAGCAAATTTTGCGGCGGCTCAACCTTTTGGTCGAGGAACATCGTCCTCGGCAAAGCGTAGACTGCCGCAATGCAAACGGAACCCATTGGCAGCATCCCCCGTCCGGCCTCGCTGATCGAGGCCATGCAGTCGTTTCAGTCCGGATCCGTGAGCCGGGAGGCGCTTGACGCCGAATACGCGTCGGCGCTGGAGGACACGATCTGCCGCCTTCAGGCAATCGGGTCGCCCGTCATCACCGATGGCGAGCAGACTAAGCCCAGCTTCGCCACCTACCCGCTGAGCGGCGTCGCCAACCTGGCGCCCGATGGGGTGGTCATTCCTTTCGCCGACGGGCACACGCGTCAGCTTCCGCGGCTCACTGCCGGTCCGTTTCGGTATGGCATCCATGCCGGCAGCTATACTTCAGCGGCCCGGCGCTACGCCAAGGTGCCGTTTAAGCAGGCTGTCATCTCGGCCTCGGCCATGAGTCTGCTTTACCCAGCGGATGGGATTCCCGGCTACGCGCGCGAAGCGTTCCTCGCGGACCTGATAAGCGAAGCTGCCGCCGACATCCGCGGCGCGCTCAACGCGGGCGCCGACACCGTGCAAATCGATTTCACCGAAGGACGTCTTTCGCTGAAACTCGATCCCTCGGGCGGCCTGCTGCGTAACTTCGTTGCGCTGAACAACCAGGTGCTGGAGCGCTTTACAACGGGAGAGCGCCAGCGAATCGGAGTTCACGTTTGTCCGGGCGGTGACCACGATTCTACCCACAGCGCCGATGTCGATTATGCGGGGTTCCTACCCGATCTGTTTCAGATGAATGTTGGAAGGTTCTATCTGCAGATGGCCAGCGAGCCCGACCGCAAACGTGTGCTTGAGATTGTCAAGGGATTGATGCGGCCCAACCAGACGGTCTTCATTGGCGTCATCGACGTGATCAACCCAGCAATTGAAACCGCGGAGCAGGTGCGCGATCGTGTACTCGAGGCAGCTGCGATTTTGCCGGTCGCGCAACTAGGCACTTGTGACGACTGCGGATTTTCGCCCTTCGCCGACGATACATCGACGGCCCGGGAGACGGCGTTCGCCAAGATCCGCGCGCGTGTGGCGGGGACGGCGTTGGCGGCAAAGGAACTTGGGGTGTAGGCATGGCGGGGACTGTGTTGCCCGGGTGTGATATTCCTGAATTCGCTTGGCAACCTTACTCGAACGCCCGGGTCCGCGACTGAGCCCTGCCCTCGGCACGCTGCTGCTGCTGCTCGTCCTGAATCTGCTTAACTACATCGATCGCTATATCCTCTTCGGCGTTCAGCCGCTGGTTCAGAGCGAGTTTCACGCGAACGATCAGCAGATGGGCGCATTCACCACTGCGTTCTTTCTGACCTACATGATTGTTGCGCCGTTGACTGGCTGGCTCGGGGACCGGTTCAGCCGCAAGCCGCTCATCATCATTGGCGCAACAATCTGGAGCCTGGCGACGCTGGCTTCGGCATTCGCGCACAGCTACGACAGTCTTTTTTTCAGGCGCGCGCTGGTCGGCGTCGGCGAGGCCAGCTTCGGCATCTTCGCGCCCGCCGTGCTCGCCGATTTCTACCCCGACCGAGAGCGCAATCGCATTCTCTCGATCTTCTACCTCGCTATACCGGTTGGCGCGGCTTTGGGCTACCTGGCGGGCGGGGAGATGGGTAGCCTTTGGGGCTGGCGAGCGCCATTTCTCATCTGCGCCATTCCCGGAATCGCGATTGCGCTGCTCTATCTACCTTTCGGCCGTGAACCAGAGCGTGGTGCTTTCGATCATCCTGAAAGCAGGTTGATCCCCAACGCTTCGCGCGGCGCACGGGGAGATTTTTTCGCGAGATTCGTCGCGCTGCTGCGAAACCCTGCCTTCCTGACCGCGACCTTCGGCCTGGCGATGATCACCTTCGCCCTCGGAGGCATCTCGGCATGGGTGCCTACGTTCCTGCATCGCGTCGACGGCCTCTCGGTTGCCAACGCCAGCCTCGTCGTCAGCGCAATTACGGTGGTCGATGGCATCGCCGGCACTGTGGTTGGTGGTTGGGTTGCGCAACGCTGGCAGCGCACCGACCACCGCGCTCTCTACTATGTTTCGTTCTGGTCTGCGGCTCTCGCATTGCCCTGCGGAGTACTCGTCTTTTTCGGTCCGCGCGCCATTACGATCCCAGCGCTGGTAGCCGCGGAGTTCTTCATCTTCCTTAACACCGGCCCACTGAACGCGGCCATCGTCAACTCCGTAAATGGCATGATCCGAGCGACTGCGATCTCGGTGAACCTGTTTTGCATTCATTTCTTTGGCGACACGTTCTCACCTCAGATTATTGGGGCGGTGAGCGACAGGACGAATCTGAGTATTGGCCTGGGCGCAACCCTGGTTTCTCTCGCCATCGCCAGCATCATTCTTGGCTTCGGCGCGCGGTTCGCGCCGCCGCTGGCGGAGCCGATGGGCAAGTGAGCGGTAGCGCTTTGCCTCGCTATTTCGCCGTCTCCTGATCGCGTGTATTCATGAAGGAGCGTCGGGCGCCCTGCGAACGAAGATTGGGATCGTTGACCGGTGGCCGGCTTTGCTCGGCGTCGAATCCGCGGGCGAGCAGGGGATTGGGCCTGAACTTCGGCGGTCCACCGTGAAACTGCCGCGCATGACTCAGGACCATACCAGCGCGACCATGCATGGGCTGCACGATCCCGCGAATCTGCACGTCGGTGTCGCGATACCTGGTCAGTTCGCCGACCTCAGGACGATCTTCTGGAAGGCTGATCACCGTGAAGGCACACCTTTCGTCAGGCGTTTCGGGCGAACAGACATCGAGGAATCGCATGCCATTTGAAAGCTCAACTACCTCATAGATATGCGCCGAAATGCAGATGTCTTTGTTGAGCATGTGAGCGGCCTGATCCGTGCTCACACAGGGATTGGGTTTTCCCGCGAAGGCCAGCATGGGCGCGCAAACGGCGATTGGGGCGAACCGGCAGTACCGGCAGCGCAGCATGCGGGAATTTCCACGGAGAATCCCCAACAGCCGGGAGCAAGATTGGCGGCAAGGGAACGGGGCGGTATCGCCCGGCGGAAGCGGGCTTGAGCTACCGCGTTTCATCCGGCTTGAGTGTGACCGGTACCAGTACGAAAGCACGCACGGGCACCGGTTGCCCGTTGCGCAGATAGGGCGCGAACTTCCACTTCGCGACGGCCGAAACCGCAGCGGGTCGAAGGAGCATCGCCCCTCCGCATGAGGTTGGATACATCGCGTTTCCCGCCTTATCGATCTCGAAACCGACGATGACACTGCCGCTGATCAGTTCATTGCCGCTGGTCCGTCCAACTACTGAAGAACCACCATCTGTCAGAAACGACCGTGTAACACTCTCTGAGAGAAAAACGTCGAGAGCACCATCTTTTGCGAGTTGTATCTCGAGGGGCTTGCAAGCCTCGTTGTCGAATGGCGGCTTCCCCTGTGCGGAGCATATCGAGCAAACGGTCAACAGCAGAAGCGAGACTGCGGCGACTCTCATAGTGGTACAAGCATACGCCAGTTCATTGCGCCTGTCTTATTGCGTCGCTACCAGTTCGCCTGCTTTCGCGCTCTGCCGGTAGTGACTCTCGACGTAGTTGTCGAGAATCTGCTTGAACTCCGCCACAATCGTGTCGCCACGGAGTGTGGTGGCCAGCTTGCCGTCCACGTACACGGGCGCCACAGGATCCTCGAATGTTCCCGGCAGGCTGATGCCGAGGTTTGCGTGTTTCGATTCGCCGGGGCCATTGACCACACAACCCATTACGGCGAGCTTCAGCTCTTCTACGCCGGGATACTTCTTCCGCCACTCCGGCATCTGTGTGCGCAGGTAGGTCTGAATCTGCTCGGCAAGCTCCTGGAAGTACGTGCTCGTCGTGCGTCCGCAGCCCGGGCAACTGGTTACCTGCGGCATAAAGCTGCGGATGGACAGGGACTGTAGGATCTGCTGGGCTGCCAGCACTTCTTCGGTCCGGTCGCCTCCTGGCTTGGGCGTGAGCGAAACGCGAATCGTGTCGCCAATGCCTGCGAGCAGCAACGGCGCCAAACCGGCCGTCGATGCCACTAACCCCTTGGAGCCCATGCCTGCTTCCGTCAGCCCCAAATGGAGCGGATAATCACAGCGGGCAGCGAGGGCAGTGTAGACGTCGATCAGGTCGCGCACCCCGCTCACCTTCGCCGAAAGAATGATCCGGTCGTGACCCAGTCCGTACTGTTCCGCGAGCTTCGCCGAGCGAAGGGCACTTTCTACCATGGCTTCCATCATCACGTCGCGTGCAGGCAACGGCTCTGACCGCTTACTGTTTTCATCCATCATTCGCGTCAGCAGCGACTGATCCAGCGATCCCCAGTTCACGCCGATGCGCACGGGCTTCGAATTCTCGACGGCGCACTCCACCATGATGCGGAAGTTGTCGTCATCCTTGCGCCCGATCGAAACATTCCCCGGATTGATGCGGTACTTGGCCAGGGCCCGCGCTGTGGCAGGGTACTTTCTCAGAAGCAGATGTCCGTTGTAATGGAAGTCTCCAATGATCGGCACGCGGAGGCCGCGTTTTTCGAGACCTTCCACGATGTGAGGCACCGCCGCGGCTGCATCCTCGTTGTTTACCGTGACGCGCACCAGCTCTGACCCCGCCAGCGCGAGAGCAGCGACCTGGTCAATCGTCCCCGGCACATCGGCCGTATCGGTATTGGTCATCGACTGGACAACTACGGGGACTTCCCAGCCCACGCGCACGTGGCCTATATGCACAGTCGGGGTTTTTCTGCGCTGAATCTCCGCCATGCTTCTAGTGTACCCGGACAGTAGATTGCGAGGCGAGGCTTCGGCGGTAACGAGCCTCATCGAGGGTAATTCCCCATAGGGTCTCGGAGCGCCGTTCCCCAGCAGGAGACCAGCCGTCGTTGCGATAGAAGCGGTCGGCGCGGGTGTTACCGACGAGAACCCATAGAAACGCTTCGCGAAAACCGGTCTGGAAAAGTCGAGCGCGAGCGGCGGCTACCAGAGCGACGCCAAAACCTTTGGACCATTGATTGGGATCGACATAGAGGGCGCAGAGTTCGCCATGTCCGGAAAGTGCCGGGTCTCGCGACGGTGCGGTGGTAGCGAAACCGACAATGGTGTCGCCATCCACGGCGACGATGGTGTGAGGACGGGAGGCATCGGTGTTCGAGAAATCATAACGCTGGGCTCGGT
>Ga0335071_10007671_pt1 | contig 11097 bp, 8 predicted proteins | sample Lox_Sample_15_FD_206724 | JGI IMG/M metagenome (GOLD analysis project Ga0335071, IMG submission 206724) | Soil microbial communities from Loxahatchee National Wildlife Refuge, Florida, United States - Lox_Sample_1.5 | ecosystem: Environmental > Terrestrial > Soil > Wetlands | place: USA: Florida...
TGGACGACCGCCTACATCACGCGGAACCACGGCTACATGATCTACGACATGCTGTTCGCGCCCGACGCGCAGATCCACATGCAGCCGCAGATGGTCGACAAGTTCACGGCGAGCCCGGACAAGCGGAAGTGGTCTTTCACCCTTCGCGACGGGCTCAAGTGGCACGACGGTCAGCCCGTGACCGCGGAGGACTGCGTGCTGTCCATCAAGCGCTTCGCGGCCCGCGACGCCGTGGGCCAGCTCATGGCCAAGTCGCTCGGCAAGCTCGCCCCCGTGGACAGGAAGAGCTTCGTCCTCGAGCTCGAGTCGCCGTTCGGCCTCGTGCTGGAGTGCCTCGGCAAGGGCTCCGCGAGCCCCTGCGTGATGATGCCGGGGCGGGTCGCCTCCACCGACCCCAACGAGCAGATCAAGGACTACACGGGCTCCGGCCCCTTCAAGTTCGTCAAGGACGAATGGCAGCCCGGCAACAAGGTCGTGTACGTGGCCAACAAGGACTACGTGCCGCGCAAGGAGACCCCGAGCGGCGGCGCGGGGGCCAAGCTCGTCTACGTCGATCGCGTGGAATGGCGCTACATCCCGGACCAGGCCACGGCAGCCGCCGCGCTCGAGGCCGGCGAGGTGGACTTCTGGGAGAACCCGCCCGTGGACTTCGTGCCGCGCCTCGAGAAGAAAGCCGGCCTCACGGTGTTCGCCACCGACCCCAAGGGCAATCTCGGCACGATCCGCCCGAACTCGCTGCACCCGCCCTTCAACAACAAGAAGGCGCGGCAGGCCCTCCTCTACATGACGAACCAGCAGGACTATCTCCAGGCCGTGATCGGCAATCCCAAGTACGGCAAGCCCTGCCCCAGCATCTTCATCTGCGGCGGGCCCTTCGAGACGGCGGCGGGCGCGCCCAAGCAGGACCTCGAGAAGGCCAAGCAGCTCCTCAAGGAGAGCGGCTACGACGGCAAGCCGATCGTCATCCTCGACCCCACGGACTCGCCGTTCGCACATGCCCCGGCCCTGGAGACGGCGGAGAACCTGAAGAAGATCGGGGCCAACGTGGACATCCAGGCCATGGACTGGTCGACCATGGTCGCCCGCCGGGCCAAGAAGGAGCCGCCGGCCCAGGGCGGCTGGAACATCTTCCACACGTGGACCACCGCGTTCGACATCGTCAATCCCGCCGTGAATGCCTTCATCAACAGCTCGGGGGAGAAGGCGTGGTTCGGCTGGCCCACCAGCGAGGCCATGGAGAAGCTCCGGACGGAGTGGGTGCGCGAGCCCGACCAGGCCAAGCAGAAGAAGCTCGCCGAGCAGATCCAGCTCCTGGCTTACGACGAGGTGCCGCACGTCTCCTGGGGCCAGTTCATCGCCCCCAGCGCGTTCCGGAAGAACGTGAAGGGCGTGCTCGAGTTCGGCGCGACCATCCTCTGGAACATCCAGGTCTAGGGACGCCGACTCGCTGACGTGCTCCCGCTGATCGTCCAGCGGATCGTGGCCACCATCCCCGTGATGGGGGTGGTGGCCCTGACCGTCTTCGCCCTCCTGCACCTCACCCCCGGAGATCCCGCCGAGATCATCGCCGGCGACTACGCCACGCCCCAGGACGTCGCCAAGATCCGCGCGGCCCTCGGGCTCGACAAGCCGCTCCTCACCCAGGCCGGCATCTGGATGAGCCACGTGCTCCGGGGGGACCTCGGCGTGTCGATCTACTCGGGCCTGCCCGTCACCACACTCATCGCGCAGCGGATCGGCCCCACCGTGGCCCTCACCGTCCTGGCGCTGGTCATCTCCGTCGCGCTCGCGGTGCCCCTGGGCGTGTGGGCGGCGTGGCGCCAGGGATCGTGGGTCGACCGCGCCATCATGGTCTTCTCGGTGTCGGGCTTCTCCATGCCCGTCTTCTGGCTGGGCTTCCTCTTCGTGTGGGTGTTCTCGATACGGCTGGGCGCGCTGCCCGTGCAGGGCTATCAGCCCCTCGCCGATGGGCCGTGGCAGTTCCTGCGCCATCTGATCCTGCCCGCGGCCACGCTGTCGCTCATCTACATGGCGCTGATCGCGCGCATGACGCGCGCGAGCATGCTGGGCGTGCTGGGCGAGGACTACGTGCGCACCGCCTTCGCCAAGGGCCTCTCGCCCCGCAGCGTGCTGCTGGGGCATGCGCTGAAGGCCGCCTCGCTGCCGGTCGTGACCATCATCGGCGTGGGCTTCGCGCTGCTCATCGGCGGCGCCGTGGTGACGGAGAGCGTCTTCGCCCTCCCCGGCATCGGCCGCCTCACCGTGGATGCCATCGTGCGGCGGGACTACCCGGTGATCCAGGGCGTCATCCTGATCATCTCCGGCGTCTACGTCCTGCTGAACCTCTTCATCGACATCCTGTATGTCTTCCTCGACCCCCGCATCCGCTACTGAGCGGGCGGCCATCGCCGTCGACATGCCTCTGCGCGCGCCGCCCGCCCCGGCCCCGCGGGGCATCCTCCGCCGTCAGCCCACCATGGTGGCGGGGCTCGTGTGCCTGGCCCTCATCCTGGCCGTGGGGCTCGCCGCACCGTACCTCGGCACCGTGGACCCGTCGAGCCTCAAGCCGATCGCCCGGCTCCGCGAGCCCGATGCCCAGTTCTGGTTCGGCACCGATCAGTACGGCCGGGACATCTACTCGCGCGTGCTCTACGGCGGTCGCATCTCGCTCCTGGTCGGCGTGACGGTGGGCGTCGCCAGCCTGGCCTTCGGCATCCTGATCGGCCTCGTCACCGGCTACTACCGGCGCCTCGACCGCATCGTCATGCGCGTGATGGACGGGCTCATGGCCATTCCCGCCATCCTGCTCGCGCTGGCCCTCATGGCGCTCCTCAAGGCGAGCGTCAGGAACGTGATCATCGCCCTCGTGATCCCCGAGATCCCGCGGGTGGTCCGCGTGGTGCGCGCCTCCGTGCTGAGCCTGCGCGAGCACATGATGGTGGAGGCGGCGCGCGGGCTGGGCGCCCAGACGCCGCGCATCCTGCGCGTCTACATCCTGCCCGCCCTCGTGGCCCCGCTCATCGTCCAGGGCACCTACATCTGCGCCTCGGCCATGCTCTTCGAGGCGTATCTGTCGTTCCTCGGCGCGGGCACGCCACCCAACATCCCGTCGTGGGGCAACATCATGGCGGAAGGGCGCGCCTACGTGCAGCGCGCGTTCTGGATCATCCTCTTCCCCGGCGCCTTCCTGGCCGCGACCGTGCTCGCGGTCAACCTCGTTGGCGACGGCTTGCGAGACCTGCTCAAGGTAAAATAGGCGGCGCCGTCAGCCACCCCCCACAAAGGAGACGCCCGTGCCCAAAGGTCTGACCGTCGTCCTCAACCAGCCCGGCAAGCCCCTCGAGCTCGAGACACTGCCCACGCCGGACATCGATCCCGGCGGCATTCTCATCAAGAACACCGCGGCCGCCATCTGCGGCTCCGACCTCCACTACTGGCGCAACGACGGCGACTACAAGGGCCCGGATCTCCGCCGCGTGCCCGGCCACGAGTTCACCGGCGTCGTGCACAGTCTCGGGCGCGGCGTCGAGACCGACTCGCTCCGCCGGCCCCTCAAGGAAGGCGATCGCGTGGCCTTCCCCTTCTTCAACCCGTGCAACCGGTGCTACTGGTGCGTGCGCGGCGAGCATCACGCCTGCCCGCACCGCACGCGGCGGAGCATGCAGTACAACCTCGACCAGTACCCGTACTGCGACGGCGGCTACGCGGACTACTACTACCTCCCCCCGGGCCACTACGTCTTCAAGGTGCCCGACGTGCTCCCCGACGAGGCCATCCCGCCCGTCAACTGCGCGCTCTGCCAGGTCCTCCACGGCCTCGAGTACGCGGACATGAAGTTCGGGGACGTCGTGGTCATCCAGGGCGCGGGCGGCCTCGGCATCTACGCGGCGGCGATCGCGGCGGAGAAGGGCGCCTCCAAGGTCATCTCCATCGACAAGCAGCCGGGGCGCCTCGAGATGGCGAAGAAGTGCGGCGCCACCGATGTGATCGACATGGCCGAATTGCAGACGCCCGAGGCGCGCGTGCAGCGCGTGAAGGACCTCACGGACGGCCGTGGCGCCGACGTGGTGGTGGAAGTCGTGGGCATCGCCGCGGCCACCGTGGAAGGTCTCGACATGGTCCGCTTCAACGGCAAGTTCATCGACATCGGCAACATCGTCCCGCAGCCCGTGAGCTTCCCCGCGACGAAGGTCATCACCCAGCAGATCCACTGGACGGGGCTCATGCACTACAACCCGTGGATCATGCCCGCCGCGCTCGACTTCCTCGTCCGCACGAAGGACAAGTACCCGCTGTCCAAGGTCGTGTCGCACAGCTTCCCGCTCTCCGAGGTCAACAAGGCGTTCGAGTTCGCGGAGTGGCAGGGCAAGGGCGCCGGCACCGCGGCGACCCGGGTGATCCTCAAGCCGTAGCGGGCTCCATCAGCCAGTCGAGGATCCGCGGGTTCTCGTCCCGTGGATAGGTGTGCGAGAGATCCTCGATCTCGCGGTAGACGAGCCGGGCCCCCGCGGCCTGGAGGGCCTGGCTCGTCAGCCGGCCGCTCGCCACGGGGAACATCCAGTCGAGCGCCCCGTGGATCAGGTAGATGGGCCGGCCCTGCGCGCGCGCCAGGTCTCCGTTGGCGAAGAGCGCGGGATGGAGGACGCCGCACGCGGGCGCCAGGTGGGTGAACGGCATGCCCTCGCGCAGCCCGCAGTAGAGCCCGTAGGTCGCGCCGTCCGACATGCCCGTGAGGAGCACGCGCGCGCGATCCACGGGATAGCGCGAGGCAACCGACTCCACCATCTCCCGGAGCGGCTCCGCATCGACGTCGGGCCCCATCATCGACCACGTGCGGTCCTGCGATGTGGGCGACAGGAGCAGCATGCCGCGCGAGCGCGCCTCGCGCAGCCACGTCCAGAGGAAATCGCGCCCGTGGCCGTGCCCGCCGTGGAGCGCCACGATCAGCGGCATGGGGGACGCGCCGTCGGAGTGCTCGGGCACGTAGAGGGAAAAACCCCCACGCTCCTTCCGGTCGTTCGAGGCGTGGAGAATCCCCACCTTCACCTCGTCGTCGCGCAGCGCGGCGGCCCGGAGGCAGGCCACGAAGAGGTCGTCGTCGCGCCGCCCGGGCTCGAGGAACCAGCGGCTCACGCCCTCGAAGACGGGCGCCAGCGGATAGAGCGCTTCCTGGATACGGCCGAATCGGCGGAGGGCGCGGTAGAGGGCGATGGGCCCCTCCGGCGAGGCGGCACCCTCCACGAACGACTCGACCAGCTCGAGGGTCTGCCGTGCCGCGTCCACGAGCCGCTCCCGCATGAAGCCCAGATCTTCAGGCCAGCTGAGACCCTCGACGGTGCGCAACGGACCCGCGAGGCTCTCGCGGCACGGCGCCAGCTCCCTGGCGAGACGGGGCGCCAGCGGCGGGTAGAGGTGCCGCTGGACCCAGCCCACGCGCTCCATGGTTCCGAGGAGCGGACCCAACAGGCCGGCTATGCCTTCGAGGAGCTCGGGCTCGACGGTCACCGATTCCCACCGTGGACGGCTTTGTCGAATATCCGCAAGTAGTTGCCACCCATCAGCTTCGAAGCTTCCTCAGGGCTGAAGCCCTGCTTCAGGAGCACGTCAGCCAGGAGGGGCAGGTCCGCATAGCTGGCCCAGACCTCGTTGACCCCACCTTCCATGTCCGTCCCGATGCCGACGTGGTCCACCCCCGCCACGTCGACCGTACGGGCGATGTCCACCACCCAGGCTTTGACATCCACGAACTGATAGCCGTTCGGCCAGATGCCGATCACGCCGCCGACCTGGGCCATCAGCCGGGCGTGGTCCCCGGAGATGAGGCGCGTGTACGGGCGGAGCGGCCCCTTCGCCAGCGAGGTGTGGGACAGGATGAACGGCACCGTGCTGACCTGCGCCGCCTGCTCGACCAGCTCGTAGGTGCCGTGGGCCACGTCCACCACGATGCCGAGGCGGTTGCACTCGCGAATCACGTCCGCCCCCTCCGGGCTCAATCCCTTCCACTTGGGCGGCTCGGTCTGCTGATCTCCCAGGTCGCTCAGCATGTAGTGCACGATCTGGAGCTGGCGAATCCCCCGCCGGTAGACCTCCCCGACGCGCTCGAGCTTCCCGTCCAGGAACTGGCAGCCTTCGATCGTGCCAATCAGGGCGGGCGTCCCCGCCGCCTTGGCGGCGCGGAGATCCGCGGGGGTGAGCACACGGGTGAGCCCGTTGGCGGACAGCACGAGCTGCTCCATGAAGTCCAGCCGCCGGGCGGTGAAATCGTAGAGCTCGCCCGGGCGCGGGTCGCGATACTGCTTGATCAGCCCGGCCGGCGTACGGCGAATCACCGGCCCATCGCCGGAATGACAGAGGCACACGGCGGTCATGCGGCCTTCACGCATGCGCGCGGCCAGATCGTACCGGGGCTGCCGGGCGTAGCCCGCGCCCGCGGCATGCGTGTGCATGTCCACGGAGATCGTGCGATCGAGCAGGGCGGGCACGCGCGGGTCGAGCTCCGCCGAAGGCCGGCCTGCCGTGCCCGCGCAGCCTTCGAGGAGGAGCGCGCCCGCGGCGGCCAGGGCTCCGCGGAGGATCTGCCGGCGGGTCGGCGCGGCGGCCGTCATCTGGGCGCGCCCGTGAGGCCGAACGCCGCCCAGGAGTACGGATGCGGAAACGCGCGCAGCGTCTCGAGCTGCGCCTGGCGCAGCGCATCCGCGGGTCCCAGCGTCTCGAATCGCGCATAGAAGGCGCGCACCAGCTCGAACGTCGCCTTGTCGTCGACCTTCCAGAGCGTGGTGACCACGGCCGGCGTTCCCGCGTAGAGGAAAGCCCGCTGGAGCCCCATCAGCTCGTCGCCGCGCGTGAGCTTCCCCAGCCCGGTCTCGCACGCGGAGAGCACCACGAGCCGCGCGTGCAGGTCGAGGCCGAAGACTTCGCGCACCTCGAGCCGGCCGTCCTCACCCTCCCCGGGCACCAGCAGCATCGCGGAGGACATCGGGTCGTCCTCGCGCAGCTCGCCGTGGGTGGCCAGGTGCACGATCCCGGCGGAGCCCAGGAGCTTCTTGACCTGCGCCTCCGTGGCGTCGGCCCGGACCAGCACGGCCGCCCCCGGCTCGCGCTGGCCGACCATGCGCGCCTCCCGCTCCGCCCAGGGCAGCGCGAGGTCGGCGCCCAGATCAGGGTTGCCCACGATGAGCCCGGGGCTGGAGGCGCCCGTGCCCTTGCCCGCGAGATAGCGCAGCACGCTCGCGCTCGGCAGCGTGCTCAGCGAGATCTCCTCGACGAGCCAGTGCTTCGCCGGCGTGCGGAGCGCCCCGAACGGAAGATAGTGAAGGGTCCCGTGCGGCACGATGAGGATCCGATCGCCGCGAATCTCCGCGCGGGCCGGCTCGACGAGACGCCGGTAGAGCGCCAGCGCCTGTGACTGGACTCCGGCCAGCGCCGCTCGCTTCACGATGGCGGTCCGGAACTGCCGTACCTGGCTGAGGAGCGACGACCGGTCGCCCGGGAGCTGGACGACCGTGGCGCGCTGGCGGTCCACGACCCAGACCACGATGCCGCCGTCGCTCACCAGGTACTCGAGCAGGGTCGTGCCCTCGGGCAGGAGCGCCTGGATCTCCGGCAGCGTGACCGGCTCCACCGCCATGAGCGAGGCCTGCTCGAGGTTCTCCTTCCGCACGCGGGCGAGGAAAGCCTGGTAGTCGCGGTCGAGCGCCTCGACCTCCGCGCGTGCCCGGTCCGACTCCTCCGACGCGCCCGGATCCTGCGCCTGGGCCTGCGCCTCGGTCAGGCGGGCGCGGAGGCGCACCTCCTCGTCCACCAGCGCCCGCGTGCGCCCCTTGGAGAGCGTGGTGCTGCTGCCGAGGAGATCGAGGAAGCCCCGCGACCGGCTGCGCTCGGCCAGCGCGAAGGCCTCGTCGGTGTGCTGCGTCTGGAGCGCGAGGAACACGGCCTGCTGATAGATCCCCTGCTTGCTCTCGAAGTACCCGCTCCGGAGGCTGGAGTCGCCCAGGTCGGCGCGAATGTCCTCGATGTGGCGGACCGCCTCGCGGGAGGCGGCGAGCGCGTCGTCCTTGCGGCCGAGCTCGGTGTAGGCGCGCGCCAGCCCACCGTAGAGGCTCGGAAGGCCGCCGACGCGCCGGATCTGGGTCGCGAGGGCGATGCTCTGCTGGTACATGGCCGCCGCCTTCGTCCAGTCGCCGCGCTGCGCCGCGAGGTTCGCCTGACCCGACGTGATGTCGATCTCGATCTCGTGCAAGCCGGTCGCGCGAACGTACTTGAGGCTCTTGTCGAAGGCGGCTTCCGCCTCGTCCGGGTGCTTGAGGGCGAGCTGGGCCCGGCCGATGCCGTAGTACGACATGGCCGTCCACCGGCGGACGTTCGCGCGCAGGCGCTCGGGCGCGCGCCTGCCGAGATTGGCCTCCCAGCTCTCGAAGTACTGGGCGGCCTGCGTATTCGAGGCCAGCGCCGTCTGGTAGTCGCGCTCGGCGTAGGCCACGTTGGCGAGGCCATTCAGAAGGTAGCCCTCCACCTGCCCCTCGCGGCGGCCAGTCAGGCGCGTGTTCGCGAACTGCACGCCCTCTTCGAGCACCTGCCGGGCGCGCTTCAGGTCCCCGACCTGCCGGTAGGCTCCGCCGAGCTGCGCATGCACGGACGCCCACGACATCAGGTCGGGCGGCGCGGGTTCCTGGGCCGACTTGTAGAGCTCGAGAGCATGCGTGCCTGCCTGGATCGCCTTCTGGTAGCGGCCGAGCCTGGCGGCCGCCGTCGTGACGGCCACGAGCGCCCGCGCGGCGCGAAGCGTGTTGCCCTGCTGCTCGGCCTCGAGTGCTGTCTTCTCGTAATAGGCGAGCGCCTGCGGGCCTTCGCCGCGGTTGACGGCCTCCATGACCAGATAGCCCTCGAGCGGATACTCGCCAGGACCTAACTCCTCCTTCGGCGCTGGCTTCGTGGACTGCTGCTGGTCCTTCTGCTGCTCCTTGGGTGGAGAGTCGGGCTGCCGGTTGCGCCCCCTGCCAAGACCACGCTGCGCTTCGGCGGGCGCGACGGCGGAGGCGAGCAGGAGCACGACAGCCAGCAGGGCCGAGGCAGGGCCGCGCGTCGGCATCTCGCTCCCTACGCGGGCCCCACGAATCCGATATAGGCGCCGCAGGCGTGCTCGGGCCCCACCAGCATGGCCTCTTCGCCGGTGTTGCGGACGCCGCGAGCCGGAGGCGGTAGTCCCTGGCTCGCCATCCAGCTCGCGGCGGCGTCCATGCTGCCCGTGCGATACAGCACCTGGAACGGTCCGGGTCCGCGGCGCCTCAGCGCCTCGTCCGCCGGCCCCGCCTCTGCCGGCTCGGCCACCGTGAGGCCGGTCGGGCCCAGGTCGAAGACCGTCATGTCGGCCTTGATGACCGCGCCTCTCTGGATCGGCGGCGCCGGCATGCCGAGGACGCGGCTCCACTCGCGGGCAGCCGCCGCGACGTCCGCGACGGCGACGTACACGCGGTCGATCCGGAGCGCCTGGTTCGGATGCTGCCCGGCCCGAGGCACCTGGCGGCGCCGCTCGGCGAGCGGCGTCAGGTGCTGGATGAAGAGCAGCGGCAGCGGATTGCCCGCGCCCAGCGTGGCCAGCTTCCAGGAGAGCTCCTGTCCCTGCGGCGTCCGGCGCGAGCCGTCGGTGGGATCGCTCACCTCGACGCCGCGCTCCCGCATGGCGCGAACGTCGGCGGCCAGGTCGTCGCTCTGCACGATGACGAACCGGAAGCCGCCGCCGCGGGCGAGAAAGTCCACGAGGCCGCCGCGCGGGCTCGCCGCCAGGTAGGCGGCCCGATCGCCCACGCTCGCAAGCTCGAGATAGTCGTCGGCCAGAAACGCGATCGCATTGTGGGTGCCGCGCGAGCTGGAGACGCCGCCGGGATGGATGTCGAAGCCGATGCGGCGATAGGCCTCGATGCCCTGATCGAGGCTGGGCGGGCAGATCATGACGTGGTCGATGCGGGTCAGCATCGCCACCTCACCGTCACTTGCGCAAGCCGTAACCGATGAACACGGCCAGCCGGTGCAGGCGCTGGGCCAGCCAGGCGAGCGGCCCCTGCTGGACGTGATAGGTCAGCATCAGCGAATTGCGCTCCCCGTCCGCGTCCGAGGTCTGGGGCACGCTGTGCCAGCTCTTGTGGCGCACGACCGGGAAGGCGTAGCCGGTGGCCGGCAGGAAGGCGAGGCGCTTGGTGTGGAGGGCCGCCTCGCCGTTTCGGCCCTCGTGGAAGACCGTGCCCATGTGCGCCTGCGACTCGTCCCTGGGCAGGTAGAACTGCACGGTGATGGCCTTCCGCAGCGCATCGCCATGGATGCCGATGCGATAGCCGCCGAGATCGCGGAGGAGCATGGGCACCACGTAGAACGACAGCTTGTCGATGGACGTGCCGAACCGCTGCTCGAGCGCGGCCCGGAACTTCGTCTTGAAGGCCTCCTGTAGCTCGCGCGAGCGGAGCGTGCGGGCCATGGCGCGCCAGTAGGCTCGCTCGCGGCGCGGGAGCCACATGATGTGCTCGGGCAGCAGGTAAAATTTCCGACGGGCGCTCGTGCCGTCCGGACGCATCGCTTCCCGATGCGTCAGCTGCCGATACCAGCGGGTCTCCGGGAGGTGATCGAGGAGGCGCCGGTACTCGTCCGGGGGGAAGAGGCGCTCGAGGTAGATGTGATCGCAGGGCGCCGTCTCGAGGGCCGTGGCGCTGACGCGCGCGGCCAGATCCGCCCCCGATCGCGACGGCAGAGACTCGACGGCGCCAGCCACCTGATCCATGTCTGCCCGCTCCTTGTGATCCGCCGCCACGCGTTCGAGACGCTGCAACCACCGCATGATACCAAACAAGAGCGAACGCGGCCAAGAAGCGGGCCTTCCACCGTTGCGTCCTGGGTACGATTGCTTCATAGTTCGAGCGTCGCAGGCCTCACGCGCACGAAAGGGGGTGAGCACGTGGCCAAGGGCACGGGCATGAGGAAAGAGAAGAAGAAGCCGAAAAAGAAGAAGTAGCGCCGGAAGACCCGCTCGCCTTCGCCCACGGCGCCGGCGTCGGCACGGCCCCGTCTCTCGTCGAGGAGCCCACCCAGGGGCTCTTCGAGGGAGACCCG
>Ga0335071_10007672_pt1 | contig 11097 bp, 14 predicted proteins | sample Lox_Sample_15_FD_206724 | JGI IMG/M metagenome (GOLD analysis project Ga0335071, IMG submission 206724) | Soil microbial communities from Loxahatchee National Wildlife Refuge, Florida, United States - Lox_Sample_1.5 | ecosystem: Environmental > Terrestrial > Soil > Wetlands | place: USA...
GGAGGCGAACAGATGCTGACGAAATCCAAATCTTCATTCTCCAACATCGAAGAGAAATCCTCATAGATGTTCGGGATCTTGAACGCCTTTGCCAGAAGTTTGGCCGACGACGCCGATTGATCGCACACCGCAACGACGTCAACGCCTTCCGTGCGCTTAAGGATGGGCAGGTGGGAGCTTCTGGCGATAGAGCCGCAGCCCACAACCCCGCATCTAAAATTCTTTCTCATCTGTCCCTGTGCACTTTTTTATAAGCCAAGCCATGTTCCGGCCTAGCGTACTCATCGTCAACAGGCCCTCTTCGTCATTTTGGACCTGGCCGGCCTCGCGGCCGAGGCCGATATTCCAATAGGATGAGCCTACGGTGATCATCTGGCCTATGGTAAAGAAATGATTTATGGTATCGAAGGCATGGATTGCGCCCGCGCGCCTGACCGCGACCACCGCAGCGCCGATCTTACGCTTGAACATTTCGCCGTTTGCACGGGACACAAACCCCGCACGCTCCATCAAGGCTTTCAGCTGCGCCGTGCAATCGGCAAAATAGGTCGGCGAACCCAGAATAATACCTTGCGCATCTTCCATTTTTGCGATGCATTCGTTTACGATATCATCGGTTACCGCGCAGCGCCGGTTCTTGGCGGAGAAACATTTATAACAGGCAATGCAGCCCGATATCTTCTCTCCGGCAAGCTGGACGAGCTCGGTCTTGAAGCCTTCCTTCTCCAGCTCCTTGAATACCTCCCGGATCAGGATAGCGGTATTGCCGTCTTTGCGCGCGCTTCCATTAAAAGCGACGACTTTCATGACGCACCTCCTCTGTAAATTATACGGGCGATGAGATGTGAAATCAACTAATATCTATGCGGGGTCAAGAGGAAGGTAAAGGCATGAAACTTCCTTGAGAACAAAGCATCTAATTAAAAAGGAAAGAAGAGATGAAAAACGTTAAGGTGTTATTACTTGCGGTGGTTTTCCTCTTGGCGTGCAGCTTGTGCGTCAGCGCAGAGCACATGCCTTCAGGCGGGAAAGGGAACCGTCTTACCGGCCATCAAGGCAATCATCATTTTGACCGCGATGACATGCGCGGCGACCGTGACAGCTTTCATCGCCGGCAGTTGAGGTACTTCGATTATCCGCTCTACTATGGACTGCCGTATGATTATTCCACCAATGAGTATGACGCATATCCGGGCATACTTACTTTGGCGGATATCATAAGGATGACGCGCCTCGGATTTGCCGATACCCGGATAATCGAGGTGATCAGAGGCACCGGATCGGCTTTCGACCTGACGCCGGAGGACGAAGGGTATCTAAGGGCCCAAGGCGTCAGCCCTGTCGTCATTGACTACATGGACTCTACCGCTCCTGGCCGCTAATTACTCTTTTCCGTACAGAGCTCTTAGCTGCTCGACGGTAGGATGGCCTTCGTAATATTCCCCTTGCGGGCCGAGATAGCCGGTTTTGTATTTAGTCAAGGTAACCGGCGTATATCCGCCGCTTACATTCGGGATATTTACTACCACTGTTTCGCCGGGTATTGCCTGAGGTTGCGTTACCGCAGGAACCGGCACAACGGCAGTAGCTTGCGGTTGCGGCACAATGACATATCCGGTAGGACACGGCCGGTAGTACACCCTGTTATAGTAATAATAGGGAACGCCGTTGACGTAAATTATGTCATAGTGCGGCGGAAGTGTCGCGACTATGGCGCCGACCACCAACCCCGTTGCGAACAAACCCCAGAACCACCCGCCTTCGTACCCGTGGCCGCGGTCGCCGCCACGCCCATGGCCCCCCCGGCCATCCCAGGCAAATGCATTAGAGGAAGCTAACGAAAGTGCCAGTATAAGCAGTGCTGCTATCCAAAGCTTGTTTTTCCTAATATGTTCTCCCATGGTCCTCTCCTTTCCGGTTGTCACTATATTAGACACCGGATGGCAAGAAAAAGTTCCATACTAAAATAAAAAAGTTACTGATTCGCCGCAGCCGGAACCACTGCCTCTATTTCTGCGGTTATCTGGACCTCGTCCCCTAAAAGCATTTTGCCCTGAGGTAATTTCTCATTGAAGCTGATCCCGAAGTCATTCCGGTTAATTTTCCCCCGGAGCGTCAGGAGGGTCCCGTTGAGGACCATAGTAAGCGCGACGGGGTTCGTCTTGCCTTTGATGGTCAGGTTCCCCGTTAGCGTATCTCCTTCTACCTTTGTGCTCGTAAAAGATGCTTCCGGGAATTTCTCCGTATCGAAAAAAAGGTCGGAGCGCAACGCCGCATCCCGGATCACGTTGTGGGTATTGATGCTGCGGACATCGAACTTACCGTCAGCCTCTAATACCTTGGCATTGTCTTCGCTGAGCTTAAGCACCCCGGAAAAGCTCTCAAAAAATCCGATGGTGTATCCGTTGTTGTTTTTGATCTTGAATATAACGCTGGAATTCCCCGGCTCGATGGTAAAAGTCCCGGCCAGAATAATCGAAGAAGAAAATAATATGTACACGGCTGCCATGGCCGACGAATTGATCACTGTACGGATCATCTCTGTGCTCCTTCCTTATCGCGTTCCTCTATTTAATAACTAAGGGCAGCTCTGCTATCCTGTCTTTTCCTGCTTGATCCGTAGCCCTGACCAAGACAACCCATTCCTTACCGGCTTCCAATTGCCGACCGTCGATATGTGCAACCAGATCATTATCCGCCTGCTGCCTGTAGAACCCGATAATTTTCTGGAAGCTCTTGGGTCTTTGCCCCCTGCCCAATTCCACCGTAAAATAATCAAGTTGAGCACCCCGGACAGTGGCAAAAATATCGACCGAGGCATTGCTGATCTTTACGCCGGTTATCATCACATTCAATACGTCCGCCGGAACGGCTCTTAAAGCCTTCGCCGCATCGAGGATACCGGCGCCGGTTTTCGCCTCCCAGGCATCATCCTTGATCTTGACGGCAGTAGAAAGTAGGATATCCGCAATTTGATCCGGCCGCACCGCGGGGTCTTTGGCGAGGATCAAGGACGCGGTTGCGCTGACCATCGGAGCCGCAAAAGAAGTTCCGGAGGCCTTGGTATACAGCCGCTGCCGGTCGGCAGCCGGGCCTTCCCACGGCGCATCCTTGGAATGGAGCGAATATATTTCTTCTCCGGGCGCAAGCAGGGCATTGTTCGGCCCCCAGTTAGAGATAACGCTGCGGGTACCCTCATAATTAAGCGCTCCTACGACCAGTGCTCCTCCTGCGGAAGCCGGACCGTATAAACTGATATCTGCGCCGTCATTGCCGCCGGCCACAACCACCAATACCCCCGAGGCATTCGCATGGTTAATGGCCAATTGTTCCAGTTTCGATATCCCGCGCGCGCCCAAGCTGATATTGATGACCTTGGCGCCGTTGCTGACCGCGAATTGAATTGCCCGAAAGATACTGAGGCTGTTGGTATTGCCGTATTTATCCGCTACCTTAAGCGGCAGGATAACCGCGCCCGGATTGATGCCGGCGATCCCTATCCCGTTATTGGTCGAGGCCGCAATAATACCGGCAACCATAGTCCCGTGGCCGCGGTAATCGGTAAGGTCGGCGTTGTCGTCCAGAAAATTCCAGCCGTGTATATCGTCGACATAGCCGTTGCCGTCATCGTCGATGCCGTTGCCGGCGACTTCGCCGGGATTGGTCCAGATGAACCGCGGGCCGTCAGGGTGGTTCACATCCAGCCCGGAATCGATAACCGCAACCACGGTATTCTGCGCGCTGCCGTCCACGACGTTCCAGGCGGAATTCGCGTCGGACTTCGGTAAAAATCCCACTCTCCGGATCCCGTATTGATCCGCGACATTGGGCCCTCTTTTGCCTTCCGCGCCCACGCCTAAACCGACTCCGCCTATCCTCAACGCGCCGCCGATAAGACCGCCGGCTACGGGAGCAATGCCTTTAGAGGAACCGCGGCTTGATTTATACAGCGGGTCGTCGGGATAATCCTTCTCCTCTAAGACCGAACGGGGGTAAACCGGCTCGCTGAAGTAGGGAGACGGGCACCGGGTTGTAGACTCATCGAAAAAGGTCTGACGGGAGTCCCCCCGGAAATTGAGCAATCGGTTGTTGAGGTTGTCGGAGATCTGGAAGATATCGCCGTAGCCCATGCCTAACTGCGGGACCATTACTTCCGAAGGCTGAAAATCGCTGCCCCAGGAATGCCTTTGCGAGAAATAAGGAGGGTAATTGAACGATTGCATCCTGTTGCCCAGCTTGAAAATCGGCTTCTGGGGGTCTGGCGCCCATTGCCAGGAATAATCTTGCTGGTTCTTAAGATTATTTAAAGAGTAGCGGAAATTCATCCGGCTGGAGTTTTCCGCCTGCATCAAATATTTGGCCGTCAGCCCGTAATCGGATTTCAAGTCATTGCCGGTCACGCCTCCCACAAAAATACCCCGCGAATCGAAGATAGACAGGGCCGGCTGGTCTTTGGCCTTGCCAAAGGCTACGACCGGGCCGCCAAAACCGTAGCGCTCCCCCAGCGCCTGGCCGCTGAACCATTCGGAATTAGTGCCGTTGTAAACCTGCAAACCATTTCCCAATAGCGGTAGCGTGCCGCCCAGGCCTATGCGGCCGACTTTTATGTTCTGGCCCAACCACCCCTGTTCTACGGCAGACAGCTCGCTTGTCCCTGTCTTGGGGAAAAATAAAGGAGACTGGCCCCATCCCTGCCGGGGAGCCGGATTATACTCAGGCTTAACCGGGATGCCGGCAATCTGTTCCGTAATATCTTTGATCACATCATCGGTAATGTTCGACCCCTGGCTTTTTATGCTATCCCTAAGATACGCGGCATTGGCGTCAAGGTTGAACTTCGCCTGATTGAGATCCTCCCGCTGGACCCGCTGGTCGGATACCCCGGGCGGCACAAGGAGCAGCTGCTGGAAGCCCCGCGAGGAAGTCGGCAGCTTCTCGATATCGAAGTTGGTGGCGGCAAAATTGACGCTATCCGCTTTCGTTTCCACTATGGCGCCGCCGCCCGCAAGGCCAAATCCGTTTAAAGCACCACACATCAAAAACATGATTGAAAAGATCAGGATCCCGAACGCCGGTCTTTTTCTCATCGGTACCTCCGATAGCTTATCTTCCCTGTTACTGCTGTACCCCTACCCAGGTTCCGTCTTTTGCTTTCGACACTTTCAACTTCGCTCCGCAGCGCGGGCAAATATAGATATCCCCCTCTTTTACCCCTGCCTTGAGGATGATCTCCTGCGTGCACACGGGGCAAGTTAGCGTCGCGTTTTCGGCGTAGACGCTCGTCACCGGCTTGGGGGCTTGAACGGAAATGACCACCATCTCTTTCTCTCCGGAATTCACCAGGCCGTGGAACACATCGGCCGGCCCGTAGACTGCCGACGTCGGGCCGACAGTGACGCTTTCGTTGCCGACGGTAAATTCTCCGACCCCTTCAACAATATAAAAAAGCTCATCGGTGGCGGGATGCTTGTGGAACGGGAGGATCTGCCGGGGCTTGAAGTAAAATGTGTTAAACACGAGTTTATCGGTATTTAACGGGACCTTCTTTATGAACTTGTCTACGTTGAACTCTTTGACGGCATTCACTTTTACCGTCTGCAGCTTACCGGCATCGCTTGGTTCTTGCGCGCGCACAGGACAGGCGGCAAACGCACAAAACAAGACAACGATCGAAAACGGGATCAGTTTACGCATAGCGGTCCTCCTTTTTTTAGCGGTTATTTACTTCCAGTATTTCGACACGGACGAAGGCAGTAAATAGCTGCGGTTTTTGTAGAATACCGTTACTCCCTTTTTATTTATCTCGACGATCTTGGCCCCTTCGATAGTATCTCCGACATTGAATATCCTGTTGTTGATAATCGCCTGCGGGATCTTGCTTTCCCAGACTATTCCTTCTACGACCAGAGGCACGGAAGGACTGAATCCTTCCGGCTTCCCGCCGCCGGCGGGCTCCTCTTTCTTTACGGCCCCCAGAGGGATAATGGCACCGGGTTTTATCTTTGCCACCGAGACGATCCGGTCCCAATTCTGCTTGATCTCGGATATCACTTCCTTCGGATCGAAGTTGTGCACATACAAAAGCAGAAGTATGGCTGCCGCCACGCTGACGAATGCGAACATCTTGATCCCCGGCCCGATGATGTAGACGCGGCGCCCTGACTTTGCCTGCAACTTCGCTTCCCTTACCTTGGCCATTGCCGCGCTCGGCTTAAAAGACGCGCTGATGGCATCCGCCTTGGGGTCGTATCCGCAAAAAGGGCAGAAAGCGGCATTTTCCTGAATAGGGGTACGGCAATATTTACATTCTTTCATCGCACTTAACTCAGCTGGCTTGCTCCATTTTTGTCCTGCAGGTAGACTTCCGGTATAAATTCCATCGAGTCGGGGATAAGCCTGGCCAAAACTTTTTTTATCCGCTCCTGCTGCATCCGGTTTTGCAGGTCAAAAACGGGGTTCTGGCTCAAGTCGTTCAATAACAGGATGACCGGGTCATGCGAAAAGGTATGGTCCTTCAGGAGCTGCTTGATCAAAAGGTCCACATAATCCGGCTTGTCTTTGAATACGTTCACTGCGGTCTTGAAAGCGATCTTGCCCCAGTCGGCAGCGACGGTCTTATGCAGGAGCGCATAGGCGGAGGAATACTTGACCATCTTGACCTGGCCGGGGGCCAAGGTGCCGGCCGTATTCACAATGACGGCGGTAAACTCTGCGTGCTTGAACGTCTTGATCTCCTTGTGTATGTCGATGGTCAACAGGTCAAAAATATACACGCCGTGTACGCGCGATGCGGCCTCGATGGTGCTGCGCTTTACAAAATCCTCTACCGCATCCCAGAGGATCTTTTCGTCGTTGCGGATGAAATTCAACGCTAACAGGCTGCAGGATTGATCTTCGCGGACCGCTGTATATTGGCGGACCTTTTCCTCGTTATGCCCGGTATATGAGATCTCGTCGAAAAGCGGCATATGCCGGAAGAGATTCGAATGCTGAAACCCAAAATCGATCAAGTTCATGCTTAGAATTTCACTTCGGGAACGGCCTTGGCTTTTTCTTCCGCCTTGAAGTATTCGCTGGCCACCTTATAATTGAACATTCCGGCAACGATATTGCCGGGGAACTTCCTGACGGTAATATTATAATCCCTCACTGCCTCATTATACCGCATTCTTTCCACGGCAATACGATTTTCGGTGCCGGATAGCTCATCCATCAGCCGCAGGAATGTCTGGTCTGCTTTTAACGTAGGGTAATTTTCAACCACTAAAAGCAGCCTGGCTAACGCAGCGTCGGTAGCTCCGGCTGCCTTGACTTTTTCGTCTACCGTGCCGGCCTTTGCCCACTGGGAACGCGCAGCGGTAACCTCTTCAAAAACTGACTTTTCATGCGTCGCATATCCTTTAACCGTATTGACCAGATTCGGGATCAGGTCATTGCGCCGTTGCAGCTGATTCTCAACCTGCGCCCATTTCGCGGTAATGGTTTCCTGCTTACTGACGATACCGTTATACAGCCCGATAAGCGGAGCGATGATCAATATCCCCAGGACTACCAGCACTGCCGCCACAATAAGAAACGTTTTCATTGTTTCTCCTCCTTTATGATAGACAAGACCTAAAATCCTCCTCCTGCGCCTCCTCCTCCGCCGCCGCCGCCGCCAAAGCCGCCAAAACCCCCTCCTCCGCCGCCAAAGCCGCCGCCGCCCCAGGAGCCGCCATAGTAACCGCCTCCGTAATATCTGTTCCTATACGTTCCCAGATTGCCGATGAAAATGAACAACATAATAATGACAAAGATCAATATGACCGCGCTATTGGGCAGGCTCGATGAAGACTGGCTTTCCGGGCTGATCTCCTGGAAATTGCCTAATGCCGCCAAGCTGACATGCGCATCTTTGGCAATGATACCGGCGACGGCGCATACACCCTGGTATAAACCCTCGGCGTACTTGCCTTCTTTAAAATACGGGACCATGTAGGTCCGGCCGATCTCACCGCACAGGCCATCCGGCAGGATCCCTTCTACGCCATAGCCGGTTTCGATACGCCAGCGCCTTTCCTTAACTGCCAGGAGTACCAGGACTCCGTTATCTTTGCCTTTCTTCCCCGGTTTCCAGCTGTCAAAGATCAACCGTGCGTATGCTTTCTCATCATAGGGAGCAATCGAACCCGCCGTTACTACGACGATTTCCGCAGAGGTCTTCTGTTCTACCTCTTCGATCACAGAGGCTATCTTATCCGCGGTCCCTCGATCGATGACATTGGCAAAATCATTGACCCAGCCTGTCGGTTGAGGGATATTCTGGGCATGCCCCAACAAAGGCAGGATAAGAAAACCAAGGGCGAAGAATATTTTACGCATATACTATAAGGTATCGACTAGAGCCACCAGCGATTCCAACTCTTTCACAAAAGTAAGGAATAATTGCTCGATGTCGTTCTCGGCCAATTTGATCTCTTTATTCTTGGCAGACAATATTTTTTCCCAGGCTGCCATGTCGATCTTGAACTCGGAGGCCAGTTCTTTTATGATATCGCGCTTCAAATAGGACGGCTTTTTACCTTTTATCCGCAGGACGTTACGCGCAATATGCAAGATCGAGGTAAAAGATGCGAATAACAGGCTTTGCAACGCAGGCATATTATTATACAACGCCAGGTATGCCTGCCTCAACTTAAGGAGCTTGGCCTTTAGCTCATGCTCGCACTGGAATCTCAGGTGCCGGATATCGATATTGATATTTTTCAGGACGTCTGCGCCGTACAACACAAGGTAATTCTCCTGCATATCCAGGAATTCAATGGGAAAGATATCCGTGGAGCCGGCGATGTATTCCTGTGTCATAAATAAAGGGCTGATCATTTTGAATGCGCGCATCAACCTTGATGACCTCTTGATGACTTCCAAATCGGTATTCTTTAATACGATAAGCAGGTTCAGGTTCGAATGCCTTTCGACAAACTCGCCGCTTACCGCGCTGCCGTACATAATAAGCGAGACTAATTCATCGCGATATGCATCTTTTAATTCTTGCGCGAAGCGCTGCAGTATATTTTTATATTGATCCGCTATTTTTAACTGCTCCATGAATTCCTCCTGTCTGCACCGCAAGCATCGAGATCGAACCTCCGTCAAACCCTTCGACCGGGAAACTGATCCGCTCATTTTTTCTGCGGAGCGCGATTATATATAGCAACGGCAGGTAATGGTCCGGTGTCGGCGCCGAAAGCGCGGCATCATTACCTAATTTTTCGTATTCGATGAGCCGGCTATCTTGGCCGGAAATTAAAAGCTTACGCGCCTGCCTTTCGAACCGCAGTGCCCAGTCAAAAGGCTTGACTTGACGCTCGCCCCAGGCATAGGCGTGCAGGTTATGCACCAGGTTGCCGCTGCCGATGATAAGGACGCCTTCATTGCGCAGAGGCGCAAGTTTTTTACCGATTGCGTAGTGAAATTCGGGGGGTTGCGATTCGTCTATGCTTAATTGTACGACCGGGATATCGGCCTTGGGGAACACGCGGCTAAGCACAGACCAGCTCCCATGGTCCAGGCCCCATCGCATATCCGGGCCTACGAAAACCGGTGCCAGCAGGGCCTGCACGCGCCTGGCAAGGGCCGGGTCGCCCGGCGCAGGATACTGAACCGCGAAGAGCTCTCGCGGAAAACCGCCGAAATCATGGATCGTGCGCGGAGAACGCATTGCCGTAACCAGAGTAGCCGGCAGATACCAATGCGCGGAGACGCACAGCACGGCTTTGGGTTTCGGCAGCTTGCCCCCGATCGCCTTCCAGGCCCTCGCATATGCGTTATCGAGCACTGCGTTCATGGGGTTGCCATGCCCGAAGAAAATGGCAGGCATAAGCTTTGACATAGGGACATTGTACCTCAACGGCCGGAATTTGTATAGAGGGTAAAAAGCTCTTACGGGCTACGAGGAGATTCGGGAGGTTTCCTCCTCAGGCGACTGCTGCTTGACCGGAGAGCGCGGCTGCGGGCAGGCGCCTGTCCAGCAATAGAGACAAACCGGAACCGCTACCAAGACTCATATATCCTTCGCTCTTCCTCCAGCTTCTTCTGGTTCTCGGCGATGATCTTCCTGCCTTCTTCGGTCATCTGCAGGTCTTTAAGCATTTCGCCTTTATGCTCCAGGATGCTGCCTTTTTGTATGGAGAGTTGACACACGGCGATCTTCTGGGCATGTTCGGCGATCTTTTCTCCCGCATCCGCCGTTTCTTCCGCCTTTTTTGCCAATCTTTCGGCACGGCTGACCAGGCGCTTTCCGTACGCTAACTCATCGTTATCGCCCCTGAGCCTGCCTTCTTCGACCATGCCTTGCCCTTTATTCATGATCTTTTCTGCCTTTTCCATCAAGGCGTGGGCCCTCTCGCACTTTGCTATTGCCGCCTCCATGGTCAAGGCTGCTTTAGCATACACCGAAGAGGCAAAAAATAACACGGCCAACCCACTCACTAAAAACACGATTAGTTTTCTTTTCATGTCTGCCTCCTTTAGGACCGGGGCTTATCCCCGCATTTACTGGCAACTACAGCAACATGAGCCTGCTTTCGCCGTCGCCTGGTAGAGGCTTCCTTCCAGCGGCAGCTTTGCCTCTTTGTAGTCCTTCAAGCCCCCTTTATAATCAACCACATCACTATACCCCAGAGCGATCAACTTCTCCGCTGCTTTGGTACTGGCCTGACATTCGAAACTGGCGCAGTACGTCACAATCTGGGCATCTTTCCTAAGGGCGCCGGCTGCCTTTTGCTCTATATCCTCTAAAGGCAAGGAGATCGCGCCTTTGATATGCTCCCTGAAATAACTGTCTGCCGGAAGCACATCAACCAAAACGAACTTTTTTCGAGAATGTATCAGCTCTTCCAATTCGTTCCTTGTTATTTGCCTTATCATAGGGACCTCCTTTTAAAGTTGCGCGCCTAATCTCAACAGCATGTTAAAGCCGTCATATCCTGGCCGCAACAGGTAATGCTGCAAGGATCGCACGCACACTCCTTATCCACCCGCACCACCGCTCCGCAGACATTACAGGCATATCTTGTGCCTCTTTTGGCTCTTGAACCTCTTTTTACGCCTCTGGCT
>Ga0335071_10007673_pt1 | contig 11096 bp, 8 predicted proteins | sample Lox_Sample_15_FD_206724 | JGI IMG/M metagenome (GOLD analysis project Ga0335071, IMG submission 206724) | Soil microbial communities from Loxahatchee National Wildlife Refuge, Florida, United States - Lox_Sample_1.5 | ecosystem: Environmental > Terrestrial > Soil > Wetlands | place: USA: Florida...
GACCTACGACTGGAAGGAGTTCATGCCGGCGCCGCCTGGCCCCGGCGTGCCCCCGCTGCGGGTGCGGCCCGAGGTTTTTGTCTCGGCCGGCTCCGCAGCGTTCCTCACGCCGGACGGCCAGACCGCGGCGCTGACGCTCACCACGCCGGTGGGCACGGAACGCGCCTTCGTGGCGAACCTCGCCGCGGTGCGCGGCCGCAGCCGCGAGGAGCGCCGGGGCGGCGCCTACGAGGTGCGGGTCGACCCGGCCGCCTACCGCGAGGCGGTCATCGATGTGCTCAAGCCGCAGGTCGAGGCCATCGTCCGCCGGCTGGCTGCGGCCACCCCCGCCCCCTGAGCGGCTGCCCCAACCCGCTCGGCGCCAGCAGGCAACCTTTTCCCCAAAAACCCGTCTAAGATGGTGATGAATTCACCCCGGCATCGTCACGTCGCCTGGCTCACCCTGGCGCTCGCCCTCGGCACGGGCGCCGGCGCGGCGCCCGACGCCCCGGATACGACCGGCCAGCCGGCGGGACCGGCCGGCACCACGGCGACGGCGCCCCAGTCCGTGGCGCCACCGGCACTGGCCGCACCGCCGGCGTCCGCCGCGCCGGCGCCCAAGCCGTCCGCGGCCGTGACGCCGAGGCCCCGGCCCCGGTTGTCGAACGACCTCAAGGCCGAGCTCAACGGGCAGTTGCCCGACTGGGTCAAGCCGCCCCCGGAGCCGCCCGCGCCCCCGCCCCCGCCGCTGCCGGAGGGCGAGGAGGTGGTCCAGATGCCGGCGGTGATGGTCTTCGCCGACAAGCTGCCGCGCATCGACGAGAAAGCCTGGCTCACGCCCAAGGCGCGCGACGAGGTGCTGAAGAAGTGGTATCTCTCCGATTTCGACCGCAGTTTTCTCAACCGCTATACGGTGCCGATCCTCGGCGTGTCCCAGGAGGCGCGGGCCCGCCAGATGTATGAGGAGGACCAGCGGCTGCGGGACATGAAATCGATGCAGGACCAGATCGACGTCCTGAAGAAGAGCGATCCCGAGGCGGCGAAGGAGTTGCAGCAGGTCAGCGACCAGATCTTCACGCGGACCGGTCAGGAGTAGGTCCCGGTGCGGCGGGGGGAACCGCTAATCAGCACCATTCGGCGCTAACGCTTTTTGGGGGAAATGGCGGACGCTGGACGGCGGATTTCTTTCCCACCACCGATCAGCACTGATTGGCATTCATGTTCATCCATCGAAGCCGCATCAGTGGGAATCAATGTCCATCAGTGGTTCCAAAGAGGAATCATCCTTCAGCAAACGCTCGCGAAGGAAGCGGTTAGTGCCGATGAGCGCCAATTAGCGGTTCAAAAGGAGTCGCGGAATCTTGGTTCGACTGCCTCCGCCCCGCGATTGACGCCGCGCGGCCGGGGCGGAAGGCTTGGAACGCGCGCCGACCCGAACCCCGGGTCCCCAATCCGCCGCAGATTCCCGTTTGCCATGACTTCGGCCGACCGCTCCCCCGCCCGCGCCGCCTTCGGCGCCCTCGAGACCCCAAGAACCCTCACGCCCGCGCAGATCGACGCCAAGGCGCGTGCGCTGCTCGCCCAGCTCACGCTCGACGAGAAGCTGGGGACGATGCACGGCGACACGCCGTTCTGGCCGGGGCTGGCCGAGATGATGGCGCCCGGCGGCTACGCCAGCCGGCCGTGGGTGGCGGGCGCGGTGCCGCGGCTCGGTATCCCGGGCATCCGGTTCGTCGACGGCCCGCGTGGCATCATCCTCCAGGGGGCGACCACGTTCCCCGTCTCGATGGCGCGCGGCGCGGCGTGGGACCCGGCGCTGGAAGAGCGGATCGGCGACGTGATCGGCCGGGAGCTGCGCGCGTTGGGCGGCAACCACTTCGGCGGGGTCTGCATCAACCTCCTGCGCCATCCGGCGTGGGGCCGGGCGCAGGAGACCTACGGCGAAGAGCCGCGGCACGTCGGCGCGCTCGGTGCGGCGCTCGCCCGCGGCGTGCAGCGCCACGTCATGGCTTGCGTGAAGCACTTCGCCCTGAATTCGATGGAGCACGCGCGGTTCAAGGTCGACGTCACCATCGATCCGCGCGCCCTGCACGAGATCTACGCCGCGCACTTCAAGATGGTCGTCGACGCCGGCGTCGCCTCGGTGATGAGCGCCTACAACTCCCTGAACGGCGAGTGGTGCGGCCAGAACCGCGCGCTGCTCACCGGCATCCTGAAGGAGCAATGGGGATTTCAAGGCTACATCATGACGGATTTCATCTTCGGGATGCGCGATTCGCGGAAAGCCGCGCTGGCCGGGCAGGACATCGAGATGCCGTTCGCCATGCACTGGGCCCGCGAGCTGAAGGCGCTGGTCGAGCGCGGCGAGGTGCCGCTGGCCCGGATCGACGACGCGGCGCTGCGTGTGCTGCGCCAGCAGGTTCGTTTCGGCCAGGGTCGCGATCCGGCGCAATACACCAAGGACGTCGTCGGCTGCGCCTCCCACCGGCAGCTCGCCCGCGAGGCGGCGCAGAAGAGCATCGTGATGCTCAAAAACGACGGCGCCTTGCTGCCGCTTGCCGGCACCCAGCGTCTCGCAGTCGTGGGTCGGCTGGCGGCGGTGCCCAACACCGGCGACGGCGGCTCGAGCAATACCCAGCCGGCGCACGTGGTCACGCCGCTGGAAGGACTCCGCGCCGCGCTCGGCGAAAAGGCGGTCGCCTTCGACGACGGCGCCGATCCGGCGCGGGCGGCGAAAACCGCGGCCGCCGCCGCCGCCGCCGTGGTCGTCGTCGGCTACACCCACGACGACGAGGGCGAATACATCCCGCCGGACATGCTCTCGATGTTCGCCCCGACGTTTCCGCCGCCGACGCCGGCCGAGGCGCCGGTCGCCAAGAAAATCCTGGCTGGCGGTGGGCCGCAGGAAGGCGCCTTCTCGCCCGGCGGCGACCGCGAGAAGCTCGCGCTTTCCAAGCGCGACGAGGCGCTGATCCTGGCCGTCGCCGCCGCGCAGCCGCGTACGATCGTGGTTTTGATGGTCGGCAGCGCGGTGGTCACCGAGGCTTGGCGCCAAAAGGCCGGCGCCATCGTGGTGCTGTGGTACCCGGGCATGGAGGGCGGCCACGCGCTGGCCGACGTGCTGCTCGGCAAAGTGAATCCTGGCGGCCGGCTGCCGTGCACGTTTCCGCGGCGCGCGAAGGACCTGCCGTTCTTCGACCGGAACGCCACCAAGATCACCTACGACCTCTGGCACGGCTACCGGAAGCTCGCGCGCGACGGCGCCACAGCGGCCTTCCCCTTCGGCTTCGGCCTCAGCTACACGACGTTCAAGCACGCCAACATTCGCCTCACGAAAACCCGGCTCGGAGCATCCGATACGCTGGAGGCGACCGTCGACGTCACCAACACCGGCAACGTCGCGGGCGACGAAGTCGCGCAGTTGTACGTTTCGGCGCCCGGTTCGCGCGTCGAGCGTGCCCCGCGGGAGCTCAAGGCGTTCGCGCGGGTGATGCTGGCGCCGGGCGAAACCCGGCGCGTCGCGCTGAACGTGCCGGTGGCCGACCTCGCCTACTACGACGCCGCCCGCGGCTGGACCGTCGAGGCGCTCGAGTACGAGGCCATTATCGCCCGCCACGCCGAGGACGCCTCGGCCCTGCACGCCTATTTTCGGGTGGAGTAGCCACGGGATAGCGCCGCCGCCGGCGTGCAATCTGCAAATGACGTTTGCCCAAGCGGAGGGCTTGGGTCTTAACTGGCGGCGTCCCACCCTTTGCCCGCCTCATGCCGTCCGCGCCGCGTCCTCTCTCCGCCGAACCGCTCCTCCACCGCCTGTCCTGGGACGACCTTGATCCCGCGCACCTGCGGCGCCTGGTGGAGATGGCGCGCGACGAGGACCTGGCCGGCCTCGGCCTGCGCCGGCGGCCTGCCCAGCCGGGCGACCATTCCACGCCCGCTCCGGCCGCCGCGCCGCGCTACGCCTCCGTCGCGCTCGTCGCCCGCGAGCCGTTGGTCGTGTGCGGGCTCAAGCTCGTGCCATTCGTAGTGGCCGCCTTCGGCGGGCGTGTCGACGCCCAGCTGGCGGTCCGCGACGGCGCGAAAGTCGCTACCGGCAAGATGCTGGCGACGCTGCACGGCGATCCGCGCGTGCTGCTGGCCGCGGAGCGCACGCTGCTTAATTTCCTCCAGCGTCTCTCCGGCGTTGCGACCACCACCGCCCGCCACGTCGCCGCGCTCGGCGCCGGCCGCACGCGGCTGCTCGACACGCGCAAGACGACCCCGGGCTACCGCATGCTGGAGAAATACGCCGTGGCCTGCGGCGGCGGCTGGAACCACCGGCTGGGGCTGTTCGACCGGGTGATGCTAAAAGATAATCACCTCGCGCTGCTCGGAGTGGCCGGGCCAGGCAAAGTTCCAAGTTCCAAGTTCCAAGTTCCAAGAGATTCAGGACTCACGGCCGCGGTCGCCGCCGCCCGGCGCAGCGCCCCCGGGCTCCCGGTCGAGATCGAGGTCGACCGGCCGGGCCAGATCCCCGCCGTGCTCGCCACCGGGGCCGACGTCGTGCTCTTCGACAACTTCACCGTGCCGCAGCTCCGGCGGGCCGTCGCGCTCGTCGGCGGGCGGGCGTTCACCGAGGCGAGTGGCGGCGTCACCCTGCGCACCCTGCCGCGGCTGCGCGGCCTCGGCCTCGACTTCGTTTCCGCCGGCGCCCTGGTCCACCACAGCGTGTGGGTGGACATCGGCCTCGACTGGCTGCCATGAGCGCGCCGGAAGTCGTCATCCTCCGCGAGCTGCTCGACCACGAGGACGGCGTGGTGTCGGGCGCGGCGCTGGCGCGCAAGCTCGGCATGAGCCGGGTGGCGGTGTGGATGCACATGAAAAAGCTGCGCGGGCAGGGCTTCGCCTTCGAGGCGGTGCGCAGCCGGGGCTACCGCCTGGTGCGGCCGCCGGCCGCGCTCCATCCGCTCCTGATCCAGGCCCACCTCCAGCCGCGCGGCGCGCCGCCGGACCTGCTCTGCCTGCCGGAGGTGGACAGCACCAACGACGAGGCCGAGCGCCAGCTCGCCGCCGGCCGGCCCACCCCGTTCGTGGTCCTCGCCCGCCGGCAGACCCAGGGCCGCGGGCGCCTCGGCCGCGTCTGGCACAGCGCGGACAACGGCAACCTCTACGCCAGCTTCGTCTTCCGCCCGCAGCTCGCGCCCGGCCGCATGCAGACCTTCACGCTCTGGATGGGCGCCAACCTCTGCGAGCTGGTGGCCAACTTCTGCCGCCTCGAGCCCGGCATCAAGTGGCCCAACGACCTCTACTTCGGCGGGAAAAAACTCGGCGGCATGCTGACCGAGGCGCGCGTCGACGCCGACCAGATCCGCGACCTCGTGTTCGGCCTGGGCCTGAACGTCAACAGCCCGCCCGACGCCCTGCCGCCCGAGCTGGCGCGCCAGGCCACCAGCCTCGCCGCCTGCACGGGCCACCCGCTCGAGATCAACCGGTTCACCGCCGCGATCATCGGCCGGGTCCTCGCCGCCTACGACCAGTTCGTCGACGGCAGCTACCGGCAGACCTTCGCCGACCTGTGGAACCGCTTCGATCTGCTGCGCGGCCAGGTCGTGACGCTGGTCGAGGGCGGCCGGCGCTGCAGCGGCGTGGCCGGCGGGATCGACGACGAGGGCTCGCTCCTCATCCGCGGCGAAAACGGCCGCCCGCAGCGCTTCCAGGCCGGCGAGGTCACCCTCGCGAAATCCTGATCCGCCCCATTCGTCTTCAACTGGTGCGCCGCGACCGGCGCCTCTCAGACCTTCAGACCTTAAGACCGCTTCCATGTCTCTTCTCTGCGTCGACATCGGCAACACCCACACCCACTACGGCGTCGTCGCCAACGGCCGCGCCCTGTTCCAGCGCGCGCTGCCGACGCGGGGGATCGACCACCCGTCCGACGGCTTCGGCCCCGAGCTCGACCGCCTGACCGCGGCGCATCCCGACCTGGAGGGCGCGGCCTTCTGCGCGGTGGTGCCCGCCGCGGCGCGCCTGCTCCGCCAGGTGTTCGAAGACCACCGGTTCGCCCGGCCGGTCTTCCAGCTTACGGCCGACTGCAAGCTCGGCGTGCCGCTCGGTTACCCGAAACCGGAGGAGATCGGCCAGGACCGGCTGGCCAACGCCGCCGGCGCCCAGGCGTTCTGCGGCACGCCCGCCATCGTCATCGACCTCGGCACCGCCGTGACCTTCGACATCATCACGCGGTCGCGCGGCTACGAGGGCGGCATCATCGCGCCGGGGGTGGAGCTGATGCGCCGCTACCTCCATGAACAGACGGCGCTGCTGCCGCTGCTCGACGATTCGCTCGACGTCACGGGGGCGATCGGCCGGTCGACGGTCGAGGCGATGCGCATCGGCACGGTGATCGGCTTCGGCGGCATGATCCGGGCCCTGCTCGAGGCGGTGCTGGCCGAGCTGGGCCGGCGCGGCGAGCCGCTGCCCACGGTGCTCGCGACCGGCGGCTCGGCCGCCCTCCTGCACCAGACCCTGCGGCATCCGTTCACGGTCGTCCCCGACCTCACCCTGCGCGGATTGGCCGCCGCCTGGCGGCTGAACCCGCCGCCGGTGTAACCTTGCCCGGCGCCGCCTGTCCATCACCCTGTTCCCAGACCATGTTCCCGCCCGATCCAGCCGTCCCCCCGCTCACCATCGAGGTCGAGCACCTGGTGAAGACCTATGGCGGGGTGGCGGCGGTGAACGACATCAGCTTCACCGTCCGCCGGGGCGAGATCGTCGGCCTGCTCGGCCCGAACGGCGCGGGCAAGAGCACGACGATGCGGATCCTCACCGGCTTCCTGCCCGCGACGTCCGGGGTGGTGCGCATCTGCGGCATCCCGGTGGCCTCGCGCACCGACGAGGCCAAGCGCCACATCGGCTACATGGCCGAGAACAACCCGCTGCCGGAGGACATGCGGGTCAACGAGTACCTCTACTACCGCGGGCGCCTGAAGGAGATCACCCGGGAGAAGCTGCGGGTGCGCCTCGACGAGGTGCTGGAGCTCTGCGACCTCAAGCGCATCCGCCACCGGATCATCGGCAAGCTCTCCAAGGGCATGCGCCAGCGCATCGGCATCGCGGAATCGATCCTCGCCGAGCCCGAGGTGATCATCATGGACGAGCCGACGATCGGCCTGGACCCGCACCAGATCCTGATCGTGCGCGACCTGATCAGCGGCCTGCGCGGGCGCATGAGCGTCGTCATCTCCAGCCACATCCTGCCGGAGATCGAGATGACCTGCGACCGCGTGCTGATCATCAACGGCGGCCGGATCGTGGCGGCGGGCACGCCGGCCGAGCTGCGCCGCGAGGTGCTCGGCCTCACCCATTACGCGGTCGAACTCGCCGGCGACCTCGCCGCGCTGCCGGCCGCGCTCGCCGCGGTGGAGTCCACCCTGGTGGTGGACGCCAGCCACGGGCCCGACGGCGGGGGCTTCCACAAGCTCACGCTCACCACGACGCGCGACGAGGACCTGGGCGAGGCGCTGCTGCAGGCGCTGGCCGCGCGCGCCTACCGGGTGCGCGCCCTCGCCCGCGCCCATCCCACGCTCGAGGACGTCTTCCTCGCCGCCACCAAGCGCAGCTGGGACGTCGTCGACGCCCCCGGCCGCCTCCGCCGCCGCCACCGGCTGCCGCCCCCGCCGGAGCCGCCGGCCCCCGCGCCGGAAATCTGAGACCCCGTCATGCGCCACCTTTTCACCATCCTCGGCCACGAGATCCGGATGCTGCTGGTCAGCGCCAGCACCTACATCGCCGCCGTGCTCTTCCTGTTCGTGATGGGCTTCATCTTCACCCTGCTGCTGAACAACTACAGCCAGACGCCCCAGGAGATGCCGCCGGCCTACGACTTCTTCCGTTTGTTCTGGCTGCCGGTCTTCATCCTCGTCCCGCTGATGACGATGAAGAGCGTGTCGGAGGAGCGGCGGCTGGGCACGCTGGAGACCCTGCTGACGACCCCGGTCTCGACCACCGAGGTGGTGCTGGGCAAGTACGGCGCGGTCTATTTCCTCTACCTGCTCTTCTGGGGTTCGACCGGCGGCCTGTTCTACATCCTGCACCGCTTCGCGGCCGACCCGCGGCTCATCGATCCCCGCACCCTGTTCGGGGGCTACCTCTTCATCGCCGTCTCCGGGCTCTTCTTCGTCGCCCTCGGCGTGTTCGCCAGCGCGCTCTCGCGCAACCAGGCCGTGGCCGCGGTGCTCACCCTGGTGATGCTGATCGTGCTGATCTTCGGCGTCCGCCTCACCCTCGACCTCCCGTTCCTGCAGCTCGAGGCCCTGCGGCCGGCGCGCGCCGCGCTCGACTACGCGCAGGTGTTCCAGCACCTCGACGACTTCAGCCGCGGAATCATCGAGGCGCGGGACCTGTTCTTCTACCTCACGGGCACCGCCCTGGCGCTCATCCTCACCATCCTCGGCGTCGAGGCCAAGCTGCTGCACCACTGACCCGCCGTGCTGCCGATCGAAAGCTACCGCACCGTCCGCTGGCTGCGCACCGTCAACCTGGTGCTGCAGGGGGTGCTCTTCCTCACGCTCTTCGGCGGCCTCAACTACCTCGCGCTCCAGTTCCACTGGCGCTACGACCTCAGCGCGCACCACCGCTACTCGCTCTCGCCCGAGACCGTCTCCTACCTGCGCGAGCTGAAGCGCCCGGTCCGCATCGTCGTCACCCTCACGCCCGACTCGGACAACCCGGACGTGGACCACGCCTACAAGGACGTGCAGAACCTCCTGCGCGAGTACCTGTACGAGACCCAGACCAGCGACGCCGGGCGCATCAGCGTGGAGTACCTCGACGTCTACAAGCGCCGGCGGGAGGCCGAGGCGCTCGGGGTGGAGGAGCCCGACGTGCTCCTGTTCCTCTGCGGCGAACACCACAGCATCGTCACCCTCAACCAGCTCTACGAGCGCCAGGACGGCCGCCGCACCGCCTTCCTCGGCGAGCAGGCGATCACCGCCGCGCTCCTCGACGTCTCCCGCCCCGACAAGAAAAAGATCTACTTCCTCGCCGGCCACGGCGAGATGAGCCTGGACGACGTCGGCGCGCTCCGCGGCCTGTCCGAGCTGCGCGACGAGCTGAGCCTGCGCAATTTCGACGTCGCGGGCCTCGACCTCTCGATGACGCGCCGCGTGCCCGACGACGCCAGCCTGATCATCATCGCCGCGCCCCAGGGGCGCTTCCAGCCGTTCGAGGAGGAGCTGCTCCGCCAGTACCTTTCCATCCGGGCCGGGCGCATCATCCTCACCCTCGACCCGATCGTCGAGTGCGGCCTCGACAACCTGCTCTACGACTGGGGCGTGCGGGTCGACGACGACGTCGTCTACGACACCAACCCGGAGAACATCACGGACACCGGCGAACTCATCGTCCGCGGCTTCGACGCGACCAACCCCATCACCGCCCCGCTGTACGCCAACCGCATGCCGCTGCCGATGTCGCCCCCGCGCTCCGTGCGCCCGGATCCCACCCGGCCGCTCGACAACGCCCTGAAGGTGACCGAGCTCGCCGGGTCCTCGCCGACCTCGTGGGGCGAGTTCGGCTACCGCCTCAAGACCGAGGCGGCGCGGGAGTTCACCCCGGGGGCGGACCTGAAGGGCCCGCTGAGCGTGATCGTCTCCTCCGAGCGCGTGACCGCCGGCGCCCTGCCCTTCACCGTGCCCGGCGGGCGCCTCCTGGTCATCGGCCGGGGCGACGTCTTTTCGAACCGCCGCCTCGCCGACCAGGCCTCCCAGTGGCTGTGCCTGAACGCCGTCAACTGGTGCGTCGATCGCGACACCCAGCTCCACCTGCCCCCCCGCCCGATCGAGCGCTTCCAGCTCTCGCTCTCGCAGGAGGAACTCGCCAAACTCCGGCTCGGCCTGCTGTTCGCCCTCCCGGGCGCGGCCGCGGTCCTCGGCCTTATCGTCTACTGGACCCGCCGCCGCTGACCCGCCCCTCCCCGCCCCCGCCGCCCCTTTCCGCCATGCGCACCAAAGTCACGCTCGTCCTGCTGTTCCTCAACGTGGCGCTGTTCTTTTTCATCTTCACGTTCGCCCGCAAGTGGCAGACGGACCAAGCCTGGGACCAGAGCCGGCTGCGGGTCCTCGGGCCCGAGACCGCCGTCATCCAGTCCCTGGAGATCACCGGCGGCCGGCTGGCCGCGCCGGTGCGGCTGGAGAAGCGGCCGGAGGGCTGGATGCTGACGCAGCCGTTCGAATGGCCGGCCAACCCCGACGCCGTGAGCCGCATTCTCAACGGGCTCCAGTTCCTCGAGCACGAGAGCAGCTTCCTCGTCAAGGACCTCGCCAAGAGCGGCCTGTCGCTGGCCGACTACGGCCTGGACAAGCCGCAGCTCACCGTGACCTTCACCGCCGGCGCACCCGGCGGCCCGGCGGGCCGCAACGCCCCCGCCGCCCCCCTCAAGACCGAAACCCTGAAGATCGGCGACACCACCAAGGTCGGCAACCGCCTCTACGTGCTCTCGCCCGACGGCGAACGGATCCACGTCGTCAACCGGAGCCTGGCCGACAGCCTGTCGCTCACCCTCGACCAGCTCCGGGCCGACACCATCTTCAACATCCCGCTGTTCGAGGTCCGCTCGTTCAACCTCCAGACCGCCGCCCCGGCCAACCTGCGCATCCGCCTCCGCCGCGAGGGGCCGCTCTGGTCATTCGAGGCGCCGATCCTCACCCGGGCCGACCGCCTCAAGGTCGAGCTGGCGATCAACCACCTCGACGAGCTCCGCACCAAGGCGTTCCTCGATCCCGCCACGCTGTCGTCCGACCAGACCGGCCTGGGCAACCCCGCCTTCCGGCTGACGCTGGAGGGCAACAGCCGCAAGGAGACCCTCCTCCTCGGCAACCCCGTGCCGCCGGCCGCCGGCGCGCCGGCGGCGAAACCGGGGGCGGAGGCGAACTCCGATGACGCGACCACCGATTACTACGCCCGGATGGAGGACCGCGCGCCCGTCTTCACCGTGGCGTTCCCCGGCAGCCTGATCAAAACCCTGCGCGACGCGCAGAACGAGCTGCGCGACCGCCACCTGCTCAGCTTCGACCCGCGCGCCCTCACCTCCATCACGCTGGCCGCCCCCAACCAGCCGGAGCTGGTCCTGCAACGGCTGGAGACGG
>Ga0335071_10007674_pt1 | contig 11096 bp, 6 predicted proteins | sample Lox_Sample_15_FD_206724 | JGI IMG/M metagenome (GOLD analysis project Ga0335071, IMG submission 206724) | Soil microbial communities from Loxahatchee National Wildlife Refuge, Florida, United States - Lox_Sample_1.5 | ecosystem: Environmental > Terrestrial > Soil > Wetlands | place: USA: Florida...
TTCACCTCCGAGGAGGCCAGCGCCGCCGGCCTCCTCGACGCCGTGGTCTGGCCGGACGAGGTGGCGGGGTGGGCGCGGGAGGTGACCGGCCGCCGGCTCCGCGAGGTGGGCGGCTACCGGCCGGAGCCGCTGCGCCAGGCGGCGCGGTGGGGGCGGCCTCCCGTGGTGGAGGTGATCCGCCTGGCCGGGGTCATCGCCCGCGGCGCCGGATCGGTGGGCCCGTTGGGCGAGGACTCCCTGGCCGGCGCCGACGCGGTGGCCGCCGCGCTGCACCGCGCCGCCGCCGACGGAGAGGTGAAGGCCATCGTCCTGCGGATCGAGTCCCCGGGAGGCGACGGCTTCGCCTCCGACCTGGTCTGGCGGGAGGTGGTCCGGGCACGCCGGAGCGGGAAGCCGGTCATCGCCTCGCTCGGCGACCTGGCCGCCAGCGGCGGCTACCTGGTGGCGGCGGGGGCCGACGCCATCGTGGCCGAACCGGCCACCCTGACCGGCTCCATCGGCGTCTTCGCGGCCAAGCCCGACCTGTCCGGCCTCCTCGACCGCCTCTCGGTGCGGCAGGACGCCTCCGCCCGGGGGGCAAAGGCCGAGCTCCTGTCGCTCACCCGCCCCTGGAGCGAGGCCGAGCGCGAGGCTCTGCAGAGGCAGGTGGACGCGTTCTACGCGCTCTTCCTCGACCGGGTGGCCGAGGGCCGGAGGCTCCCTCGCGCCCAGGTCGAGGCGGTGGCCGGCGGCCGGGTCTGGACCGGCCGGCAGGCCCTGGAACGCCAGCTGGTGGACCGGATCGGCACCCTGGCGGACGCGGTGGCCATGGCCCGGGAGAGAGCCGGCCTCTCGGCGAGCGACGGCGCGGTGGTCCGGCGGGCCGGCGCGCGGTCCCCCTGGCCCGTACCCCCGGGCCTCTCGGCGCTGGCCCAGGCCGAGCAGGAGCCCATGCTCTCGCGCCTGGCGAGGTCGGCCCCGGAGCTCGAGGCCCTCCTCGTCCTCTCCGAGGCGGGCCTGGGCCCCGTGCTGGCCATGCCGGAGGAGTGGCTGGCCGGGGAGGCTGGGCGCTGAGGCGGGCGGCCCGGGAGGGCCTCGACCCACCCGGGTTGCACTTCCGCTTTCGCTTCGTCCGCTTTTTTGCTAGAGATTGGCTTGTCTCCTGGCCGGTACAGACGTAGTTTGGACGGGTCGAGGGGATAGGCCTAGGGTCGACCAGTTCCTGGCAGAAGCGAGAAGTGACGCCGCGCGGGCTTCGCGCGGCGCGCCAGAGACGGGCCCGGAGGTCAGGCGGCTCGCGGACACGTTCGGTCGAAAGGCCCGCGAGCGACGCCGTTCCAGTCGCGATGAGGTGACCGCTCGGGGGCGACAGGCGCCCCGCGGTCGGAGCAGACGACAGAATGAGCGAGCACGAAGAGACCCCTGACCCGGGCACGGGCGGGGCCCCCCAGGCCACCCCGGCTTCCTCGGTGGCAAGCGAGGCGTTGGAACCGACACCGGCCGCCGAAGGGCAGCCCGCCATGCCGGGAGCTCCTGGCCCGGGCCAGGCCCCGGGGCAGGGGCAGGGGCGACGGAGGCGGAGGCGCCGAGGCCGGCGCGGGCGGGGCAACCCTGCCCAGGCCGGCGGCGCCCCATCGCCAGGCCCCAACGGCCAGCCCGGTCCCACATCATCCGCCAATGGCGCACCCCCGCAGCCGCAGCCCGGCGCGGCGCCCCAGCCCGAGGCCACCGAGGAGGTGGAGGGAGTGCTGCAGTTCGAGGGCAAGGGCAACGGCTACCTCCGCGACCCGAAGCGGAGCTACCTGCCCCAGCCGCTCGACGTGGAGGTGCCCCGCTGGATGGTGGAGCGCAACCATCTCCAGCCCGGACTTGTGGTGAAGGGGCTGGCCGCGGTCCGCAACATGAAGCGGACCCTCACGCGGATCGACACGGTGGAGGGCGCCGACCCGCTGGCGGTTGCCCGCCGGACCCACTTCCACAACCTCACCGCCACCGACCCCACCGAGAAGCTGGTGATGGAGACGCGCCCGGACGAGATGATCGGCCGGGTCCTGGACCTCATCTCCCCCATCGGCCTGGGGGCGCGCGGCCTCATCACCTCGCCGCCCAAGGCCGGCAAGACCATCATGCTGATGCGGATCGCCCAGGCGATCACCTCCAACCGACCCGACGTCTACCTCATGGTCCTCCTCGTGGACGAGCGTCCCGAGGAGGTCACCGACATGAAGCGCAACATCAAGGGGGACGTGTTCGGCTCGTCCAACGACCGGCCCACCGAGGAGCACATCCACGTGGCCGAGATGGTCCTGGAGCGGGCCAAGCGGCTGGTGGAGGGCGGCAAGGACGTGGTCATCCTGCTCGACTCCATCACCCGGCTCTCCCGCGCCTACAACAAGGAGGTCGAGTCGTCGGGCCGAACCCTGACCGGCGGCGTCGACAGCAGGGCCCTGGAGCGCCCCAAGCGCCTCTTCGGCTCCGCCCGCAAGGCGGAGGAGGGCGGCTCGCTCACCATCATCGCCACCGCCCTCATCGACACTGGCTCGCGGATGGACGAGGTGATCTTCGAGGAGTTCAAGGGCACCGGGAACATGGAGGTGGTGCTCTCCCGCCAGCTGGCCGAGCGCCGCATCTTCCCGGCCATCGACATCGGCGCCTCGGGCACGCGCAAGGAGGAGAAGCTCTTCTCCCAGAAGGAGATCGAGAAGATCCGCCGCCTCCGCGGCGCGCTCGCCTCGCTGAAGCCCGTGGAGGCGATGGAGCGGCTGCTCAAGAAGCTCTCCGAGTTCGACACCAACGACGAGTTCCTGCAGAGCTTCTGAGGGCTCGCCCTCCCTCCCCCTTCCGCCCCCGCTGTAGGCCCGGCGCCTGTCCCCTTCGCCGGGGGCAGCGGCGCCGCGCCCGGCGCCCGGCGGCTCCTCCTCCTGGACCCTGCCTTGCGCTGGCCGGCCACCCCTGCTCTACTCGGGGCATGGTTGGGGACCGCGTGCTCATCGTCGACGACGACGAGCTGATCCTCAAGGCGCTCTCCCGCATCCTCGAGTCGGTCGGCTACGAGCCGCGCTGCTACCTCACCCCCGAGGAGGCGCTGGGGGCCATCGAGGGCGAGGCCCCGGTGGTCATCATCTCCGACTACATGATGCCCACCATGGACGGGGTGGCCTTCCTCAAGGCCGCCCGGGCCCGCCTGCCCGGCGCCGTGCGGATCCTCTGCACCGCCGCCGAGGACTTCCGGGTCGCCCTGCAGGCGGTGAACACCGGCGAGGTCTTCCGCATCATCGCCAAGCCCTGGCACCAGACCGAGCTGCTCAACACCGTGCAGCAGGCGGCCGAGGCGGCGCGGCTCCGGCGCGAGAACGAGCGCCTGACCGCCGAGGTGCAGCGCCAGAACGGGCAGCTCCGCGAGGTCAACCTGCGCCTGGAGGAGATGGTCCAGCAGCGCACCCAGGCCCTCCTGGAGGGGCTCATCGCCGCCCTCGACTACCGCGACGCCGAGACGCAGTGGCACTCGCGCCGGGTCTCCCTCTACGCCCGCCGGCTGGCCGAGGCGCTGGGCATGGGCGAGCCGGAGGTCACCGTCATCGAGCACGGCGCGCTCCTGCACGACATCGGGAAGATCGGGGTCCGCGACCTGGTGCTGCTCAAGCCCGGCCCGCTCACCAGCGAGGAGTGGACCGAGATGCGGCGCCACCCGGAGCTGGGCTGGGCCCTGCTCCAGCGGGTCGACTACCTGCGCCCGGCCTCGGCCATCGTCCTGCAGCACCAGGAGAAGTGGGACGGCTCCGGCTACCCCAAGCGCCTGCGCGGCGAGGAGATCGTCATCGGGGCCCGGATCTTCCACGTGGTCGACACCCTCGACGCCATCACCAGCGACCGCCCCTACCGGCGCTCCCGCCCCTTCTCCGAGGCCCGTGCCGAGATCTCCCGCTGCCGCGGCAGCCAGTTCGACCCGGTGGTGGTGGACGCCTTCCTGGCGGTCCCCCAGGAGGACTGGGAGCGGATCCGGCTGGACGTGGAGACGGTGGCCGTCCTCTCGGCCGACCTGGCCGAGAGCCCTCCCACCGCCGAGGACCTGGCCAGCGTCCTCGAGCTCGGGTCCGGGTACTAGGGCCATGCCCACCAGCTGCTTCCGCTGCGGCGCGGTGGTGCGATTCGATGGCCCCGTCGGCCGCCGCACCACCTGCCCGGAGTGTGACGCCGATCTCCACGCCTGCATCGACTGCCGCTTCTACGACGAGAGCAGCGCCCACGAGTGCCGCGAGCCCCACGCCGAGCACTACGTGGACAAGGAGTCGGCCAACGCCTGCGACCTGTTCCAGCTCGGCGACGGCGCCTCGCGCCGCCGCGGCAGCTCGCGGACGGCCAAGGACCAGCTCCGCGCCCTCTTCGGCGACGCACCCGCACCCGCCGAGGCGGATCCGCGCGACGCGCTCGAGGCGCTCTTCAAGAAGAAGTAGCGGCGGTGGCTCGGGGGTGGGTCCCTTTGCGGGAGTCGGATTCCGCCGGTCAGCCCGGCCGCTTGGGTCCCGCGGCAGCTCGCTGCGCGAATCCCGGGCGCCGCGGGTGATCGGGCGGAATACCTCTCCTCCCCGCCTCGTTCCCGAGCGCGAAGGGAGACCTCCTCGAGCATGCTCCACACCCCCCGCTCGCGCCTTGCCCTGGCCGCCCTGCTGGCCCTCCTCGCCGTGGCGCTGGCCTCCGCCCTCTTCCGGGAGGCCAGCCTGTCGCACCTGGCCACCCTGCTGGAGCGCCACGCCGGCGTGGCCGTCCTGGGCCTGGCGCTCCTGTGCGCCGCGGCGCTGGCGGCCTCGGCGGCCATCCTTCGCTCCGCCCACCACGGCACCGCCGAGCTGGAGCGGCTCCGGGCGGAGCTCGATCTGGAACGGGGGCGGCTGGAGGCAGTCCTGCACCTCCTCCCCGCCGGCGTGCTCTTCGCCGACCGGCAGGGCCGGATCCTCCGGGCCAACGACGAGGCGCGCCGGATCTGGAGCGGCCGCGCACGGTCGCGCCCACCCACCACCTACAAGGCCTGCCGGGCCCGGAGCGCCGACACCGGCGCGGCCCTCTCGTCGGGCGAGTGGGGCGTCTTCCGCGCCCTCCGGACCGGCGCGGCGAGCCCGCGCCAGCACCTGGAGATCGACCGCTTCGACGGGACGCGCGGCGAGGTGCTGGCCAGCGACGCGCCGATCCGCGACCGCCACGGGGCAGTGATCGGGGCCGTGGCCATCCTGGAGGACGTGTCGGCGCTGCGCACGGCCGTGGCGCAGGCCACCGCCCAGCCTGGGACCGAGCCGGCCGACCTGCCCCGCACACCCCCACCGCCAGCCCACCCGGTCCCGGCCGCGCATCAGGGCTCGGGGGCAGGGAGCACCGGGACCCGGGAGGCCACCGTCGCTGCCCGGCCCGGGCGGTGGCCGAGCAGGCTTCCGTAGGTCACGCCGGCCAGGCCGAGCAGGACGCCCAGGGCGGTGGCCGGGCCGATCCCCTCGCCCAGCAGGAGCGCCCACAGGTAGCAGGCGATGGGGGTGAGCTGCTGCCACAGGGCCGCCTCGGGGATGGAGAGCGCCCCGTAGGCCTCGGTCATGGCCAGCTGCCCGCCGAAGGCTGCCACCCCCGCGCCCCCGGCCCAGCCCCAGATCCACGGGTCGGACGGCCAGGCGGCCGCCGCGTAGGGCAGCGAGACCACCACCCCACCCAGGGCGAAGGCGGCGAAGATGGTGGGCGCGTTGACGCTGGGGCGGAGCGCGCGGATGGAGGTCACCGCCACCCCGCCGGCGGCGGCCGACAGGAGCCCGATGGCCTCGCCCCAGCCCAGCCGCAGCTCGAGCTCCCCTCCCCCCAGCACCAGGTAGACGCCGGCGCTGGCGAGCACCAGGGCCAGCGCCAGGTGGACGGTGGGCCGCTCGCGAAGGGCGAAGAGGGAGATCCCCACCGCGAAGATGGGGAACATGCTGTTCAGCAGGGTGGCCTCGCCCGCGGGGATGAGCGCAATGGAGAGGTAGTAGAGCAGGGCCGCCGCGCCACCCACCAGGCCGCGCACCGCCAGGAGCCCCCAGCGCGCCGGCCGGTAGGTGCCGGGGCGGAGGCGGAACAGCGCCGCCACCGCGGCCAGGCCCAGGCCGAAGCGGACCAGGGTCACCTGGCCGCCGGACATGCCGCCGTCCGAGGCTAGCTTGGCCAGGATGGCCGCCAGGCCAAAGAGGACGGCCGAGGCCGTGAGCAGGGCGCGGCCGCGGAGCCGTCCCGCCGGGGCGGGCGATGGCGCGGCAGGGGCCTGCCCGCCCTCCCCGGGGGCCGGTGCCGGGCCGGTGGCGGCGGGTGCGATCACGGACGGGATGTACCACCACGCCCCGGACCGGGGAACCGCCGGAGGGTCGCGCCGACTCCGTTCGCCTTCCGGCCGGTCCTTGCCCGGGCCCAGCGGCCACCCACGGTCCTCTCCTGTGCCGAAGGGGGTGCCGCATGGAGCGCTTCCTGGGCATCGACCTCGGCGTGCTCAAGCTGGTGGAGCTGCACCGCGCCGGGTGCCGCATCCGGTCGGGACACCGCTGGCTGCTGGCCCACGGGAAGGCCCCCGGCGAGCGCCCGGTCGCCCCGCTGGGCGAGGTCGGACGGGAGGACCTGGCCGGCGCCGCCGCCACCGGCCGTCCGGCGCGGCTGCTGGCCCTGCCGCGCATCCCGTCGGCGCAGGCGCTCCTGCTGCGCGAGGCCGCCACGGGCCACGTCTACGGGCTGCCGGCCTTGCTGGCCGAGGCGGGCGCGCGGGACGGCCCGGCCGCCCGTGGTGCTGGTGGCGAGGAGCTCTTCATGCCCAACGAGACCTTCTCGAGCGCCTTCCTGGCGGACGAGCTGGCCCGGCGCGGGATCGCGGCCCGGTTGGCGCCGGTGACCGAGTTCATCGAGTGCTCGGACCGCTGCGGGCGGAAGGCGGCCTGGGGGACCGGCTCGCCGCCTGGGCCCTCCGCCGGCTCGCCTCCGCCCGCGGCGCCGCGGCCGCCTCCGGCCCGGGCCTGCCCCGACCGCCGCCGATCGCGGCCACGCGGGACCGGGCCCGGCTTCGGTGGACCGCTCGAGTGCATGCCCAACAAGCTGGCCGAGTCGCTCTCCCACCACCTTCGCGCGCAGGAGGGGCTGCTGGGCGAAGGGGCCGGGCCCGGCCCGAGCCCGCCTGACGCCGAGCCCGAGGAAGGGAGCGGCGCCGCCGCCCCGCGGCGTCCCCGAAGGGCGCGGGAGGGGTGCGGGGAAGGGCGGGACAGGGCTCGGCCGGGAGCGGAGCCATGCATCCTGGCCAACGTCGGACCCATCCGTTATGTAGGCGCTCCCATGGGCGAGCCCGACTTCATCTCCGTCAAGGGGGCGCGCGAGCACAACCTCAAGTCGGTCGACCTCAAGATCCCCAAGCGGAAGCTGGTGGTCTTCACCGGGGTGTCCGGGTCGGGGAAGTCCTCTCTGGCCTTCGACACCATCTACGCCGAGGGCCAGCGCCGCTACGTCGAGTCGCTGTCCAGCTACGCCCGGCAGTTCCTGGGGCAGATGGAGAAGCCGCGCTACGACACGATCCGCGGCCTCTCGCCCACCATCTCCATCGAGCAGAAGGCGGCCAGCAACAACCCCCGCTCCACGGTCGGCACCATCACCGAGGTGAACGACTACCTGCGCGTGCTCTACGCCTCCATCGGCCTGCAGCACTGCCCCTCCTGCGGCCGGGTGGTGGGCAAGCAGACCGCCCAGCAGATCGTCGACTCCATCCTGGAGCTGCCCGAGGGCACCCGCATCCTGGTCCTGGCCCCCCTGGTGCAGAACCGCAAGGGCGAGTACCGGGACCTGCTCGGGGACGTGCAGAAGCGCGGCTTCTCGCGGGTTCGGGTGGACGGGATGGTCCACGCGCTCACCGACCGCCTCTCCCTGGACAAGAAGCTGAAGCACGACCTGGAGCTGGTGGTCGATCGCCTGGTGGTGAAGGGCGGGATCCGCGCCCGGCTCACCGACTCGGTCGAGACCGCGTTGCGGGAGGGCGCGGGCACGCTGATCGTGGCCGAGGCCGAGCGGGAGCAGCGGGTGGGGCCGGGCATCGACCCCGAGGAGTACAAGCGCCACGACCGGTTCTACTCCGAGCAGAACGCCTGCCACGCCTGCGGGCTCTCCTTCGGCGAGCTGGCGCCCCAGAACTTCTCCTTCAACTCGCCGCTGGGCTCCTGCCCCGACTGCCAGGGGCTGGGGACCCGGGCCGAGATGGACCCCGACCTGATTGTGCCCGACCCTTCGCTCACCATCCGCGACGGGGCGGTCGAGCCCTGGGCCAGCGGCATGGAGCGGGGCGAGGGGTGGACGTTCGAGTTCGTGGAGCACCTCTCCCGGGCGCTGCGGCTCGACCTCGACACCCCCTGGGCCAAGCTCTCCCGGCGCGACCGAGACCTGGTCATGCTCGGGACCCAGGCGGTGCAGAACGGGACCCGGCCCCGCATCGAGTGGGAGGGCGTGCTCTCCCAGCTGCTCCGGCGCTTCAAGCAGACCACCTCCGAGGTCATGCGGCGCAACTACGCCCGTTACTTCTCCGACAAGCCCTGCCCCACCTGCCAGGGCGAGCGGCTCAGGCCGGAGAGTCGCTCGGTCCGGATCCGCGGCAAGGGCCTCGTGGAGCTCTCGCGGCTCACCATCCAGGAGGCGCACGGCTGGCTCTCCTCCCTGGACCTGAAGGGGAACGAGGCCCGCATCGGCGACGAGCTCCTCAAGGAGATCCGCAACCGGCTCAAGTTCCTCCTCGACGTCGGCCTCGGCTACCTGACCCTGGACCGCCCCGGCCCCTCGCTCTCCGGCGGCGAGAGCCAGCGCATCCGGCTGGCCTCGCAGATGGGGTCGGAGCTGACCGGGGTGATCTACATCCTCGACGAGCCCTCCATCGGCCTCCACCAGCGGGACAACGGCAAGCTCCTCGCCACCCTGAAGCGGCTCCGCGACGGCGGCAACTCGGTCATCGTGGTGGAGCACGACGAGGAGACCATGGAGGAGGCCGACTGGCTGGTGGACTTCGGCCCCGGCGCCGGCATGCACGGCGGGGAGATCGTGGCCGAGGGCACGCCCGCCGAGGTGAAGGAGAACCCGGCCTCGCTCACCGGCGCCTACCTGTCCGGGCGGGAGGAGATCCCCGTCCCCGGTCGCCGCCGCGACGGCGACAAGGGCGCCATCACCGTGGTCGGCGCCAAGGAGCACAACCTCAAGGACCTCACGGTGGGCTTCCCCCTGGGGCGGCTGGTGGCGGTGACCGGGGTCTCCGGCGCCGGCAAGTCCACCCTGGTGAACGCCGTGCTGCGCCCGGCCCTGATGCGCCACCACTACGGCACCCGGGAGGTCCCCGGAAAGCACGAGCGGCTGGTGGGGGCCGAGCGGATCGACAAGGTCATCGACATCAACCAGCAGCCCATCGGCCGGACCCCGCGCTCCAACCCCGCCACCTACACCAAGCTCTTCGACGGCGTGCGCGACGTGTTCGCCCAGACTCCCGAGGCCCGCGCCCTCGGCTACCAGCCCGGCCGCTTCAGCTTCAACGTGAAGGGCGGGCGCTGCGAGGCCTGCCAGGGCGACGGGATGAAGCTGGTGGAGATGCACTTCCTGGCCGACGTGCTGGTGCCCTGCGAGGTCTGCGGCGGCAAGCGCTTCAACGAGGCCACCCTGCGGGTGACCTTCAAGGGCAAGAACATCGCCGAGGTGCTCGACCTGTCGGTGGCCGAGGCCACCGAGCTGTTCCAGCACCACCGGGAGATCGCCCGGGTCCTGGCCACGCTCACCGACGTCGGCCTCGGCTACATCAAGCTGGGCCAGCCCTCGCCCACCCTCTCCGGCGGCGAGGCCCAGCGCATCAAGCTCTCCCGCGAGCTGGCCCGGGTCGGAACGGGACGCACCCTCTACATCCTCGACGAGCCGACCACCGGCCTCCACTTCGACGACGTCAAGCGCCTGCTCCACGTGCTGGACCGGCTCACCGAGGCCGGCAACACCGTGGTGGTCATCGAGCACAACCTGGACGTCATCAAGTGCGCCGACTGGGTCATCGACCTGGGGCCCGAGGGCGGCGAGGAGGGGGGCCGGCTGGTCGCGGCGGGGACGCCCGAGGAGGTGGCGCGGGCGAAGGAGAGCTACACCGGCCAGCACCTCTCCAGGGTCCTGGCCGCGCACGCCGCCCGCCGCCGGGCACCCCGCGGCGAGCTGACCCGCTCCGCCTGAGCCGCCCTCCCCCTCCCCGGCCGGCCCGCCGGCCATCCCGCTGTTCCGAATTCTGCCGCCCTCGTCTAGATTGCACGCCCATGCCCACGGCCGACCCCCTCGACCCCGACCAGCTCCTGGCCCTCCTCAAGGACCCCCACTTGGAGAGCCAGGAGATCGCCGCCCGGGCGGGCGTCCCGCGCGAAGAGGCCGGCCGGGCGGCGCGGCTGCTCATGGTGCTCCCCAAGGCCAAGCCGGAGGAGGTGGCCTCCCTGCCCGCCCCGCTGGCCGCCGCCCTGGCGCGCGCGGCGCTCGCCGTCTCGCGGGGGGATCTCCTGGCGGCGCTGGCGGCTCACGCCTCCAAGGACGTGGCCAAGGAGGCCAAGCGCTGCCTCCACCTCCTGCGCGCCCGCGGTGTGGAGGTGCCCGAGGCGCCGCGCCCGGCAAAGCCGACGCCCGCCGCCCAGCCGGCGGAGCCCCCGCCGCCGGCCTTCGCCTCGGCCCTGGACGGCCACGGCGAGCGGGCCGCCTGGCTGCCCCGCCCCGTGCCCGGCCGCGGCATCGAGCTGGGCCAGGCCATCCTCTCCGACGAGCGCGGCCTGCTCTCGCTCCAGGTCGTCCCCATGGGCCGCAAGGAGTGGCGCAACTTCACCCGGGACATCGTGGTGCGAGGCGCGTCGCTGGGCGTCACCGAGGTGCCCCGGGCCCTGGCCCACGCCTGGATCGCCGCCGCACGGGCGGTGAACGAGCACACCGGCCAGCGCGTGCCGGACGGCGCCGACCTCTGGTTGCAGCAGCTCGGGACGGCCGAGGCCGCCCCTTCCCCCGGTGCCGGCCTCCCCCCGGGCCCGGCAGAGGAGGAGCGGGCCGCGGTGGCCGCCTCCGGTTCGCTCCACGAGCTGCCGCTCTTCCGGAGCTGG
>Ga0335071_10007675_pt1 | contig 11096 bp, 4 predicted proteins | sample Lox_Sample_15_FD_206724 | JGI IMG/M metagenome (GOLD analysis project Ga0335071, IMG submission 206724) | Soil microbial communities from Loxahatchee National Wildlife Refuge, Florida, United States - Lox_Sample_1.5 | ecosystem: Environmental > Terrestrial > Soil > Wetlands | place: USA: Florida...
AGCGCCAGGTGACCATCGACGGCGTTCGCCACTCGCTTTCGCCGCTGTTCACTGTGTTGGCCACGCAGAACCCGGTCGAGTTCGAGGGTACGTATCCGCTGCCGGAAGCGCAGCTGGATCGCTTCCTCCTGAAGATCAAGATCGGTTATCCGTCGGCTCAGGAGGAACTTGAGATTCTGGAGAAACACAATAGCCAGATGACGGCGCTGGCCGATCCCACCAGCATTGTTGCACTCGATCCGGAAACGCTGCAGCAGGCCCAGCGCGAGTTGCGTGAACTCAAGCTGGAACAGTCGCTCATTGGATACATCTCTGAGATTGCCCGCAAGACCCGAAACTGGCCTTCTGTCTCTCTGGGTGCAAGCCCCCGCGCCGCCATCAGCCTGATGCTCACCGCAAAGGCGCTAGCTGCCCTCGACGGTCGCGACTATGTCATTCCTGACGACGTGAAAACGGCAGTGTTACCTGCCATGCGTCATCGCATCGTGCTGCGTCCGGAAGCGGAGCTTGAGGGACTCGACACGGATCGTGTCTTGACCGATGTGCTGGCGAGCGTCGAGGTGCCGAAGTGAGCATTCCCCGACCGTTGGAACCGCCGACCATTGAGGTGGCCGCGCAGCCACGTGGCCGGTTCGGTGGAGGTGCGGGTCCCCGGCTGCTTTTGTTTTCTGCCGTAGGTCTGGCGTGGATCATCCCAGCTTTGTGGAATCACCGTTTCTTGTACGCCATGCTGGTGTGGGATGTCTCTCTATTGCTCGCTTTCCTTGCCGACTGGATGCGGCTACCTCGTCCCTACCAACTCCTAGTCAAGCGGGAATGGAATGCCCCCTTGTCCATCGGTGTGAAGTCGCCGCTCAGCATTTCCATCCGGAACCTGACCCGTGTGCCGTTGCAAGCAAAAATCGTAGATGAGCTGCCGCAATCGCTGTGGCACGAAATCAAAGTGAGCACCGTGACCGTGCCCGGCGAGGGCCGTGCGACTGCGCATCTTGAGTACACCCCCGGCAGTCGCGGAGACCGCAAAACCGGAAAAGTGTTTCTGCGATATCAGTCCGCCTTTCAGATGGCGGAGCGATGGGCCGTCGCCGACCTGACGCAGACGGTAAGGATTTATCCCAACTTTGAACATGCGCGCAAGAGTGCCGTGTATCTTGCCCGCAGCCGCCAGATTGAATTGCAAATGAGGTTGATGCGCCTGCGAGGCATGGGCTCGGAATTCGAGACCCTGCGCGAGTATCGTGATGGCGACGAATTGCGCAATGTCTGCTGGACGGCGTCAGCGCGACGCGGAAAGCTGGTTACAAAGACGTATCGTGTCGAGCGGAGCCAGGCGGTCTGGATTGTGCTCGATTGCGGACGTTTGATGCGAGCCCGCACCGGCGGCTTTAGCAAACTCGATCGCGCGGTGGATGCGGCACTTTGTTTGTCACAGTTGGCGCTCTATTCCGGAGATCGGGTCGGGTTGTTGGCCTATGGCCGCACGGTGAATCAACGCGTGGCGCCCGGACGCGGCGCGGCCCAGATGCGCCACATTGTCGAGCAACTTGCGCTGGTCAATGAGGAAGTTCCGGAGGCAGACCACATTCGGGCTGCTGCAAGCCTGATGACGCTGCAAAAGCAAAGGGGCTTGATTATCTGGATCACTGATCTAGCCGAAAGTGCGATGACGCCCGAGGTGATCGATGCCGCGGGACAGATGCTCTCCCGCCATCTCCTGTTGTTCGCCGTGATTGCCCAGCCGGAATTGAAGCAGAAGGCGCGTCACAATCCCACAACGGCGGAAGACATGTATCAGGTTGTTGCTTCGCAAGAGATGGTATATCGACGGGAGTTATTGCTCGGACGCTTGCGCGAACGGGGAGCGCTCTGCATGGAAGTGGAACCTTCGCGAATCTCCAGCGCCATTTTGAATCAATATTTGATCGTGAAGGAAAGAAATCTCGTTTAAGCCTGAACCGCCAGAGGTTGACGCTGCTCCTTTTGCGAACGAGCACCACCCCACAAATAGGCAATCAACAGGATGAACAGCGCTCCACCCGTGGCAAACTTCAGTGGAACTGGCACGTTCGACGGAGAGAAGAAGCCCTCGATCGTGCCGGCCACGATCAGCATCGGAATCACACCGACTAAGAGACGAACTGAATCGGCACCGCCCGAGGCGAGTGAGTCTCGGCGCGACAGCACACCGGGGAACATGAGCGCGTGAGCCAGCCGCAATCCCGCGCCTCCCGCGATGAAAATTGCCGGAAGTTCCAACACTCCATGAGGGACTACGAAACTCCACAATCCCATACTCAACTGATAGTTCGCGCACGCCACTCCGATCACGCCCAGCATCATCCCGTTAAAGAAAAGCATGTACAGCGTTCCCACCCCCGCCGTGATCCCTGCGGCGAACGTCATGAAGGAAACGGACATATTGTTGGTCATGATCCCGCTGGAGGCCTGCGGCTTTACCGATACGATCGAGTGGGTCCACATCTCATGGCGCTCGATGCTAGAAACTAGTTGTGGCGGCAGAAACTCCCGCATATAGTCGGGATCCGAGAGACTCAGGAGCGCGCCAGCAATCGAACCAAGAAAGAAGATAAAAGTGGCGGCAGCGGTGTAGGGCAGGAAGCGCCGAAAGACTCTCGGATACTCGCGGGTGAAAAACGTCCATATGCCGCCCATGGACTTCTTTTGCCCCGAGTAGATGGCGTTATGAGCACGTCCAAGAAGCTGATTCAGATAGCGCGCCTGCTGCACGCTCTTGGGATCGCCGCGGACCGCAGAGAGGTCTGTGGCAGTCTGACGGTAAAGCAAGCCGAGTTCGCGGAGTTCGCTGCGGGTAAGCGCGTGGAGTCCTTGCTTTTTTGCCAAAGCTAACAGAGACTCTAGCTTTTCCCAGTTTGCCTGCCGCTTTTTGAGCCAGGATACGGAGATCATCAGTTGGACCCGACGGAAAAGCTTACCATTGAAACGCCGGAACAGATTGCCCTCGAATTCCCCTTAGCCGGGGTCGGCAGCCGTGGGTTAGCCCTGTGCATTGACGCACTGATTCAGATCTTGGTCGCATTGGTGGTCTTTCTGGTTGTCATGCTGACGGCGCCTGACCTGGGGCGGTACTGGGTGAGCGCCAAGAACTGGGTCATGGCCATCGCGTGGTTCCTTCTGTTTTGTATGTACTGGGGATATTTCGCAGCCTTCGAGATTCTGTGGAACGGCCAGACACCGGGAAAACGACAGGCGAAGATTCGAGTCATCAGTGCCAGCGGCCGTCCTGTCACTACATTTGAGGGCATCGCCCGCAACGTCATGCGCGCTATCGATTCTCTCGGGTTCTATGCCGTCGGTTGCATCGTGTGCGCCATTGATAAACGGAATCGGCGACTGGGAGACATGGTGGCTGGGACTGTAGTGGTGCACGAGGTTGAGGAGCAGAGTGTTTCTTATTGGTATGGACAAGATCGATCGGCTTTCGTGCCCAAGGTGATCCAACCGGTCACTGATCTGACGGCGCAAGAATTTCAGTTGATTGAGGCCTTCCTGGCGCGGCGACTGGATATCCCCAACCTGCAACGCCTGCAGTCTGCCCAGATGATTGCCGACCGCATCGGCAATCGTTTAGGTATCGCCAAGCAAGAGCGCCCGGTGGACGAAGCCTTCCTGGAAGAAGTGTGTAGGCGCTATCGCGACACGGTCCGCAACTAAATCTTCGGCTTAGACCTATGCTGACGTTGCAGCCCCGCTTGTTGTCTGGGTTGCAATGTCCTTCAAGCGGCGCAAATCTAGCTTACCCGTACCCAGATAGGGCAGCGCATCTACGTGAATGAACTGGTCGGCGCGCGGCTTCCACAGTGCCGGCAGCTCTGATTTGGCCAGCAGCGCCTGCACTTCCGCCAGTTTGTCTTCCTTCAGCGTGTGCAAGACGATCAGGCGCTCGCCCTTGCGTTCATCTGGAACTGCCGTGACGGCAAACGTCTGTTCCGTCGCGCCGCTGAGTTCGTGCAGCTTATCCTCGACCTTGATGTGAGGCACCATCTCTCCGCCGATCTTACTGAAACGGCTCAGGCGATCGGTGATGCGAATGAAACCTTCTTCGTCGAGCATTGCGATATCGCCGGTGTTGTACCAGCCATCGCGCAAGACTTCAGCCGTCTTCTCGGGACGATTCAGATATCCCTTCATGACGTTCGGCCCGCGCACCAGGAGAAGGCCGGTTTCGCCGACAGGAAGAGAGGCCATGGTTTCGGGGCTGACGATGCGAACGCAAATCCCTGGCAACGGATGGCCAATGCTAGCCCTCTTGGCGCCGACCTGACGGAAATCGGCGGCGCGAAAATCACGCGTGTTGACTGTAACGGCCGGCGCACATTCCGTACAGCCGTAGCCTTCGAGCGGACGCAGCCCGAAGCGATCTTCGAAGGCCACTGAAACTCGCTCGGGCAACTTCTCCGCGCCCGCCATCACAAACTTCAGGCTGCCAAAGTCTTCCGGTGAGCATCGGCGAATGTAGGCCTGCAAGAAGGTCGGGGTCGCGAGCAAGAAGGTAACAGCATATTGATTGACGAGCACGCCAATCGCGCGCGACTCCAGTGGATTGGGATGGAACACAACGCCCATTCCGATGGCCGCGGGCAGGCAGAGAGTTCCTGTAAATCCGAACGAGTGAAAGAACGGCAGGATGCCCAGAATCTTGTCGTTCTTGTTGAGCATGAAGACCTGGTTGAGTTGCTCGACGTTCGAAGCAACGTTGTAGTGAGTGAGCATCACTCCTTTGGGATCGCCGGTGCTGCCGCTAGAGAAAATGATGGTGGCCGTGTCGTCGAGAGTCGATTTCCGTTTCGCGCCCACGGATTTCTCGATCAGTCCCATCGGTAGGAGCCGCGAAATCAATGCAGCACTCAGCCGCTCGGAGAACCGCGGGTTGTCCGCCAGCTCCTCAAGCATGATCGCTTGAGCCGGCGGCTGCACGTGGACCTTCTCAAGAAACCCCTTCGATGTGATGACCGTTTTCAGCTCGCATTGCTTGGCACACGATGACAGCACGTCATTCGAAGCCGTGTAGTTCAGATTGACCGGGACCTTTCCCATCAGGAGCGCTGCGAGATTGACGAGCGCACCCGGCACCGATGGTGGCAGCAGAATGCCAACCATATTCTGGTCGCCCCATACAGAGCGCAGACGTCGCGCGAGGAATACGGTGCGAGTAAGAGCGCTGCCGAACGAAACCTTCGGAGTGCGGCCATCAGCCATGGCAAAACGGAACGGACGACGCCGCGCTGTGTGAATAAACGAGCGATGCAGCGTTCGCATGTAGGGCTTGCGGAGTTGATAAGCGTCCGAGCCCAACTCCTGCACGGCCTGCCGCACTTCTTGAGCCCTACTGGTACTCGGCATCGGTTTCCCGAACGTCACCGTAACCGGATACGGAATCCTCTGCGGCAACTTCCACAAGAACTTCCCGCGTTCGAAGCTGAAGATTGAGCCCCAGACTCCGCCCAGATTTACCGGGATGATCGGCACATCAGTGCCTTTTACGATCCGTTCCATGCCACGACGAAAGGGGAGCATCTGGCCGATGCGGGTCATCTGCCCTTCGGGGAAAATGCAGACCACTTCACCATCTTTGAGCGCTTGCGTCGCGGTGCGCAGGGACTGAATCATCTCGCGCGGCTTAAGTTGCGACGAGATCGGAATCACACCCATGATCTTGGCGAACGGCTTCACCAGCCAGTGATCGTAGGAACCCTTGAACATGAGGAAGCGGATGGGGCGATCGATCGATGCGATAAGGAGTACCGCATCGACCATAGAAACGTGATTGGGTACGAGTAACGCTCCGCCTTTGGCCGGAACATTCTCGCGGCCTTGCAGGTGAAGGCGATACAGAGTGTGGGTGGCGATCCAGAGCAGAAGCCGAAGCAGCGCATCGGGCAGAAGGTACAGAACATATGCCGTCGCGGCCACCGTCATGAGCGACGCGGAAAAGAAAATCGCAGCCGGGCCGAGATGCGCGTAGTGCTGCAATACGTAGTAAACGCCGGCCGCTCCACCGATGCCAACGAACGACAGCAGGTTCGCTGCAGCAATCACGCCGCCTTTGTCTTTCTCATCCGGTCGATGCTGAATCAATGCGTTTACCGGCACGGCAAAGAAACCGGCGGCGAATCCCAGAGCGGCAAGAAGACCCAGCACGTAGTAGAACGACAGGTGAGAACCGGAGAGCACCAATCCAAACACCGTCATCCCGACAGAACCCAAGGGGATGAGTCCGTATTCGACTTTGCCGCTGGACAGATATCCTGCGGCTAAACTGCCCAGGCCAATGCCGATCGCAACCGCAGCTTGCAGAATTCCGGTGCGCGTTGGGCTGATGTTCAGCACATCGCTGCCGTAGAAGACGATGTTGGCCGTGAGCAGCGCGCCCAGAAACCAGAAATAGGTATTCCCTAAGACCGCCAGCCACAACACGCGATCTTTGCGAATCAATCCGAGTTGCGTTCCCAGATCGCCAATGGGATTCGCGCGAAATTTCTTCGTAGGATCGGCCGCAGGAACCTTGGAAATACCGAGGCTAAAGAGAATTCCCAGGACTGAGAGGCCGAGGAAGATCAGCCCCGACCACCCTTGGCGGCCCTTGAAATAGTCGGCAAGAAAGGCACCGGAAACGCCGCCCGCAATTACGGCCAGGAATGTCCCCAGTTCCAGAACTCCGTTCCCCCAGGAGAGCAGTCGATCGGGAAGCAACTCTGGCAACAATCCATATTTCGACGGCCCAAACAGAGCAGCCTGCGTGCTGGCAAGGAAAACCGCTGCCATCTCCAAATGCAGGTTTTGTAATCCCAAGCCCGCGATGGCCAGCGCCATGACCGCCATCTCGAAAAACTTGGTCCAGATCGTGACCGTACGTTTGCTGTATCGGTCAGCGAGAAATCCGCCCGTCATCGAGAAAAGAATGAACGGCACCGAGAAGAGCGTGCCCACGATCAAGACGAGTTGATCGCGATCGGCCTTCTCCATGGCCATTCCGAGAATGATGAAGACCACCAGGTTTTTCAGCCCATTCTCGTTGAAGGCACCCTGAAACTGCGTGACCACGAGGGACCAGAATCCTCCACGCCAGGAACGCGAGGAATCATCCGGAACGCCGTGCGAAGACAAGCCAGTTACTGTCTCAGACCCGGTTGCGGGCATGGGTTCACTCATAAGTGTCTTAATCAATTCTTGTTTGTCTGGAGTTCCCAACATGATGCCACGAAGAAGCCTCTGACTCCAGCTAAGACATTGAACGCTAGTTACTTAGGAGTTTGCAGGGAAAATTAACTGCAAGCCGGACAGGGTCTTGCGTTCTACTATGGAAGCGTTCGGGAAACGTACATACGGGAGAGTCCGCTCGTGGAGCTCATGCTCGTAGTGTTCGCGCTGTTCGCTCTCGCCACTCCGTTTGCGACTGTTTATTTACTCTGGCGGCAGCACAAGATCCGGCAGCAACTCCTTAAGCTCACTGACCTGAGCACGGAGATCACTGACGCCCTGCGGCGCGATCTGCTGGACCTTAAGCGGCAGGTGGACGCCCTCCCGAAATCCGTTCACCCGGCTACGGATTTTGCGGCACAACCGTCACACACTCCAGTCGCTTTTACACCGGTCACTCCACCGGCTTCCAAACCTGCAGAGGTTACGACTCCGAAGGTTGTTGCTCCACCCGTGCCCGTGGTTCCACCCGCGCCAATCGTTACGCCGGTGTCGCATCCTTCTCCTGCACTTGATCACCATCCCGAGATTGCGGCAAAGAAAGCTGAACCTGTGGCGCCGCCTGCAGTGAAGGGGGATCAGCCCGTTGTAACAAGAGCGCCAGAGATCGTTTCTCCGAAGCCGCAAGAGAAACCGGCTTGGGAATCGGTCGCCGCGTTCCTGGACGAGAAAGCGGAAGCAATTCTGAAGCCGACGTCTTCCGAAGAAACAAGCACTCCGGTTGCGAAATCCGCGCCGGCGACACCACCCGTTCAAACGCCGGAGGCCGCGAAACCTTCGGCCCCGATCACGCCGCCACCAGTTTCTCCGCGGCAAGTGACTGCGACTAAGTCACCTGTCACTCCGCCCGCGTCATCGTCACACTTGCCTGTCGCGCCGCCTCCACCGCCTTCAGCTCGAACCGTTGCACCATCACAGACTGCAGCATTCCGGGCTCCGCTTTCGCAAACTGCCATGCCTCGAAAGACATTGCTGCAGTCCATGAAATCGCTATTCGCATTCGAAGAGAGCATAGGCGCGATTCTAGGAAAGATCGGCATCGTTCTCGTTGTGTTGGGCGTCGCCTACTTTGGAGTTCGGGGTTTTGGCCTGCTGGAACCACTTGGGAAAGTCGCCGTCGTGTATGGCGTAGCCGTCGCTCTTCTCGCTGGCGGCATCTACTTCGAAAAGCGCGAGCGCTACCGCATCCTCGGCCACACGCTCATCGGTGGCGGATGGGCGCTACTTTTCTTCACCACCTACGCGCTGAATCACGTGGAAGCCATGCGCGTGATGAGTTCGGAAACATTCGATCTCATTCTTATGCTCGCCGTCGCCCTCGGCATGGTCGCGCACACGCTGCGCTACCGCTCCCAGCTCGTCACGGGACTGGCGTTCTTATTGGCGTACTCCACGGTCGCACTCAGCCACGATGACGTGTACAGCCTCTCGTCCGGCATCATCCTCGCGCTCGGCCTGGTCGCGATCGCCATCAAAATGGGCTGGTTTGAACTCGAAGTTTTTGGCATTCTCGCCAGCTACTTCAACCATGCATACTGGCTCTACCGACTGTTGGGACCTCAAGGAGCCAACGGCCACGCGTTCCCCGACTATCACACGAGCACGGCGATCCTTCTCTTCTACTGGATCACTTATCGCGTTTCATACGTAGTCCGCAAAACCACTTCGGTGCGCGCCGAACACGTTTCGACGGCTGCGGCATTGCTCAATACTCTGCTGCTGCTCGGCGTCATGAAGTTCCAGTCCGTGCAGCCGGAACTGGCTTTCGTCGCGCTGCTGATTATCGGCGCAGTCGAATTCACTCTCGGGCAGCTTCCAATCACGAGACGGCGGCGCGAGGCCTTTATCGTTCTCAGCGTGATGGGCACTGCGCTGATGATTGCCGCCTTCCCATTCCGCTACTCCGGCAACAATCTCGACATCCTCTGGCTCATCGGCGCGGAGGTGTTGCTGATCGCGGGCGTGATGGTGAGCGAAGTCGTTTTTCGTCGCCTCGGCCTCTTCGCTGGACTGCTCGTCGGGCTGCACCTGGCGTTCGTCGATCTGCAGGAATTCACTGCTTTCCGCCGTATCCACAATGAAATCGATCTTCGCACCGGATTGACGTTTGCTCTCTGCGGCGTTGTTTTCTATCTGAATTCTCTCTATGTGAGCCAGCGCTGGAAGTCGCTATTCGCGATTTCGCCCGACGACAAACTGTTAGTCGCGCATTCGTACATCGGGGCATTCTCGGCCATCTTCGCGGGATGGGCCCTCAGCAGCGGCGATTGGAATGCGGTGACCTTCGCCGGCATCATGCTGGCTTTAGCCGTACTCAGTCACAGACTCAAGTCTTTCCATCTGCGACTGCAGTATGCCGTCGTCGGGTTTCTTAGTTTGCTATGCGTGGCCCTGGTCAACCTGCACAACGAAGTTCCGCCATACACCCACGTTACGAATCGGCTGATTACGCTACCCCTCATCGCGGCAGCGTTTTATCTTACGGCCAAGTTCGCTGTCGCGGACCAGACTCCTCAGCAGAAGGCTTTCCGCGGAATCCTCGCCTTCGTCGGTACGGGTCTGCTGACCTTGCTGATTTACTTTGAGGTGCCCGAGTTTTGGCAGCCTTGCGCCGCCATTGTGTTTGCCGTTGCGCTGCTCGAAATTGGCCGGCAGATCCGCTACAACGGGCTCACCTGGCACACTCATCTGCTGACGGCGCTTGCCATCTTGTCAGCGTTGGTCGCGGATCAATCAGGTCACGAGACCTGGCACAGTATCCCGCTTCATGCCATCAGCGCCTTTCCAGTGGTGGTGGGAACCTATTGGTCGGCGCGGCGCATCAACCTGCCGGACGCAGTCCACGTCAACCTAGGCCGTGCGGCCTACAGCTGGGCCGCCAGCGGATTGATGGCCTGGGTGTTGTATGAGGCGATGCCTGAGGCATGGATTTCCGTCGCGTGGATCGTGTTTGCCGTCCTCCTCACGTCGGTGATGCGCCGCATTCACTATCGCCAACTGGGATGGCAAGCCAACGCCGTCGCGGCCGCTGCCGTCATTCGTGCTTACCAATTTGATCTGGAGACAAATCAGCAACTGTGGGCTGGAATCTCGCTCAGGGTGGTCGTCATCGCGATCGTCTCCGCAGGACTCTACTTCCTCTCGCGCCGATCCACGCCTTCTGGGAGCGAACCGGATCACATCGTTGCTTATCTTCACACAACTGCCGCAACTGCGCTGCTCGCACTGCTGGCCTGGCATGAGGAGCCGAATGGATGGCTCGTGGCGATCTGGGCAATATTTGCGGTCGTATTGATAATCATCGACCGGCGCTTCGAATTCGAGGATCTTCGCTGGCAGGCCCACGCATTAGCAGCACTCACGATGGTGCGCAGCATCGGCTTCAATCTGTATGTGACGGACACCTGGCACGGCCTCAGCGTTCGACTGCTTTCGCTGATCGTCGTAGCGGTTGTTTTCTATGCGATGGCACTGATCATTCGCATGCCGGAGGAGTATCGCAAGCGGGACTTTCATCATATTTATTCGTGGGCTGCGTCCGCACTGGTATCCCTGCTCGCATGGTACGAACTGCAACCGCTGAGCGTAGCTCTCGGATGGGCGGTTTTCGGTCTCGTTCTGTTTGAATATGGGCTATGGCGCAAAGAGCGCCAATTCCGCTTCCAGTCCTACGTTGCTTTGACGGCTGCGTTTGGCAGGATCTTCTTCGCCAACCTGACCGCCGGCAGTCCCGACGAGTTCTGGGGACCGCGCATGTACACAGTTCTGCCGATCGCGGTCATCCTGTTCTTTGTGTACGCGCAACTGGGCCCAGACAATGAAAGTGCACGCGATGACCGCCGTTTGCGCTTTGACCT
>Ga0335071_10007676_pt1 | contig 11095 bp, 8 predicted proteins | sample Lox_Sample_15_FD_206724 | JGI IMG/M metagenome (GOLD analysis project Ga0335071, IMG submission 206724) | Soil microbial communities from Loxahatchee National Wildlife Refuge, Florida, United States - Lox_Sample_1.5 | ecosystem: Environmental > Terrestrial > Soil > Wetlands | place: USA: Florida...
GATAGAGGCGAGGTCGATGTTCTGCTCCTCGACATTCACCGGGACTTTGCCTATGGCCTGCACCGCGTCGGTGTGGAACAGGACACCGCGCTCGCGGCAGAGCTTGCCGATCTCGGCGATGGGCTGCAAGACGCCAATCTCGTTGTTGGCGAACATGATCGAGACCAGGGCGGTCTGGGGGGTGAGGGCGTCCCGCAGGGCATCGAGGTCCACGACCCCGTATTTGTCCACGGGGACATAGGTGACCCGGTACCCCTTGGCTTCGAGGTAGGCGGCCGTCTCCTGGACGGCGGGGTGCTCGATGGCCGAGGTGACGAACTCCCGCTTGTCGGGCAGGGCGTCGAGGACGCCCAGGATGGCCTGGTTGTCGGCCTCGGTCCCGGAGCCGGTGAAGAAGATCTCGGACTTCGTCGTCCCCAGCGCCCGGGCGACGTGGTCGCGGGCCTCGGTGATCATCTCCTTGGCCTGCCGGCCGATGGGGTAAAGCGAGGAGGGATTGCCGAAGTGCTCGCGGAGGAAGGCCGCCATCTTGTCCGCGACGGCCGGATCGAGGGCCGTCGTGGCGTTGTTGTCGAGATAGACCATGAGCGCGTCTCGCTTTCGAGCCGGAACAGACTCCCGACTATTCTATCCCAACCGCCGGGAAAATACTACTTAATCGATAGAAAAAAGCGGAAGGGCCGTCCTCCGGCCCGGCGGACGCCGAGGACGATCCGCCTCCCCGGGCTCCTAGGCGAGCTTCTCCTTGAGGATCTTGACCACGTCGAGGCCGGCCCGCTTCTGGCCTTCCTCCGCTTGGGCGCCGATGTGGGGCGTGGCCGTGACGTTGGGATGATCGACGAGCGTCCAGTCCTCGGGCGGCTCCTTGTCGAAGACGTCGAGCGCCGCGGCCTTGACCTTGCCCGAATTGAGAGCCTCGAGCAGGGCCTTCTCGTCCACGACGCCGCCCCGGGCCGCGTTGACGATCACGACGCCGGTCTTCATCTTGGCGAACTCGGCCGGCCCGAGGATGGGCTGGGCCTGCTTGGGGACGTGGAGGGAGATGATGTCCGCCTTGGCCAGCAGATCGCCGAGGGGCACCTGGGTCACGGCGAGCTTCGTCTCGATCTTGACCGGGTCGTAGGCGACGACCGTCATGCCGAAGGCGATCGCCCGCTCGGCGACGGCCAGCCCGATCCGGCCGGCCCCGATGAGGCCCAGGGTCTTCTGGTAGAGCTCCGTCCCGTGAAGGACCTTCTTCTCCCACTTGTGCTGCTTCAGGCCGACGTTAGCCCGGCCGTGCTGCCGGATCGCGCCGAGCATCAAGCCGAAGGTGTGCTCGGCCACGGAGACCGTCGTGGCCGCCGGCGTGTTGGCCACCTTGATGCCCTTGGCCTTGGCCGCGGCCGCGTCGACGTTGTCCAGGCCGATGCCGGCCCGGACGATGATCTCGAGATTCGTCGACGCGTCGATCACCGGTTTGGTGATCTTGGTCGCGCTCCGGACCACGACGGCGTTGAAGCCGGGGATGGCGGCGATCAGGCCGGCTTCGTCGAGGCCCGTCTTGACCGTGACCTCGAAGCCGGGGACGGCCTTGAGGAGCTCGGTCGCTTCCTTGTCCAGCGAATCGGCGATCAGGATCTTTTTCATTCCCAATTCTCCCTCAAAATGGGCTCCGCCGCCTTGACGGACGCGCCCGGATCGACCTTGTAGCCCTGGTCCGCCAGGGTCATCTCCAAGGCGACGAGGGCGGTGATGACGTCGAATCCGCCCATGTAGCCCAGGTGGGCGATGCGGAAGAATTTGCCCTTGTTCGGATCCTGGGCGCCCTGGATATAGGCCATGTACTTGCCCTGCATGGTCTTCACGATCTTCCCGCCTTCGAGGCCGGCCGGCGTCTTGACCGCCGTCAGGATGTTGCCCGGATGCTTGGCCAGGAGCTCGAGCCCCAGGGCCTTGACGCCGGCCCGGGTCGCATCGCCCAGGACGCGGTGGTGCTTGTACATCTTCTCGAGCCCCATGTTCAGGATGATGTCCAGGGCCTTCTTCTGCTGGATGACGAGGGAGATGGCCGGCGTCCAGGGCGTGGTCTTGTCGGCCAGGTTCTTGCGGGCCTTCTTGGCGTCGAAGTAGAACTTCGCGCACTTCGACGTCTCGACCAGCTTCCAGGCCTTGGGACCGAAGGAAATATAGGCCAGCCCCGGCGGGATCATGAACGACTTCTGCGAGCCCGAGAGCAGGACATCGATCTTCCACTCGTCCATGGGGCAGGGCATGACGCCCATGCCCGAGATCCCGTCCACGACCAGGACGGCGTTCGTCGCGGCCACGACGTCGGCGAAGCCCTTGACGTCGTAGACGGCGCCGGTCGACGTCTCGGACAGCTGGCAGAACACGGCCTTGGTGTCGGGGTTGGCCGCGAGCTCGGCTGCGAGCTGCTCCTTGGCGTAATCCGCGCCCCATTCGACCACGATCTCCTTGTGGGCGACGCCGAAGGCCTTGCAGATATTGCCCCACCGCTCGCCGAACTTGCCGGCGTTGATGGTCAGGGCCTTGTCGCCCGGGGAGAGCAGGTTGACGACGGCCGTTTCCATCGCCCCGGAGCCCGACGAGGTCAGGATGTAGACGTCCTCCTTCGTCCCGAAGACGGTCTTCAGCCCGTCCGTCACCTCCATGAAGATCTTGGAGAACTCGGGCGTGCGGTGGTGGATGATCGGCTCGGCCGCGGCGGCCAGGACGTTCTCGGGAACGGGCGCGGGGCCGGGAGAGAGAAGATAGTATTTCTTGATCATGAATCCTCCTGTTCGGGCATATTCATTTCCCTGGTCCAAATTAATACGAAGGCGAAGCCCTTGTCAACCGAGCGGAAGCGGCTTTTCGGCCGATGGACGAGAGGGCTAGAGCTGGCGAAGGAGCTCGACGAGCAGCGCCGCCCGTTCCACGAGCGACGGCAGGAGGACGTGCTCGTGGGCGGCGTGGAGCCCGTCGCCCTCGGGTCCGAGGCCGTCGAGGGTCGGCACGCCCAGACCTGCGGCGATCGAGCCGTCCGATCCGCCGCCCGTCCGGCCGCCCTCCAGGGCGAGGCCCAAGCCGGAGGCGACGGACGCCGCCTCCGCGAAGAGACGGGCCGAGGCCTTGGTCCGCTCCATCGGCGGCGTGGAGCTCTCGATCGAGAACTTGACCTTCGCCCCCCGGGCTTTGGGCTCGAGATCGCGGAGCGCGCCGAGGAGCCGCGTTTTCTGGACGGAGTTCCAGAAGCGGATGTCGGCCACGGCCCAGGCTTTGTCGGGCACGACGTTGGGCTGCTCGCCCCCGCCGATGAGCCCGATGTTGACCGAGACGTCCTTGGACTTGAACGTCTCGAGCTTCCGCAATTGGGCCATCAGCTCCTCGATGGCGTTGATCCCTTTCTCGGGGCTCCCGCCGTGCGCCGAGCGGCCCGCCGTCTCCAGGCGGACGCACAGCCGGCCCTTGCGCTGGACCTTCAGCGCGCCGCCGGGCAGGGCGGGCTCGAGGCAGAAGGCCTTGTCCGCCCGCTTGGCCAGCTTGGCGATCGCGTCCCGCGCCTCGGGGCAGCCGGTCTCTTCGGCGGAATTGACGAAGACCGTGATCCTCTTCGAGGTCCGGACGTTCAGCGCGCCGAGGGTCCGGAGGGCGAGCGTCGTGATGGCCAGACCGGCTTTCATGTCCAGCACGCCGGGGCCGAAGACCTTCGGCCCGGAGATATAGAACGGCATCTTCCCGATCCGGCCGACGGGCCAGACCGTATCGGCATGGAGGAGGACGAGGATTTCGCCCTCGAGCTCGCGGCCGCCCTTGGCGGGGTATTCCGCGATATGGAAATCGCCGATCTCCTTCTGCGGGAGCCGCGTGACGCGCGCCCCCGCCTTCCGGAGCTGGTCAGCCAGGAAGGCCGAGCAGGCGTCGACCGCCTTCTTGTCGGACGTCGGGGATTCGCGCTGAACGAGCTCTTTGAGGAGGCTGATCAATTCGCCCTGGCGGGATTGGAAGTATCTCTTGAAGTCCATGGGGGTCCTCGTCGAAGGAGTAATCTAACACAACCCTTCCGAAATGCAAATCGGACCCGGCCCCGGATTGACTTGGGCCGCCGAATCGGGTTAGATGTAGGGCGCATGAGACGGCGACGCGCGGCGACGATCGTGATCGCGGCCTGGGCGTGGTGCGCGGCCGGGGCGTCCGCCTACGACAATCGGGCCGGGTTCCTGGCCCATGCCGGATTCGGCTTTCCCGAAGAGAACAATCTCCGCGGCGGCCTCGAAACGGGCGTCGGCCTGATCCTGCCGATCCTGCCCCGCCTGTCCCTCGCCGCAGAATACATCGCCTGGAAGGACACGTCGAGGACGTCCTACGGAAAGCTCTACGATGGAACCCTGTCCCTGGCCCCCATCCAGGCGTCCCTTCAATACGAGTTCTACGAGAACATGTATTTCACGGCCTACGCTTTGGGGGGCGTGTCTTACATCGTCTCGCACTTCCGGATCGGCTCCTATCTCGCCGCCCCGGACGTGACGATCAACCAGAAGGTCAACAACGGCTTCGCCCTGTTCGGGGGCCTCGGGGCGAACCTGGCCCTGTCCAAGATGGTCGCCTTCTACATCGAAGCGTCCTACATGCGGCGCTCGCTGCCGGCCCAGACGATCCTCCACGACAGCACCCGGGGCGACACCGAGATCCCCATCACGGCGAACCTGAGGCACGTCTTCCTGAAGATGGGCCTGAAGTTCTTGTTCTGATCGCCCGTTGATTTTCTCCGGCAATTCCCTTACAGTCTGGGTCTCCCCCCCCGCCGGGGCCGGGACCGCGCCCGTGAAGAAACGCACCGCTCTCGCCGCCCTCGCCCTTGCCCTCGGCCTGTCCGTGGCCGGGGCGGTCGTCGGCCTGCGGGCCGCGGTCGATCCGCCATGGAAGGACGTCTTGATCGGCGCCCTCGACGGCAAGGCCTGGTGCGGCCTCGTCCTCGCGCCCCAGAAGGACACGGCCTTCGCCTTCCGCTTCCGGATCGAGAAGGACGGCCGGATCGCCGACGGCGACGACCTTTTCTATATGGTCTCGGAAGTCGGCCCCCAGGCGCCCGACGGGCTCTACTCCCGGACGCGGTTCGATCTCGGACTTCCGATCCTCGCCCCGGACAAGAAATCCGAGACGCCCATCCTGATCAAGCCCGCCGCCCGGGCGGACGCGGTCACGTTCGAATGGTCGCGCCAGGACGAGCGGACGGTCATCGGCCGCCTTCAGGCGCCTAAATACGCCAAGGTCCACTTGACGGCGTATTTCCCGTGGGACTTCAAGGGGCGCTACCGGATGGCGGCCGATGGGCACCTCCTTGGCGAGGGGAAGGCCGCGCGCTCGCCGGTGGCGGTCCTGTGGACGCACCGGGCCGGCGCCGCGTCCGCCGCCGAAGGGGAGCAGCTCGATCTCGTCTTCTCCCAGGACGACGACCGGAGCGTCTATTTCGCCGCCGGATGCGGCGACGACGCGGACGCCGTCCGGAAGCACATCACCCGCTACAAGAACACCAAGGCGATCGACGCGTTCCTCGACGAGGAGGACGACCGCTACCAGAAAAAGAGGACGGCCGTGGAGGGGCTCTACGACGGAGTCGCCGAGGCCGTGACCGACAACCTCTTCTCCATGCTCCTCTACCAACCCGGCGAGCATCGCCTCTACACGCCCGCGGGCCGGCGCTGGATCTTCGCCCGGCCCGACGGCCAGCCCGACCAGTGGCAGATCTTCGCTTGGGATTCCTTCTTCAACGCGCTCGAGCTGGCCGTGGAGAGCCCGGCGCTGGCCGCCGACGCGATCCGGGCCGTCCTCGACACCCAGTATCCGAACGGCAACATCCCCAACTGGCGGAGCCGCTTCGGCGGCACGCCCGACCGGTCGCAGCCGCCCGTCGGGGCCTACGTCGTGCTGAAGCTCTTCGAGCGGACCGGGAACCGCGAGCTCCTCAACGCCGCCTATCCGGCCCTGCGGAAGTGGCACGCTTTCTGGAAGGCGCGCAAGCCCAACGGACAGCCCAGGCGCGACGGGAACGGGGACGGGCTCCTCGAATGGGGCTCGGACCGGGACCTCGTCGCCGACAAGACGCCGGCCTGGGAGGTCGGCGCCCCGGGCGAGGCGCGATCCAAGTGGGAATCCGGCCAGGACGACCTGCCGAACTGGGACGACGTGCCCTACAGCGCCGAGACGGGAACGCTGACCCTGAACTGCGTCGATCTCAACAGCCTCTATGCCCTCGACGCCTGGTGCCTCTCCCAGATCGCCGACGTCCTCAAGCGGCCGGACGACGCCGACGCCTATCTGGCCGAATACGGGAAGATGAAGGAGCTGATCAACGCCGTCCTCTGGAATCCGCGCGAGGGCTTCTATTTCGACCGCCATTGGGATGGCCGCTTCTCCACTCACAAGGCCGCCTCGAATTTCTACCCGCTCCTGGCCCGGATCCCGGACGAGAACCAGGCCCAGCTCATGATCCGCCATCTCCGCGATCCCAAGGAATTCTGGGGCGAATACGTGCTGCCCTCGATCTCGCGCGACGATCCCGCGTTCAACGACCCGAAGAACCCGGACCGGCAGTACTGGCGTGGCACGATCTGGCCGCCGACGAACTATCTCGTCTACGAAGGGCTCAAGGCCTGCGGCTACGACGCCGTCGCCTCCGAGCTGGCCAAGAAGAGCCAGGCCCTGTTCATGAAGGCCTGGACGAACTTCCAGATCTGCCCCGAGAACTTCCATCCCCTGACCGGCGAGGCCGCGGGCCAGCGCTTTCAGAGCTGGGGGCCGCTCTTCGCCCTGACCGCGGTCGAGGAATACCTCGATTTCACGCCCTGGGAAGGCTTCCGGTTCGGCATGATCGATCCCGAGCGCAAGGGCCGGCTGCTGCGCGCCTCGATCCAAGGCCGGAGCTACGACGTCGAAGCGTCGCGCGGCGGCATCTCCCTGAGCGAGGACGGCCGCGAAATCTTCGCCATCGACGGCGGGGCGGTCATCCGCCGCTTCCTGTATCTCGAGAACGAGGTCAGCTTCGAGCTGAGGGCCAAGACCTCGACGGACTACAAGATCAAGGTCCAATTCCTGAAGAAGGGCAAATACCAGCTCCTGATCGACGGGAGGATCAACCAGATCGCGACCGGGGCGTCGATCAAGTTCAAGGTGCCCGGCGGCGAGCACCGGATCTCGATCGAGCTCCTGGAAGAGACGAGCTGATCGGCCCGGGCTCCGCGGCCGGCGGCGCGTTTCAGCGCCGTCCGGCGAGATACGCCCGCTTGAGGGTATCCCCCCGCACGCCCTGGCGGAGCGCTTCGAGGGCCAGCACTTCCTCCGGCGGGATGTTGCCCAGATTGACGTTCGGGCCGAAGCGGAGGATGAGGTCCTGCTGCTGGTTCTTGAGGGGCGCCTCCCAGATCAGGGCGCCGGGATCGGCTACGCCCGCGACGATGTTCTCCATCTCGTCGGCCCGCGTCTTTCCTTCCTTGTCGAAGATGCCCACGCCCTTGCCCGCCTCCCGGGCCTCGATGATCACCTTGGACGCGCCGTGGGCGAGATCGTCCCGGATCTGGCGGTGCAACTCGGCGAGGGGCACGACGTCCGTCGGGTCCTTCTTGCCGACCTCGCTGACGACCTTGAAGCCGCGGTCGCGGCAGCGCTCGATCGCGTCGGCCCGCGTCGCGGGGTCGACGTCGATCGTGCCGTCCGAGACCTCGATCATCGTGAAGCCGAGCGACCGGGCCCGGCGCAAATAGCCGTCCAGGACGCCTTGCCACAGGGCGACCTCGAGGAACGTGCCGCCGGGCATGATGTCGATGCCCCGGGCCCGGACCTTGGCCGTCTTGGCCTTGAGGAGCGGGGCGTCATAGAACGCCGACGTGCCGAACGTGAGCTTGATGACGTCGACGTAATCGCCGGCCAGCTCGAGGAGGTCCGCGAGCTGGCGGAGGCCCAGGTTCTTGTCGATGACCATGGTCAGGCCGGCCGCGCGGGGCGGCCGGGTCCGGCCGGCGATCGGCATCCGGATGACGCCGTCCCAGGCCTTGGACGGGGCGGGGGTTCGACGGGGTGGTGTCATGGCGCGCTCCTGAGGAAATGGCCCCAGCACTCGGCGGGATTGGACAGGACGGACGAGATCGACTCGATCGTCCGGTGGCCGACGAGCAGGGACGCTGCGTTCAGCCTCGCGCCGGCCAGGGCGGACGTGTCGAGCCCCGGCACGGGGAGACGGTCGTCGAGGACAAAGGATTCGGCGATCTTCTGGCTGATGTTGTCGAAGACCGCCTTGGCCGCAGCCCGGCGGTCCTCGATCCGCGTCACGGTCAGGCCGGGCCGGCCCTCCTCGATGTGGGGGAAGATCAGGACCACGGGCGGGGAGAGGAGGGTCGCGGCCGCGGACTGGACGCGACCGAGGTCGAGGGCGATCTTCCGCCCCCAGATGCCCTCGCCGGTCTCGGAGGCGAGGGCCGGCGGGCAGAACTTCGGGAAATCGCGGATGAGCGTCCCCAGGCGGACATTGTCCACGAGGGATCCCTTGTACCACGTGAGTCCGTGTTGGGTGAATTGGAAATGGACGGTCTCGGTCGAGAAGAGAGTCAAGCCCTTCGCGATCCCGCCCAGGAGATAGACCGTTTTGCCGCTCCCCGGCCCGCCCGCGACCACGTACAGCCGGCCGCTCCGCTCGTCCACCAGCCCGCAGGCGTGGAAGCTGTAGACGCCGTGACGGCGCTCGAGCTGGGCCAGGAGGAAGCGATAGAGGAAGCCCTGGTTCCCCCAGAGACCGAAACGCGGGTCGGACGCGGACCGCTCGAGCCGGCGCATCGGGCCTCGGAAGACGGCCGCCTCGCCGTCGAGGACGAAGCCCGGCCGCTCCGCGTCCTCGTCATGGACTTCGATCCGCCCGTCGGGCGCCTTGGGAAACGGGATTTCGACGACGTCGCGGAAATCGGTGAGGAGCGAGGGGACTTCGATCTTGAGCGGAAACGGGGGGAGGAGCGAGCGGGCGTCGGCTTCGACGCCAACGGTCGCCTGGAGCAACTGGACGCCGGTCCGGTATCGCATTCGTCGTCCCTCGGCTTCGCGCGGCCCCGGCCGCGAAAGAGGTATGATACTCGATTCCCCGCTCCGGCGACAACCGGCTCCCGGGCGTCCGCGTCATTTTGGAAACGAATTGGCCGGTTCGAGCGTATTATGTATGACCGAGGAGGGCCGAGGGCCCGGCCGCCGAGCCGGGCATGTTTCTTGCTGCCTTAAGGCTGTGGCTTGCGCGCCCCGGGGGCGCCGCCAGCCGGCGGGGCAAGATTCTTTACGTCCCGTGTAACGAAACGAGGAGTCGGGTTATGAGATCCTGGTGGAGAGCCGCGGCCCTCGCGGCCGCGATGCTGGCCGCCGTCGTCGCCTCCGCCGCCGGCCAGGCGGGCGATGCGGCGAGCCTCGAAGCCCTCAAGAAGACCGCGCCCCAGATCTACATCGACTGCTCCTCCTGCGATCTCGAGTTCATCAAGACCGAGATCACGTTCGTGAACTACGTCCGCGACCGGAAGGAAGCCGAGGTCCACGTCCTGATCACGACCCAGGCCACGGCCGGCGGGGGCACGGAATACACCCTCACCCTCTCGGGGCAGAACGCCTTCGCCGGATTGGACGACGTCCTCACCTACGTCGCCAAGGGGACGGACACGTCGGATGAGACGCGGCGGGGGATCGTGAGGACGCTTCAGCTCGGTCTCTTGAGCTACGTCGGGCGGCGCCCCATCGCCGGCCGCATCGGCGTCGGCTACGGCCCGGGTAACGCGGCGGCCGAAAAGGCGGACCGCTGGAACTCCTGGCTTTTCAATGTCGGCGGCAGCGGCTATTTCAACGGCCAGGAATCCACGTCCTCGCATTCCTTCGGCCTGAACTTCAGCGCCAGCCGGGTGACGCCCGACCTCAAGATCCGCCTCGGATTGACGGCCAGCTTCGAGCGTAACCGCTACACCTACGAGGGCGAGGACATCCTCAGCACCCAGGAGAGCTACGCCTCCAACGGCCTGTTCGTCAAGAGCCTGGGGGAGCACTGGTCGGCCGGCTTCGCCTTCGACGCCCTGTCCTCGACGTATCAGAACGTCGCGTTCAGCCTCGCGCCGGCCCCGGCCGTGGAATTCAACGTCTTTCCCTATTCGCAGTCGACGCGCCGCCAGCTCCGGATCCTCTACAAGCTCTCGGTCGCGTTCGTCCGATACCGCGAGACCACGATCTACGACAAGCTCAAACAGACGCTCCTCCAGGAATCCCTGTCCGTGACGCTCGACGTCAAGGAGAAATGGGGGAGCGTGACCACGACGCTCGCGGGATCCCACTATTTCTACGATCTCTCGAAGAACAACCTGGGCCTCCTGACCGTCCTCCAGCTCAACGTCTTCAAGGGCTTCAACGCCCTCCTCCTCGCCGGAGGGCAGAGGGTCCACGACCAGCTCTCGCTCGTCAAGGGCGACGCCACCCTCGAGGAGATCATCCTCCGGCGCCGCCAGATGGAGACCACCTACAGCTACTTCGCCATGGTCGGGGTGAGCTACACCTTCGGGTCCATCTTCACGAACGTCGTCAATCCGCGCTTCGGCTCCTTGAGCTCCGGCGGGATGGTCGTCAACATCAATTAGGAGCAGCGCCGCATGACGACCACCGCCCCGTTCCGTCCCGCAGCGCGGAGATCCGCCCGACCGCGGCCGCGGCTCCTCGCCCTGGTCGCCGCCCTGGCCGTCCTGGCGGCCGCGCCGCGACTGCGGGCCCAGGCCCCCCCCGCGGACGCGGGACCCGAGGGGCCGCGGGTGTTCCTGAAGGCCAGCCTCGCCCTGACGGGCTTGGCCGAGGAGATTCCCTTCGCCCGTTTCGTCGCCGAGGAGGGCCAGGCCCAGGTCGTTGTCGAGATTTCCTCGAAGGGCGAGTCCGAGGGCGAGGTCTTCACCGTGACGCTCACCGGCCGCCGGGAATTCGCCGGCGCCGACAACGTCCTGACCTATACGGCCGCGGCCGGGGCCGTGACCGACGCGGTCCGAAAGGACCTCGTCCGGCTCGTCAAGGTCGGGCTCGTGCGCTATGCGCTCAAGACGCCGGCCGGCGAACGGATCCG
>Ga0335071_10007678_pt1 | contig 11095 bp, 9 predicted proteins | sample Lox_Sample_15_FD_206724 | JGI IMG/M metagenome (GOLD analysis project Ga0335071, IMG submission 206724) | Soil microbial communities from Loxahatchee National Wildlife Refuge, Florida, United States - Lox_Sample_1.5 | ecosystem: Environmental > Terrestrial > Soil > Wetlands | place: USA: Florida...
GCGCGACCGACTCGGGATAGAAGTAGTTGGAGCGCACGACGGTCGTGTTGCGTCCCGTATTGCCGCCGCCGAGCCAGCCCTTCTCGACGACGCAGACGCGCGTGCGCTTATGCGTCTTGGCGAGGTAATAGGCGGTGGCGAGACCGTGGCCGCCGCCGCCCACGATGACGTAGTCGTAGGCCGGTTTGGGCCGGGCTTTCCGCCACGCCTGCGGCCAGCCCTTGTGCCCCGCGAACGCCTCGCGCGCGATGGCGAGCGCCGAGTAGCGGCGGCTCATCGACCGCTTCGCCCGGGGCGGCAAAGCTGGCAGGTCCGCGCCAAAGCCGGCACCGAGCGCGTGCGGCTATTCGCGTAGGAGTTCATTGATTCCGGTCTTGGCGCGGGTCTGGGCGTCGACCGTTTTCACGATCACCGCGCAATAGAGCGAGGGGCCCGGCTCGCCGCCGGGCAGCGGCTTCCCCGGCAGCGAGCCCGAAACCACGACCGAATACGGCGGTACGTAGCCCATGTGGACCCTGCCGGTCGCCCGGTCGAGGATCTTGGTCGAGGCGCCGACGAACACGCCCATCGACACGACCGAGCCCTCGCCGACCACGACCCCTTCGACGATCTCCGAGCGCGCGCCGATGAAACAGTCATCTTCGATGATGGTCGGGTTCGCCTGCAAAGGCTCGAGCACGCCGCCGATCCCCACCCCGCCCGAAAGATGAACATTCTTGCCGATTTGCGCGCACGAGCCGACGGTCACCCAGGTGTCGACCATGGTCTTCGCGTCCACATAGGCGCCGAGGTTGACGAAGCTCGGCATAAGGACGACGTCGCGGCCGATATAGGCCGAGCGGCGCACGATTGCACCCGGAACCGCCCGGAACCCGGCCGCGCGGAAGCGGTTCTCGCTCCAGCCTTCGAATTTCGAAGGGACCTTGTCCCACCAGGCGGCGCCCCCTGGGCCGCCCTCGAACACGCGATTGTCCTGCAGGCGGAAGGATAAGAGCACGGCCTTCTTGAGCCACTGGTTGACCTTCCACGAGTTCGGCCCGGTCCCGCCCGGGACCTTCTCCGCGACCCGCGCCGCGCCGGAATCGAGGAGGTCGAGCGCCTTCTCGACGGCGTCGCGCACGTCTCCTCGGGTCTGAGGGGAGATCGACGCCCGGTCCTCGAAGGCATGTTCGATGAGCGTCTGAAGGCGGGCGTCGGTCATAGCGAGGCGGGGTCAGTGGAGAGCCGGGGACGTTTCCTGGACCCGCCGCGGCTTGTCAATGGAAGGGGCGGGGCTCGCCTTTTAAGGCTTCAGGTTCTTCGGCACGACGAAGGTTTGGCCGGGGTAGATGAGGTTGGGATTGCGGATCTGGTTGGTGTTGGCGGCGTAGATGAGTTGGTAGCGCGAGCCGTCGCCATAGAACTTCTGGCTGATGCCCCAGAGCGTGTTGCCATGCTCGACATGGTGGGTGAGCACCGAATCGACCACGACGTCGGCGGCCGACCCGCCGGCGTCGGCGACCGCCGCGCCCGGTTCGGACGCGCTCGGAGCGGCGTAGTCGAACGGCGCCTCGGCGCGGGCGACGACCGAGGCGTCCGCGGGGTTGATCTCGTCGGCGCGCAATGCGTAAGGGCCGGGCGTGACGCCGTGGCGGATCGTCAACGACCACTTGCCGTCGGCCCCGGTCTTGGCGTCGCCGACGAAAGCGCCGCTTAAGTAGAGCCGCACCGTGGAATTGGGGTCCGCGACGCCGCGCGCCGCGATGCGCCCGCCCGCGCCGGATTCGACCGACTGAACCGCAATTCGCGGCGGCTCAGCCACCGGGGCCGGCGCCTGCGGCGCCGACGCGGCGTTCGCAATCGCCGCTTTGGGCGGGGGCTCCGGGACCGCGACCGGAATCGCGACCGAGGTGAGGGGAGCTCCCGCCTCGCCCGAGGCCAGCGACAGGGTGTGCGCCCCGGGCGCGAGCGCCGGCGGGATGATGACGAAGCTGCCACCGGCATCGGCTTTCGTCTCAGCAACCGTCTTGCCGGCGTCGAGCAGCGCCACCTGCGCGTTTGGCGCCGCCCGGCCGGCGACCACCGTCTCCCCGGTCGGATCGACGTTGACGACGTCGAAGGCCGGCTTGACCGGCGCCGACGCGGCCGGCTTCGCCTCGGTTTGGGGGGCTGGCGCGGACGCTGCGTCCAGCTTGGCGGCTCCCGCAACCACAGGTGCGCTGCTCGGCGCCTGCGCCGGATGGCGCGCCGCCGGCGGAGGCGGAGCGTTTCCGCCGGCGATGATCGGAACACGATCCGGCCACACGAGCCCGGGCAGCGTCCAGTAGAGGCCGCCGCCGACAGCGGCTGCCGCCGCCGTCGCCGCCCCAGCCCAGAGAACCGCTGCCCGCGAAACCATGACCGCTCGCTTTTCGCCGACGAATATAGCAGCGTTCGGAGGGCTTTGCGACAATTGCATGTCGACCGCTGCGGCATTTCGACGTCCGGACGCCGAATGAACGAGCGCGGGCTACTGGCCTCGCTTGCCGCGCGCGGCGAAGCGCACCGCCTCTTCGGCCGCCCGGAACAGCGCCCGGGCCTTGTTCACGCATTCCGCCTGCTCGGCTTCCGGGGAGGAATCATAGACGATGCCGGCCCCGGCCTGGACATGCATGTAGCCGTCCTTCACGACCGAGGCGCGCAAAACAATGCAGGTGTCCATCTCGCCTCCGGCCCCGAAATAGCCGATGCAGCCGGCGTAGATGCCGCGCTTGTCCTTCTCGAGTTCGTCGATGATCTGCATGGCCCGCACCTTCGGCGCGCCGGAGACGGTGCCGGCGGGAAAGCCGGCGGAGAGCGCCGCGACCACGTCGGCATCGTTCCGCAATTCGCCCTCGACGTTGGAGACGATGTGCATGACGTGGCTGTAGCGCTCGATGAAGAAGCTGTCGGTCACCTTGACCGTGCCGATCCGGGCGACGCGGCCGACGTCGTTGCGGCCGAGGTCGAGCAGCATCAGGTGCTCGGCGCGCTCCTTCGGGTCGGCGAGCAATTCGGCGGCGAGCGCCTCGTCCTCGCTTGGGCTCTGGCCGCGCGGCCGGGTGCCGGCGATCGGGCGGATGACGACCTTTCCGTCGCGCACGCGAACGAGAATTTCCGGGCTCGACACCACGATCTGAAAACCGCCGAAGTCGAGAAAGCAAAGATAGGGCGAGGGATTGACGCGCCGGAGCGCCCGGTAGAGCGAGAAGGCCGGCAGATCGAAGCGGCTCGTGAAGCGCTGCGACAGCACGATCTGAAAGGCGTCCCCAGCGACGATGTAATCCTTCGCCTTGGCGACCATCGCCTTGTATTCGTCCTCGGTCGTGTTGGAGACCGGCGCGCCGGCTTTCAGCAGCGGATCGGCCTCTTCCCCGGCCGCGTGGTCGAGCGGCGTCTCGAGCGCCGCAACGACCGCGTCGAGCCGCGCTTGCGCGGCCTCGTGGGCGGCGCGCGCGCTGACGCCCTTCGCCGGCCGGACCGGCGTCACGATCGACATTTCGTCGCGCGCAGCGTCGAAGACGACCATCACGGTCGGGCGGATCAGAAGCGCGTCCGGGACGCCGATCGGATCGGGCTTGGCCGGTTTAAGCCGCTCCATGCGGCGCACCATGTCGTAGCCCAGATAGCCGAACACGCCCGCCGCCATCGGCGGCAAGCCCGGCGGCATTCTTATCCGCGATTCGGCAAGCAGCGCGCGCAGGGCTTGAAGCGGGTCGCCGGAGCAGGGAACGAATGCGTCTGGATCGATCAGCGCGCGGCGATTGATCTCCGCCTTTTCTCCATCTGAGCGGAAGACGAGGTCCGGATCGAGGCCGATCATCGAGAACCGGCCGCGCTGGACGCCGCCTTCGACCGATTCGAGCAGGAACATGTTGCCGGGCCGCCCGCGCGCCAGCTTGAGATAGGCCGACACCGGCGTGTCGAGGTCGGCGACCAGCGTCGTCACCGCGACCGTCGGCGCGCCCGCCTCGTAGGCGCGGGTGAAGGCCGCGAAGTCGGGGACCATGGTCATCGCGCGCTCAGCCCCCCTCGGCCGACTGAAGCACGCTTTGGTTCACCGCGACCCCGAGCGAATGGCGGAGCGCCGCGACATATTGCTCGAGCATGCTCTCGCGCATCGCGCCGTCCAGGCGCTCGGCCATGGTCTTGACGCGGAAGTCGTTGAAATCGACCGGCGGCGTCTTGTCGGCGGTGATCTTGAACACCGCGCGCCCGTCCGGCGTCTTCGCCGAGCCCGCGCCGTCCGGCGGCTGGCGGAAGATCGCGGCCACCACCGATTCCGGCAGGTTCGTCTTCTCGTCTCGCGTCACGTCGGTCGCGTTTCTGACTTCGGCGCCCACGCCCTTCGCGAGATCCTTGACGTTCGCGCCGGCGGCGAGTTGCTTGACGAGATCGTCGGCCCTCGCGGCCAGCGCCTTATCGATAGCTTCGGCGCGCCAATCCGCCTCGACCTCGGGTTTCGCATCCGCGAAGGAGCGGTCGTGGGCAGGATCGATCTTGGTCACGACGAACCAGACGAAGCCGCCGTCCTTGGTCTGCAGCGGCGCCTCGTCGAGCCCCACGTCGGAAGCAAAGACGGAGCGCAGAAGGTCGGTCTTGTCGGGCATGTTCACCGGCTTGCCGCTCGGGTCGAGGCCGCGCGCGTCCACTGCGGCGATCGTCTGAGCGTCGAGCCCGTTGTCCTTGGCCGCCTCGATCAGCGATTTGCCGGAGACGCGCTCGTCCTCGATCTTGTCGTGGATGGACTGAATCTTGTCGCCTGCGCGCGAAGCCGAGACCTGCCGCTTGATCTCCTCGGCCACTGCCTCATAGGGCTTGACGGTCGAGGGCGTTATGCTTTTGACCCGCACGACAACAGGGCCGAACTGCGTCTTGAGGACGCCGGACACGCCACCCTGCGGCAACGCGAAAACCGCGTCCGCCTCCGGCTTGTCGATCATCGCGTCCTTTGTCGTCTGCCCCAGATCCACGTCTTCCGGCTTGGGGCTCCTTTCCTTGACGATGTCGTCGAAGCTGGCGCCCGCCCTGATCTTCGCCTCGGCCGCCTCAGCCTCAGCTTCGTTCGGAAACAGGATTTGCTGAAGGTCGCGCTTCTCCGGCGCCCCATAGCGCGGGTCCCTGCCGGCGAGCTTCTCGTAGGCCGCGCGCGCGTCGGCGTCGCTGACCTCCGCCGGGTTGGCGAGTTGTTCGGGCTCGAGCGCGACAGCGTTCACGGACCGGTATTCCGGCGCCCGGTAATTCGACTTGCGGTCGTTGAAGAAGGCTTTCAGCGTCTCTTCGGAGGGGGCGGGAATGTCGCCCGCAGCCGCGGCGGGAAGGACGAAATACTCGACCGAGCGCGTTTGCCCCTCGGTGTCGGCCTCAGCTTTCACCTCGGCCTTCGGGGCCTTGACGCCGGTCGTCAGGGCCGCGAGCACGAACTGTCGCAACATGGTCTTGCGCATGTCGGCGACGAACGTCTGTTCGCTGAGGTCGTTGTCGCGCAGCGCGCTGGCGAACAACTGCGGGTCGAACCGCCCCTCCTTATTGTGGAAGTTCGGGTTCGCGACGATGACTGCCCGCAGCGCGTCGTTGGAGATGTTGAGCCCAAGCCGGCGCGCCTCCTCATCGAGCGCGGTTTCGCTGATCAGACGTTGCAGAACCTGGCGATCAAGGCCGATGGACCGCGCCTGCTCGTTGGTGAAGGGCTGCCGCAAGCGTCGCTGGTACTGCTGCAAGCTCCTCTGGAACGTCCAGCGGTACTCTTGGGCGCTGATCTTCGCCCCTCCGACCGTGGCGACGGTCGACGAGGTGAAGCCGCGCAGCATGTCGCCGACGCCCCAAATGACGAAGCTCACGATGATGAGCCCCATGACGACGCTCATGATCGCCTTGCCGACGACCCCCTGAGCCGCGTTGCGGATCGATTCCAGCATGCGCGCCTTTACGCCTTTCTCCGCTTTCCCGCCGCATGAAGCGCGCCTTCTATCCCCCGACGCGCGCTTTGCATAGGCGGCGCCGCGATGATAACAACCGGGCCCGCTCAAGAAAAAATGGAGGAGCCGCCTGTGACCCCAGACGTCCGCCCGCTTGTCGCCGGAAACTGGAAGATGAATGGGCTCGCCGCTTCCCTCGTGGAAATCGAGGCGATGCGTCGGGGATCGGACGAGGGCGAGGCGGGGCCGGCCGAACTCGCAGTGTGCCCGCCCTTCACTCTCCTCGCCCAGGCCGCGTGGAAGCTCAGAGGCGGCACGCTTTCTTTGGGCGCGCAGGACTGCCGCCCCGAGGCGAGCGGCGCCTTCACCGGCGACGTTTCCGCCCCGATGATCAAGGACGCGGGCGCGACCTATGTGATCGTTGGCCACTCCGAGCGCCGCACGTTGCATAACGAGTCGAACGCCTTGGTGCGCGCCAAGGCGGAGGCGGCGATTAACGCCGGGTTGATCCCGATCATCTGCGTCGGCGAGACCAGCGCCGAGCGCGAAGCCGGGCAGGCCGCCGCGGTCGTCATCCGACAATTGCGCGAATCCTTGCCGCCGTCGGGCGAGACCGCGGTCATCGCCTACGAGCCGGTCTGGGCGATCGGCACCGGCCTTACGCCGACGACCACCGACATCTCGCAGGTCCACAACGGGATTCGGGAGCTGCTCGCCGACTTCTATGGACCGCGCGGCGCGAAAACCCGTCTTCTTTACGGCGGCTCGGTGAAACCGGACAACGCGCGCGAGATCCTTCTGCTCGACAACGTCGACGGCGCTCTCGTCGGCGGAGCGAGCCTCAAAGCGGCCGACTTCCTGGCCATCGCGGCCGCATACCGTTAAAGCGGCGCGGGCTTCTGACGATAAGCCTCGTCGCCTTAGCGGTCGAAGTGTTGCGCACGCATTGGAAGGCTCAACAGGAGCAGCGCCTAGTCCTCGGTCTCGGCGGCGCCAAACCCAACGACCTGGTCTTCGCCATGTGGGATGGGTCGCCGCTCAAGCGGGCACGCTTTCGAAAGAACGGCTGAACGCTACTGCGGCGGCGGGACGAGCAATCAATCTCCACAGCCCGCGGCATCATCACGCCTCGAACCTGATAGCGGCCGGCGTCGACGTCCTCACCGTCTCCCGCCGCTTGGGGCACGCCAACGCGACGATCACTTTGAACGTCTACGGGCACCTGTACCCGAACGCTGACGACAAGGCGAACGAGGCGATCGAGGCGATGTTTGCGCGGACAAGGGACGAGACATCGCGCCATGGCTAGAAGCCAAACTCCGGAACAGCGGTTTAAGCGGCTGTTCGACTCGTCGAATGACGAATCGACGGCCCAGGAGGAGCGCGCGAGCGCTCAGCGCAGGTCGCAAGATTGGCTGAAACGTTACGGCAAAAAACCGATCGACATCTCCTCGATCCTAGCGCAGGCGGAGCGCGGCGACGCCAGCTGCCATTCCGCCGCATCCACAGCTGTTGTCGACGCCCCCGCCCAACTTCGAAAACATGCCTTGGAATCCCGCCGACGAGCAAGTCACCTTCAAATACTTGGCGATGAACCCGACGTGCGAACCGTCTACACCCTGAGGGTCCTCGCGACGAATGTCTATGACCAGTTCCAGATCACGCCGCGGGTCCTGCTCATCAGCGAAGGGCCGGAAAGCGGTAAAACGACCGCACTGGAGATCGCGCGGCGTCTGATGTTCCGCGCCAACGACGGGTTTGCGTCCGATGCGGCGATACGCGATCACTTCAACGAAGGCCGGGGTAGCGGAATCTTCGACGAGGTCGATCTGCTCAATCCGGCTGTGCGTCAGGCGCTTCTCGCGCTGTGGAATCGCGGCCACCTCAAAAGCGCAAAGATCGCTCTGATGATCGGAGGCCGGCGAAAGCAATTCAACCTGTTTGCTCCTGCGATCGCCGCCGGGCTCGGCGCAGTCCTGGGACAGGCGCAATTGAGTCGGCATTTGTTCTCCGGATGATTCCCTATAGCGCGCTGGAGTTCGAATGGTGGGCGCCGAGCGATTCCGGACCGGAGCCGGTCGCGGGGCGGGAAAAAGAGCTCGGAACCTACAACAGCTTTCCAATATTGCGCGCAGAGCGTTTGAAAGCTCAACCTCCGGCCGGCGATGCCTGTGGGGATCGTGCGCCGGGCCGCCGACAACGTCCGCGCCCTGCTCGCGGTCGGCCGACGCCTGCGGCGGAGATTGGCCGCGGCGCGCCCGCGACGCGAGCGTCGAGCTCGTCGACGAGATGCGCGGCGAGCAGCCGCGGGTCATTATCCTCCGGCACGGACTCCTGCTCTTCAATCGTTTTGAGATCGACTTTTTCGAGGTCGAGCGGTTCAATCAGGAGCTCCGCAAGCTCAGCGAATCGGAATACGACTGGAGCCGATATCGCGGCGCATCCGGACTCGACGCGCATCCGCACCCGATCACCGTCAATGAACAAGGCAGGTTGTTAAGCAAGTCCCAGGTCCGATCGCGGTCCCTGTGGAGGCCGCCCGGCGCCCCGCGGTCATAACAGAAGTGCCAGCGCGATTCTCGCCGCGTCGACTTCGAAGAGGCCATACGCCAAGCGGACCCCCGGCCTGCGCCAGCGATGCGGCTCATTAGATCGCCGAAGTCATCGGACGAATAGACATGCCCTGGGACCTGCGCGCGCCCTCTCGAACTTGCTGTCACACTGTCACAGCGTCACAAGTCGCAGAACCGTTGAGGGCGCCTTGTGACGATGTGACCGCGTAACGGAGGATTCTGTCACGCTTCAGCGCGCACGCTTCAGAGGAAGCGCGAAGGAGCGAGGAGCTCGGAAGCGGTCCGGTGCAAATCCGGTGCAAAAATCGGTCTTTCATCCTAATTCAGCTGGTGCTTATCTCTGCTAAGTGCTTGAATTTACGGTGGTGGGGGAGGTAGGACTCGAACCTACGAAGGCTTAGCCAGCGGATTTACAGTCCGCCCCCTTTGCCGCTCGGGACACTCCCCCGGAACGCGCCGCCTTGCGACCTTGCGAAAGCGCCTCGCCATTCCGGCGAGGCTTATGTTGCCTCCAAAGCCGCCCTGTCAACCGCAAACGTCTTTCTTTTCTCCGTGTAATCAGTTCGATTCGCCCTATGTTGAAGACCCGATCGCGTCGTTGGAACACGGTCGCTCGCGAGAAAACCGGATGACCCGCAAGCGGAACCGAACATCCGCCTCAAAGGCCGGTTTGGCCGGGGAATCTCACCCGAGCGCGGCGTGGAAGCATCGACCGTCGCCCCAACCGCGGCCTCCGCGCGCCCAAGAGAAGCACGAGCGGCGGCGGCCTGACGTGGCGCTGATCTATGGCTTCCACAGCGTCGAGGCGGCGCTGAAATCGCCGCGCCGCGAGCTCATTCGCCTTTACGCCACCGCAGCGGCCACGGAGCGTCTCCGCCCCGAGATCGAGGCGCGCGGCGTGGACACGCAAGTGCTCAGCCTCGAGGACATCGCCGCCCGGGCGCCGCGGCAGGCGGTGCATCAGGGCGTGCTCCTAGAGGCGCGGCCGCTCCCGCCGTTCGATCTTGAAGACCTGCCGCCGAACGGCCTCATCCTTGTCGTCGATCAGGTCACCGACCCCCACAATTTCGGGGCGATCGTGAGGACGGCGGCGGCTTTCGCGGCGGACGCGCTCGTCACGACGGAGCGTCACTCGCCCGATCTTTCCGGAGTTTTGGCGAAATCCGCCTGCGGAGGCCTCGAACATGTGCCGATCGCATTCGTGACCAACCTCGCCCGCGCGCTCGAAGAGGTCGGCGAGATGGGATATTTCCGGGTCGGATTGGACTCGGAGGGCACGGCGGCGTTCGCGGACATCGAAGCGTCGCGGCCTCTAGCGCTGGTCCTCGGGGCCGAGGACAAGGGGTTGCGGCGGCTGACGCGCGAGAACTGCGACGTCGTCGCGAGGCTCGATATGCCCGGTCCAATCAAGAGCCTCAACGTGTCGAACGCCTGCGCGGTAGCGCTCGCGCTCATTCACGCCAATCTCGTCCGCGAGAACCGGTAGACTTCGATTTGAAGCGGACTGGCGCGGAAGCGTGCGGATGGATTACTCTTGCAAGCGCCAGACGCTCACAACCGAGACCGCCATGAAAAAGCTCGGCCCTACCCTCGCCGCAGCGTTTGTGCTGTCCGCCGCATCGGCTTTCGCCCAGAACGGGCCGGCCGTGACCGCCCGCGCGACCATCGAAAGCGTCGCCGCCGACGGCGCCAGCCTCGCCGTCCGGACGCGCGACGGCAAACAGGAGACCGTGCGCCTGAACGACAAGACCGCGGTCACGCTCGTCGTGCCGGCGTCGCTCTCCGACGCAAAGAAAGGCGCCTTCATCGGCGTCGCCGCCCTGCCGGGCGAGGGCGACGAACTGAAGGCGATGGAGGTGCATATCTTCCCCGAATCGATGCGGGGATTGGGCGAGGGCTTCCGCCCGTTCGATCTTGCGCCCGGCAGCACCATGACCAACGGGTCGGTCGCGGCGCGCGTTGACAGCGTCCAAGGGTCGAAGCTGACGGTCACTTACAAAGGCGGCCAGCAGACTATCGTCGTCGATCCAAAGGCGCCGGTCGTGGGCTTTGCTCCCGGCTCCAGGAGCGACCTCAAGCCGGGGGCCGCGCTAATCGCGCGCGGGACGCGCGCGGCCGACGGGACGATCGAGGCGGCCCGCATTCTCGTCGGCAAGGATAGTCTCGTCCCGCCAATGTAGAATTACGGCTGAATTGGGCTCCTAATTTGCCGGAAACGGGTTTCCCGTGTAAGCGAGGCCGGATTCGTCCCACCGACGGCAGAGAGCGCGCATGTCCAATGAGCTGGTCGGGAGCGAGCGGACTTCATCCGCCGAACCGATTGATTTCACCTTCGTCCTGGTCAAGCCGACCCATTACGACGACGACGGCTATCCCATTCAGTGGTACCGCTCGGCTCTGCCTTCCAATACGCTCGCGTGCATGAATTCGCTCGCCGAGGACGCCCGCAAGCGCGGCGTGCTCGGCGAAGGCGTCCGCTTTCATGTCGACACTTACGACGAGACCAATCGCCGCGTCGTCCCGAGCCGGATCATCCGCGACCTCAAGCGCCGCGGCGGCCGGTCGCTGGTCGGCATCGTCGGCGTGCAATCGAACCAGTATCCGCGC
>Ga0335071_10007680_pt1 | contig 11092 bp, 7 predicted proteins | sample Lox_Sample_15_FD_206724 | JGI IMG/M metagenome (GOLD analysis project Ga0335071, IMG submission 206724) | Soil microbial communities from Loxahatchee National Wildlife Refuge, Florida, United States - Lox_Sample_1.5 | ecosystem: Environmental > Terrestrial > Soil > Wetlands | place: USA: Florida...
GGTAAAAGCCGACATCGAAGCCGGCACGGCTGCTGCAATGCCGGGCATCGTTGAATCGTTGACCAAATCGCTGACTGCCGACGAGAAATCGCCGAAACCAAAGGTGGTCAAGTCTCCCAGAATTGTTTTCAAGGGAAGCTACGAGGAAATAAATCGTTTCTATTATAAGAACGGCTGGACCGATGGTCTGCCGATTGTGCCGCCTACTGAAAAGGCCCTGGCGGAAATGATGACCGGTACGGACCTGCCTGCGGATTACGTGGTGGCAAAGGTCATCCCGAGATTAGGCAAGGCCACTGTTGAGAAGATTGCCATCAATGCGGTCATGGCGGGTGCGCTGCCCACGCATATGCCGGTGCTGATCGCCGCCGTGCAGGCTCTCGCGGATCCCAAAACGCGCTTCGATACATTCGAAGTGAGTACCGGATCTTGGGCGCCTTTCTTCGCTATCAACGGCCCGATACGGCACGAGATCCACGTCAATTTCAGTTCGGGTTCTCTCAGTCCCGGGAATATTGCAAACTCGGCTATCGGGCGGGCCGTTGGATTGATCGTCAAGAACATCGGCGGAGCGAGAAAGGCTGTCGAGGATATGGGGGTTGTCGGCAACCCCTCCAAATATAGTCTTGTGATTGGCGAGAATGAGGAAGAAACCCCCTGGGCGCCGCTGCAGGTGGAGCGGGGATTCAAGAAGGAAGACAATACCCTGACCGTATTTTTCCCCAACAACTTCCTGCAAAGCGTTCCGATGGACACCAGCGCGGAAGGACTCGCGCAATCGCTGGCGAATTTGCAGCCGTGGAACATGTCGTGCCTGATCGTGATTCCTTCGCACGCCAAAATTCTCGCGGATGCCGGATGGACGAAGGAAAAACTCAAGAAGTATATCCTGGAGAATGCGCCTGCTCGTGGCCCGGCGAGAAAGGAGAATGCGGACATTCTCTCACAGCCCCCGCGAGCCGTCGATGCTTCTGGGCTGATGGTCCTGGTAGCTGGAGGGCCAGGTGCGTGGATGGCGGCGCTGCGAAGCGTCGGAGGCATTCAAAATGAATTCGTGACAAAGAAAATCGAGCTGCCGCGCAACTGGGACAAACTGGTCGCGAAATATAAGGATCTTGTTCCTGCGTACATTCCGTACTAGGCGGCCGCGCAGGAATATTTCGCTTGCTCGTTAAGAGCGGCCGGGGAATCTGGCCCGGCATTGAAAGCCCGGGATCGGATAGCGGACCGCGGAGCGGTCCACTGAATGTAGCCGGGCCCTGAAAGGCCGAGCTAAAATCAAGCGGCCGCTCTGCGGCCAACTTCGGAATCAGGGCTAATTCTGCCTTCCTCTACCCTCCCCACTTGACATTCCCGTCGTCCTGTAAGGCGGTCTGTTTCGGCTTTCTTCCAGCCGTCACCTTAATCTACTTTCAACTAATGTTGGCGCTTCTATATCAGCTATTTTCGAGTGGATTCCAGGTCTGACAGGAATTGTTTGATGGCTTCAGCCAATTTCTTTGGTTGATCCGCCTGGACGTTATGGCTGGTATTTTCAATGACAACCATTTGTCCTCGGCGCAGCTTTTGATTTGCCAGGTCCTTTACTCCTTGTTCCGCTTTACTAACTTCTTCAAAAAAATCGATACCCTTTTCTTTGAGTTGAGCAATGACCTCTGCTCCAGGCCCGGCTCCCCTAGCGACGACCATCAATACCGGTACGCGGATTTTGGGGTATACCGTTTCTGGATCATAGTCACGACTCATCTTCTCGATCTCGGAGGAAGGGGCCGTACTGCCCGGTGTAATTCTCTTGGGCCAAAATCCCCCGTCGATCAGAACTAAGGCACGGACCGATTCCGGCTTTTTTGCCGCAAGCATCATGGCTACTTGTGCGCCAAAAGAATGGCCAATTACAATCGTCGATTCCAATTTGAGATGTTCGGAGAACAGAGCTACATCATTGACGAGCGTTGGATAATCATAGCCCTCGTTGGGTTTTTCCGATTCCCCGGATCCCCGTCGATCCGGCGCCAAAATGTGATAATCCGACGCGAGAAAAGGAGCCAAATCCCTCCAAGTCCGCGCATCGCCATTCATTCCATGCAATAGGATGATATAAGATTTGCCTCGCCCCCATTCCAGGTAGTGAACGCGGATTCCATTTAGCGTAACGAATTTGCTGTCGGGAGAGATGCCGCCATAGGCTGCATTATTTTGATTAAATTGTGTTTGTCCGCACGAGATGGTGCCCGAAACTGCAGCCGCCACTAATCCAGCGATGGCCAAAGGCACCAGGGCAGTCACTTTCATAGGTATTTCTCTTTTGGACGCATGCAAAATTGTATTCTCACGTCAAGTAGACCACCATTCATCATTTCTCACAATACACGAGTTTCCGCTTTCTTCCGGCGGTCATTTCAATTCGCCTGTTCCCTGTTTGTTCATATTCTCCCGCGCGAATTTGTCTATGCTTGACACAGGGTTCCGGCCATAATGAAGCCATGAACGGCCAAATCCGATCTCAGATCCAACCCGGAATGAAAGTGCGTGTGGTGGAAAAGCAGAACCAGCGCAGCGGGAAGCTCACAGAGGGCATCGTTCAAAGAATCCTCACCAAATCTCCTCAGCATCCGCACGGCATCAAAGTCATGCTCGAAAGCGGAATCGTCGGACGCGTCAAAGAAATCATATAGCGGTTACTCGAATTCTACCTTTCGTTCCTCTCCCAGCTTGAAAATCCTGTAGTCCGTGTAGCCCTGGTCCAGAGCGACCGAAATGGGAATTTGCCGGCTTGTCGGCCCCCAGTGCTGGATCGGGCCCGGGCTGCTGAAGAGGTCCTGCTGCGCCCATCTGTCGCGGTTTTCCGCAAAGGCCTCAAAGGAGGGAGAGGTGAGCTTGACGAGAGATTTCTCGATGACCTCTTCCACTTTTCCCATCCTCTCCTCAGTGGTAATCAGCCCGGAAAGAGGGAGTGCCAGGGCTTTTCCACCTTTATCAAAGTCGGTCACCGCCGCCATGTAGCCGGTCTTTCCCGCCAGCACGAGAGATCCGGCCGTTAGCCCCAGGTTGAAGGTGAAGGCGGCATCAAACAGGGTAGGCTTGCCGCTTCGACCTTCATAGCCAAGGAAATGAGACTGGGTGGAGAGGCTCAGGCTCTTGATGCGCTCGACCTGTTCCGGCGTCGCTTTCAGTTTTCCTTCCCCCTCGCCGAAGAATTTGTTCGGATGGCGCTTGATCTCGGAGACCCGATACCGGATTTTGTCGATCAGCAGCTTTTCCGTTTCTATCTGAGACACCTTGACGTTCCCGTGTTCATCCCGGTCCAGGATGAGCATCTCCTGAATTTCCTCGGGCAGAGAAGCCATAAGCTGCGCCGATTGAGGCGGGAGCAAAGGATAGATGAACTCCTTCTTGTTCTCCAGCGTGGGAAGATCCCTGATATCGGTTTCGTATTCGGCCAGCACTTTGTTCAGTTCTTTGATAAGCGTCCTCATCTCGGGGATGAACTCGACCAATCCTTCCGGCACCAGCACTACACCGTGATTGATTCCCTTAAGCCGGCGCTCCGTGAGGATGTTGACGATGTATTCGACAATTCCCTCCAGGGACATGTTATTTTCGGCCACTTCCTCGGAGATCAAGGCAACCGCAGGCTTGGTTTGCAGCGCCACCTCAAGAGTGATTTTGCTCGCCGTACGTCCCATGAGCTTCACAAAATGCCAGTACTTCACCGCCGAGGCTGCGTCCTGAGTGAGATTTCCCACCAGCTCCGAATAAACCTTCGAAGCCGTATCAAACCCGAAGGAAATCGGCAGGTAATTTCCGACAGCCATGTCTCCATCGATCGTTTTGGGAATCCCGATGACGCTGCATTGCACGCCCTCTCTTTCCAGATACTCGGCAATGAATGCGGCATTGGTATTGGAGTCATCTCCACCGACAATGACGAGGCCGTCCAAACGGTTTTTCACGACCGTCTCCTTGACTTTTTCAAACTGCTGGGGCGTCTTGATCTTGGTTCGATCGGTTCCCAGAAAGTCGAATCCTCCGGTGTTGACGATATCTTTCAGCTGTTTACAGGCAACCTCAAAAACGTCTCCATTGATAAGCCCCTTCGGCCCCTTCCGGATGCCCAGCAGAGTATTGTCCTTCCCTATAACCGCCTTAAGACCCGCGAGTACATTATGCCCACCGGCGGCCGGTCCGCCGGAGAAAAGGACGGCCACCCGTTTCCCGGCAATTTTTGCAGGAGTCTGAGGAGATGTTGCTTCCAGAACCACATTCTGGTTCAGACGAACGGTCAAGGGAAACACCCTGTGAGTCCGCTCGTGATCTTTGCTGGTCAGGGCCGTCTCCGTTGCTCTGAAAGCGGCCGGTCGGATTTTTCCTTCTTCATCCAGAAATACCGAGCAGACCGAAATGGGGAGCTTTCGGATTTCTTCTTCAAAGAACGAGTGCTTTCCGTCGGTGCTGTCAATCTTGCATGCCAGCCCCGATGGGATATCGTGATGTGTCATTTCTAACTCCTCCTTTTTCTCCGAACGAGCTCTCCTCTACTCGGGGCAGAAAAACGGTTGAACATGAAATACGCGAAATACTCGAAATAGCCCTAAATTCTATAAATCTCCAATTATGTCATCCACAGGCTAGCCTGCATCCCGCTAGAGTATCATCCAGACTTCAGCGGAGAAATTACTTGTACACGGCGTAAGAGCGCACCACCACGTCGCGGCTCGCGCCCACGTCCACCAGGGAATCGAATGCCGGACCTTTCAGCGGCTGGGACTTCAGGGTTTCCTGCACAGCTTTGCCGGCCTTGTTCAGTCCTTCCTCTGTGTCCGACAGATAAGCGATCAGGATCGTCCCGGGCGCGTCTTTGGGATCCGCATAGGTGTCGGTTTCCCATTCAAAAATGGCGCCATCGGAAAGCATTTTCTCCAGCGGCGGCGCAAAAAAGTTTTGGCTCAGCGTGTCCACAACGCCGGGCGGCGCGTCCGGTCTCAGTTTATAGATTCCCACGTGGACATATGCATTCTTCCACAATCCCACATGCCAGTTGTAATAGCGGCTAACGAGAATGCTTGGCGCGGGAGGTGTGGTTCCCGCCGGGGAGGCGGTGGTTATGCCCGCCTTGTGGAATTGGTCGGCCACACTCTGCAGTCCGGCCCTGGACATCGCCAGCCAAAAAGTGTCGTGCAGGGGATTCTCGTCAAATCCATAGGCAACAATGGTTCTATCGGAGATGGCCCGGTCCAGGATTTTCCGGGCGGCCGCAGCCTGATTCTCTCTGGCCGCCCACTGGGCGCGGGGAATATTCCAAACCGCGATGTAGGAGTACATCGGAGGCTTTTCTTTGACCCCCGTAATCTGCGCGCCGGCCGGCGCTGTCCGGACGGCGGACATCGCCAGGATGATCAATGCTGCGAAGGCTGCCCACAACTTCTTATTGCTCATATTTTCCTCTCCTCCGGCGGAATGTGGAGACAATGAAACAATCACCTGATTAAGCCTATCCTTCTTCTTTGCGTACCACTGCTATTATCTCAAGCCGGTTGTTGGCGTCGGGATACTTCCTTGAAGGTCCTTCAGTCACCACAGCGAGTTTTCCTTCTATTCCGTGAGTGCTGAGCCATTTCGATACATAGGCGTTCCAGTTCTCGGGATGCTCACGCTCGTAAACCGGGTAGATACCCGAGGAGAACTGCAGTTGCTGACATGTGGTTTCCTCCGAACTCAACGCAACGATCCAGATGGGGAGACGGAATTGTGCAATGCTTCTCGCCGTGTCGCCACCGTGTGTGGGAACGAATATGGCAGCGGGATCGGCATACTCGAGGATTGTTTCCACGCTCAGGTCGATCAGTCGGGCAGGGAGTATCCTGCCCTTCAGGTCGATGCCTCTGAACAACTCACTGGGACTAACCATAGCGCGATATGGCTCGATGGCCGCAGCGATCCTGGCAAGCATGGCCGTTGACTCGACCGGGTAGCTGCCCATGGCCGATTCGCCGGAGAGCATGACACAGTCCGTCCCGTCGAGGATCGCATTGGCCACATCGGTCGCCTCCGCACGAGTCGGACGTCGGTTTGCCGTCATGGATTCCAGCATCTGTGTGGCTGTGATCACCGGCTTTGCGAACATGTTCGCCTTACGCATGATTTGCTTTTGTATTACCGGGATTTGCTCGATAGGCAGCTCCACACCCAGGTCCCCTCGGGCGATCATGATGGCGTCCGCTGCGATCACAAGGTCGTCCAGGTGATTGAGTGCCCTCGACCGCTCGATCTTGGCAATGATGAAGGGACGGCATCCGAGAGCCGCCGCTGCATCGCGCACCGCCTGGATGTCATCCGCATTTTCGACGAACGATTGGCTCACGGCATCCACACCATTTTCGAGGGCAAATTTCAGGCAATCACGGTCGTGATCAGTAAAGGCGCTGATGCCGAGGTCGATCCCCGGCAGGTTGAGCCCCTTTCGCGAGCGCAATTCGCCGCCCACAACGACACGGCACTGCACATCCCCGCCTTGGACCTGGACTACATCGATCTGGATCAATCCATCGTTTAAATAAAGTGTATCGCCGGGTTTCACCACTTGGGGAAGGCGGGCAAAGCTGACGGAGACTCTGCGGGCATCACCCACAATATCATCGATCGTAAGTGTGAATAGATCCCCTGGTTGAAGGTCTATTGGTTCAGAGCCGAATTTCCCGATGCGCATCTTCGGACCCGGCAAATCCGCCATAATAGCAAGACGCTTGCCGATGGCCGCAGCCGAAGAGCGAAGATCTTCGATCACCTTTCTGTGGCCTGCAAAATCCCCATGAGAAAAATTGAGCCTGGCGACGTCCATGCCGGCCAGCAATAGCTTTTTCATCATATCCCGAGACTGTGACGCGGGCCCTATGGTGCATACAATCTTGGTCTTATTGAACGGAAAGGGCATCGATTTCCTCCGTATGCGCAATCTGGCTTTATCGGAAAAATCTTACTATGAAAAGACAGGATCTTGGCGGAAATATGCATGAACAGAGTATTGTTCGCTCTGTCCCGGTTTTGATTGTTTTGCTGCCGGGCATGTTTTTCGGTTTGCCGGCTCCGCAACTTGGAACCGGACTTTTCTCGCCCATCTCAGAAAGGAGATCTGTTAAGCTCTAATATTGGATTTTGGAGAGATCGTTCTGCGAGACACGGAAGGAAATGGAGCTGAGCAGATGGGAATTGCCAATTATACGAACATGAGCGAGCTCATGAATGAAATGCTGAAGAAGGGGCCCGGTGTTTCGATCTCGGATCTGGTTCGTGAAGCCGGGAAGAAAAAGATCATACTCGCGTCAGAAGGCGAACTGGCCGATAAGGCGGACCTTGAAAACGGATTTATAGCCCTGTTCGATGTGCACTATCACGCCGGAAGGGTGCAACCGAATCCCGAAAATGAAATGCAATCCCACCTTATCGAGCTATATAAAAATGGGGACTTGGCAAAGAAAGGGTACGGCGGGAGTGAAGGCGATTTGTTCCTGGAAATCAAGTGGACAGCTCTAACCGACAACCTTCCTGTAATTGTGAATATAAACCTCTAAGTTTATTCCGCGCTTTTCTCCACCCATACCTGCGCAAGGTGCATCACCGTTTGAACCGAGGATTCCATGCCCGCCAGAGAAACCCACTCGGTTTTGCCATGGTAGTTTTTCCCGCCGGTGAATATGTTGGGTGTGGGCAATCCGATCTCCGTCAGGCGTGACCCGTCGGTGCCGCCGCGGATCGGGACCCACTTCGGTTCCAAACCCGCGCGTTTGGCCGCTTCCCACAGGCAATCCAGGACTCTCGGGTCTTTCTTAAGCCCCTCGCGCATGTTTCTGTAGGACTCGATGATCTGCAACTCGATGCGCGCTTTCGGGTGCAGCGGCTTCACTTCCTCGATGATCTGCTCCAGTTTTTTCTTCAGTTTGGCAAGGCCTGCCGTTTCAAAGTCACGCAATAATATTTTGAGCGTCGATGTTTCTTCTTCACCCTGCAGATTGTGCGGATGGATGTAGGGTTCGTACCCTTCTGTCGTTTCCGGCGCTATGTCTTTCGGCAGCCGCACGATGATGTCCGCAACGGCGCGGATAGAGTTCACCATGATCCCCTTTGCGGTCCCGGGATGGATGTTGCGGCCATGCACGATAATAATGGCGGAATCCGCGCTGAAGGTCTCCTTGTTCAACTCCCCCGGCGTGTCCCCATCCACGGTATAGGCGAACTGCGCCCCGAATTTCTTGATGTCGAAATATTTTGTCCCGGTCCCCACCTCCTCGTCTGGGGTGAATCCGATCCTGATGTCGCCGTGAATGAGTTTTGGATTGGCGACAAGCGATTGAACGGCGGTCATGATGATTGCGACTCCCGCCTTGTCGTCTGCCCCGAGCAGCGTCGTGCCGTCGGTTGTGACAATCGTCTTGCCTATGTTCTGTTTCAATTCAGGATTTTCGGTTTCTGTGATGACCACCGACGAGTCGCCGGGCAGGACAATGTCGCCGCCTTTATATTCGATGACCTGCGGTTTCACGCCGGCCCCGCTCGTAGAGGGGGATGTGTCGACATGGGCGATCAGCCCGACTACCGGCACCTTGCCGAAGGCCGGATGTTTCTCGGGCACGTTGCCCGGAAGCGTCGCCATCACATAGCCATACTCGTCGAGCGTGACATCCGTAAGCCCCAACTGGCCGAGTTCTCCTGCCAGTAGCTTTAGCAGGTTCCACTGCTTTTCGGTGCTGGGATAGGTGGTGGATTCTTCGCTGGATTGAGTGTCGATTGCAACATATCGCAGGAAGCGGTCAAGCACAGTGTCGTTCATGGCCATAGCCTCTCGAGAAAGTGAGTGAAAAAGACCCCATAAAGATTGTATCAAATGTTCTGCCGAATAAGCGCGTCTGAATTGAAATCTCATTTATAATCCGCTACGTTGTTTGCGGCCGATGGAGGAGAATCGTTGCACATGCCGAATAAAGGGATCCTGCATGCATTTGCAGCCTATTCTATTTGGGGATTGGTCCCAATATATTGGAAGTTTTTAAAGCACGTTCCTGCAACGCAGCTCATCGGTCACCGCATCGTCTGGTCCTTTGTCCTCCTTGTTTTCATTCTCCTTGTCGGACGGAAATGGCCGGAATTTCGCGCATCCATTTCCGGTGGAAAGGTCACTCTCATCTACTCCGTTGCGGCCATCCTGTGCGGTCTCAACTGGTTTATCTATGTGTGGGCGGTGACCGCCGGCTACATCCTGGAGGCCAGCCTGGGATACTTCATTAATCCGCTTCTGAGCGTGCTTTTGGGCGTCATCTTTTTGCGGGAGCGGTTGCGTCCATTCCAGTGGCTGTCCATCGGTTTGGCTGCGGCCGGGGTCACCTTTCTCGCCATTGTCTATGGACGTCTCCCTTTAATCGCCCTGGGTCTTGCACTGACGTTCGGTTTTTACGGACTGGTCAAGAAAAAGGCCCCGCTCAATTCGTTAAATGGCCTTACACTGGAAACAGGCATTCTGTTCCTCCCCGGTCTGGCGTTTTTGTCCTATATGAATTGGATTGGCAAGGGCGCGTTTTTTCACACCGGGCTCACTTCGGACCTGCTGATGGTCGGTGCGGGTTTTATCACGACGATTCCGCTGCTTTTTTTCGCATCTGCGACACAGCGCATTCCGCTCACGACGATCGGGATCATGCACTACATCACGCCGACGCTTCAGTTTCTGCTGGGTGTGTTGGTCTACAGGGAAGCCTTTAGCGCGACACAGGCTTTCGGTTTCGGAATCATCTGGGTCGGCTTGATTATATTTTGCGCGGAAAGCTTTTTATCCCACCTTACTTCCCGGTCGGCTGTTAACCTCAGTGATCCCAAGTTACCGCCTTTGTAAGCACGCGAGTTAATCGAACACATATACCCAGGATTACGGCTTGCTTCGCAGCCTCCACCCTGAGCCTTGCAGTTCCGCGTTTCCGGCGCTAAAAGAATCCGTTAGCTTGGCGCGCATGCCTTGTAGGATTCAAGGATCAAAGGATTAGGGGGGTAGAGTGGTAAAGTGAAATAAAACAATCGGTTGCGGTCGTATTATCTCCGTATCCCGTCCGGATTTTTTCCCTTATTCCTTTGATCCCTTAATCCTTTGATCCTTTAGTTCTTGAATTCGCAAAACACACCCAAGTCCAACTCTCGCCGGCCCGATAATAGTCCTTGACTTATGGTTTTGACTATAAGACTGTAATCCGCGTTGTTTTGTATGTTTGTGTAAATTGGATCGAGTGTAAAGCTGCGTGTGAGCAGCTCAGCGGGGCTCCGCTATGGACGGAATGAGGCGGACCCGCAATGACAGTGCTGAACCGTGAAGGAAACGGGGCACTGCAAGGCATTTTGGAACAAAAGACGCAGGTGGATGATGCGATTCCTGTCTGTGTCTTATTGCCATGTTCCCAGGCGCGCCGTGCGGCTCGCATCTGTTAACTTATTCTAGTGTTCTGTCCAAAGGGACGGCCTCGATCGGGTCTCAGGGAGTTGGTAGAAGTTCTCTGGAGATGTCGGGTCACCCGGCGGATATATCCTGGTATCTGAAATCGAGAACCGGGCTGCCGATGCGGAAAGGAGTCTAAAATGATTGTAGGAGTGATAGGCTCGGGTTCCATCGGACCCGACCTGGCATATGGATTCCTCTCGGCCCTGACTGCAGGGGCGGGAGGGAAGGTGTACCTCCTGGATATTAAGAAGGAGGCGTTGGACGCGGGAGTAGGCCGAATTGAAGGTTACATTGGGAAAGCATTAGCGCGCGGACGAATGAGCCAGAAGGCTGCCGAAGCCACCCGCGCGGCCCTCATCCCGACGATGGAAATCAAGGACCTCGCTGATTGTGATTATGTCCTTGAAGCTGCGACTGAAGAACTCAAAATTAAAAAAATAATTCTGAAGAATCTCGAAAATGTTGTACGGGCGGATTGCCTCATCGGATTTGCTACATCGGGAATCCCGAGAGCATGGATCGCGGCAGAAGCGCTGCATCCCGAACGATGTTTTGTGAACCACCCATTCTATCCAGCCTGGCGGGCGATACCGATTGAAGTAGTGCTATCGGGCGATT
>Ga0335071_10007681_pt1 | contig 11091 bp, 9 predicted proteins | sample Lox_Sample_15_FD_206724 | JGI IMG/M metagenome (GOLD analysis project Ga0335071, IMG submission 206724) | Soil microbial communities from Loxahatchee National Wildlife Refuge, Florida, United States - Lox_Sample_1.5 | ecosystem: Environmental > Terrestrial > Soil > Wetlands | place: USA: Florida...
CTGACCGGGTGGGGCGCAGCCTGTAGGGGCGACCCGCCGGGGCGCCCCTGCATGGATGAATGGAGCTTGAAAATCAATTTTGCGCGGCCCCCTTCAGCGGAAATGAGAGAACACCGAATCCATGTCCGTCTCATTCGCATCATTCGACCCATTCGTGATCCCTTCTTCCCGAATTCAATAACGAATCCCTATTCGTCTCATTCGCGCCATTCGACCCATTCGTGATCCCTTCTTCCCGAATTCAATATCGAATCCTTATTCGTCTCATTCGTACCATTCGTGCCATTCGTGATCCCTTATCCCCTGTTCCCCTGATCTCCTGTATAATCTCTACAAAGGTGTATTTATGCAACCATTCTCTTCTCTCCCCCCCGTTGGCTGGCACCGTTTACTGGAAGGCTACCCCTGGTATGCCCGGCCGGGGGCGTTCCCGCTGCCGGCCTATTCGGAATTCATGCCGGCCCCGCAGTTCGGCCGCCTGCCGGCCGGAGCCGTCGATCAGGCGCTCTTCTCCGAGGCGGACCCCTACGGCTGGGCCGTCACCGAGATCGAGGAAGAATACCAGCTCAAGCCCGGCCTGGATTGGATCGCCCGCCATATCATGGGCCATATCCTGAAGTTCGGTCATGGCCTGCAGGATAGTCCCATCGAGGGGCATGGCAACAGGAACCTGCAGGACAACCCGTACTGGCCGCCCGAACTGGCCGCGCAGGCCGGGAGGCTGTCCCACGAGCGTTACGTCTGCCTGCTGCCGCTGGCGCTCTCGCCAACGCAGGACGATAAAGGCCGGCTGCTGTGGACTTTCTTCGGGGGCAGCGAACAGGGGCCGGAGAGCGTCTTCTGGAAGAGTTTCTTCTCTGCGCCCGGCCAGCCGCTGCCTGTGGAGGCCTTCACCACATTTATCGGCCGGCTCTTGAGCGAGGTCTACCAGGAGCCCGCCGGCCCCACCGGCCTGCTGGACCTGGGTTTCCGGGTTCTGCCGTCCGGCCCCGTTCCCGGCTCCCTCTATCCCGCCTGGGCCGCAGCGTTCCTGGTCGACGATGCGGCCGATTGCGGCCAGCTGCGCTACCTGCTGACCTTCCGCCCCTTCAGCCAACTCCCGGCGCAGGTGCGCGCCGCTTACCTGGCCGGCCGGCTGCACCTGCTGCCCTTCCCCGGCAGCCTGGTCTTCTGGGGCATGCCCACTTATTCTCATTTGCAAAAGAGTCTCCCCCTGGCCGGGCAGATCCCCCTGCTGCGGTTGGTGCCCCGGCGCTCCGGCGCGGAAGGCGTGCGCGTGCCGCAGAGCGGCTGGCTGCACGCGCCGCACCCGGATGTGGATCCCGCTGCCATCCAAAAGGACCTGCTGCTGCACGAGTATTCCCGCAGCCACCGCTGGGACCGCAACCAGCGTTTCGAAGATGAACTGGCGCTCAACCCGCGCCTCGAAAAGATCGCCCGGGTACTTTTCAGCACCGACCTGCAGGTCATGGGGCTGTATGACAAGCCCATGGCGCGCAACTGCCAGATCTGGACGCGCGACTTCGAGCTGCTGCTGGATGGGCCAAACGCAAGCATAGCTGAAATAAAGCGGGCCGAAGCCGCCATCCTGGGCGGCGGGCTGTTCGGTTATCGCTTCCAGTTCCCGCCCGCCCGGGTGGGGCGGCACGCCGTCTACTGGCACCGCCTGGTCTGCGCCTACACCAACCCCCAGGCTGAAATCCGCCTGCTGCCCGGCGCGCCGCTCGGGCTGCTGAGCGCCTACGATCAAGCGCATCCGGACCTGGACTCGCCGGTGGAGCTTTGGCCGAGGCTGCAGAACCGCCCGCCCTACGCCTCGGCGCTGACCGGCCTCCAGAATCCGCACGACCATTATTCCCACCAGACCCCGCTCAACCTGGTCGCGCTGCTGGACGCCTGGCACGCCCTGGGGGAGCGGCCGCTGCCCGCCAGCTTCGCCCGCCACCTGCTGCGCATCTCCAAGGAAATGTCCCTGGAGGCCTGGCTGGCGGAAGTGCAGTCGCTTGGCCGCGCCGAAGAGCAGGGGCGCCGGCTGAAAGCGGACATCCAGGCTTTGCTGGAACAGCCCGGGCAGGCCGCGCCCTTGCCGGAGCCGCTGACCTATGCCCGGACCGCCAGCCGGGAGTTCGAGACGGCCTACTGGAACGATATCAAGACGCTGGCCGAGGGGGAATACCGCAACAAGGACAACGCCGACTGCGTCCACGACCCAGCCTTACCGGAGTCGTCCCCCTGCACCGTGCGGGACCTGGATCGCCTGGGCGATTATTTGATCGGCCGGCACCGGGAAGCGATCCGCCAGGCCGGCTTGCAGGGCCAGGCCTTTTGCGGCGAATTGCCGTTCCAATGGAAAACCGACTTCGACTTTCCTTATTTTGGCGGGTGGAAAAGCAACCAGGAGGGCCGGCTGCACGAACGCGATATCCTGGTGGTCATCCCCGGCCGGGACCGCTCGCAGGCGGTTGTTCTGGCGGACCATTACGACACCGCCTACATGGAAGACATTTACAAGGATTCGCATGGGGCGCGTTCCTCGGCCGCCGGCGCGGATGACAATTACTCGGCCACGGCGGTGCTGCTGCAGGCCGCCCCCATCTACATGCAGCTTGCCCGGGAAGGCCGGCTTGCCCGGGATATCTGGCTGCTGCACCTGACCGGCGAAGAGTTCCCGGCCGACTGCCTGGGCGCCCGGCACTTCTGCCAGGCGCTGGTCGAGCATCAGCTCAGGCTGCAACTGGATGGAGGGAACACCCTGGATCTGTCGGGCACCAGGCTGGCCGGGGTCTTCGTGATGGATATGATCGCCCACAACCGCGATAATGACCACAACATCTTCCAGATCTCCCCCGGGCGGACGCCCGAATCGCTGCAACTGGCCCTGCAGGCGCACCTGGCCAATCTGGTTTGGAATGCAGCCGTCCCGGCCTGGAACGCAAGCCCCGCCAGGCAAGGCCGCGGCCCCGGCAAGCGCAGCCCGGACGGCCTGCAGATGCCGGATACGGCCGCCCACCCGGTCTTGTTTGGGGAGGTGCGCACGAAAGACGATCCGCAGAGCTCGCTTTTCAACACGGATGGGCAGATCTTCTCGGATGTCGGGATCCCGGTGGTGCTCTTCATGGAAGACTACGATATCAACCGCAGCGGCTACCACGATACCAAAGACACGCTGGAAAACATCGACCTGGATTACGGCGCGGCGCTGGCCGCCATCGCCATCGAGAGCTGCGCCCAGGCAGCGCAGTCAGTTCCCGTGTTTGGCAAGTAGCTGAACATCCTGTTACCGGAGTCCAACGTCTCCTGATGTTGGAGAGTCCGAAGTCGGGAGATTTCGGACTCCGGCGATTATGCATATTTCCGTTGTCTGACTTTCCCGATTGGCCGTGAAGATTTACCACCAAGGCACTGAGACACAAAATTTAAGAGAAAACCCATTAACCTTTGTGTCTTGGTGCCTTGGTGGTAAGAAACCCGGTTTTTCGGGTCAGCGCGGCGGTGCCCAGGCATTGGCTACAAGCGCCTCGACAGCGCTTTTGGCTTCTGCCAGGCCGACATTGTATATCGCCCGGTAGCGTTTGATCGCCTCGATCATTTTTCCACTCCTGGCCAACTGGCGGATTTCCTCGAGCGCAGGCGTCAAAGCGGCCGGCTGGGCAGCCTGGGCCGGAGCGACCCCGGAAATTTGGACCACATTACCACAGAACTTGCAACGCACAACGCCACTGCTTCCATCCAGGTCCAGCGCCGCGCCGCAAGCCGGACAGTTCAACGTTCTGACAGTATCATTCATGGGGCCTCCAATGGTTAAGCTGGCGATTATCGCACATAAATTCGCCTTGCGCAACCGGCCGCCAACACCCCAAACCCCGACTTTAACAATCCCCCACCCTCCCCGGATCGCCCCTGCAGGGTTCTTGCTTCTCCCTCGCCTCGTCCACCTCTGGCTCCTCAGACCCCTCAGGCTCCTCAGACACCTCAGACCCCTCAGACCCCTCCTAAACCACCCCCCCGGGGAAAATCGCGCCGGTTGCCCCTTTATACCTATTGCATTCCCATACACCCTGGTGGTACAGTGTTGCCTGTAGTTAGCATATTCGAATAATTATGGTTATTTACAGGTATGGAGGTTCGTTATGTCCCAGATCATTGTCACCGCAGAAGTCAACGATGTCGAAGAGTGGTTGAAGTACAAGGTTGAAATGGTGCGCGCATTGGCACCGGTCGCCTCGGACGGAGCCAGCTACGTCGCCAGGGATGGCAGCAAAAAAGTCGCCAGCACCTGGGACGTTCCCGATATGGAAGCCTTCCAGGCAGCCCAGGCGGCCTTCTCCCCACAACTGGCGGCCGCGGCAAAGCGAGCCGGGATGATCCCATCGACCATGGTCGTGTACGTCAAGAAGTAGACCGGTCGAGTCCGCGACGCACAGGCCGCCTGACAGATTGGCTGACCTGCCGCCGGTTTGAATTGAACAAGACGGCATAAAAGCGCTTTTTCCATCCAGGCGCTAACGCAGGCCGCCTCGAACCGGGTTGAACAGTCTGTTCCTGCGCAGCAGGGCCTGTGCTGCGAAGCAGTAAGCCGCGTGCCGCCCGGCGGCAAGGAAACCCGCACCCCAGGCCTGACAGGTTTTTTGGCCCCTCTGGTTCCTCCTCCCCTCCACCCTCCGCGCACCGCACTGCCTATTCGACTATTAGCCTATCTGACTATTTGACTGCTAACAAATCAATCCCAAAAACCTCGTTTGATTGCAAAAAACAACCCTTTTTAGGGGTTTGTTTGTAAAAACAATTCTTGTCCGAATGCCCAAAAATGGGATCGCGCCCATTAAAACCGCTTCAAAATGCCAAAAAAATGGGCAGGACATGCGTTTTACCCCCTATTCCTGCTTTCTTCTCCCACTTGCCCGAATTGATCCTCGTTGTTTTGTAAAAACGATCGCGCGCACCCCGTAAAATGCCTGTTTTAGTCCGGTTAAGCCGCTTCTCAGGATAACGCATATAATTATCTGAACATGAGACCTTACCGGATTTCTGTATGAGCGAACCCGCCGTCCAACTGAAAGACCTTTGTAAGACCTACCGCGTGGCTGAACGCGAGTCGGGCATGGGCGCCGCGCTGGGATCCCTGTTCCACCGCCGCATGCAGGCGGTCCAGGCCGTGGACGGGCTGACCTTCGACCTGGCCCCCGGCGAGATCGTGGGGTTCCTGGGGCCGAATGGTGCCGGCAAGACCACCACGCTGAAGATGCTCTCCGGGCTGCTGCATCCCAGCGGCGGAGCCGGGCGCGTGCTCGGATTTATCCCCTGGAAGCGCGAGCGCGCCTTCCTCCGCCAGATCACCCTGGTGATGGGCCAGCGCAACCAGCTGGTCTGGGATATCCCGGCCGCCGATTCGTTCGAGCTCAACCGGGTCATCTACCGCCTGCCCAGGGCCGATTACCGCCGCACCCTGGACGAACTGACCGACCTGCTGGCGCTCGGGCCGCTGTTGAAAAAACCGGTCCGCAACCTGAGCCTGGGGGAACGCATGAAGTGCGAGGTCGCCGCGGCCCTGCTGCACCGCCCCCGGGTGGTCTTCCTCGACGAACCCACCATCGGGCTGGATGTGACCATGCAGCGCCGCATCCGGGCCTTCATCGCCGAATACAACCGCCGCAGCGGGGCGACCGTCCTGCTGACCAGCCATTACATGGCGGATGTGGAAGCCCTCTGCAAGCGCGTCATTGTCATCCATCACGGCCGGCTGCTTTTCGACGGCGACCTGTCGGCCCTGATCCAGCAGTTCACCGCCCATAAGACCATCGTCGTCCAACTGGAGGATTGCCAGGCCGACCTGCGCCGTTACGGGGAAGTGCTCGAATGCGAGGACGGGCGCGTCACCCTGCGGGTGCCGAAAGCCGAGACCGCCCGTGTGACCGAACGCCTGCTGGCCGACCTGCCGGTGATCGACCTGCTGGTGCAGGACCCGCCGATCGAGGAAGTGATCGACCGGGTCTTCACCCAGGAGACGGCATGAACCTCCTGGAGGAGCTGCGCAGCCTGGCGCGCCTGTACGGCCAACAGTTCAGGACCACCTTCGCGACGATGCTCCAGTACCGGGCCTCGTTGCTGATCTGGATGATCGCCCAGGTGCTCGAACCGCTGGTCTACCTGATCGTCTGGTCGACCGTCTCCAACGGCAGCGGCGGCAGCGTCGGTGGGTACACTGCCCAGGGCTTCGCCGCCTACTACCTGGCTTTTATGCTGGTCAACCAGGTCACCTATACCTGGATCATGTGGGAATATGAGTACCGCATCCGGCAGGGTGCGCTATCGTTTGCCCTGCTCAAACCGGTCCACCCGATCCATGCGGATATTTCCGAAAACCTGTCTTCCAAACTGATCACCCTGCCGATCCTGCTGGTGGTGGCGTTCATCCTGGCGCTGATCTTCCACCCGGCCGCCGCCCTGACGGTGTGGGCGCTCCTGGCCTTCATCCCGGCCCTGGTCCTGGCCTTCCTGCTGCGCTTCCTGCTGGAATGGACCCTGGCGCAGGCGGCTTTCTGGACCACCCGCGTGAGCGCCACAAACCAGGTCTACTTTCTGCTGATGCTCTTCCTGGCCGGGCAGATCGCCCCGCTGACGCTGTTCCCGCGCTGGATCCAGATCGTGGCCGATATCCTGCCTTTCCGCTGGATGCTGGGTTTCCCGGTGGAGCTGGTGCTCGGCCGGCTGACCCAGGCCCAGGCGCTGGAAGGGCTGGCAGCCCAGGCCGTCTGGCTGGCGGTCAGCCTGGTGCTGGTGCGGCTGGCCTGGCGGGCCGGCGTGCGGGTCTATTCGGCGGTGGGAGCATGAACACCCTGCGGCTGATGGCGGTCTTCTTCCGGGTCAGCGTGCTCAACGAGACCGCCTACCGGGTCAACTTCTTCGTGCAGCTCTTCCAGTCCCTGCTCGAGCTGGGCACCGCCCTGGCCGGGCTGGCGGTCATCTTCTCGTATACAAATTCACTGGGCGACTGGAGTCCGAATGAGATGCTGGCGCTGGTGGGCGTCTACTTCCTGGTGGGCGGGGTCATCAGCCTGGTGATCCAGCCGGGCATGTCGGCCCTGATCGATGCGGTGCGGGATGGGACGCTGGATTTCACCCTGACCAAGCCGGAGGATGCCCAGTTGCTGGTCAGCATCCAGCGGGTGGCCATCTGGAGCCTGCTGGACCTGCTGATGGGGGCAGGCGTGCTGGCGGCCGCGCTGATCCGGCTGGGAGAGAACCTCGGAGCCCGGCAGGCGGCCGGGTTCATCGGCATGCTGTTGGCCGGGGGGGTGATCGTCTACAGTTTCTGGCTGATCCTGGCCAGCCTGTCCTTCTGGCTGGTGCGGGTGGAGAACCTGCTCGAGATCTTCCAGAGCATGTACCAGGCCGGGCGCTGGCCGGTCAGCCTGTACCCGGGCTGGCTGCGTTTCGGCCTGACCTTTATTGTCCCGGTGGCGTTTGCCACCAGCATACCGGCCCAGGCCCTGACCGGGCGCTTGGGCGGGACGACCCTGCTGGGAGCGGCTGGCCTGGCGATCCTGATGTTTGCCCTCGCCAGGTTGGTCTGGCGCTTGGGGCTGAGACACTATTCGGGTGCGTCAGCCTGAGCTATCATCGCCTGGCGTATCCTTATTGGTGAAGAGAATGAATCGAACCCTGCACAAACGACATCCTGGCATTTTATGGAGCCTGATCGGCGTGGCGCTGGCATTTTCCGTGCTGTTGCATTTCCGGCCGGAATTGACCGGCAACGACCATCTGAACGGCTATGCCGGCGTGGCCCTGGGGCTGTTCACCGCCGCTTTCCCGGCCGCCAACTTCCTGGATATGCTGCTGGCCGAACTGGGTTCGCTCCACTGGGGGGCGGTCAGGCGGGCAGACCTGCCCTGGGTGATCTTGAACCTGGCGGTCCTGTTTACCGGCCTGGTTATCGTGGTGGTAGGGACGAGGCTGTTCTACCAGCATTGGCTGCCGGGTATGTAGCGAAAAAAAGATTTGCCAGCGCTCTGCACTGGCAAATCTTTTTTTGGCTCTTCCGTTTTTAGCGGGATGAACTCCGAATTTTTTGGGTGTGTGGGCGGCGTAGCCGCCCACACACCCAAAAATTCGACTCCTTTCCCGTTCGATACGGGAGAACCCTTTTTTTCTCCACTATCACCGGAAAAAGGGGTACACGCTACACGGTCGAGAGGTCCCACTCTTCATGGATCTTGGGGACATCACTGAGCAGGCGCTTGGTGTAGGGCTTTTGTGGGTTGAGGATCACGGCATCCGCGGAGCCGCTTTCCACAAACACGCCATGCTCCATGATATATACGTTATCTGAGACGTAATATGCCAGGCCGATATCATGGGTGATGAAAATAACCGTCATGCCGGTCTCGTTGCGCAACTGCATGAGCATCTCGAGGATGGTGGCACGGCTGCAGGCGTCGATCATGGAGGTCGGTTCATCGGCCAGCAGGATCTTGGGCTTGAGCAGGAAGATCCGGGCGATCATCAGGCGCTGCATCTGTCCGCCGGAGAGCTCGAAGGGATACTTGTTGGTCAATTCCTCGAACTTCAGGTTGACAAAGCCGCACGCCTCCGTCATCAGCTCGATCTTTTTCTCTTTCGGAAGCTTGCGCCCGCCGCGCATGTTGATACAATCCAGCAGCACGGCATCGATTTTATTGAAGATGTTATACGAAGAGAACGGATCCTGGAAGATCGCCTGGATGTTCTTCCAGTATTCCTGCCGCTTCTTCTGAGTCCGGATATCGCGCTTTACACCCTGGAAGTAAATATCGCCTTCGGTGGGATTGATCAATCCCAACAGCATCTTTGCCAGGGTGGTCTTTCCGCTGCCCGATTCGCCTACAATGGAGACAACGTCGCCTTTGTAGAGATTGATGTCCACATGGTCCACGGCGATGGTTCTCTGGCGGCCCACCCCGAACACTTTGGTAAGGCCGGATGCGCTCAGGTAAAGTTCCTTATTCTCAGCCATTTTGATATGCCTTCCGTAATTGTTCCTCCGTGAAGATGCAGCGGTAGGAACGATCGTTTTCGATATTCCGGTTATCGACAGGATGCACCAGGCATTCCGGCTGGACATATTTGCAGCGGGCGGCAAAGCGGCAGCCAGACGGGGGATTCTTCAGGTTGGGTGGAACACCCGGAATGGCGGTCAGTTTTACGCCGCGCAGGCCGCTTTCGGGCACGATGATTGAGCCCATCAGGCCTTTGGAATAGGGATGGAGCGGATCGAAGACCGCCTGCTTGGCCGTGGCCTTCTCCACGATCTGGCCGGCATACATGACCATGATATCGTCGGTCACATGGAAGAGCAAGGGGAGCTCATGCGTGATGAAGATCATCGCTTTGATATAGCCATGCTCCATCAGGTCCCGCAGCATCTTGATGACCATCTTCTGGGAAGTGACATCCAGCGCGGAGGAAGGCTCATCTGCGATCAGCACGAGCGGCAGCAGGATCACGGAGATGGCGATCACGGTGCGCTGCTTCATGCCGCCCGAGAGTTCCACCGGGTATTTCTGCAGCACCTCCGGCGGAAGCCCCAGGATATGGAAGCGTTCACTGGCCAGCTCGTAAATCTCTTTTTTGGTGGCTTCCGGTTGGTGCGAGCGAATGACATCCTCGACAATGCTGATGACTTTCTGGGTGGGGTTGAGGGCGTTCATGGCGGCCTGGGGGATATAGGCGATCTCCGTGCCCAGGATCGATTTGCGGACGGTATCCGGGTCCATCCCGGTGATGCTGTGTCCATCGATGGCGATCTCGCCGCTGGTGTAGTGCAGCGGGGCGAAGTAATAGCCCATCAGGCTAAGGGCCAGCGTCGACTTGCCGCAGCCGGATTCTCCCGCAATCCCCAGGGATTTCCCCTCCTCGACCTTCAGGGAAACATGGTCGACCGCGTAGACACTTTCCCCAAAGCGGGTGACGTACTTCGTGGTCAGTTCTTTTACCTCTAACATTGTTCTTGTCATAGCAATCACCTAATCCCTGAGCGCCGGATTGAACACCTGGTCGAGGCCGGTATTCATCAAGTTCATCGAGAATGTGATCAGGGCAATGGTAATGAGCACCGGGAAGTACGCCCACCAGTAACCCAGGATCTCAGCCTGGTAGATCATGGCCCAGTTCATCATCAACCCCAGCGTAAACACATCTGTGGTTCGGGGCCCCAGCCCAAGGATCGATAGGCCCGCCTCTGCCAGGATGCCCGACGAGATCTGCAGGATGAGCGCCATGACGACATAAGAGGCGATATACGGCAAAATATCCGTCAGAATGATGCGGAAGATGGAGTGGCCGGACAACTTGGACAGGTTGACGTGGTCACGGTTGCGCAGGGAGAAGACTTGCGAGCGCACCGCCCTCGCCGTCCATACCCAGGAGGTGAAACCGATCACCACCGCGATCGTGGTGGGACCGCGTTTATCCTGCCCGATGCTGAACGAGATCAGGATCAACAGCACAAAACTCGGGATGACGGTAAAGATATTGGTGACGAACATGACAATATCATCCACCCAGCCGCCGATATAGCCGCCCAGCAGTCCCAGGGTCAGGCCGATCGCGGTCGCAACCAGGCCGGCGATCAAGCCGATCTGGAGCGATACGCCGGTGGCCTTGACCAGCTCCGTCAGCACGTCCCGGCCGAAGTTGTCGGTGCCGAGCGGCAACACGCGTACGTTGGCAATCTGGCCGATATTGACATAATCATTCGGGTTGACCTGACCGGCTTCCGTCAGGGCGCCGGTTTGCGGATCCTTGATTGCCAGGATTTCCGGGGCGGTCGAAAGCAAACCCTGGACGGAGGCATTCACCCGCTGGTAATATCTCACCTTGGAGAAAGTCATTCCGGGGAAGCTTTTCGTGGAGTCATATTTTTCACCCCATAATTTCAGCAGGCTGGCGGTGTTGGTGATATCGATCTGGCTGGCCGGAACTTTGTCCGCCAGGAGCCAGGTCTGCATATCCTTGCGCATTTGGTCGGTCAACCGGTTTTCAATACGCTTGGTCTGGGCATCGGTCAGGTCCAGGGAATAGGTGGTTTTGGCGTTGACGCTGTCATACGTA
>Ga0335071_10007682_pt1 | contig 11091 bp, 10 predicted proteins | sample Lox_Sample_15_FD_206724 | JGI IMG/M metagenome (GOLD analysis project Ga0335071, IMG submission 206724) | Soil microbial communities from Loxahatchee National Wildlife Refuge, Florida, United States - Lox_Sample_1.5 | ecosystem: Environmental > Terrestrial > Soil > Wetlands | place: USA...
CGGCACCGAAGCCCGCCATGCCCGCACCGAGAATCGCTATGGTCTCCATCCTCACCTTTCCGGAGTGTGCTATTCGAACTCGTGGACGTGTTCCCGGTACCACTGGACCGTCTGCCGCAGCCCCGCGTCGAGCCCGGTGCGCGGCGTCCAGCCGATGGTCGCCTGCGTATGCCCCACGTCGGCCACGCGTACCGGCTCGAGCGGCCGGTCGGCCAGCGCTCCGAACGACGCCGAGGCGTGCGATCCCGCGAGCGCTTCGAGCTTCCTGACGATCTCGCGGATCGGGACGAGCTCGCCAGAACCCAGCTCGAGCGTTGCCCCTTCAATTCCAGGTGTCGTGGCGAGCGCGATGAAGCCCTCGACCACATCTCCGACGTAGATCCAATCCACGAGACGGGCCCCGCTGGCGATCTGAGGGGCCTTCTCACGCAGGAGCGAGAGCGTCACGTAGGGGATGAGCTTGGTCGCATCCCGCTGCTCGGGACCGTACACCATGAATACCCGTGCCAGGACGGCCGGGACACCATACAGCGCGTGGAACATCCTGCCATAGCCACTGCCTGCCCACTTGGCCGCCGCATACGGTGCGCTTGGGAAGCGCTCCCCCTTCTCCGCCTCTGGCTCCGCCAGCGAACCGGTCAGGATGATTCTCTTGCATCCGGTTTCGGCCACCGCGGTCAACAGGTTCACGGTGGATTCGAGATTGGCGTGGAACGTCGGGAGCACATGCTCCAGCGCCGGCGATCCCATGACGTGGCTCGCCAGATGGAACACGACATCGGGCCTGATCGTCCTCATGATCGCCCGAACATCGGAAATCTCGCATACGTCGGCTTGCATCCACCGTACCCCGCCGTCGTCCCCGTGCGGTTTCCGCGAAACAGCATGGACTTCGCCGCCGAGGGTGACGAGGCGCCGGCACAGATGCGACCCGATGAATCCGCTCGCTCCGGTGACCAGCACCGCCTGCCCCGCCAGACTCGCCATCTGCATCGCTGAGCGTCTCCGTCCGCGACATGGCTGTGCCGCGGCGAACCACCGTGATCCTGCTGATACTAAGCGCTGATCTCTTCGAGGAGGCCGTGCTCCCGCAGGATGTCCGCCGCCTTCTTGATAATGTCAAAGGGCATCCCGGAGCGCTCCGCGATCTCCAGGAGACTCTTCCGGCCTTCGGAGAGACTCAGGACCCACAGCAAGGCCATCTCGTCCTTGCCTCCGTCGGTCTGATCCGCCCAGGACCGGTAGATCCCCCTTCTTCCCAGTTGGGGTTCACAGAGAGGGTTCAGGTTACGGTATCGCGTATCGTTCTCCAGAATGTCGATCACGGCGAGGCAGGTCGCGAAGGAATGGGCCAGGGCGCCCGGCTTGACGAACTCCAGGTTGTCAGCCGACGTGTGGTACTCGGGGAACCGGCCGTGCGGAGTCCGGGAAAGGCAACCCACCGGCAGATCGAACCCGGGAGAACAGTACTGCCGCTCATCGTAGCCGTACGGGACGTAGTCGATGATGCGGCCACCGTCACCCGACCGCCTGAGGACATGTTGCATCGCCCGGTCGATTTCGGCGTCCCCGCGCCTGCTCCTCTTGTACGTGATCTCGCCCGAGTCTCCGACGCAGGCCAGAACCAGCCCGTGCTTGATTCGCCCGACCTGCCCCTGGTGGCTGGCGAGCCACGCGATGGACCCGAACGTAGCCGGAATGAATAGAAACCGGTACGAGTACCGGAGCGGCCGGCCCATCAGCTCCTGCGCGAGTTTCGTGGCAACCGCTACACCCGAGAGGTTGTCGTTGCAGAGAGACGGATGGCAGGCGTGCGTCGAAATCAGGACTTCGTCCTCCAGCTTCCCCTTGATGAGCAGCTCCCCATAGGACAGGCTCCCGGGACCGAGAGTCGAGTCGATAACCGCCTCGTACTGGCCGTCCTCCAAGGCGAGGAGCTGGTTGTGGCTCAGGCAGAAACCCCACGCCCCACCTGCATACGCGGTCCGGTAGGGAACCCAGTCGGGCCTGTCGGGGAGGGTGAACAGGTGCTCCCGAAGCTCGCGGAGCGGAAGTGACCTGCGTACGGGCACGCTGTAGCCGACGACGTGCAGGTTGCTCCGCTGGAAGTCGATGACCTTCCGTCCCCTCGGATCCTTCACGTAGGCGTCCCGGATGTTCCATTCATCCGGCACGGTCCAGTCGAACATCTTGGTGCCGGTCGGAACCTCGCGGATCTCGATGGGAATGCGCCCGCGGAGGATCCGCAGGGTCTCCCGCAGGCCCTCTCCCGAGATGCTGCGGCAGAGCGGATAGAGCTCGGCGATCAGGCCGTGCATGTCCTTACCGGCTGCGAGGATCACCCCGCCGCTCACGTCGAACACGGTCGACCCTGGGATACCGACATCGGTCAGGAGAACACCGTCAGTTGGGGGATCGGCACGACGAATTTTCCACCCCAATCGCGGATGAAGGCATTCTGCTCCATGATCTCGTCCCTCAAGTTCCAGGGCAGGATGAAGAGGTAATCGGGCTTCACCTCTGCGATCGTGTCGGGGTGAAGGATCGGTATGTGGGTTCCTGGCGTATACTTTCCCTGCTTGTACGGGCTGCGGTCGACGGCGAAATCCAGAAAGTCCGTCCTGATGCCGCAGTAGTTGAGGAGCGTGTTGCCCTTTCCGGGTGCCCCGTAGCCGACGATGCGCTTACCCTCCTCCTTCGCGCGGATCAGGAACTGCAGTATCGCCCGCTTGGTGGCATGCACGCTCTCGCCGTACCGGGCGTAGGTTTCGAGGTGCGACACACCCCACCGCGCCTCCACGTCCTTCAACTGCGTCACCGCCTTGGCGAGGGGCTTCGATTCGTCCTGGCCTAGGCGCGCGTAGATCCGCAACGAACCGCCGTGCGTCGGGATCTGATCCACGTCGAAAATCGTGAGGCCGTGGGCCGCGAAGACCCGTTCGACCGTGGTGAAGGAGAAGTAGGAGAAGTGCTCGTGATAGATCGTGTCGAACTGGTTGAGGTCGACGAGCGTCAAGAGATGCGGAAACTCCATGGTGATGACGCCGCCGGGATTGAGCAGCGCCTTCACCCCTTCGACAAAGTCGTTGAGGTCCGGCACATGGGCCAGCACGTTGTTCCCCACCACCAAGTCGGCCCCGCCCTTCGCCGCGGCGATCTTCCGCCCCGTCTGCTCGCCGAGAAACTCCACCACCGTGGGGATGCCCTTCTCGATGGCGACCTTCGCCACGTTGGCGGCCGGCTCGATGCCCAGGACCGGAATTCCCCGCTGCATGAAGTACTGCAGCAGGTACCCGTCGTTGCTGGCGACCTCAATAACCCGGCTGTCCGGGCCGAGCCCGAGGCGCGCCGAAATGCGCTCGACGTAGCCCTTGGCGTGTCTCAGCCAGCTGTCGGCGTAGGAGGAGAAATAGGCGTACTCGGTGAAGATCTCCCCCGGGGGCACATACTCGCCCAGCTGCACGAGAAAGCAGTGGCCGCACACGTAGGCATGCAGGGGATAGAACCGCTCCATGCTGTTCAATGCATCGCGAGACACGTACGACTCGCACAGGGGCGACATTCCCAAGTCCACGAACGTGTGTTCGAGGGGCTTTTCGCAGAAACGACAGGTCAGGCCTGGGTTCACTTCGCCCCGGTTGCCCTCGGGGGCGTCTCGCGATTCGGGGCGGCCCACCGCAGCAGTCCGTCAAGCCTCCCATCGGCCTGGAGCTTCTGGATCTGCTTGACCCTCAGGTACCGCTCGCCAAGGAACTGCTCGGACGTCAAGCCGTTGCTGCGAAAAGCCGCGTGGAGCTGTTCAACCCCGCGGCGCACTGTCCACTGGGGGCGGAACGCTGGAATCGCACGGGCGATCTTGCTGCAATCCACGCGGTAGCTGCGCGGGTCTGGACCGCCGCCGGCCGCGTAGCGGATGCGACACCCCGGCACTGCGGCCTGGACGATGTCGGCGATCTCCCGTACCCGCAGGTTGTCGTCGTTGCGGCCGACATTGAATGCCTCGTTGTGGACCAGCTTCCGGGGCGCGTGGAGCACGGCCAGGAACGCGCGCGCGATATCCTCGACATGGACCAGCGGCCGCCACGGCGTTCCGTCGCTCTGGATGAGAATGTCGCCCGACGTCACGGCGTAGCCGACCAGGTTGTTCACCACGATGTCCGCCCGCAGGCGCGGCGAGACGCCGTAGGCCGTTGCATTGCGCAGGAACGTGGGACTGAAGTCATCACTCGCCAGCGGCCGCACGTCCCGCTCGGCGCGGACCTTCGACTCGCCGTACGGAGTGATCGGATTGAAGGCAGCCGCCTCGGTGAGCATCTCGTCGCCGGCCACGCCGTACAGGCTGCAGGAGGAGGCGAAGAGCCAGCGGAGCACACCTGCGCGCTTGGCGGCCTCCGCCAGGCGCACCGAGGCGCGGTGGTTGATCTCGTAGGTGGTCTCGGCGTTGAGGTTCCCCAGCGGGTCGTTGCACAGCGCCGCGAGGTGAATCACCGCTTCGAACCCGCGCAGGTGTTCGGGCCGTACGTCTCGAAGGTCCAGGCGCAGGGAGGGCACGTCGGGTACGGGCGGGCCGAACCCACAGGCTTCGAAGTAATAGGTGTCGAGGCCGGTCACCTCGTGGCCGGCCGCCAGGAGCATCGGAACCATGACCGAGCCGATGTAGCCGTTGTGGCCGGTGACCAGGACCTTCACGAGGTCGTCCCCGCAGTGCTGGATGGCGACCCATCTCGCGGCTCGGCGGAGCCCCGGGAGCGCCATATCTCCCAGGGACGGTTCCCGCTCGCAAACAGCTCGTCGAGCTGCTGCTTGTCCTTGAAGGTATCCACGGCCTTCCAGAAGCCATTGTGCTCGTAGGCAACGAGCTGCTGCTCGCGCATCAGCCGATGGAACGGGGCCTCGACCAGTTCCTCACCTTCGCGCAGGTAACCGAAGATCTCCTGCCTGAAGATGAAGAACCCGCCGTTCACCCGGAGTCCGGTGCCTTGCACGTTGGTGAGGTTGGTGACGACTCCGTCCGTGGCGGCGACGTAATGAGAAGTGACGTTCGGCGGAACCGTGATCAGCGCGGCGACCCGCCCTCGACTCCTGAAGTGCTCGATGTAGGCGTTGAGATTCAGGTCCGTGACGCAATCGCTGTAGTTGGCGAGGAACATCTCCTCGCCCTGGAGGTACGGCCGCACCTGGCGCAGCCGCTCCCCGATCGTCGAGTTCTGGCCTGTGTCCACGAACGTGATGCGCCAGTCGTGGATGTCGCTGTTGAGCAGCTCGAGCTTGCTCCCCCCGTCCGCCAGCACGAAGTCGTTCGACAGGCACTCATTGTAGTTGAGAAAGTACTGCTTGATCACGTCCGCCTTGTATCCGAGGCAGAGCACGAAGTCCTTGTGCCCGTAGTGGGCATAGTACTTCATCACATGCCACATGATGGGGCGGTACCCGATGTTCACCATCGGCTTGGGGAGATCGGGGTCGTAATCGCGGAGCCGGGTGCCAAGGCCGCCGCAGAAGAGCACGACCTTCACCGAGGCCCTCCTTTCCGCTTGAGCCTGTCGCTGAGCCTCCGGAACACAGCTTCGATCGTCCGCTTCGGATTGCCGACGATGTCGGCAATCCGAAGCGCGGCGTGCCACGCGATACGCGCGTAGCTGAGCCGGTAACCCATCCCCCTGACCTGCCTAAGATGATAGTCCCAGAACTCACGACCGCGAAGTGCGACCGCGCTCGAGCCAAGGAGGCGATAGTATGCCCGCGTGACCTCCTTGAGGCGCACGGCACACTCCTGCGGCGTCAGGTACACCGGACCAAACTTGGTAACCTCGTCCAGGTCCTGCGCGAAATCGGAGTGGAGCTGTGAGAGACGGTACGTGGTGGGTGACGCCTCTCCTTTCCGCGTGTAAGACAGCACCTGGTGGACGTACCCGAAGTCGTGATCCCTCAGCAGGTCGAGGTACGCCTCGATGTCGCCGTGGTAATTCGCCGGATTGTAGAAGGGCCGCTTCTCCCTGGCGATGCTGGCCCGGATGAGAGACGCGGAGGGACCACCAAACACCTTGATCTCGTTCAGGAGGCGAAGTCGACATACCTCGCGTCCAGTCATGAAGGTGCTGGGGTATGGCAGGCCGGCGGCCTGGACCGTGACGCCGTTGAGAACGTACGAGGCGACCATGCCAATGGTGGGATGCGCCTCGGCGACCTTCACCATTTCCTCGAGGCAAGTCGGGAAGAGCCAGTCGTCCGCATCGAGGATCTTGCAGTACTCGGCCTGATCCGACACCAGGGTGAATGCCATGCTATGGCTGTCTATCACGTTCAGGAATTGGGGATACGTGTGGATCCGGATCCGGGGGTCGCGGGCGGCGAATTGCTCCGCGATCGTCACCGTGCGATCGGTGCTGCAGTTGTTGCCGACGGTGAGGTCCCAGTTGGCGTAGGTCTGGGCCAGAACGCTGCGAATTGCTTCCGCGATGAACTCTTCCCCGTTGTAGACGGGGATGACGACGCTCACCAACGGAGATGCGCTTGAGGGCATGCGTCGGGACCTGGGTGTTTGAGCGACTGTCAGGCGCGCCTGCGTTCGACAGGATGCTCTGAGCAAGAAGCGCGCACCCCGTCCGACGTGCGTAGCACCAAACGTAAGTTGGCCAGGGGCAATGCGCTACGTCCAGACTCCGCGCCGATTGTCAGTAGATGAGGCGACCGCTCGTAGCGGCCACGCCACAGGTGGCGACCACTGGCCATTCGAGTAGATGGTCAGCTTCGCGCCGTCCTTCCCGGGGCTGACTCTGCTCGCTACCCTGCCGTATCTTGGCGCAGGGAGCACGTTCGCGACTTAGGGGCAATGTGAGCCGGTGCCGATGAAACTGCGTCATACGCTCGCTCCGATCGCCTCGGTAGGAGTGGCGGTAGGCCTCCTGCTGCTCGCATCTCGGGGAGGCCCGGGGGTCTCATCAGACACCGTGGTCTACCTCGAAGGTGCTCGCGCGCTTGCACGTGGTGCCGGCTACGTCGCAGCGACCACCGTGGGGTGGCTGCCGCTCACGCACTATCCGCCGCTGTATTCGGTCGTGCTAGCCGCTGTGGGCACCGTGAGCAAAGACCACCTGTATGCCGCCCTCTACCTGAATATCGCTCTGCGCGCGGCCCTCCTGGCGATCGTCTGGTATGGCCTTAGGCGGATAGCACGCGTCGGTCCAGTCTCCACGGGGATCGCATTGGGATTTCTAGCCGTGAGCGCAGACCTCACGGACGTGCACGCGATGGTGTGGTCTGAGCCGCTGTTCTTCGTGCTGTCGGTCGGCGCGCTCTTCTTTCTCGCGGGTCACCTGTCCAACCGGCGTCGTCTGCTGTTGGCCGCTGCGTCTCTCCTGCTGGCCGCCGCGGCGTTGACGCGGTACGCCGGTCTCGGTCTCCTGGGTGCGGCTCCTCTCCTCCTGCTGGTGAGGCGCGAGCGTACGTGGCGAGACAGGCTCGTCGACCTTGGCCTCTATATCTGCGTGGCTGCTCCCCCGGTACTGGCCTGGTGGCTCCGCGACGCCAGAGTGGCGTTCGCGTTCGAGGACTGGATCGGAGAATCCCGCCGAACGCTCGCCTTCCATCTCCCATCGCTTCAGGACTGGGGCGCGGGCGCGTCCACCGTTTCTCTGTGGCTGTTCCCCTATTCGGTGCCGTCGGTTGTGGGTGCGTTGGTCGTTCTGGCAGGCGCCGGACTGCTCCTCGCGCTTGTCGTGCGGCGTGCGCGGGTCGGCGAGGCGAGCCGGCCTTCACCGGACGGCCTCGCCTGCGCCCGCGTACTCCTGGTCGCCGCGTTCAGCTACCTGGCCTTCGTGGTGCTGGCCAGATCAGTGGCCGATGCCGTCATTCCCTTCGACGGTCGGATGTTGTCGCCGGCGTTTGTCTACCTGGTGATAGGCGTAGCTGCCGCATTCGGTTCCGGGGAGCTCTTCGGGTTCCGTGTGAAGCAGGTCGGGGCAGTCGTCGCGGCGCTCCTGATCGCCTTGCTGCTGCGGCATGGGTACTACGCTGCGCAGCAGGGCAAGGCGAGCCTGGACTACGCCGGAAAGACGTACGCCCGCATGGCCCAGGAGGCCGCGGCCAGCCAGCGCACCGTTGCCTATTCGAATGACCCGTTCTTCCTGAGGTTCTATTTCGCGTCGCCAGTGGCCGCGCTGCCGTTTCGCTCCAATCCGTTCTCCGATGCAGCTAACCCCCGCTTCAAGGGTGAGGTCGGCGCACTCTGCCACGACCTGTCTGCAACAGGCCACACCGTGTTTTACGCCGGAGCGGGCCAATCGCGGAATCCGACGCTACGCGAGCTGATCGTGCTGGGGCGCTTGCAGATACTCAGGCGGGGGACGGGGTGGTTTCTGCTGGGCCCGGGAGCGTGCGGATGAAGATCCACCGGCCGGCGACGGTCGTTGGCCATCAGCCGCGCCGGGGATGCTCTAGTTCGTCGAGCCCATGCCGCCAGCGGTAAACGCCGAGAGACCGTACAGATTGTTGTGGGTTCCGCCGGCTTCCTCCGAGTTGAATCCGAGGCCCGCGGATCCGCCGGTGAGGATGTCGGTCGTGCGGCCCGCCGTCGCGACATCGGCCGTGTTCATGAGCGCGGCATTCTTGTAGACGCTGATCCGCGTGCCGACGATCTGAAGGCGGATGACGTCGCCGGTAACGACCGCATACTTGGCGTTTGTATCGTCCATGACGCTCTGCCAGTCGCCGAAGCTCCCATAGGCGCCGCCGATCAGCAGGTACGGCTGGTTGCTCGCGTTGACCCCGAAGGAACACGAGTAGCCCCGGAACCAGTGGGCCGAAAACGTGGTGCGGACGAACAGCTCGATCTCCGGGGAATAGGCGACGAGCGGCTTGCTCCAGTAGACCACACCTTCGGCGTACTGATCGGCCGGGAAGCTGCCCACCTTGGCAGGATCGAGAATTGCAATGGCGTCGTGGCCGTTCCCGATGGTCTCGTGGCCGATGGCGAGGCCTGGTGTTGTGGAAACATCCGAGAAGTCGAGGTTGTCCGTCCCGCCCTCGATCCAGACACCGCCTTCGCGCATCGGGTTCTCGGTGAGCGGGAAGTTGGTATGGTAGAACCCTGAGGGGGAGGCAACGGAGGTCTGGCAGGTTGACACAGGCGCGGCAATCAGGCTCGAGACAGCGATGGCTGCTGCCAGCCCCGCCGCACCGCGCCCGGACCGCGGTTGAGTCGAGCTACGCCCTTGTTTCACAATGGCATCACCGCTCGGAGCGACCGGCCGCGCCGCACTCATTGCGCAGCACGGACAGGTCGAAGAGTGGAGCGATGAGCGCGATCTTCCGGTCGTTGCCCCCGCCAAACACGTTGCCGGGATAGATCGCCGCTCGCTCCGTGAACGGTGCCGGGGGAAAGCGGACTACGTCGCTGACGACTCGGCGTGCCTTGATGCCTCGTTCGATGGTGCAGAGGCGAAACCACAGGTCATCCACGTTGGGGGCGATCCGGAATGCCAGCCCCTTCCTGCGGATGGCCTCCAGCGCGTCGCGCGTGTAGAGCACGCCGTACACGCCAAGGGGGAGAAGGTCGTAGCGCGCCTCCGTATGGCGGACAAGCTCCCATTGCAGGTACGGCGCGAATGCGCCGGCATCATCGAGGGTGATCGCGCGCGCGTGGTAGCACAGAATCTCGTTCCCGCCAAGGGCGGCCGAGTCGCGAAAGCGCAGCAGCCAGTCCGACGGATAGAGCACGTCGTCGTCCATAGTGATCACCGGCATCTGCTGCGGCTCCGGGCTCCAGGCGAAAACCGGCAGCTTCGTGTAGGAGCCGTAGTCTTCGTCCAGGCAGACCACGTCCACGCCGCGCCTGGCCAGTACCGCGAGCGGGAACGGCAAGTGTTCCCGTGAATAGCTCCTGCCGTCGAGAAACAGGACTACGCGAGCGGGCCGAAGGGCGCCGCGCGCAAGGGAATCGACCGCCAGCATCGCGGCCCAGTGCCGCGCGCGGTGCGTCGTGAGCGTCACCGTAGCGTAGCCGTGGGGGAGCGGGATCACGCGGCGCGAGAGCACGGCCCGAGCTGCAAGGAAGCACCAGCGGGCCCCCTCGAGGAGGTCCCGTCGAAAGCGATAGGTGAGCCCCATCACCGACCGCCGCGAGGCTGCGGAGCCGGCGCACTCACGGCTGCTCCGTCCCCGAGCGCGGAGCAGCCGCTCGATAATAGCCCAAGTCGAGCTTCCGTCCGCTGGGGCTGAACAGCCGGAACTGCGCCACGCCGTGCTTGTGCAGGACGGCCTTCAGGGTGGTGGCGACCACGCCCAAGCCGTAGGTCACGCTGCGGCGAAGGCCGATGGACGACGCCTCCGAGAAGTACTTGGTGGGACACGACAGCTCGCCGATCCGGAACCCCGACAGGATGCACTGCGCCAGCACTTCGTTGTCGAAGACGAAGTCGTCGGAATTCTCCAGCAGCGGGAGTTCGAGCAGGACCTTGCGGCTGAAAGCGCGAAATCCGGTGTGGTACTCCGACAGCTTGGCCCCGAGGAGGAGGTTCTCGAAGGCGGTGAGAAAGCGGTTGGCCGCGTACTTGTAGTACGGCATGCCGCCGCTCCGGGCCGTCCCGCCGAGGATGCGCGAGCCCAGCACCACCTCGTAGACGTCGTAGGCGATCATGCTGGCCATGGCCGCGACCAGGCGCGGCGTGTACTGGTAGTCCGGATGTAGCATGACCACGACGTCCGCGCCGGACGCCAGCGCCTCCCGGTAGCAGGTTTGCTGGTTGCGGCCGTAGCCGTAATTGCGATCGTGCACGAATACGCTCAATCCCAGTGAGCGAGCCAGCTCGACCGTCCCGTCCGCGCTGTGGTCGTCCACCACGATGCGGGTATCCACCAAGTCGGTGAGGTCCCGGACCGTCGCTTCAAGCGTCTTCTGGGCGTTGTACGCCGGCATTACGACGGCAATGCGCCTACCGTTGATCACGCCTCACTCCCGTGACTGACGTGGCCGCGGAGTCGGCGACCCAGCGGTAGATCTTCAGCCCTTCCTCAGCGGAGGTGGAGTCGTCATAGACGAGCACGGCCCGCCGGTCAGGAATCCCGCGGTCGTACCATTCCGCCGTGTAGGGC
>Ga0335071_10007683_pt1 | contig 11090 bp, 9 predicted proteins | sample Lox_Sample_15_FD_206724 | JGI IMG/M metagenome (GOLD analysis project Ga0335071, IMG submission 206724) | Soil microbial communities from Loxahatchee National Wildlife Refuge, Florida, United States - Lox_Sample_1.5 | ecosystem: Environmental > Terrestrial > Soil > Wetlands | place: USA: Florida...
TTCTCCTTGTCGCTCATTCTCTGGTCCGCCCAGGGACTCTATGCCCGCGCTTTCTATGCCGCAGGAGACACGCTCACGCCGATGGCCGCGGTCACCCTGATTACGGGTATTTCTCTTCCGGTCTACTCAATCCTCTTCCACCATTTCGGAGCCGTTGGTCTCGCTTGGGCCTCAGACATTGGCATCGGCGCCAACCTGTTGGCGCTGGCATTGTTGCTGCATCATCGCAAGCTCGTTCCCCTGGGCGGGTTGCGCTGGGGAGAACTCGGCAAAGCCGCGCTCACCGGCATCATCGCGGGCGTTATCAGTTTCAGGGTTGCGAAGATCATCCCACTCGGTGCTGAAACGCACGGCACGCGCATGGCCGACGTGTTGCAACTCGCGCTGATCTCGGTTACATGGGCTGCTGCTGTTGCTGCCGGGCTATGGCTGCTGCGCTCCGAGTTGCCGCAAGATTTGCGCCGCCGTAAGCGCGCCGCCTACGGTTCCGTCGCGCATGCTGAAAGCAAAGAAATTCTGGAATCCGGCCGCGAGCCTTAGTCCCTCCCGCCCCAGCCACTCCAGCCTTAGCCTTATGAGCCAACCAATTCTCGCCGCGATATACTCTATCCCCGGCAGATATGATTACCGCGACCAAAACTGTCCCTCTGCAAAAACTGATTACGGGCTTGCGCCAACTGCCCGAGTCCGCGTTCGAGACCACCGAAACCGTGCGCCTCTTCCTGCGCGATAACCCCGTCGATCCGGAGTCGCTCGCTCCTTATCTGACATGGGATCGCCAACACTACACCCGCAACCTCATCGACCGCACATCGCTCTACGAATTGATGGCGATCTGTTGGGAGGTCGGCCAGGCCAGTTCCGTTCATAACCATCGCGACCAGAATTGCTGGATGGCTGTGCCCGTCGGCCGCCTGAATGTGGAGAACTTCCACCTCGTTCATCAGAATGTGGAAGCGGGTATCTGCAAACTCGAACCGCTCAGCACGGTCGAGATGAATGTCGCGCAGCCTTGCGCCGTCGATCCCGCCGACCCCGTGCATCGCGTCGTCAATCCCCGCGAATTCAATCAGCGCGCCGTCAGCCTGCATGTCTACTCGCGGCCGTTTGACACCTGCGTGGTGTATGCACCCGAGCAGGGAACCTGCGGAGAAATCAAGCTCCACTTCACCACGGAATATGGCAAGTCAAAGTAGGTGCCGCGTCTGCGGTTCCGTGGCTTCGCTGCTACACTGAATTCATTGCCTCCTCGTAAGAAATCATCGGAAACGCCCGCCAGCGCAGATTCCCAGGCGAAAGCGCCGACGGGGCCGGTTGCCGTGCCGAGTAGTGCCCACGGACGCGTTTTTCTGATCGACACCATGTCGTTCATCTTCCGCGCCTATCACGCCATGGCGCGGCAGCGGCCGATGTCGACGAAGACCGGTCTGCCTACGGCTGCGATTTATGTTTTCGTGAATATGCTGCGCAAACTGCGCGATGATTTCTCTCCCGAGTTTCTTGCCGCAGTCTTCGACGTCGCCGGTCCGACTTTTCGCGATGAGCAAGCCGAAGCCGTCACCACGATCCGCAAATTCGACATCAAGACGCAAACCTTTACTGAAGTCGAATACAAGGGCTACAAGGCCAACCGCAGCGCCATGCCCGAAGATCTCGCGCAGCAGGTGCCCTACATCCGCAAAGCGCTCGAGGCCTACCGCATTCCCATCCTCGAAATGCGGCGCTTCGAGGCCGACGACGTTATCGGCACGCTCGCCCGCAAAGCCGCGGAGGCGTCGCATACGGTCTATATCGTGTCGAGCGATAAGGACATGATGCAGCTCGTCAACGAGAAAGTGCAGATCCTGAATCCCCCAAAAGACAACCTGATCTGCGACCGCGCCAAGGTTGAAGAAATTCTGGGAGTTCCTCCCGAGCGTGTGATCGACGTGATGGCTCTGCGCGGCGACTCCATCGACAACATTCCCGGCGCTCCGGGTATCGGCGATAAAGGTTCCGTCGAGATCATCAAGCGATTCGGCACGGTGGAAGAGGCTCTGGACCGCGCTGCCGAAGTGGAACGTAAGACCTATCGCGAGTCGCTGCAGAACAATCGCGACACGATTCTGTTCAGCAAGATGATGGCGACCATCGACACCAATGTTCCCGTGGATCTCGACGTCGATGCCATGCGCGCCGGAGAGCCCGACGTTGATTCTCTACGCAGCCTGTTCACCGAACTCGAATTCACTTCGCTCTTAAAAGAACTCCTGCCGGTCGTCGAAGTCACGGAAGCGCATTACACCGAGGCAAAATCTGCCGCCGACGTTCAAACGGTGCTCGATGCGGCAAAGAACGGAGTGCTGGCCATCGCGGTTGAACACGAAGACTCCACTTCGGTTGAAGAGATCGAAGAGCCGGCATCGGAGCCGCAAGCGGAGCAGCTTTCGTTGATGGGCGGTGCGCTCGCGCTGGCGGAGCCCGCGCCCACACAGCGTCGAGTCGCCATCTCTGCCGCAGCGGGCTCGGCGACCACGGTCAACCTCATCGATGAGGCGGGCAAGAAACTGCTGCGAGCTCTGAACAGCGCCGAGATCCCCAAAACCGTTCACGATTACAAGGGCGCGATCCAGGCCTTAAAGCCGCTCGGCATCGATATCGCAGGCGTGCAGCACGATCCCATGCTGTACTCGTACCTGCTCGATCCCACGTACTCCTCGCATGCGCTCGCCGAAGTTGCCCTGCGCCGCTTTAACCTGAAACTGTCGGGCGGTCTCGCCGAAGCCGCCGACATCACGGGTCGCCTCACCCCTGCCCTTCGCTCCGAAGTCGAGCAGGCCGGACTGCTCCCGCTGTATCACGACATCGATCTGCCGCTCGTTCCAGTTCTCTCCCGGATGGAACACGCTGGCGTGAAGATCGATACTGGCGCGCTCTCGCACATGTCCTCGGAACTCGAGCGCGAGATTGGGATCAAAGCCAAAGAAATCTATGAAGCGGCGGGCATGGAGTTCAACGTGGGCTCGCCCAAGCAACTGGGCGACGTGCTCTTCAACCGCATGAACCTGCCCAAGCCGGTGAAATACGGCAAGGGACGCACCATCTCGACCGCCGTCGACGTTCTCGAAGAACTAGCCGAGACTCATCCCATTGCGCGCATGGTCCTCGATTACCGTCAGCTCACCAAACTCAAATCGACCTATGTCGACGCGTTACCGTTACTGATTAACGCTTCCACCCGACGCTTACACACGACTTTCGGACAAACCGGAACCGCGACCGGACGCCTTTCCTCGGCGAATCCAAATCTGCAGAACATTCCTATCCGCACCGAGCTCGGACGCGCCATCCGCGCCGCGTTTATCGCCGAACCCGGACACGTCCTGCTCACCGCCGACTATTCGCAAATCGAGTTGCGTCTGCTGGCGCACTACTCGCGCGATCCGCTGCTGGTCGAGGCCTACCGGCGCGGGGACGACATCCATACGCTTACCGCTTCTCAAGTCTTCGGCGTCCCTCCGCTCATGGTCACCGCCGATCACCGCCGCCAGGCCAAGGTCGTGAACTTCGGCATTGTCTACGGCCTGTCGCCCTTCGGTCTTTCGCAGAACCTCGGTATCTCCACCTCCGAGGCTAAGCAGTTCATCGAAGCCTACTTCGAGAAGTACCACGGCGTGCGGACCTTCATCGACACGACGCTCGATGAAGCGCGTCGCGAAATGAAGGTCAGGACGCTCTTCGGACGCATTCGTCCCATTCCGGACATCAACAGCAAAAACGTCAACCAGCGTGGATTCGCCGAGCGCACCGCCGTCAACACTCCGCTGCAAGGCACTGCCGCCGACTTGATCAAGGTCGCCATGATTCGCATCGACGCCGCCCTCGAAGAACGCCGATTGAAATCGCGCATGACCCTGCAGGTCCACGACGAACTCGTCTTCGAAGTTCCGGAAGCAGAAGTCGACACCATGAAGTCGCTGGTCCGCGAGCACATGGAGCAGGCTCACAAACTCGAAGTGCCGCTGCTAGTGGAGATGGGTGTCGGCGTGAACTGGCGAGACTTGGAATAAAGCTCTTCTCCTCAACTAATGACCTGCAGCAAACAATGTCTGCAATTCCTTAGACCCTGTCTAAGTCATTGAAACTACTCAGAACGCAGGTTTCCCGCCAAAATTTATTCTTAGTTTTCCTCATGCCTCCACAAGGAAGTCTCATCCTCCACAGTTTCTTCACAAGACATGAAAGTTTTTGTATTGCCGCCCGCAACAACTTGGCGGAGAGTGGGTTCAGCGAAACGTGAGCATTCCTGAACTCGCCGAATGATTGCGGCAGAGCCAGCGGCAGACCGGTGATCCACGAGGGTGAATCGCCGGGGGACATTCCAGAACTTGCGCGCGAGCGCATGCTGGTTGCCCGGGCGTTGCGGCCTCCTCCCCCGGCTTGTTCGTAAGAACAGGCAGGGCCGTTGGCCACCGCAGCAGTTGCGAGCGTGATCGCAAGATCGCGTCCCGGAACTGGCTTCGGCAAATGCGGCACTCCCTTCGCGGAGCGCTGTCGGGCCGAAGCGGTCATTCCGCCGCCCAGCGGTGACGAAAAGGCAGAGCAGGAATTCACGTATGATGCGGCTCGGGTGGCTGGCCTGGGCCGCATTCTATTTTCTGCAGTCTCTGACTTCCTAATTACTTCGTACTTCTTAATTCTGACTTCTCACTTCTGCTTTCTCAGCCTTACCCCTCTCATCCGCCGCGTCAGGAACAGGTTACCTCCGTGATCATGGGCGCTCCTGCCGCGCCGATAAACTATTCCCGTGAAGAGCATTTCCTGGAATCGTCCCCTGACGCTCGTGGCCGGCGCCTACGTCGCGGCGATTGCCATCTCCGTGCTCCTCGTTATCCAGCGCTATTTCCAATATGTGCGTCATCCCGATGACGTCGCTGCCTCCGGCGGAATGTGGGCAGGAGGAGACTTGATCCTCGAGATGTTCATCGTCGGCATGTTCCTGGTCATCACCTTCTTCCTGATGCTGGTAATCACGAAGTCAGAGACCGCTTATACGACTTACGCGAAAGTCCTCGTCGGACTCAGTCTGACCGCGCCGTTCTCGGTGGCTGTTGTGAGCCTATCCGCTCTGCAGATCGAGGTGCCCGTTCTCGGCTGGGTTTGTATGTTTCGCCTATTCGCCTCACCCCTGGCAGTGCTCGGCTTCGCTCTCAGCCGACTGTTCGCGCGCTTCCCCCGGGCAAAAAAACTCACGGTCTATGCATTTCTGATCGAAACTGTAACCCTCATCGTGATGGTTGCTCTCCTGTTTCTCCCCGGCCCTCACGGCGCATCCTAAAAATTGACGAGATTTCCGAAGCCCTTCCACAAGAATAAGAACCGATTCACAGGTTCCGCACATTTGTGCTCGCCGATTCACCCAATCTTCGCCCCCAGATAAGGCATTTTCGTTTAGCGCGTCACGGACTTGGCGGATAAACTTCTCATGTTGTATTCTGGCGTCCATAGTTTCGCCTTGCATTCGCCCGGCGTGCCGCTGTCGAAGCAACACCTAAGGGACCCATGGCCACGACCGACTATTCGATCAGCACGCTTCCGGCAAACGTAGAAGCCGAGCGCTCAATTTTGGGCGCCATCCTGCTCGATAATTTCGCCTACAACCAGGCCGCGGAGTTTCTGCGGATCGAGGATTTCTCTCTCGATTCGCACCGCCGCATCTACACCCGCATGGTCGATCTGGCCGAATCCTCGCGCCCGATCGACATGATCACGCTGATCGAGGAGCTCGACCGCAACAAGGATCTGCAAGCCATCGGCGATGTCGCCTATGTGTCGAGCCTGGTCGAAGGAGTTCCCGACCGCCCCAGCATCGAGCACTACGTCAAGATTGTCCGCGACAAGGCGCTGCTGCGCGGCGTGATTTCCGCCGCCACCACGGCCATCGCGCGCGCCTCCGACCAATCTGACTTGGCCGAAGACGTTCTCAGCGACACCGAAGCCGCCATCTTCCAGCTTTCCGAAAAGCGCATCGGGCGCGGCTTCATGGGCATTCAGGAGATCGTGCGCGAGTCGTTCGGTTCCGTCGACGCGCTCCTGCAGCGCGGCCAGCGCATCACCGGCCTCGCCACGCACTACACCGATCTGGACGAAATGACCAGCGGCCTGCAGCGTTCCGACCTGGTGATCATCGCCGCTCGCCCCTCGATGGGAAAAACGGCATTCGTCATGAACATCGCCGAAAATGCCGCCATCGATGACAAGTCCGTAGTCGCCGTCTTTTCGCTGGAAATGTCACGCGAGTCGCTTCTGCTGCGGTTACTTTGCTCGCAAGCGCGGGTCGATGCGCACAAGATGCGCACCGGCTCTCTGTGGCAAGACGATACTAAAAAAGTCGTCCGCGCCATGGAGCAACTCGCCCACGCACCCATTTACATCGACGACACTCCCGGCATCTCGCTGACCGAAATGCGCGCCAAAGCGCGCCGCCTCAAGCAGGCGCAGGGCGGCAAACTCGACCTGATCATCGTTGACTACCTGCAGCTCATGTCCGGCGGAAGCAAGCGCTTTGAGAATCGTACGCAGGAAGTCTCCGCCATCTCGCGCGGCCTGAAAGCCCTCGCTAAAGAACTCAGCGTCCCTGTCATCGCGCTCTCGCAGTTGAGTCGAGCTCCCGAGAGCCGGGGTGGCGACCATCGTCCCCAGCTCGCCGACCTTCGCGAATCCGGATCGATCGAGCAGGATGCCGACCTCGTCATGTTCATTTTCCGCGAGGAAGTCTACAAGCAGGACGACCCCGAATTGCAGGGCAAAGCCGAGATCATTATTGCCAAACAACGCAACGGTCCCATCGGTCGCGTGAGGATGGCTTTCCTGAAAAATTGCACCAGATTCGAGACACTCGAAGAGGGTGGAATTGCCCCCGAAGAGTAGGCAAATCGGCCTACTAGAATCCCTGTAGAGCACTTGCGGTAAGTACCTTAGGGCCTTAGGTTTGCGAGAGTTCATTCTCGACACCGTCAGCCTGTGGAAAAGCTTGTGGAACAGAAAAGGTGATTTTGCTTTGCGCTTGACAACAACCGTTCGGTCGGTCATCCGTCAGGCGCTTGCCAAACGTTAAACCCATGAATAGTAATTAGTTATACAATTCACGCGGCATTCACATTGCTTCGGCGTTACTCGATGCCGGGAAACTCCCGAATCGAGATTTGCACATTTCAGGGTCTTGGACTTTAGTAATCCCTGCGATTTTAGGCGATTTTCCAGCACGTCTTTCCGACCTCCGTCTGTACGTACTCGATAGGCACCACCGCTACGTCAACCACACCAGAAGCAATGCCAGGCCATCGACCATCGCGGCCAGGGCCCCGATCCAGATCAACGCCACAATGCGAGCGTTTTTAGTTGTGGGGGCGGTGATGCCCATGCTGACGTGTAGCCAGTACAGCGCGTCGCTTAAGATTTTCGTTGGAACTGCCATCGTCGCCACTGCGGCCGCAGCGACCATCACAAGGTTGAAAACGATCAAAGTCCACATAAGGTGCTAAATCAGGATCAGCCTGCTTTTTCGATACGTCCTATCGAAATTTTGCCGCCTCGCGGGTTCGACTGCGGTGTTCTAATGACGACAGATAGTCAAGATGGAGGAGTATCGCAACATGAAATCCGATTATCCTTTTTCTCCCGGAACGGCTGATCAGAATCAAGAATACAAGGCGCCGGCATCCCGTTTCATCGACGAGAAGATCTCCGATGAATCGGATACCGAAGCCAAGGCAGACAGCGCCATGAAGCCGGCTGGACTCAGCAATCCTTTCTGGAAGTAACTCTTTCTCCGCAAAAGCGCCGGTCGTCTCTCTGAGACAACCGGCCTTCTTTTTTGTTTCCAGGAAATTATTAGCGCAGAATCGGCAGGCACAGGCACGGACGAGTCTGAAAGTCGAGATGTGCCATCTCTTCCAGCGCGGGGCGCAGCGCCGAATCGCGGCACGGTTCGAGCGTGATCACGAAGGGCAGCGCGCTCTTCTCGAATCCGGGCTTTTGCAACAGAGAGTCGATATTCAGGTGGTGTGCCGCCAGAATCTGCGCCAGCCGCGCCACAATCCCGGGCTGGTCGCGCACAAAGAATCGCAAATACCACGGCGTTTCAAAATCGCTGCTGATTCCCGCCGTGGATACGCCACCGCCGACATCCGCCTTTCCCGGACCCGAGCGCAGATTCTGCGCAACGAACAGCAGGTCTGAGACCACGGCAACCGCGGTTGGATCTCCGCCAGCGCCCGCCCCTAGAAACGCCATGTCTCCGCCATACTGGCCGGACGTGAGCACCAGATTCAGGTTGCGCTGCACTCGTCCAAACGGAGAATCCGTCGGCACCAGGCATGGTCCGACGTCAGCGAACAGAGTCCCCTGCATCAGGTCAGCGCGCGAAATTTGCCGGATCGTACAGCCAAGTTCGGCTGCATAATCGAAATCCACCGCATCGACCGCACGGATGGTGCGGGCGCGCACCGATTCTGGAACAACCCGCGTATGCAGTCCGGCCAGCGCGAGAATCGCGAGCTTGGCGCGGGCGTCGCCCCCGTCCAGATCTTCCGATGCATCCGCCTCGGCATAACCGCGCGCCTGCGCTTCCTCCAACGCCTCGCTGAAAGGAATGCGCGCATTCTCGATGCGGCTGAGAATGTAGTTGCAGGTCCCATTCAGAATTCCCGCGATGCCGTGCAGGCGATCGCCGCACAAGCCTGTGCGCAGTGCTGGCAATACCGGTACTCCGCCTGCGACCGAAGCGCCGAACTCAAGCTGGTATCCTTGGCTCGCGGCGAATTGCAAAAGATCGGGACCATGCCGCGCGATCAACTGTTTGTTCGCCGTGACTACGGACTTGCCCGCTTCGATCGCGCCGCGCACAATCTGCTCGGCAGGATTCAGTCCGCCGATCAGTTCGATCACGATCTGCGCATCGGACTTGAGAATCACCTGCACATCCTCAGTCCAGATCACATCGGTCGGAACCCACGTCTGCTTCTTTCTTTCCACGTTGCGGTTGCAGATGTGCGTCAGGCGCAGCCGTCCGTCCGTTCGCTCGCAGAGAATTCTCGCGACCGCGCGGCCAACGGTTCCAAAGCCGATCAGCGCGACGCGGCACGCGTCATTTGGTTCGCCGCCGCTAGCGCTTGAACTGAAAGTCTTCTCGGGCAATTGCTTGTCTCGGTGGAAAATGAATTCCCTATGATACGTGCCGCGCACCGATTCCGTGAACTACAAACCGGCGGCGCAGGCGGCGGATTGCGCCCAACCCGCATCAAAGTTGATAAGATAATCCCTTCCTGCTGCGAGTGATTCCGGCGGGAACTCTGCGGACATGTTCTTTGCAGCGCTTCTTGTTGCCGTGGTCGGGCCGAGCGCTTGGTCCGCATCCACGCCCCCTAGCGGGAGGAGAATGAATGATTCGAAAGTTCGCAGCGGTTCCCGTGCTCGGTACCGCCTTGACCGCAGCCTTCCTGTTGATAGCAGGAACTTTTCCCCTTCGTGCCCAACAAACACCGGATCCGGCACAGCCGCCGCAAGCTCCCCAGACGCAACAGCCCGCGACGCAGCAACCGTCGACCCAGCAACCCTCGGGTCAGGAAGCCTCTGAAGAAGAAATCGGGGCGAAGCGCAAAACCAAGCCCATTCTTTACAACAAGTACAGCTTCAACGTAGGCGGCGGTGCCAGCATGACCAGCGGCACGACCGGGCAGTTCGTGCGCGGTGGAGGCGGCATCGCAACCGTTGGCGCGGCCCGCAACTACAGCCAATACTTCGGACTTCGTGTCGATTTCCAATTCGATAATTTGCCGCTGCGCACCTCTGCGCTCGAACTGGCGCAGGCTCCCGGCGCTTCCAGCCACGTTTACTCGTTGATGGGCGGACCAGTCATCAACATTCCGGCCTCGAAGAATTGGGGCGGATACATCGTGTTCGGCCCCGGGTACTTTCATCGCTCGGGAAAGCTGGATTCCTCGCAGGTCATCCCCGGATCCGCCTGCAACAATTTCTTCGCGTGGTGGGGCACTTGCTTCAACGGAAGCATTCCGCTGAACAAGCAGTACCTTTCCACCAGCCAGAATGAGTTTGGCTACTTTGTCGGCGGGGGCATCACGCGACGCTTGACGCCGAAGTTCGAACTCTACGGCGAGTATCGCCTGGTCCACGCAAGCGGAGGTGGCAGGACAACTGATTTCCGTCCCATCACCGTCGGCTTACGCTGGTGACGGCGTTACTCCGGGTTCGTTCGATATTTCCAGAAATCTGAGGTCTGCTTCTGCAGTTGCACGAACGAGGACGCTGCGACCGGCGTGCCTAATGACGCCAGACCGTTCGCTTCTTCAACGGCCGATTCGACGATCGCATGCGAAGGTGCCAGAGAGCAGGCCGGATCGGTGACGTTGGCATCGCCAGCCAGCAGGAACGCCTGGCAGCGGCATCCGCCAAAGTCTTCGGTGCGACGCTCGCAACTGCGGCACGGTTCGGGCATCCACGCCTCGCCGCGAAAATGCTGGAATGATGACGACTCGCGCCAGATCCATTCCAACGTCCGCTCGCGCACATTCTCAAACGATAATCCCGGCAACACTTCGGCCGCGTGGCACGGCAGCGCCTTACCCGCCGGATTGATCAGCATCAATCTACGTCCCCAGCCGCCCATGCAGGCCTTGGGATACTTTGCGTAGTAATCGGGTACGACCGAATCGATTCGTACCTTGCCTGCGAGTCGCCTCTCTGCGTCCGCAACGATCGCGACGGCCCGTTCCAGTTGGGCACGCGTGGGCATCAACGCAGCGCGGTTGGCCAGTGCCCAGCCGTAGTATTGAGCGTTCGCAATTTCGACGCGCTCCGGCTGCAGCTGCTCGATGAACCCGATCATCTCTTCGAGATGATCAAGATTCTGCCGGTGCACCACCAGGTTCACCGTGAACGCGATCTTGTGCTTGCGAATCGAGCGCGACAATTCGATCTTGTGTGCGTGGGCCTTGGCCCCGGCAATCCAGTTGGCCTCGGGTTCGCGCGAATCCTGGAAGCTGATCTGGATGTGATCGAGACCCGCCTCCACCAACGCCTGCAAACGCTCT
>Ga0335071_10007684_pt1 | contig 11089 bp, 9 predicted proteins | sample Lox_Sample_15_FD_206724 | JGI IMG/M metagenome (GOLD analysis project Ga0335071, IMG submission 206724) | Soil microbial communities from Loxahatchee National Wildlife Refuge, Florida, United States - Lox_Sample_1.5 | ecosystem: Environmental > Terrestrial > Soil > Wetlands | place: USA: Florida...
AGTTACGTGTCTTCTCGTCCAGACGCGCCACAAGATCGGGGATTACGCTTTCGTCATCACCCAACGACGAGCAAACGACGACAACGAAGTAATCCGACTGAATGAGGCTTTCGAGAACCCCGGCAACCTCCCCAAGATAGCGGCTGTAACACGCGGCATCCGGTCTGGGCCACTGCCCTGGTTTTGCATAGCAGATCGGACTCAGCGCGACAATCCGTCGACCACCCGCCCTGTTCCGAACTTCAGCTGAACCACACGGAATCTGCGATTCCGGGAGGCTAAACGCCAGATCCGCGACAACCGGGTCATCCTTCACGCCTTCCAGGAGTCGAGCTGCTACATCTCTGCTCCTTGTCTCCCGAAAGGACCGGTAGCAGCAAAGCTTCAGAACCCAGCGAACGAGCTTGCGCGTCTGGGGCGTTTGCAGGCGCCCCGTCCCTACGCTGGCTATGGCGCACGGCACACCGGCAAGCTTTGCTAAGAAAGTCCATTTCAAATAGGCGATAGGAAGCCGCCACGGCCCGCCATACTCTTCATCGAGCTGCCCACCACCGGAGATAAGCAGCAAGTCCTGCGTGCGGAGAATCCGATAGGCCTCCACGGAATGACGGACTTCGCGGCTAATCGCTGCAATTCGATTGAGACACTTATCGATGACTGGGCCAATTCTGCGCACCCTTAGAAGGCGAGAACGGGCTCTTCGCCGAAGGCTTCCGGCTGAATCTTCGATACGAGCCTTCCTTGAATCGATCGTTGGCAAGAGCGGAAAGGCGTTGACGCCATGTCGTCTCAGGAAGTTTTCGCGATTTAGTGAGATCCCCAGGAAGTGAACATCTGGGATACGAACCTTTAGATTCGAGATCATCGAGTCCTGAATTGCAGCGTCGCCCAGATTGCCTCCGTTGTAAGGCGTAATCAAAGCAATGTGCGGTCCGCCAGGATCGGTTGCCTTCGAGTCTTCAGTTCGTTCAGCATCAACATCTGATTGAATCATTCGGAGCCGCTCACTTTTGCACGGACCTTGGACTGGTGAGCACCGCTCATTGACAGTGGCGAACGAGCGAGTGACTTTTCAGACGCCCCGCTGCGTCTCCGCGGTCGTTCCTCGATGAGGAAGGTGCGCACATTTTCATCGCACCACGGCGCCGAGGTTAAACCTCGCAGTACCGATCGCTGGGGGCAATTGTTTCCGCAGCGACAAGCTTCGGAAAGCAATTGACTGCGCCTCGCACAGCGGTCGAGGACCCGATAAAGATCGTGGCGGAACGATTATGCCGATCGAAGCTCTTTTGGCTGTCGTAACGGTACACGTCAGTGCCCAGGTGGAAAGTACCATGGGCCATGTTCAGCTTGACCTCGAACGTACAACGATACGAACTCCCTGCTTGCAGCGTGATTGGCGCAGAGCCGAGCCGTTCGGTCGACGTATCGAAGATGACATATTGCGTCTCGTCCGAAAACCAAATCACCACCGCCAGCCGATCCGTTGTCTGCTGAGCTTTCACTTCGATATCTACCCAGGCAGTGTCACCAGACTCGAACGTTGACTGTTCACCGTCTCGGTCGCGAATCGTCACCTTGGATATGTGGACGTCCTTGACACCATCCGGAGCCTCAGCCATAGCACCCAGGTACTGTCGCGCAACAACATCCGTTTCGCCCAAGGCGAGCACTTTGCCATGTTCCAGCAGCATGGTCCGATTGCAAATCTCGGTGACCGCCTTCAAATTATGAGAAACAAAAAGAACGGTGGTCCCCGATTGAATCACGGCACGAATGCGATCCATGCATCTTTGCTGAAAGACGTAGTCTCCCACGCTGAGAACTTCATCGACAACCAGCACTTCCGGGTCGACATGCGCTGCAACCGAAAAGCCGAGCCGGGCATACATGCCCGAAGAGTACCGTTTGACTGGCGTGTCGATAAACTCTTCGATTCCGGAGAAGGCGATGATCTGATCCAATTTCGATTGGATCTCCCTTTTGGACATTCCCAGGATGGTGCCGTGCAGGAAGATGTTTTCCTTACCCGTTAAGTCGGGATGGAACCCGGCTGTAACTTCAATCAAAGCGGAAAGTCGCCCATTGACGATCAGTTGGCCGCTTGTGGGCTTCATAATCCGGCTGAGGATCTTGAGTGCGGTACTCTTGCCAGCGCCATTGTGACCGATGATTCCGAGTGCTTCGCCCCTCTTCACTTCGAACGAAATGTCCTGCAACGCCCAGAACTCGCGCCGCTTTGTCGTGTTGAGCTCTGACCCGCTGAACATCTTCCCGCTAAGCGCCGGCAGTAGGTCGCGCAGAGAATTGTATGTCTCGCCCTTCCGAAACTTCTTGTATACATGCTCCATGCGGAGCGCGACATCAGACATGTCCGGTTTCCTTCAAATGCTCTCTGCGAAAGCAGGCTCTAGATGTTTAAACATGAAGAATCCAATGACAAATGCAACCAACGAAATCGAAAGACTGTAGAGGAACCAGTGAATGTCCGGCGACTCATGCCTTGCAATGCTCGTGCTGAGACCATCCAGAAGGGGGGCGACCGGGTTCAGCATAAGCCACTTGCCCCGACCACCGAACATCCTTATATCGTAGAAAACGGGTGTGAAGAAGATTCCGAACGTGAGGAACACCTCGACGATATACTTCACATCTCGAAAGAAAAGACTCGCAGCAGAAACGATCAGCCCGACCCCAATGCAAAAGAGCATGGTTGTCACAAGAAGCACAGGGACCCAAAACAGATGGATGCTCCAGCCTATCCTGATGACGACGAGAAAGATCGTCAGTGCGACAAACGCAACAACCAAATCGAACAAGCACGCCAGGACTGCCGCCATCGGAAAAATCTCCTTGGGGAAGTACACCTTGACGACAAGGTCGCGATTGTTGGTCAGGCTCGTACATGTGAATCGAATGCTCGACACGATAAAAGCCCAGGGCACCGACTTGATGGCGACGCTGGCGATATCCTCGACTTTGAGTGGTGCATGCGAGACGATCGCATACGCATAGCGCACGACGACGCCAGAGGCGACAATGAGGATCGGCATGAGGACAGCCCAGAGGAACCCCATGATCGATTGCTTGTATCGAACCTTAATGTCCCTGTACGTGATCATGTACAGGAGCTCTCGGTATTTATATAGCTCTTGAAGCTCTGCTTTCATAGCACCTGTGATTCCATGCTGGTCTCATGCGGTGCGCCTTGCGGCGCGGAGTTAGATTGCTGTCAGTTCTATCGCCGGGTGCGGCGCTGTGCCACGGACTGCTGCCCAGAACGCTTCTGCGATCATGTCCGTGAGCGGCGAAGTTGGTGGAAGCTCGTATTCATCAACCTGCCGAACAGGCGTAAGTTCGGCCAGAGTACCGACGAGACGGATCTCGTCTGCGATGTGGAGTTCGGTGCGATCAATCGGCCGCTCAATATAGGGAATTGCCAGAGATTCGCAGATTCTTCGCACGATCTCCAGCGTAATGCTCTCCAGACGTCCCTCATAGGTCGGCGATGTAATAACACATCCATCTCTCACGACGAGGAGGCATGCCCCCGTTGCCTCTGCCACCCGCCCGAATTGGTTGAGCAGGACCATCTCAGAGAAACCCCGCTTTCTGCCTTCAATTCGCGCCAGACGTGCCACCTGGTAATTCGTCCCGGTCTTGATTCGCGGAGACATCGTAATGTCGCTGCATCTCTGCCAGGTGCTCACTCCAATGGAGACTGGCGCGGGAGGCTCTTTGGACTGATGGTACGCGGTCAGATATAGATCTGCTACGGTTCCCTCGCCCCAGTGTCCCTCAATGGCAAACAGGGTTGCGCGCACCCACATATCCTTGTCCGGTTGATAGAGAGCCCGAATCAGCTTTGAGCAGGCGCTGCGAAACTCCTCATACGATACAGGCACAGGAATGTGCAGCAACCGAGCCGACCGGGTCAGCCGATCATAATGCCGGCGCAATTCCACCAGCCCGAACTCTGTTCCATCGGCGCGCCAGTACCCCTTCAAGCCCTCAAAGACATTCAGCCCGCGGTTGACCGCCTCACATGACACATGGAGCGTCGCCTCCTCCCAGGGCCGTACCTCGCCCCTGAAGTAGGCAAATTCAGGCTTCTGCAAACCGAGTGAATAGAGCCGCGCTTTCGCTGTCTGCGTCATCTATCTGCATCCTTCATTTTGAAATCCTGCAACCCCATGGTACGTTGCTTACCGCGCTGACGACGCAGTTGGCGATGGCGTGAAATTGGCCTCTGTCTCGTCGCAGTAAGGAGCAACTGCCTCTTCCGGAAGCTTCGAATAGTCGGTCGCTCGGATATAGTCGCGCATCGTTGTGCCAGTGCACGCGGAATCGATATTCGGAGCCCCCTTTTTGTTCCAAACATCGTCCACGTGAACCGTCCGGAAATCGATGCTGAAACGAACCTTGTTGCATGTGTTCGGTACGGTCGAGTGCAATTGCGCAGCGGAAAAGAGCATGGGAGCTCCTACACGGGCCACCACCCGGATCTGCGGATCCATTTCGATTGGCCCCAGCGGCTTTGGCTGTTCGCGGGTGTCGGACTTCACATGCTGCGCGGCGCTCTGGCGGTTGTCCCGGTTCCACGCATAGTAGTTATACCGGTTCGAGCTGTTCGGAACAGCCTCGCTCCAGTACCGAGGGTGAAAAGCCATGCAATTCTCCGGATAGATCTCGTAGACCGGCATCCACCAGTTGATCTGGCACGCTGGCGCCGAGTACCAGGTGTCACGATGCGGATGAAATGCATACGCAATACCCGACGTCAAATAGTCCGAAGGGAAAGCCGTGCGCAGCCGTGGCACATCGAAGTAAGTTTTCTCCCGGTCGCAGCCCTGCTCCGCCAGCATGCCTTGGATCAATTCCTTACAGCGGGGATGGTGAATAAACTTGGGCTTCAACTCCGCGAGGATCTCCGCACACTTCTCCACCGGCATCTGTTCGTGAATCCTAAGGGGATCGTAGGGGCGGAAGGCTTCTTCGATCAGTTCACGAGCAAATTCGCTCAACTTCAGCGAGCTTTCGGTCGGAGAGCACACAAATACCGAGCCACCGTACAGCTCCTCGCGCCGCTTTTCGTCATTCATGCCGGGATCTACGAACAGATTCATTTGATCTTGACCTCCCTTGCTCAGTTTCCGCCTACCGCTTCACCTAAACTCAGAGAACAATCTTGCGAGCGTGAAATGCCTCTGCATATCCGCTGGCAGCGTTGCATTCCATGCCTCGAATGCGCATCAGACCCAGGAAAGTCTCTCGGTCAAACCAGCGCTTCTGCGCTTGCGTCTCAAACGCTTCAAACAGGTAATCTACTTTGGTCCGATGGAATGGCTCCTCAATCGGCACGAAGACATTCGGCCGTCCAAGGTCCCCATCGTACTTCGGAATCTCGTACTCCAGAATCATGTGGTTCCGGAATGTATTCCACGTCAACTCGGAGACGAGTCGATGATCCTGGTGCGCGTCCTTGCCCCAATGCGTGAAAATCAGATCCGGCTCAACCAGCCCCTTCAGCTCCTCAAAGAAGCCCTTCACATCCGTGCCGGTGTAGGGCAGAAACCCATCACGATACTCTTTCAAGATCACCGTGGAATCACATCCAGACGTAAACAGCTCAGCGGCTCTCTTCGCCTCCCGCCCTCGTACGCCTCCCGCACTGAAGACCACCCAGTGGAATTTGATTCCCGAGTACCTCTTCTTCAACTGCAGCAGAGTAGCGCCGCACCCAATCTCAATGTCGTCGGAATGCGCTCCTAGACAGAGGACCGTTCGCGCACCTGTATCTCCACCTGGAATCTCGAGACGGATCACGCTACGCTACCTGCCTCCTGGTGGCCGTTCTTCCACAGCCGCCATGGCGCCGCGCCTGAGGCTTCCAATTCATCGAGGATCTGCTTGTCCCTGAATGTGTCCATGCACTGCCAGAATCCGTCGTAGCGCTGCGACCAGACCTTGCCTTCCCCCATGAGACGGCGAAACGGCTCGTAGATTAGTTCTTCGCCGGGATTGATGTATTTGAAGATCTCTTTGCGCAGTACGAAATATCCGCCATTGACCCAGATACTCGCTTCGGTCATATTTCGGATTGCCTTGACTCGACCGTCTTCGTCCGCTACGACGGTGTCGAGACTGCTCGATCGCGGCTGCACCGATAGAAACGATGCATAGCAGTCACGCTTCGAAAACTCCTGAATCATCTGCGGCAAATAGAAATTCGTGAGACCGTCGCTGTAGTTCGCGAGAAACATGTCTTCGCCCTGAAGATGTGGTTCGACTTTGCGCAGGCGATCGGCAATGGTGGCGCGAAGACCTGTATCGACGAATGTGATCTTCCAGTCGTCGATGTCTCGCTGCATGAACTCGAGTTTCCGCCCACCCTGCGAGAAGACAAAGTCATTCGAAACCGACTCTTCGTATTCGAGGAAGTAATTCTTAATGGCGTTGGCCTTGTAACCCAGGCACAGGATGAAATCCTTATGTCCGAAATGCGCATAGTACTTCATCACATGCCACAGGACCGGCCGCGAGCCGATCGTCACCATGGGCTTCGGAACATCTTCCGAATAGCCCCGCAACCGCATGCCCTCGCCGCCACAGAACAAGACAACTTTCATATCACACCTTGACCTTTCCGATCAGGCAATCGTCACCTTGGGAATCGGGACCACAAAGCGGCCGCCCCATTCTCTGATGTATTGCAGCTGGGCCATGATCTCGTCTTTCAGATTCCAGGGAAGGATGACCACATAGTCCGGTTTGGTCTCCCGAATACGCTCCGGAGCAAAGATCGGGATCCGGCTTCCGGGGAGGTGCCGCCCTTGCTTGTAGGGGCTCCGATCCACCGTGTATGAAATCAGGTCCTTCCCAATCCCGCAATAATGGAGCAACGTCGCGCTTTTTCCCGGCGCCCCGTAGCCAGCCACCTGCTTGCCTTCTCTCGCGGCTTTGATCAGGAAATCGACGAGCTCGAACTTGGTTTGACGAACTTGCTCAGCAAAACCTTGATACCCTTCGATTCGGTCGAGCTTCGCAGCGATTTCGTCCGCGATCACTTTTTGCACTGCTCCCCCCGTGGCGTGTCTCTGACTCGTCGACCGGCATGCAAAGACGCGGAGGGACCCACCATGGGATTTCAGCTCTTCGACGTCAAAGACGCGCAGACCGTGCGCTTCGAGAATCTTTTGGGTGCTGATCAGCGAGAAATACGAGAAGTGCTCGTGGTAGATCGTGTCGAATTCGTTGAGCTCAATCAGTCGAAGCAAATGAGGAAACTCAAGCGTCAGCACGCCGTCCGGTTTCAGCAAAATCTTGAGCCCTTCGACGAAGTCGTTGAGGTCCGGTACCTGTGCAAGAACATTGTTCCCAGCAAGCAGATCGGCAGACTTGCCTTCCGCGGCAAGCTCCTTCGCGACCTCGACACCGAAGAACCGAACCAGCGTCGGGACACCTTTTTTGACTGCTGCTTCGGCGACATTGGCAGCCGGCTCAATGCCCAGGACCGGAATGCCCATGCGCACAAAATACTGCAGAAGGTAGCCATCATTGCTTGCTACCTCGGCAACGAAGCTCTCTTTGCCCAGTCCAAATCGCTGCCGCATGCTGTCACAGTACTTTTCGCAATGCTTGAGCCAGGAATCCGAAAATGAAGCGAAATAGGCATAGTCGCTGAAGATATTTTCTGCGCTCTCATACTCTTCGAGCTGAACCAGCCAGCAATGCTCGCAGACATAGACGTGAAGTGGGTAATACGTCTCCCCGTGATTCAATGCCGCAACCGACGGGTAGGTCTCGCACAACGGCGACATGCCGAGGTCCACGAAGGTCTTCTCAAGGCCGGCTCCACAAAAACGGCAGGACTTGGCTTCTTCCGACGTCTGCGTCGGTTTCAATTCTGTAGCGCTTGCTGCGGGCATGGTTCGATCGTGCTCCATTTAATTTATGCACCAACTGCTGTGGCGGCGCGATCCGCCACCCAATAGAGAGAGGGGTCCAGCTTGCCCGCTTGCTGCAGGCGTCGAATTTCGCCGATCCGGACGTATCTTCCCTGCTCCATATCGGCGGCTGTCAACCCAACCGCGCGATAGGCGTCGTAGAGTTCCTGAGCGCCCATCCGCGCCGTCCACTGCGGCTTGAATGCCGGAACCATGCGGTTGATCTTGTCAAAGCTCACTCGATAGCAGCGAAGGTCCGGTCCTCCACCGGGAGCATATTCAACCGTGCATCCGGGGACAACTTCAGACACAATTTGCGCGAGTTCGCGGATCCGGAAGTTCTCGTCGTTGCGCCCGACGTTAAAGGTCTGGTTGTGGACGACCTCGCGAGGCGTCTCGAGCACGGCCAGAGCGGCACCGATGATGTCCCGGATATGCACGATCGGGCGCCAGGGTGTGCCGTCGCTCTTGATATAGATCCGGCCTGTGGTAAGTGCCGAGGCGACCAAATCGTTCAGCACGATGTCGAGCCTGAGCCGCGGGGAAGCACCGTAAGCGGTCGCATTCCGCATATATGTCGGCGAGAATTCGTCACTCGCCAGCGGAGCGATATCGCGCTCAACCAGCACCTTCGACTCTCCGTACGGGGTCACCGGGTTCAGGCTTGACGTCTCATCCAGAAAATCGTCGCCAGCTGCGCCATAGGTACTGCAGGACGAGGCGAAGACAAAACGCTGCACTCCGGCGGCCTTGGCCATCTTTGCCAAATGAACCGAAGCCAGGTGATTGATGTCGTAGGTCAGCTGCGGATTGATGTTGCCGAGCGGGTCATTGGACAGAGCGGCCATGTGGACCACGGCTTCGAACCCTGCCAGATCTGCGGCTGTCACATCCCGAAGATCCCTGCGAATCTCTGGAATCGTCTGTCCCAGCTCGCCGAAATTGCAATTGGCGTACAAATCGGTGTCCAGCCCCACGACTTCGTGACCGGCCGCGCTCAGTAGGGGTCCCGCGACCGAGCCGATGTAGCCCTTATGCCCCGTCAGTAATACCCTCATATCTCTCCTGTCGGTACTGTTTATGACCCAAAGGTTCAGTCACCGCGCCTCTGCTCTGGAGGTGAGCGCTTGGAATGGACCTAAGCCTGTGAAAACTGGGGTTCGGATTGAGCTGCCACACGTCGTTTTCGGAACCGATCATAATACTGGCGGCGATCCGTCACAATGCCACATTCGTTTGTCACCAAGTGATTACGAAGTGGCCACCCGCTCGGCCAGAAGTCCGCCGCCCTCCAGCACTTGTGCCGCATCCAGGATCGATCGAAACGGCAGGCCTGACCGCTCGGCGATGTCCAGAAGGCTGTTCTTGCCATCGGAAAGATTCAAGACCCAAAGGCGGGCATTCATCTGCTCCGAGATCGATTCCCCGCCCGTACTGCGGTACAGGCCCCTTCTGCCCAGTTGCGGCTCGCAAAACGGGTTCTGGTTGACATAGCGGCGATCTGCTTCGAGCACGCCCACCGCCGCAGAACATAGCCGCAAAGAGCGCGCCAGTTGCTGGGGACGAATAAAGTCCAGGTTGTCGGCCGACGTATGGTATTCCGGGAAGGTTCCCCAAACACTCCGCATCAGGCAGCCGACGGGTAAATCGAACCCGGGGGAACAATATTGCCGCTCATCATAGCCGTACGGAGAGAAGTCGAGGACCTCAAACGGCTCTCCACAGTGCCGCAAGACATGCGCCATGACCCGGTCGATCTGGGCCACCTCTCTGCGGCTCTTCTTGTAGTGAAAACCACCGGCATCCCCGATACAGGTCAGAACCAACCCGTGCCGCACACGGCCAGCTGTCTCCTTGTTCAGCGCCAGCCAGGTGATCGCTCCGATCGTGCCGGGAATGAAAAGAAAGCGATAAGAGTAGCGTCGATCGCACCCTTGGAGAAGCTTCGCAAGCGCTGTTGCGACAACCACTCCGGAGAGGTTGTCATTGGCGAGCGAAGGATGGCAGGCATGTACAGAGATCAGAACTTCGTCGCTTGACCGCCCCTCCAGATAGAGCTCGCCGTAACTCAGATTCCCTTCCGCCAAGGTCGAATCAATACACACCTCGTACTTCGACTCGGTGAGGGACTGCCGAACCCTGTCGGTCAAGCAGAATCCCCAACTCTCCTGGTAGTAGGAGGTGCGGTAGGGGATCCAGTCAGGATGCTTGGGAAGGGAGTGCAAATGCTTCTGAAGTTCTTCAAGCGGGACTTCTGCATGGATCGGCGCGCTGTAATTCACCACGTGCAGATTGTGCTTTTGGAAATCCACGATGCGCCGCCCGGAGGAATCCTTGATATACGCATCGCGAATATTCCATTCCTTGGGCACCTCCCAGTCGAATACTTTGGTTCCGCTCCTGACCTCGTGAATCTCGAGCGGGATCTGCCGACCAAGCGTCCGGAGCGTTTCACGTATTCCGTCCCCCGTGATACTGCGGCAGATTGGATAGAGCTCGCGGGCAAGCTCGAATAATTCGTCGCCGGCTTTGGCCAGGTCGAAAGCATCCGGTTCTATAGCGAGTGGCTTCATTTGGCTTCGTAATCCGGGTACGCCTGATCCCGCTCTGAGATCACGCACACGCCTGCCGGCCACTCAATCCCGAATGCGGGATCATTCCAGCGCACGCCACGTGCCCCTTCGGCATGGTAGAACTCGGACATTTGATAAAGAGCTTCGGTATTGTCTTCCAAAGTCAGAAAGCCGTGCGCACATCCCTCGGGGATGTACAAAGCACGGTGGTTCTCTTCACTCAGTTCTGCGGCAATCCACTGCTTATAGGTAGTAGAACCTGGCCGCAGATCGAGCGCCACGTCGTAGAGGCGGCCTTTCGTGCAGCGAACGAGTTTCGCCTCAGGATAAGGCTCGGCCTGATAATGGATGCCACGCAGAGTCCCCTTCACTCGATTGAACGAAATGCTGCATTGCACCAGCGTTGGGTTCAAACCATGTTCCTGGAATTCTTGCGTACACCAGGTACGAGCGAAAAAGCCGCGCTGATCTCTGTGGAGCTCGGCAGAGATGAGGAACACGCCGGCTAGCTTTGTTTCTTCGAAGATCATGCTTTCTGGCGAGCCTTCGATTGCGCTGGGCGAAAGGCAC
>Ga0335071_10007685_pt1 | contig 11089 bp, 12 predicted proteins | sample Lox_Sample_15_FD_206724 | JGI IMG/M metagenome (GOLD analysis project Ga0335071, IMG submission 206724) | Soil microbial communities from Loxahatchee National Wildlife Refuge, Florida, United States - Lox_Sample_1.5 | ecosystem: Environmental > Terrestrial > Soil > Wetlands | place: USA...
ACCCCCATTACCAGCCCCGATTTCGTTAAGCTCGCCGAGAGCTACGGAGCGCTGGGGATAAGGGTGGAGAAGAAGGAAGAGGTGCGCCCGGCTATCGAGCGGGCGATTAAGACCGATAACGTGGTCTTCATCGATTTCCGCGTGGAAGAGGAAGAGAATGTTTTTCCGATGGTCCCGGCGGGAGAGGCGATCAATAAGATCATCGGCGGATTAGCGTAAATCAGGCAAATCCGATGTCTATAGAACAGAATTTAGAAGATCAGATCAGGGGCTTTGACAGGAAGGAATCGGAGTATCCGACGCAGAAAAGCCTCCAGTCGAACAAAGACTTAGGCTTGCTTTTCAGCCCGCGCAATATCATCCAGGGGATGCGGCTCTTGATGCCGGATATCTTCAGGCTTAACCGCCGGCAGGAGATATCTATACTTGAGGTAGGCTGCGGCTGCGCCGCGGATACGATAATCCTCTTAAGGATGGCGGGTTTTAGCGCCTCCATGGGGATAGACCTCTCCAGTAACCGGGTAGAATCAGGGAGGAAGATCGCCGCCAGCTTTAACATAGACCCGGAGTGTATCCAGAAGAAGAGTATCCAGGATTTTATCGCCCAGGGCGGTAGTTTCGACCTGGTCATCGGGCAGTGCATACTGCACCATTTTGTGAAATACGGGAGTTTCCTGGAGAGCATATCTTCGATACTCAAGCCCGGCGGAAGATTTATCTTTTATGAGCCGGCGATACACCCTTTCAGGTTCTTCAGCTTTCACTACGACTTCAGAAAGGGAGAGTTTATCCAGAATTCACCCTGCGAGGAGATATTCGTCAACCCTTTCAAGATAAAAAAGGCAGTCGCCAGGGCGGGTTTTAAGAACTGCCGGGTTTTCAGTAATTTTTATAATTATCGGCTGACTGCCGCATTTAAGGACGTGCCTTTGCTTAAATATGCAGGCCCATCCGTGTATATATACGGAGAGAAAAACTAAGACGGTGTTGATATGAGACATACGATTTCAGTGGTAGTGGAGAATAAGTTTGGCGTCTTGGCGCGCGTAGCCGGGTTATTCAGCGCCCGCGGATACAATATTGCCTCCCTTGCGGTTAGCGAGACGATGGATCCCGAGATTTCCTGTATGACCATTGTGGTGGACGCCAAGGATGAGAAAATATTGGAGCAGATCAACAAGCAGTTAAACAAGCTTATCGACGTGATCAGCGTGACCGATTTTACCAAGAAGGAGCATGTGGACCGCGAGCTGGTTTTGATCAAGGTCGGTTATTCGCTTAAGGATAAGTCTAAAATTGAAGGCCTGGTCAATAAATACGTAGCCAAGATCATACAGCATAAAGCGGATGCGGCGATTATCGAAGTAGTGGGGGAAGAGGTGCAGATTAAGCAGTTGCTGGAGGCCCTTGAGCAGTTTGGGATTAAAGAGTTGATCAAGACCGGCCGGGTGGCCATGGCTTACTAAAGGGAGGAGAATAGAGATGATCAAAGTTTACTATGAGCAGGACGCGGATCTGAGTTTATTAAAGGATAAGACAATTGCAATCATTGGTTATGGTATCCAGGGGCGCGGACAGGCCTTGTGCCTGCGTGATTCCGGGTGCCGGGTGGTAGTCTCGGAGATGGAAGGGACCCCGAATTTTGAACAGGCGAAGAAGGATGGATTCATCCCGGTGACTGCGGCAGAGGCAGCCAAGGCCGCGGATATCATCCAGATCTTGACCCAGGACCACGTGCAGGCTAAGGTTTATCAGGAGAGTATCAAGCCCAACCTTAAAAAAGGGAAGGCGCTCTGTTTTTCGCACGGGTTCAATATCCGTTTCAAACAGATCAAGCCCCCTAAGAACGTGGATGTTTTTATGGTCGCACCCAAAGGCCCGGGCGCTTTAGTGCGCCGTATGTATGAGGAGGGTAAGGGTGTACCTTCCCTCCTGGCGGTTTATCAGGATGCCAGCGGCGAGGCTAAACAGATAGGCCTGGCTTACGCCAAGGCAATCGGAGCCACCAAGGCCGGGGTCATTGAGACGACTTTTGAAGAAGAGACCGAAACTGACCTTTTCGGCGAACAGGCAGTCCTCTGCGGCGGAGTTACCGAGTTGATTACCGCAGGGTTTGATACGCTGGTCGGTGCAGGCTATCAGCCGGAGATCGCCTATTTTGAAGTCTTGCACGAGTTGAAATTGATTACCGACTTGATACAGGAGAGAGGGATCTCGGGTATGCGCCGCGGTGTCTCTAATACCGCCTGTTACGGGGATCTAAGCCGTGGCAAAAGGATCATTACCGAGCGCACCAGGAAAGAGATGCAGAAGATATTGAAAGAGATCAAGAGCGGAAAATTCGCTAAAGAATGGATTAAGGAAAACGAAGATGGCCGCCCGAATTTCAATAAGTTATTGAAAGCGGGAGACGAGCACCAGATAGAAAAGGTCGGCCAGCAGTTAAGGGAAATGATGCCATGGATGAAAAAATAATTATATTTGATACAACGTTAAGAGACGGCGAACAGGCACCGGGCGCCAGCCTCAACCCTACGGAGAAGCTGGAGATCGCTTATGCCCTTCGGGATTTGGGTGTCGACGTGATTGAAGCGGGCTTCCCGATTTCAAGCCCCGGAGATATGAGGTCGGTAAAACAGATTGCCAGGGCAGTCAAGGGGCCGGTGATCTGCGGTTTGGCACGTGCGGTTAAGGCCGATATTGATGCCGTGGCTGAAGGGGTAAAGCCCGCCCGGCGCGGACGCATCCACATCGTTTTGGCAACCTCCAAGATCCACATGCAGTATAAAATGAAAAAGGCCGAAGAGGAGATTATGCGTCTTGCGATAGAGAGCGTTAGATACGCGAAAAAATTAAGCGAGGATGTGGAGTTCTCGCCGGAGGACGCCACGCGCAGCGAGCGGGAATTCCTCTACCGGGTGCTGGAGGCGGTGATCAACGAAGGCGCCACTACCGTCAATATAGCCGATACTGTCGGTTACACTCAACCCGAAGAATATAACAGTCTGATACGCGGTATCAAGGAGAATATCCCCAATATAAACCGTGCAATCATCTCTACGCATTGCCATAATGATTTGGGGATGGCTGTAGCTAATTCGCTGGCGGCGGTTAAGGCCGGGGCGCGGCAGGTAGAATGTACTATAAACGGCATCGGCGAGCGGGCCGGGAACGCCTCCATGGAAGAGATCGTGATGAATATCAAGACCCGCCAGGATATCTTTAAGGGGATACAAACCAACATTGCGACCAACCAGATCTATAAGGTATCGCGGCTGGTGAGCAAGCTGACTACCATGGTAGTCGCTCCTAATAAGGCGGTTGTTGGCGGGAACGCCTTCCGGCATGAATCGGGGATCCATCAGGACGGGGTATTAAAGGAACGTTCCACTTACGAGATTATCAGGCCTGAAGACGTGGGTTTCGTCGGCACAGGGATCGTGCTGGGTAAACATTCCGGCAGACATGCATTAGCGGAGCGTCTGAAAGAGCTGGGTTTTGTCTTGAGCCCAGAACAACTGGACAGGATCAGCGAGCGTTTCAAGGTACTGGCCGATAAAAAGAAGAATATCTTTGATGATGACCTGATCTCCATCGTGGAAGATGAGATTAAAATAGTCAAGCCTGATTGGAGCCTGGGGAGCTTTGAAATAAACTCCGGTTCCAAGATTACCCCCAAGGCAAATGTTATCCTGAAACATAAGAATAAACTCTGCTCTGCCTCCTCATCCGGAGACGGCCCGGTGGATGCGGCTTTCAAGGCCATTGATAAGATTACCGGGGTCAAGGGAGAATTACAGGATTACCGCATCGAGGCAGTGACCAAGGGTAAGGATGCCTTAGGCGAGGTCAGTCTGAAACTGAAGGCCAAGGGCAAGGTCGTCACTGCCCGCGGCTCAAGTACCGATATCATCGAGTCATCGGTTAGGGCCTACATCAACGCCCTTAATAAAATAGAGAGCCTTTAAGAACTCGACTATCGTAAGAGGTAATGCCTACCAAAGCTATTTACGGAGTCTTGGGTTATCCGGTCAAACACAGCCTCTCTCCTCTGATGCATCAAGCGGCACTCGATCACTTTCATATCAACGCCGAATACAAATTCTTTGAAAAAACTCCGGAAGAACTTGATGACTTTATGGCGAAGCTGCGCGAAAATAATATACGCGGCTTCAATGTGACTATACCTTACAAAGAAAGGATTATGCAGTACATAGATGATTATAAGCAAAGAGATGCGAAATATCCTGACTACCGTAATGTTGTTCAAGGGATAGGGGCTGTTAATACAGTTATAGTCAAAGATGATGGAAAACTAGAAGGGCGCAATACTGATTACGATGGATTTTATAAACATCTCCTTGCACTGAGGATTAAGCCCGGGAATGTGGCAGTTATTGGGGCTGGTGGTGCATCTAGAGCTATTTGTTTTGCCTTAGCTTTAAAAGCGCCTAGCAAAAAGAAAGTCAGAGTTTACGACATAGATTCGAATAAGAGTCGGGACTTGATGGAAAACTTAAAGCGTTTTTTCCCCGAGATAGAATTTTTTGTGGCCAAGAGCATAGAAGACCTGCAAATAGAACAGAGCGAACTTTTAGTCAATGCTTCTCCGGTAGGGATGAAGAAGGATGATCCCTGTTTAGTGGAGGGCTCTTTATTAAACAAGAATGTTTTTGTTTATGATTTAATCTATAATCCCCCGGAGACGAAATTATTGCAACTGGCTAAGGCAAAAGGATGCCGTTACGTCAACGGCTTAGAGCTGCTTCTATACCAGGGGGCTAGCTCATTCAAACATTTTACCGGCAAAGAAGCGGATCTGGAGATTCTGAAGATAATGCGTAAGGCCCTAAAAGAAGGAGTGGAGAAGCTATGATCGGTAAATTTATCGCTTTTATCTTCGGCTCTATCGTGGGGAGTTTCTTAAATGTCTGCATCCACAGGATGCCTTTGGGTGAGTCGGTAGTCTGGCCCAGTTCGCACTGCCCGCACTGCAAGAAAAGGATACCCGCTTACGATAACGTCCCTTTCTTAAGTTATCTATTCTTGGGAGGGAGGTGCCGTTTCTGCAAGGGGAAGATCTCCTGGCGCTATCCGCTGGTAGAGTTATTGACCGGCCTTTCCTTTCTTTTCTTATTCTCTTACTATGGCCTTAACTATGAATTCTTCTTCTATATGGTCTTATCCTGCGCGCTGATCGTAGCTACATTCGTGGATATCAAGCACCGCATTATCCCCGATGAGGTCTCGGTAGGCGGGCTGATCATGGGCTTTATTTTAAGCGTTATCAAGGGAGTAAATATCTCTCCTTTTACTTTCAATTTCCGTCCGGCAGCCGCCTCTTTGCTGGGAATAATCGTCGGAGGAGCGGTAATTTACCTTTCCGGTTTTCTTTTTGACCTTGTTTACTTTAAGCTCCTTAAGCGTCCCCCGATACAGGGTGAGACCGAGTCTATGGGCGGGGGAGATGTGAAGTTATTGGCGATGATCGGAGCATTCCTGGGGTGGGAGAAAGCCCTGTTTACTTTCTTTCTGGCGCCTTTTCTAGGGTTAGCCATAGGCCTTTTCAATATGATCGCCAAAAAGGATCATACTATACCCTACGGCCCATTTCTCTCTATCGCTGCAGTGATCTCGCTCTTCTGGATGCATCCGATCTTGCGTCTGATATTTAACTACTAAAAGATGCCGCTCTCAAAGCCCTCCCAGCAATTGCCTGATTCAGCCAAAAGCGGGGTCTCTCTGGCCCTATTCTCCATATATTCTAAAGAAAGCCAGGGGATAGGGGATTTCTCCGACTTAAAATTAGCCATAGACTGGGTTGTCTCCTGCGGCAATTCTATCCTGCAGCTTCTGCCGATGAATGAGGTCGGCCCGGTCTTCTGCCCATATGACTCCTTAAGTTCTTTTGCGCTTGAGCCCAGTTATCTATCTTTCTCCTGGTTTCCTGCCGCGCGCGATAAAAATATCCAGGCAGCTTTAAAAAACCTGAGAAAATCCTTTCCCCTTCCCAGGGCCCGCCTGGATTATTCCCTAAGGAAGGAACGGCTGAAATTGCTGCGGCAGGTCTATGAATTGGATAAGGAGAAGAGCTCCGCTGTATTCTTCAATTTTCAATCGGAGAATTCTTATTGGCTCCCTGATTTTTGTCTTTATAAGGTGCTCAAAGAGATACACAATGCCCTTCCCTGGTATGAGTGGGAGGATAAATACCGCTCCCGCGATCCCCGCGTCCTCCTTGAGGTTAAAAACAGCTATGCCAAAGAACTTGATTTTCAGGCCTGGCTGCAGTGGAGGCTCTATGAACAGTTTAAGGTGGTCAGGGCTTATGCCAGAGTTAAGAATATCCTGCTTAAAGGGGATCAGCCCTTCCTGGTTTCGCGCGACAGCGCCGATGTCTGGCAGCACCCTGATTTTTTCAAGCTGGATTTTGCCGCCGGAGCGCCTCCAGATATGTATTGCGCCAAGGGGCAGCGCTGGGGGATGCCTACGCATAACTGGCATAATATTGAAGCTGATGGCTTCAGGTACCTGAAAGAGAAATTAAAATACGCCGGGAATTTCTACGATATCTTAAGGATAGACCATGTAGTGGGATTGTTCCGCATATGGAGTATACCTTATAATGAGCCCCTGGAGAATAAGGGGCTAAACGGGTTCTTTGACCCGCGCGATGAAAAAGAATGGGCGCAGCACGGCAGGAATATCCTTTCCGTATTACTTAATAATACCAGTATGCTTTTATGCGCCGAAGACCTGGGGGTCATCCCTAAAGCCTGCACCGCATCTTTGCAGGAATTCGCCATCCCCGGGAATGAGGTGCAGCGCTGGGTTAAAGAATGGAAGGTCAAACACGACTTCCTTGATTCCCAGGAATACCGCGCTATATCCGTGGCTATGCTCTCCACCCATGATACTACCAACTGGCCGGCCTGGTGGGAGAATGAAGCCGGGACAGTGGACGAGGATCTCTTTCAGAGAAAATGCCATGAGCGCCATATAAATTTCAGCGAAATAAAGAGTAGACTCTTTGACCCTGAACGCTCAAAACACGGCAGGCTGCGCTGGAAGGAAGAGATCGAGAGCATCGACAAGCTGCTTTGGAACTTAGGGGGGAAGAAAGAAGAGCTGCCTGAATTAATCGACCTGTACCAGAACAGCTTCCATGAGAAAGAGAAGCTCTGGAAACAGATGCAGCTTAAAGGCCCGATGCGCGAAAAAAGCGATAAGGATATCGTACGCGAGGCGCTGAAGATCACCTTGAATTCCAGCGCATTATTCTGCATCAATACTATCGTCGACTGGCTATATCTTGCGGATATCTTCAAGGGCGACCCCTATGAATACCGCATCAACACCCCCGGCATCATCAGTGATAAAAACTGGTCGCTGGTTATCCCTATATCACTCGATGAACTGCTTAAGCACAGGCTCAACCGCCAGATAAAAGAATTAGTCTTGGCTTCCGACAGAAGATAAGCAGCCAGATGCGCATTCCTCTAAAAAACATTTTATTAAATACCTCTCTGGTATTTATTTCTTTGCTATTTTTTATTTTTCTTTTTGAGCAGATTTTACAGTCCGGGTTCTTAAATATCCTGGACCCCTCAAGCACTATTTTGGCCGCGCGAAGATATAAAAGAATAGCCCGGGAGATAAACCTAAGGAATCGCGAGTTCTCAAATAAGAATCGCTTCGGGTTTAACGATAGGGAAAGGGAGGTCAATAAAAAGTCAGGATCCTACAGGATAGCCGTTGTGGGCGATTCTTATGTTTGGGGCGTGGGGTTGGCTTACGATGATATCTGGAGCCATAAGCTGGAGAACAGATTGGTTAAATATTCTGATAAATTAGAAGTATTGAGCTGGGGACGTCCTGGCTGGTCAACCCGCAATGAGTTTGATTTCCTGAAGGGCGAAGGAGTTAAATACGGTATAAACCTCTTGATAGTCAGCTTTTGTGTGAACGATCCCGATATGGGCGATTTTCGGGTAAAGTATTTTAGCCTGCGGGAACAGAAGGTCATTGCCCCCTTAAAAAGGTTCATTCCCACAGCACTAGAGTTCATGGACGGAGCCCTGGACTCTGTGATGGGGAGGTTTTCTAAGGACTGGGGGAACCGGAATTGGGTAGAAAAACTTTATACGGATGTAAATTTAGCAAAATACGACAACTTGCTGGCGGAGTTCTCAGATTTCTGCAATACCCGGCAGATCAGCCTTTTATTTGTCTTATTCCCGGATAATTACGACCCTTATTACGAAGCTAAATTCAAGAAGGTCAAGCCACTTTTAGAGAAGAACCATATTGAATACCTGGATTTATACCCTGTGGTAGCAAGGGATTTAAGCAAATACAGTATCCGCCAATTGCGGGCTAATCCTAGCGATGGCCATCCCGGAAGGTTAGTTACAGAAGTTGTTGCCAATGAGGTATTCCGATTCCTGGTCAAGACAAACGCAAAGATAAAATCCTATAACCCTGGTGGATAAAGATGAGAAAGATTAAACTGTTGATAGCCAAAGAGGGCTTGATTATTATTGCCATAGCCCTGTTATTGTATGCTTTTAAGACCTATATTCCATCACTCGCCTTTCCTTACCCTAAATATAAACTGGAATTCCAAGACGGAAGCTCCAATACCATAGAGATTTATCCGGAGATAAAGACTTTTGAAATCTCCGGCAGGGGTAGCTCAAGTGCATTAGTGGCAAGATACCAGCATCCTGCCCAGGAACTTATTTCTAAGCGCATTACACAATTCATTAAGGCAAGCAATAAAAAATCTCCGTTATTAAACGCAAAGTGCGTAAATGGAACGCAGTTGTATTGGTATCGTCTCTACTTTGATTTCTTTTTCCAATCGTTACTTATTAGAACATTATCCATTTACTTATTTTTAGTGCTCATCCGTTTCATTCTTTGGGCGCTTAGGACGCTAAAGAGAGAGGATTGAATGTCGGTAATACAGGGGAGGGAATTTTATATTTCTAAGCGAGTCGGAAGGGCGATCATGGACTACAAGATGCTTGATGACGGCGATAAGATCGCTGTGGCCGTATCCGGAGGGAAGGATAGCCTGACTTTGCTTAGAGTTTTGAATGACCGCAGGAAGTTCGTCCCCATAAAATACGATATTGTGGCGGTGCATATTGACTTAGGGTACCCGAAGTCCTGCGCTGTGAAGCTTGCGAAGATATTTAAAAAGATGTGCGTGAAATATGTTATCAAGAAGGCAGATGTTTTAAAGAAGACTGACCCTAAGAAGATCAGTTGTTTCTGGTGCTCCTGGAACAGGAGGAAGGCCTTATTTGAGACTGCCAACCGTTTAGGGTGCAGCAAGGTAGCTTTGGGGCACCATAAGGACGATATTGTTGAGACGGTCTTGTTAAATATGTTCTTCCAGGGGGAGATCTCCGCGATGAGCCCGAAGCAGAAATTATTTAAAGGCAAGATCACCCTGATCAGGCCGCTTTGTTACGTGGAAGAATATATGATCAAGCGTTTTGCCAGAGAAGAGAAGATCCCGCATGAAACCTGCCTCTGCCCTAATTCCGTAACTTCCTACCGTACCAAGATGGGTGAGATTATCCGCGATATCGAGAAGAGGTGCCCGGAAGTAAAGACGAATATCTTCAGGAGTGTCAAAAGGGTCAAGCAGGATTATTTGCTTTAAGTAAAAAAGCTAGAGTGCTATAATAAGATTATGAACTGGTTAATTATCGCTATCTTTGCCGCAGGGATAATTTTTGTCATCCTGCAGTTAATTGCCATCTCCAGGCAGCTCAACGAGCGGTTGAGAGAGACTTCCCAGGCCTTGCAGGATACCCACCGCACAGTAGGGGACAGGCTGGATTCCGCAACCAGGGTTTTTGGAGATGTGCAGAAGAGTTTAGGACGCCTTGAAGAGACGCACAAGCAGATCTATGAGATAGGCAAGGATATATCCAGCCTTCAGGAGCTTCTGCGCGCGCCGAAATTTAGAGGCGAGGTAGGAGAAACCCTTCTGGGGAGGCTCCTGGAAGATATCCTGCCGAAAGAGAATTTCCGGCTGCAGCACCGTTTTAAAAACGGGAATATCGTGGATGCCGCCGTCCTTATCGGTGAGAATATTATCCCCATTGACGCGAAATTCCCTTTAGAAAATTTCAGGAAAGTCCAGGAGGTCTCTTCCGAAGAGGAGAAGAAATCGGTTTACCGCGTCTTTATCCGCGACGTCAAGGGCCGCGTTGATGAGGTTTCCTCAAAATATATCCTACCCGAGGAGGGGACTTTCACTTTTGCCCTGATGTATATACCGGCGGAAGCGGTCTATTATCAGATCAGCAGGGATGAAGAGCTTGGCGTTTACGCGCAGTCCAAAAAAGTTATCTTTGTCTCTCCAAATACATTTTATGCCTATCTTCAGGCCATACTCTACGGTTTAAAGGGGATGAGCGTTGAGCGTAATATCCAGAAGGTCTTTACCGAGCTGGAAGGGATCAAGCTGGATTTCAGGAGATTCCAGGAAGATTTTGAGATCGTGGGGAAGCACCTGGTTGATGCCTCTAAGAAATTCGCAGAATCCAAAGGTAAGCTCGAGGCGATGAATGAGCGGCTTGATAAGGCGGCGAGTGTCAAAGAGAAATAGAAATCTATACCCCGCGCTAAAAAGGTTCACCCAACGCTAATATGTGTTGCGTTGGTGTGCGCTAGGTAGCGCATGCGCGGGTATTGTCCTCGTGGACAAGGGAGGATAAATGGAAAACCATAAGTTTCATCCCGGGATAGCAGCGGTGCTTTCTTTTCTCTTTAACGGTTTAGGACAACTCTATAACGGAGAGATCTTTAAGGGGTTAATGATCATCATACTCTCTACCTTAAGCCTGCTCTCTTTAATCATTGGAAGCATACTGCTTTATTTCTGTATAAGAGGGATGGCTGCAGACGGCATGCAGGTTTTAGGCGCCCTACTCTTCATAGGCGGACTGGTCGCCGTTATCATAGTCGGGCTCTATAGCATATTTGACGCTTATAATACCGCTTCCAAGAAATGATCTTGAAGGTCCGCGTCCAGCCCCGGGCAAGCAGGAGCAAGGTAGTCAGGGAG
>Ga0335071_10007686_pt1 | contig 11088 bp, 11 predicted proteins | sample Lox_Sample_15_FD_206724 | JGI IMG/M metagenome (GOLD analysis project Ga0335071, IMG submission 206724) | Soil microbial communities from Loxahatchee National Wildlife Refuge, Florida, United States - Lox_Sample_1.5 | ecosystem: Environmental > Terrestrial > Soil > Wetlands | place: USA...
GGTTGAGCAACAAGCAAATTGCAACCCGGTTGAACCTTGCCGTGGACACCGTCAAGAGTCATGTCCACAACATCCTCGAGAAACTTGCCCTCCATACGCGCCTCGAAATCGCCAGCTATCACCACAGCGGCGGTCCCTTCTCCAAGCCCGATCAGATCGATCGCCCCGGCAAAGAGTGAGCGCCTGATCCCCCCAAAGGATTGACGTGCCGAAATCAACACTTCGGACGATTTTTCTGAGACACAAATCCCCTACCGTACACGTTGGATTTGACTTCATCAGCTCCCGCATCGCGTCTTCGCAGGAGAATCGATTCTCCGGAACCACCGCACTCGCGGTTATGGACGCATTCAGACGCCGGACAGGCACGAGGAATCCCTGCAGACGAGGAAAAAAAAGACGAGTCGACGTCTCCTCCGACCTCGCCGTAGTCGAGCGAAGGAACGCAAGGCTGTCCTCACCCTGGTGGAACAGGGTGTGCGGAGTTTCATACTCGGTGGAGCGCCGATTGGCGACCTCAAGAAGGTTGTCCTTTCGGCGTCGCGGCAGAAGGGTCATGTGCATCCTCTGACGGGAGCGGTGTTCAGGCGCATCGTCCGCGATGCGATCAGAGAAAGAAAGCGGATCAACGGGACACGAAAGGGCCGACGGCCTCCCGATCCGCGCTTATCCAACAACCGGTAGGGATCAGGCATGCGAACACTGCGCATCGGAGTCATCGACCTTGTCGCTCAGGGTCCAACGAAGTCGCTGTGGGCACGCGTCATGCACGCAAACCTCGCGAGCATCATGCCGCAGGTGGTGGCCGCGTGGTGCAAACGGCAGGGACACGAAGTGTCGTTCCTCTGCTATACCGGTCTTGAGGACCTGGCCACGTTGCTCCCTAAGAATCTCGACCTGGTGTTTATCGGCGCCTTCACGGAGTCTGCACTCCTCGCATACGCCTTAAGCAACCAATTCCACGCGCAGGGGACCGTGACGGTTCTCGGCGGACCGCACGCACGATGCTATCCCCAGGACGCCCAGAAGTATTTCGACTATGTGCTCGGCTTTACCAACGAGTCGATCATCCAGGAAGTCCTCCTCGACTGCGCACGGCACTCACCCCTCGGACTGCGGCTTTCCGCTCAACGACAACCCACGCACCTTCCGAGTGTCCGGGAACGCTGGGAGCTCATCGAGCCGACGACAAAGAAGGCGCCGCTGATCAAAATGGTCCCCCTGCTCGCGAGTATCGGATGCCCCTACACATGCAGTTTTTGCATCGACTCGACTGTCCCCTATCAGGTGTTTGATTTCGAAGCGACGAAAGCCGATCTTCGCTTTCTATTGACAAAGTTCAAGCGCCCCCTTGTCGCATGGCACGACCCGAATTTCGGCGTGCGATTCGATCAACTCATGGATGCGATCGATGATGCAGTGCCGCCCAACCGCATCGATTTCATCGCCGAAAGCAGTCTCTCCCTTCTCTCCGAACCGCACCTCAAGCGCCTGAAACATACAGGATTCAAAGCCCTTCTTCCGGGCATCGAGTCCTGGTTTGATCTCGGAGAGAAATCGAGAACAGGAAGCATCCAGGGGATCGAAAAGGTCCGTCGTGTCGCCGACCACGTCAATCTCGTACTTCGCTACATCCCTTACGTCCAAACGAATTTCGTGCTCGGCATGGATGGCGACTCGGGAGAAGAGCCCTTTTCCCTGACACGCCGATTCATCGATCTCGCACCGGGGGCGTTTCCCGGGTATTCACTGCTCACGGCGTTCGGCGAGGCGGCGCCTCTCAACCTCGAATACCAGCGCGACAGCCGCGTCATAGGCTTTCCCTTTACGTTCCTCAACAACAACGGGGCCATGAACGTCAAGCCCCTGAACTATGACTGGCCGGAGTTCTATCGTCAAGTCATCGATCTCACGAAGTATTCCTTCTCCTCCCGGGCAATCCTCAAGCGGATCACGGGAACGAGCAAGGTTGTGCCCAAATGGATGAACGTCGTACGGGCGGTCTCCTCGGAGGGCTTCGGGAGAATTCGATACTATGGAGAAATTCGTCGGCGGCTCCTCAGTGACGCCGGATTCCGGGACTACTTCGAACAGGAGTCGGACATTCTGCCCGAGTTCTACATAGATCGTATTCGGACCACACTCGGCCGATTCTGGGACTGGCTTCCACAAGGAGCCATCCACCACAATCCTAATGCATATCTCGCATCGCAAGTCGGGACGCCTGTCGCCGCCTCGGATGAAGAACGGTCTGTTGCTTAGTGGCCGGAATTTCGCATCGGCAAGATATTGGGTCGCTTCACTGTGCGTGAGAACCTTTTGACGGGACGGACTATTATGACGGATAACGGGACAATCTGGAGAACTATCCGGGAGAATCTCCCCAAGCAGACATGGGTCCCCATCGCGGACATCTACAGGGCAGTCGAGGTCCATACGCTCCTTGACGCAGAAGATCTGGACACGAGCCTCTCGCGATCCGGTATCCCGCGGTGGCGCACAAACGTCCGTCGTGTCTTACTGGCAAAAAGAGATGGGGGGCGAGTGCATACAAGGCAACATCCACCACGGGGGTCCTCAGAGAATCAGGATAGACGGAAGTAGAATCTCAGGGCCGCGAGGACTTGCATTTGGTCGACGAATGCTGTATCTTAAAAAAGTAGTTCAATTGTGTACACCTTTGGTACGTTTTTTGGTAATCCGGTTTCCCGGAGCCCGGTCCACTCGGTAATTCTGCGTGAACCTGTGGCTGAACGGCAAAGATCGCAACCCTGGTGCTTTAACGACGGGGTTGCTTTTTCTTTTTTGTCCCTTCCAAGACTCTTATCAGACGTTTGTACATGACCGCGTCCGCCGGTGGCGGAAATGAAGTCATACTAAGGAGCTGAACCTTGGAAAAAGGAACAGTCAAATGGTTCAACGAAGCAAAAGGCTTCGGTTTTATTACGCGTGAGACGGGCGAAGAAATTTTCGTCCATTTCAAGGAGATCGTGGGAAACGGGTTCAAGACCCTCAAGGAAACCGACAAGGTCGAATTTGAGGTGGTGAGCGGACCGAAGGGACTGCAGGCCAGGGGTGTCTCGAAGATATAATCTTCGACCTGCGCGTGAAACGAGAAAGCCCCACTCGATTGCGATCGGGTGGGGCTTTTTCTATTCAGCCGCCAGGGCGAGACTTGGTTAACGGCCGTTTGCCGGCGGTGGAGCAGTTTGCGCTGGCGCTCCCTGTGCAGGTTCAGAGGTCGGCGGTAGTTGCGGCGTCACTGCCCCGTGAGAAGGAGTTCCGCGCTGCAAAACGCTCTGCGCGTTCCCGGAACGGGGCAGGAAGAAAATGTTTGTGACCAGCGCGAGAATGATGAAGAGTGCAGCAAGGACCTGCGTTCCACGTATCAGGAAGTCGGCCGTCCGACGCACCCCAAAGACCATCCCCACATTCCCTCCACCAAACGTTCCCGCAAGTCCTCCTCCCTTGCTTGACTGCATCAGGATGACGAGGATGAGGAGGATACTGACAATGAGTTCGAGAACGATCAGGAATGTGAACATGCGCTTTCCATGAGTCTGGCGATGAATGACCTTCAGTATTGTAATATACGGAGAGACCCAAAATGAATCAAGACCACCACCTCTTTTACTGTCGGCCCATCCCCTTCTCCATTGACTACCGTCCATTTCCCATTGTCGATTGAGATTTTATCCATCATAGCCCCATCTATTCATCTTCTCCCACGTCACCCCTTCTCCCCCTTTCCCGGTCTCCCCTTCTCCCGTCCGTTCCTTCCCGAGAAGGCTCTCCACGTACTTCCCGAGCACGTCAAACTCGAGATTGACCTTCGTTCCTACGGCGACAGAGTCGAGTGTCGTGGCTTCGAGGGTGTGCGGTATAATCGAAACACTGAACGTGTCCCCGTCCACCGAGGCGATCGTCAAACTGATACCATTGACGGCGATGGACCCCACAGGGATCACATACCGGCCGAACCTTGAAGGAAACGCGATCCTTATCAGCTTGCTGCTCTCTCTCGGCTCGATCGCCATGACCGATCCGACACAGTCGACATGTCCGAGGACGACGTGTCCGCCCAGGCGATCGGAGAGTCGCATCGGCAGCTCGAGGTTGACCGATGAACCCCCCTTCAACTCCCCGAGCGTTGTTTTCGCAAGGGTCTCCTCCACCGCGAGAACGGTGAAACGGTTCTTCGACCGTCGGACCACCGTCTGACATGCGCCGCTAAGGCTGACGCTGTCGCCGACCTTGAGTTCGCCAGACGACGCAGGCGCCTGCACGGTCAGCGTAACTCCGCCACCGCTCCGTTCTGCTGCAATGATCTTGCCGACTTCTGTGATGATGCCAGTGAACATTGTGCTTAACCTTTCCAGACTCCAATGACCCGCGGATCGTATTTCTCCCGGAACGCCCGCAGTAGCACGTCCGGCCCGACTTGCATTGCCGTCAGAACACCGAGATGCTGTTCCTTCGGTCTGAACACGGGCGCCACCGCGCCACCGAATGCCGGCATGCCGCTCCCGACGACACTCGGTGCGACAAAGAGGCTCCACTCGTCCACGAGCGACGATCCCGCAAATTGGCGGAAGAGATCTCCGCCGCCTTCGACGAGAATCGACCGCATCCCGCCTTCAAAGAGCACCTGCACAAGCTCGTCGAGCGCGATCCGTGAACCCCTGGCCGGGATCGCAAACAGTTCCACTCCTTGACGTGCCAGGGAGCGAACCAGCGAGCGGTGACGTTCGATGGCGTGTGCCGTGGTGCAGACGATGACCCTCCGCCGATTGGCCCGGGGGAATTGTAGCTCTCTGGACGTCAGCGTCAACGACCCGTCAAGGACGACGACGTGAGGATCCCGCCCCCGCACATGTCTCACGGTGATCGACGGCCGGTCGAGATGCACGGTGGCTGCTCCGACCAGGACTGCATCGTGCGTTGTCCTCCAACGGTGCACCAGACGGCGTGACGCCGGCGAGCTGATCCACCGCTTCGCGCCCCCGGCGATCTTCCCGTCAAGCGACAGCGCAATCTTGACGTGAACGTACGGCCTTCCTTCGGTAATGTGCGTGAAGAACTGCCGGTTGAAAAATCGCGCCTCCTCCTCCAGTACTCCCACCGTGACGGCGATCCCTGCCGCGGCGAGCATGCGGATCCCGCGCCCATGAACCAGAGGGTTGGGATCCTTTGTCGCAATCACGACCCGACTCACACCCGCCTTGATGAGTGCCGGCGCACAGGGAGGCGTCTGTCCCTGGTGAGAACAGGGCTCAAGACTGACATACATCGTACCGCCCCGGGGATCCTCGCGGCATGACCGGAGACATTCCTGTTCGGCATGAGGCGCGCCATACCGCCTGTGCCATCCCTGCCCGATGATCCGTCCTCGCTTCACCATGATTGCCCCGACCATCGGATTCGGGCTTGTCAATCCCGCCCCACGCGATGCGAGTTCGAGACAGGTCCGCATCATGGCGTGATCGTGATCGCTCTGTTGACCCTGCTTCATTGTTTGAGCCAGAACTTAAACGTCGACCCGCTCCCCACCTGACTTTCGACGCTCACGGCGCTCCCATGCGCCTCAACGATGTGCTTCACGATGGCCAGGCCAAGACCCGTTCCCCCAACTTCGCGTGAGCGGTCTTTATCGACACGATAGAATCGCTCGAAGATCCTCGGGATATGCTCCGCCGCGATCCCGGACCCGGTGTCTTCCACCCACACTTCGATCTTTGCATCGACGGCCTTTGCGCCGCACACGATCCTCCCGCCGGGATCGGTGTATTTGATGGCGTTGTCGATGAGGTTTGTCAACGCCTGTTTTAGCCGTTCGCGATCGCCGAACGCCGTCACCCCCGCTGGAACATCAACACTCGTCTCAAGCGACAGCGACTTCCGTTTCGCGTTCTCGGCCATTTCCTCGACGGCCCCGTTGATCAGCTCCCGCACATCGAAATACCGGAAGCTCATCTTCATGTCGCCCGATTCGATCCTCGAGATCTCGATCAGGTCGTCGAGCAACGTGCTCAGGCGGCCAGCGTGTTTATGCGCCTTCTCGAGGAACTCACGGTTCACGGATGGATCGTCGACCGCGCCGTCGAGCAGGGTTTCGATGAAGCCCTGGATCGAAAAGATGGGCGTTCGAAGCTCATGGGAGACATTGCCCAGGAACTCCGTCCGGACGCGTTCGAGGCGGCGGAGCTGCGCGATATCGCTGGAGAGTTTTCCCGCAAGATCGTTGATCGCGCGTGCCAGCGTGCCGAACTCGTCATCGGACCTGACATCGATCCGCTGCTGCAAATCGCCGTCGCGGATGTGCACCGCCGTGGCGGCCATCTTCAGAATCGGACGTGTGACGCGTCGCGATACTTGGAAACTGAGGATGATGTTGACCACCAGCGCAAGGAGCCCGACGCTCCAGATGATTGCCTGAACCCGGCTATCGATGGCTTTGATGGCATTCAGCCGGATCGCCGTCCGCACGAAGCCGGAATCGAGCATGCCGAGTCGAGCACCGGTCAGCATCTTCGCCGCGTAGAGGAGATCCTCCTTCAGCGTCACACTGTGGCGGCGATCGATTCCGACATCGGCCGTCCGGGCTTCCATCACTTCCGGCCTGCGACCGTGGTTCTCGAGGCGTGCGAGAGAATCGCGTGTCACATCCGAGTCGAAGACCACGACGCCGTCCCTCCGGATCAACGTCAGACGCAGGTCGAGTGTCCTCGCCAGGTGCACCAGTTCCTCATCGCGCGCGCCGGTTGTATCGACCTCGAGTCGACCGGTCTCGAAAAGAGACCACAGGGCGTTCGTCTGCTGTCCCAGGCTCGTGAGGGATCGATCGTCGAGATAGGCGTTGATCTGCGTGGAGGCGAGTATGCTCAGCACAACGATGGTGCCGATGGTCAGGAACAGGTATGATGCCGTGATCTTTGTTCTGATGGTCATACGAGACCTTGGGCAGTGGGGTCAGGGGCGATACCGGTACCCGACGCCTTTGATCGTCTCGATCGCGGCGGCATCATCCCCGAGTTTTTCGCGGATCTTGCGGATATGCACATCGACCGTCCGGTCGACGACGACGACGTCGCTCCCCCAGATCAAATTGAGGAGCGTTTCGCGGGAATAGACTTTTCCAGGGTTTCCTGCGAGGAGGGCAATCAACTCGAATTCTTTGCGCGGGAAGAACACCTCCTTCTTCCCGATGGTCACCGTGTACGTGGAACGGTTGATTTCCAGCCTGTTGACCTTGATGACTCCTTCGTCGGCCGCCTCGCCATGCGGCGATTCGTACCGTCGGAATATCGCCTTCACGCGTGCGACCAGCTTCCGCGGGCTTATCGGCTTCTGAATATAGTCGTCCGCCCCGAGTTCAAGACCGACCACCTCGTCGATCTCCCCCGCCTTCGCGGTGAGAAAAATGACGGGGATGCGCCCGGTCTTCGGGTCCGCCTTCAATCGCCTGCACGCCTCGAAGCCGTCCATCACCGGCATCATCAAATCAAGAATCACGAGGTCGGACCCCGGCGCCTTCTCCAACGCCTGCTGGCCGTTGTGCGCGACCCCCACCTCGTACCCTTCTTTCGTCAAATTGTACCGGATCAAATCGACGATATCGCGCTCATCATCGACCACGAGGACGCGTTTTTTCATGAGGCCTTCTCGCCGGGATCGGCAACGCTGATCTCTTTCCCGAGACGCCCTGAGCGATACACGGCGTCAACGACCTTCATCCGCTGCACCGCCTCCTCGACCGTGGAGATGACCGAGTGCTTGCGCTGCACGGCTCCGAGGAAATGCCGGAGCTCGTTCTCGTACGACTTGCGGAAGTTCGCCTGCCGGTTCTCGATTTTCGCGGGCGCGACATTGACGAGATTACCGTGAAGCGGCTTGATGATCCGGAGCGGCTGGAGGCTTGCCGTTCCTTCTCCACCGAAGAAGAATCCGTAGTACACATCGTCTTCGACGGTCATCGACCAGCTCACCTCGATCATGATCGACGATCCACCCGCGAGCGTCAGCGTCGCAAGAGCGGTATCCTCGACGCCTTTCGTGCGGTGATGGTACAGGTGGGAGCCGACACGGACAACCTGGGGGTATCCGAGAAGCCACAGCGCAAGGTCGAGCATCACGATCCCGAGGTCAATGAACACGCCTCCGCCCGACTTGTCCGCGTTCAGGTACCACGATGCATCGCGAGGGCTCTTCCGCAACCACCCGGTGCGGGCATACGTCACCTTTCCAAGTTCCTTCCCTTCCAGGAAGCTTTTCAGAATCATGGTGTCGGGTCGGAACCGGTGATTCATGCCGACCATGACCGCCTGCTTGTGCGAGCGCACCACCTCCGCGATGGCGGCCGCTTCGCTGGAATGCCGGGCGATCGGTTTCTCAATGAGAACGTCGACACCGGCTTCGATGGCTGCAATCGCCAGAGTCTTGTGCGCGTCGGTTGAAGAGCAAATAACAACCGCCTTCAGCTCTTCCTCCTTCAGCATGGCGGAGATGTCGGCGTAGGTGCGCGGGACGCCGAATTTCTCCGCCACAAGGCGCGCCTTCGGTCGATCACGGTCGCAGAGCGCAACCACCTCGACATCCGGAAACTTCAGCAGAATCGGAAGATGAATCACCTGCGCTACCCAGCCCACACCGACGACACCGATGCGAACTCGCTCCATTAAGGCACCAGGGATGAATGAGATGAGGAAGATGGGGAGACCGGACGAATGTCGCCATGGAGGAAGTCCCTGATCACGGCAGCAACACCTGCGGGATCCAGGCGAAGCTCGGCATATAATTCAGCGGGCGTTCCATGACCGATGAACCGATCGGGAATGCCGTGGGCCATGACGGAGACGCCTGGTTCCTTGCCCGCGAGATATTCCAGGATGGCGCTGCCGAAACCTCCGACAATGCTGTTGTCCTCGAGCGTGACGACGTGCGCGATGCGAGAGGTCACCTCGTCCAGAAGCTCCGTGTCGATCGGCTTGACGAACCTCATATTGACGACCTCGCACGAGATCCCCTCTCCCTCAAGGAGTGTCGCCGCCTTGCTCGCAACGTCCACCATGATCCCGACGGCGAGCAGTGCGATATCGGCGCCCTTCCGAAGCGTCTCCCCTTTCCCGATCGGGATCAGATCGAATCCTTCTTTGCGGGGCAGCCCGAGACAATTGCCCCGCGGATAGCGCAACGCGATCGGTCCGTCCTTGTGTTTCGTCGCCGTGAAGAGCATATCGCGAAGCTCGTTCTCGTCTTTCGGCGCCATGACGGTCATGCCCGGGATCATCCGGAGATAGCTGAGATCGAACGCGCCGTGGTGCGTCGGTCCGTCGGCGCCGACCAAGCCGCCTCGGTCGAGCGCGAACACCACATGGAGATGCTGGAGAGCGACGTCGTGAATGATCTGATCGAATGCGCGCTGCAGGAATGTGGAATAGATCGCGACAACGGGCGTGCATCCCTGCGTCGCAAGGCCTGCGGCAAAGGTGACGCCGTGCTGCTCCGCGATCCCGACGTCGTAGAACCGTTCGGGCATCGATCGCTGCAGGCTATCGAGCCCGGTACCGTCCGGCATCGCCGCGGTGATCCCCACGATGGTCGGGTCGTTCGCCGCAAGCTCTGTCAGCGCCTCGCCGAAGATCCTTGTGTAGGACGGCGGTCCACTCGATTTCTTGAGCGCAACGCCGGTGTCCTTGTCGAAGGGCGTGACCCCGTGGAAGTTCTGCGCGTCCTGTTCCGCGGGCGCGTATCCTTTCCCCTTCTGGGTGCTGACATGAATGAGGATCGGTCCGCCGTAGTCCTTGACCTCCTGAAAGATCTGGACCAGGTGCTGGATATTGTGTCCGTTGATGGGGCCGAAATAGCGGAACCCCAACGCTTCGAAGAGAATGCCCGGGGTAACAATGACCTTGATCCCTTCTTCCAGGCGCGCGGCCGCTTTCCGGATCCTGTCGCCGATACTATCGAGTCTCCCCGCCAGCTCGTAGATGTTTTTCTTGACACGGTTGTAACCCGGGTTGGCAATCAGTCCGGTGAAGTAGTTGGAGATCGCCCAGACATTCCCCGCGATCGACATGTTGTTGTCGTTCAGGATGACGATCATGTTCTTTTTGAGAAGGCCGGCATTATTCATGCCTTCGTAGACCATGCCGCCGGTCATCGAGCCGTCGCCGACGATGGCAACGACCTTGTACTTTTCGTTGTTGCGATCGCGCGCAGCGACCATGCCCAGCGCGGCCGAGATAGCGGTGCTGGCGTGTCCCGCGCCGAAGGTGTCGTATTCGCTCTCCGATCGTTTGAGGAACCCGCTGAGCCCGTTGCGCTGGCGAATGGTGGCGAACCGGTCCTTCCTTCCTGTCAGTATCTTGTGGGGATAGGCTTGATGCCCAACGTCCCAGACGAGTTTGTCGTACGGGGTATTAAACACATAGTGCAGCGCAACGGTGAGCTCCACGGCACCGAGGCCCGCCCCGAGGTGTCCCCCTGTTTTCGAGACGACTTCAATCAGATATTCGCGTACGTCGTTTGCCAGCAGCCGGAGATCGGCCAGCGTGAAATCCCGAAAGTCCGCCGGAACATTCACCCGGTCGAGATAGGTATACGTCTTATCACTCATTCGGTAGATCCGCAGTATCGTCGATGATTTTCAGCGTGCCCGCCAGGTCTTTCTCCAGACGTTTCACGGTCAACGAGGCCTGCTGCAGGCGCTCCGCGCATGAGCGCGTCAGTGTCAGCCCTTCCTCATAGAGCGCCAGCGATTCCTCAAGGGGGAGCTTTCCTTCCTGAAGGATGTCGGCGATCTCTTCCAGCCTGTGCAACCCATCTTCGATCGAAGAGGCCTGCTCACTCTTTTTCTTTGTCGCCATGCGTGCTCTCTCAGTCGATCGTGGACCGTGCGCTTCCGTCGTTGAATTCCAGGGAGACCTTGTCGCCCGAATGGAGGAGTTTCGATCGGACGATGACGTCGCCGTTCCGCCGCACAAGAACGAACCCCCGCTCGAGCGGCAAGTGCGGATCAAGCGCCGCGAGGCGCTGTGCCACTGCCCGATGGCGCGTTTCAAACAATGTTAATCGATTGGCAACAGCAAG
>Ga0335071_10007687_pt1 | contig 11087 bp, 8 predicted proteins | sample Lox_Sample_15_FD_206724 | JGI IMG/M metagenome (GOLD analysis project Ga0335071, IMG submission 206724) | Soil microbial communities from Loxahatchee National Wildlife Refuge, Florida, United States - Lox_Sample_1.5 | ecosystem: Environmental > Terrestrial > Soil > Wetlands | place: USA: Florida...
AGACGCACCTCACAAAGGACACCTTGGGCGATGCCGTCGACTATCTCATCCCCAACCTGCAGATCAAAGTCGAATTCTTTGACGGCAAGGCTGTCGGGATCGAGCTTCCCCAGACCGTCGAACTCACCGTGATTGAAACCGAGCCCGGGCTGAAGAGCGCGACGGCATCCAGCGTGACCAAGCCGGCCAAGACGGAAACTGGCCTTATCGTGCAGGTGCCCCCCTTCATCAATGAGGGCGAGAAGATCAAGGTCGACACGTCGGAAGGCGCATACCTGTCCCGGGCGTAAAAGCGAAGTCAGAATTTAGAATTCAGAAGGCAGAATTAACTCGGGGCGTGGTTTTTGCTTCTGCATTCTGATTTCTAACTTCTGCATTCCGTAGACCTGTGACTACGACCGAAAAGCCGATTCAGTCCCGCCGCTACATAGTCCGCGGACGCGTCCAGGGAGTCGGCTTCCGCTGGTTCGTCGAACGCGAAGCGCACATCCTCGGCGTCGCCGGTTGGGTCCGTAATAATCACGACGGGTCGGTGGAAGTCCTCGCGCAAGGAACCCGTGATCAGTTGGCCGGATTGCATTCTCGATTACGAGAAGGCCCGCGTGCTGCCAGAGTCGATTCGGTCGAAGTCTCTGATGAAAGCCCAGTCCCAGTATTGAGCTCCTTCCGTATCGAAGGAGCATGGTAAGCAAGTTTCAAGGCTTCAAAGTTGCAGAAGTGTTTCGCGTGCATTCAGGTTTTCTTTGAAACTTTGAAACTTTGAAACCTTAGAACATAAGGAGCGTCCACTTGTCCCCTGTCTCCGCCGCTGAAATGGAACATCTCAAGAAGCTCATCCGCGAAGTCCCGGATTTCCCGAAAAAAGGCATCCTCTTCTATGACATCACGACGTTGCTGAAGGACAAAACCGGGCTGGCCATGCTGATCGACAAGTTGTCCGAGCACTATATCTCGCAAGACGTCGATCTCGTCCTCGGCATGGAAGCCCGGGGCTTTATTTTTGCGCCGGCGCTTGCCTACCGTTTGAATGCCGGGTTCGTCCCCGTGCGCAAGCCGGGCAAACTTCCAGCTGAGTGCGTGCGCTACGACTACGCGCTCGAATACGGCAACAACACGCTGGAGGTCCACAAAGACGCCATTCAGAAAGGTCAGCGCGTGCTGATCGTCGACGACCTGCTTGCGACCGGCGGCACCGCCGAGGCGACCGCGAAACTCGCCGAGTCGCTCGGCGCGAAGATCGCCGGCCTAGGATTTGTCGTGGAGTTGTCCTTTCTCAACGGCCGCGACAAACTTAAGAACTACGATGTCATGTCGCTGCTGCGTTACGATAAATAGTGGGGAACAAAGAACGGGGCCAGCGCTGGTTGACGCTAGCCCCGCTTTCTTTTCGATCGAGGAAAAACCTTCGCTAACGCAGTAAGTGCGATACGAGAACACCTACTCCTGCCCAAAATGCCCCGCTGATCACCAGGGAAAAGGCTAACCCTGCCACTGCGCTCCACTTGATCTCGTAGGTCGGTGCTGCCAGGTCCATGTCATCCTGCTCGACCCATGAACTCAGAAACCCGCTTCCGCCCAGACATCCATCCATGCCCATCCAACGCACTGGCACGCGCATCGAGCGGGTGCTCGCTTGAGGGGGGAACTTTAGCAGCTTGAAACTCATCAAGCACCTCCGCCCTTCGGATTGCAATTCGTCTGCCATCTCAACCCTTCCGCAATTGTCTGGATGTAAGAGGAGCATTCCATAGCTTGGGTTGCCGCTTGTCACGCAGGCGTCAAAACTCTCACTGCAGAGTGCAAATTTCGCGCACCTTTCTCCGGGGGCGGCTCTGTTAGACCTTACTTCTCTGACAGCGCTAACTGCGAGTCCTTAGGGAGATAACCCTTGCGATGGAACCAGTCCTCCATGGAATTCCTGAGCTCATCCAGGGGGACACCTGAACCGATCTCCATCTGTCCATCCGCCACCGGGAGCGTGTCGTCAAAGACGCTGAGATTCGTAAAGCTTCGCATGGAGAACGAATCCAGCCATTTCAACGGGCAGGGAAGCCGGCGTCCGTCTTCGTCATATTCCACGCGAACCTTGCGGGCAAACATGCCCTGATTAAAACACGGGGACGACCGACTAGTTTCGCGGATTTTTGATGGGGATGAGGTCAAGAAGATCTCGATCGATCTAATTACGCGCTAGCGACCACTGGAAATGTCGCGCGCCAGTCACTCCGAAATAGATGTGACGGGAACTAGGAACCCCGGCTCAGACATATCGAACTACTGAGAACTGACAACTGGGAACTCGCAACTGCGACCGACGTCGACCCCTAGCTCCTATTCCCGGCCTTTCGGCCCCGCAGCCTTAACTTCTGGCGGCGCATCGAACTTTTCGAAGTTCTTGCTGAATCGCTCGCGCAGCTCTTGCGCCGCCTTGTCGTAGGCCGCCTTGTCGGGCCAAGCATTGCGCGGATTCAGCACTTGCGGCGGGACCCCGCGACAATACTTCGGGATGCTGAATCCGAACGTTGGCTCGATCTCAAACTCTTCGCGAATTAATTCGCCTTCTACTGCAGCGTCCACCATTGCCCGAGTGTGTGGGATGCTCATACGGCGTCCCACGCCATAAGAGCCGCCCTGCCACCCGGTATTCACGAGCCAGCACTGCGCGTTGTGCTCACGAAGACGCCGTCCAAGCATCTCGGCGTAAACCTTCGGCGGCAACGGAAGGAACGGCGCTCCGAAGCAGGTAGAGAACGTCGCGGTCGGTTCCTTTACACCCGCCTCCGTTCCCGCAACTTTCGCGGTATACCCAGACATGAAGTGATACATCGCCTGCTCGGGCGTCAGCTTCGCAATCGGCGGCAATACGCCGAAGGCATCTGCCGTCAGGAAGACAACATTCTTCGGATGCCCGCCAATGCCCGGAATTAGCGCATTCTCGATGAAGTCCACCGGATACGCCGCCCGCGTGTTCTCAGTCTTGCTGTCATCGTCGTAGTCGGGAATGCGGGTGTGCGAGTCCAGGGTGACATTCTCCAGCACGCAGCCGAAGCGCAGCGCATTCCAGATCTGCGGCTCATTTTGCTTCGAAAGCTTTATGCACTTGGCGTAGCATCCACCTTCGAAATTAAAAACGCCATCGGCACTCCACCCGTGCTCGTCATCCCCGATCAGGTCGCGGGAGGGATCTGCCGAAAGCGTCGTTTTCCCCGTGCCCGACAGGCCAAAGAACAACGCGCTCACTCCGTTGTGCCCGACATTCGCCGAGCAATGCATCGGGAAGACGTTCCGCGGCGGCAGCAGGAAATTCATTACGCTGAAAATGGATTTCTTCATCTCGCCGGCATAGGACGTGCCGCCGATCAGCACGGTTCGCCGCATGAAGTTCACCAGGATGAAAACTTCGGAATTCACGCCATCACGTCTGGGATCGCCCTTGAACTCCGGAGCCGAGATCACCGTGAACTCGGGATGATGGTTCTTCAACTCCTGCTCTGTCGGACGTATGAACAACTGCCGCACGAACAGGTTGTGCCACGCGTATTCGTTAACAATCCGTACCGGCAACCGGTAAGCCGGATCGGCCCCGCAGAATAGGTCTTGCACGTAGAGCTCACGCCCCCGCAGATGTTCCATCACGCGCGCGTACAAGGCGTCAAATTTGTCAGGCTCCATCGGCGCGTTCACAGGTCCCCAGGCCACCGTGTGCTCGGTCATCTCGTCCCGGACGACGAATTTGTCTTTCGGAGATCGCCCTGTCCGGTTCGTATATCCCACCAGCGCGCCATTGGAGGCCAGCTTTGCCTCGTGACGTCTGAGAGAATGTTCCACCAGCAGTGCCGGTGAGAGATTGAAGTGCGTGCGGCCTTCGCTAAGCAACTCGGCTACGTCGCTGACGTGCATGGTTGTAGCCATGAGGGAAATCTCCTGGGATAGGGCAAAAATACGTTTCGAGCCAAAAACGATCTATTCTGCCTCAAAAAGATTGACCTTGCCAAGAAACGCGATCAACTCCTGGCATATTTCTTCGAGAAGAACGATATTGCGATTCTTTTCCTGACGATGCTGCCTAGGAGAGATGCATCCGAGCGTGATAAGTGTTGTCGCAAACGCGGAACAGACGGGCAGAAGGCTCGCTGTGCGCCCACCGTCGGAGGCTAACCTGAGGTCTTATAGTCGCAAGCGGTGCGGCACGGTTCGCAGTACATCAATCCGTCGGCACAAAAGCGGACGTCGATGACCGATTGGCACAGGCAACAGTATTTCTCACATTGGCAGTTATCTTCGCTCTGCTCGCACTGCGCGCAGCGAAATTTCGCAGTTCCGGTTCCAGTTCCGCTCATGCATTTACTCTAACGCTGGCGCGAAGCAGAGGGAACGTGACAGAGGTAACGAACGGCAGGGAATCGGGGATAGGGATTAGCGACTAGCGATTAGGGACGGGCGATCGGTACTTAAATGAGTGTCTCCGTTGCGTGCCAGAGAACGCATCCCACCGCTGCACCACGGACCACGAATCACAAGTCTTCGTTCCCTAATCGCTAGCCCCAAGTCCCTATCCCCTGATCCTAGCCCCTGCTCCTCTATAATTCCAACCAATGACTTTCCAAAATCTTCTGGATGGCGCCGAGTTCCTCAGCCTGAGCGGAAACCCGGACGTCACCAGTGTGGAATACGACTCTCGTCGCGTGAAACCGGGGTCGGCCTTCGTCGCCATGCGAGGCGAGAATTCGGATGGAAATCGCTTCATCGATCAGGCAATTCAGGCGGGAGCCGTTGCGATCGTTACCGACTCCCCTGCGGAAAAGCCGCGGGAAGGTGTCGCATGGGCCCTGGTTCCGCATGGCCGGAGAGCGCTGGCGCGCATCAGTGAGAACTTCTTTAGACACCCCGCTGAACGAATTGCGATCACCGGAATTACCGGCACGAATGGCAAAAGCACGACGGCGTTCCTGATCGAGTCGATCTTCACCGCGGCCGGACGCAAGAGCGCCCTCATCGGCACCATTGAATATCACGTCGCCGGGAAGACCTACCCCGCACCGCACACCACTCCAGAAGCGCTCGAACTGGCGCGCTTGTTCAGTGAAGCCCTGGGCCAAGGCGCGACTGAGGCCGTCATGGAAGTCTCATCGCACGCGCTCGCGCAACAACGAGTCTTCGGCACTCCCTTTGATGTGGCTGTGTTCACGAATCTCACGCGCGATCACCTCGATTATCACAAGACAATGGAGGAGTACTTCCAAGCCAAGCGTGTGCTTTTCGAAGGATGTGGCACCGATCCGCCGCGCGCTGTCGTCACGAACCTCGACGATGAATATGGAACGAAGTTGGAAAAGTTCAGCCGGAAGCGCAGTTCCTCGGTGCTGACTTATGGTTGGGAGCGAGGCGATTTCCATGCTGAGAAGCCGGATATTACGCCACGTGGAACACGCTTCGACTTGACCACGCCTGCGGAGAAGGTTGCGATCTTCTCGCCGCTGATTGGCAGGGTAAACGTCTACAACATTCTGGCCGCGGCAGCGGCAGCATTCTCACGCAACTGCTCGACTGATGCGATCGCTCAAGGCGTGGCCGCGCTCACGCATGTGCCCGGGCGTTTTCAGCGCGTCGACTGCGGTCAGCCGTTCACCGTCGTTGTGGACTATGCTCACACCGACGACGCCTTGCGAAACCTCACTGCGCTCGCTCGCGAATTCGTCACCCGTGGTGGCGCACAAGCCCGGGTCATCACTGTGTTTGGTTGCGGCGGCGACCGCGACCGCTCCAAGCGTCCTCTGATGGGCGAGGCCGCCGGACGGGGCAGTGACTTGGTCGTGCTTACCTCGGATAACCCGCGCAGCGAAGATCCTCGCGCCATCATCAACGATGCCCTCGTCGGCCTGCAGAAAAGCGGAGCGAAGTACTTGGTAGAAGCCGATCGCCGCAAAGCCATTAGTCTCGCTATTGGCGAAGCGCGTCCGGGAGACATCGTGCTGCTCGCCGGCAAAGGCCACGAGAAAGTTCAGGTTTCGCGCGACGGCCCCAGCCCGTTTGACGACGTGGAAGTCGCGCGCGAAGTTCTGCGCGCCGCAGGCTTCGAATGCAAGTAGCACGGCAGTAGCGCCGCCCTCCGGCCAGCTACCGCAGGGGCATCTTGCTGCCGCAGGCGTGCGTTGAGAATCCAGCAAGAAGGAACAAAATGAAGCTGTCACTGTCGAAAATTGCCGACTTCATGTCCGCTGAGGGCGACTTCCCTCGCGACGAAATCGCGCAAGGCTATTCCATCGATTCGCGCACCATCGCCAAAGGCGAACTGTTCTTTGCAGTGAAAGGCGACCACTTCGACGGACATGACTTCGTCAGTGCGGCGCTCGAAAGAGGTGCGGTCGCGGCCGTAGTCCGTCGAGATCAGTGGCACCGCTATTCGTGGACCACCCGCGTGCTGGTCGTCGATGACACCCTGCTTGCGCTCCAAACGCTGGCTACAGCTGTCCGCAAACTCTGGGGCAAGCCGCTGATCGGGGTCACCGGCTCGGCAGGCAAGACCACGACCAAAGAAGCCATCGCGCATGTCCTCAGTACGCGCTTTCAAGTTCTGAAGTCCGAAGGAAATTTCAACAATCATTTCGGACTGCCCTTAATGCTTCTGAAGTTGGAGCCGGAACATGACCTCGCTGTCATTGAAATGGGCATGTCTCACGCCGGTGAAATTCGCGCCCTGGCCAGAATCGCACAGCCGGAAATCGGAGTCGTTACCAACGTTGCTCCGGTTCACCTCGAGTTTTTCGATTCCATTTCGGGTATCGCGAAAGCGAAATATGAACTCGTCGAATCGCTTCCTTCGAATGGAACTGCAGTCCTCAATGCCGATGACGAGTACGTCTCGCAGTTCGGCCGTGATTTCAAAGGTAAGGTAATCACCTACGGGGTCAAATCCATGGCCGAGGTTCGAGCGGAGAACATCCGCTCTCGCGGAACGGATGGATCGGAATTCGAAGTCTCGACCGCCGGTACGCGTGAGCACGCCATCCTGCCGCTCGTCGGTGAGCACAATATCCTGAACGCCTTGGCAGCCGTTTCCGTCGGCCTGGCCTGTGGTATGAAGCCTGCCGAATTCGTCGCCGCCCTCGCCAGCATCAAGCCGGCCGACAAGCGCGGACAGGTTCTCCAGTTGGGTAACATCACGGTCATCAACGATTGCTACAATTCCAATCCGAAGGCACTCAATGCAATGGTCGATGCGCTTGCTGAAATGCGAGCGTCGCGCCGCATCGTCGTCGCAGGCGAGATGCTGGAACTAGGGCCGTCCGCAGAAGAGTTGCATCGCAACGCTGGACGGCACATCGGCGAAAAGAAGATCGACCTGCTCCTGGGTGTTCGCGGTCTCGCTCAAGCCCTGGTCGATGGGGCGAAACACTCCGGAGCACATGCGGAGTTCGTCGCAACACCAGAGGCAGCCGGCGAATGGCTCGCACGCGAAACACGAGATGGCGACGTTGTGCTGCTGAAGGCATCACGCGGCGTGAAGTTGGAAAAAGCGCTGGAAACCTGGAAGTCCAGATGTACCAGCAATGGCTAAGTGCCAGACGCCGTTAGCTGAAGGCTGATGGCTGAAAGCTGAGAGCTGCTCTCGGAGGCTGATTGCTCTACTGGCTGTTGTTCCTGAAGCTGCAACATTACGTCGCGCCCTTCCGAATTTTCCGTTACGTGACTTTCCGCACCGCCTTTGCCAGCCTCACGGCCTTATTCACCGCGTTGATTGTCGGACCGCTCGTCATTGGTCGCCTTCGTGATTTCCAGATCAGTCAATACATCCGCGAAGAAGGGCCCAAAGCCCACCAGAAGAAAGCCGGCACTCCCACCATGGGCGGCCTGCTCATCGTGATCGCCATCATCGTGCCCACATTACTCTGGGCGGACCTCAGCAATCGCTTCATATGGATCGCCGTATTCTCGACTTGCGCCTATGCCGCCATCGGATTTACCGACGACTACACCAAGGTCACTCATCGCCGCAATCTGGGACTGACCAGCCGGGCAAAATTCGGCCTGCAGATTGCCGCCAGCATCATCGTCGCCTCCATGCTTATTGCGATGCAGACCTACGGCATGTACTCCACAAAGTTGATTGTCCCCTTCTTCAAGCAATTCCAGCCGGACCTGGTCGTAGGAGCTTTGGAGCACCACCCTCACCTCTGGCCCTTGGCATTCCTCCCATTCATGGCATTCGTTGCGTTAGTGATAGTGGGATCCAGTAATGCGGTGAATTTGACAGACGGCCTCGATGGCCTGGCCATAGGCTGCACGGTTATTGCCGCCGGCGCACTCACGGTGCTCACGTACGTCAGCGGCCACGCTACCTTCGCAACCTATCTCGAACTGCAGCGCATGCCGCAAGTCGCGGAGTTAACGATTTTCTGCGGGGCGATGGTCGGCTCCTCCATCGGCTTCCTTTGGTATAACGCACATCCCGCAGAAGTGTTCATGGGCGACGTGGGATCGCTGGCTCTGGGCGGCGCCATCGGCACAGTTGCTGTGATGATCAAGCAGGAGCTCTTATTGCCATTCATCGGAGGTGTCTTCGTGATCGAAGCCCTCTCGGTCATCCTGCAGGTCGGTTCCTACAAGTTGCGCAAGAAGCGCATCTTCAAAATGGCCCCGCTGCATCATCATTTCGAACTGCTCGGCTGGTCGGAATCGAAGATAATCGTGCGCTTCTGGATCGCTTCGCTCGTATTCGCCCTTTTTGCATTGACGACCTTGAAACTCAGGTGAGAAAGCGTTGGCGACGGATCGTAGCGGATTTCGAACGATTCGATCTCTGAATTGGTTTTGATCCGTGAAGATAAGTGACCATGCGTGGCAAAGTTGCTGTTTTTCTCCGTGTCTCGGTGGCTCTGTGGTGAAATAGATTCCGATGGAACTGAACGGCAAACGAGCTCTGGTAGTTGGTCTCGGCAAATCAGGCGTAGCGTCCGCTCTCTTCATGAAAGCGCATGGCGCAAGCGTCACCGTATCCGACACCAAAAGCGGCGACGAATTGCGCAACGAAATTCCGGTCCTCCTGGATCATGGCATTACAGTCGAAACTGGCGGTCACGGCGAGCGCACCTTTCGCGGACAAGACTTGATCGTGGTCAGCCCCGGTGTCCCTGTGGATGCACCACCGCTCGTACAGGCTCGCTCCCTCGGTGAGACCGTCATCGGTGAAGTCGAACTCGCCGCCCAGTTCCTCCCGGGTCCCATCGTCGCGATTACCGGTTCAAACGGGAAGACCACCACCACCACTCTGACCGGCGAAATCCTGACCGCGTCCGGTTTCGCGACACTTGTTGGGGGAAACATCGGAACGCCCGCCATTTCGCTGGCGGAACGCGCCGAACCAGAAACGGTCATCGTCCTCGAAATCTCCAGTTTCCAGTTGGAAACCATTCAGACATTCCGCCCCAAAGTGGCCGTTATCCTCAACGTTACGCCCGATCACCTCGACCGGCACCGCACCTTTGAGGTCTATGCCGCCGCGAAAGCCCGGATCTTCGAAAATCAGCAGCCAGACGACTTTGCTGTCCTGAACGCCGACGATCCCACTTGTGTAACCACGGCGGAGAAGACACGCGCACAAGTCTTCTGGTTCAGCCGTCAGAAAGAAGTGCAGCAGGGCGCTTGGTTGCGCGACGGCAACATCGTTTTTCGCGATTCCGCCGGACAGCGCGACATCCTTCAGGCGTCCGAGATCCCTCTCAAGGGCGCCCACAACGTCGAGAACGTGCTCGCCGCCGTCTGCGCCGCAGCGCTTATGGGCTGTGCACCGGAAAAGATTCGTCAGGCCGTCCGCGACTTCAAGGCCGTCGAACATCGCCTGGAGTACGTAGCCACGATCAACGGAGTTGATTACTACAACGACTCGAAAGCCACCAACGTCGACGCCACCGTTAAGGCGCTGGAATCTTTCCCGGCCAACGTTCACCTGATCCTGGGCGGCAAGGACAAGGGAAGCCCTTATACCGTCCTCAACGACCTGATCCGCCAACGTGTAAAGCGTATTTACACAATCGGTGCCGCCGCCGCCAAGATCGAATCGCAAGTCCAGGGCGCCGAGATCGTGCACGCGGAAACGCTCGAGAACGCGATTCGCAGAGCCCAATCCGCCGCACAATCCGGAGACATCGTCCTGCTCGCTCCCGCCTGCGCCAGCTTCGACCAGTTCAAAAGCTACGAGCACCGCGGAAAAACGTTCAAAGAGATCGTGATGAGTTTGGCCGCAACCAAGCTCTAGCTTTAGGACCAGAGTTTCTCCGTATCTCTGTGCCTCCGTGGTGATACGCTTTCCCGAACCAAGACAATCAACAATCAAAATCGAACAATCAGCAGTCTCATCCGCTGCTTCCGTGCTGAAATAGGTGTCCCATGGCGAAGCGCGTGAGTGTCGACCGCTGGCTGTTTACCGTCACCATGCTGCTGGTTTTTCTCGGCCTGGTGATGGTCTTCTCCGCTTCCGCCGTCATGGCGCGCGAACGTTTCGGCTCGCCGTATGCCTTCCTCTCCAAGCAGATGATCTGGGCCGTCGCTGGGCTTGCCGCCATGGTCGTCACCATGCGCCTGGATTACCGCCGCTACAAGCATCCGGCGCTGGTCTTCTCGCTGATGGGCCTGACCACGCTGCTGCTGATCTCCGTCTTCTTTCTTGACCGCTCACACAACACGCATCGCTGGATTCACGCCGGAGGCTTCTCGTTCCAACCCTCGGAACTCGCTAAGCCCGTGCTGATCCTTTTTCTCGCGTATTTTCTGGAAGGGCGCGCCAAGACGATCGACGACGTCCGCAATACATTGCTGCCCGCGGCGGCGCCGGTCCTCGTGTTCCTGGGATTGATCGTCTTGCAGCCCGATCTCGGAACCGCCATCGCCTGCGCCGGCATTGCCGCCTGCGTCTTTTATGTGGCCGGCATGCGCATGCGCTACTTCGGATACGCCTTCGCCGCCTCGTTAGTGCCGCTCTATTTCCTGATCTTCCACGTCAGCTTCCGCCGCGATCGCATCCTCGCGTTCCTGAACCCCTACGCCGACCGCCAGAAAGCAGGATTCCACATCATTCAATCGCTGATCGC
>Ga0335071_10007690_pt1 | contig 11086 bp, 8 predicted proteins | sample Lox_Sample_15_FD_206724 | JGI IMG/M metagenome (GOLD analysis project Ga0335071, IMG submission 206724) | Soil microbial communities from Loxahatchee National Wildlife Refuge, Florida, United States - Lox_Sample_1.5 | ecosystem: Environmental > Terrestrial > Soil > Wetlands | place: USA: Florida...
GGTGTCCCTCGTGGCGTGGGGGGGGGGGGGGGGGGGGGGGGGGGGGGGGGGGGGTGCGGGGGGGGGGGGGGGGGGGGGGGGGGGGGGGGGGGGGGCCCGCCCCGCCGCCCCCCCCCCCCCCACCCCCGCCCTGGTTCGTCTCGCGTGCCGCCGGCAGCCGTTCAGGCGGCCATCTCGTCGCCCGTAGATGCCGCGCCGGTCCCGGCGGCGCCGCTCGTATCGACGTCGATCCAGGCGCTACCGTCGCTCATGCCCAGCGCCCGCGTGATCTGCCGGCGCGTCGCCGGGTAGATCAGCAGGCCGGCGACCGCCACGCCGATCAGCGTGCCTCCGACCACCCAGCTGGCCGTGTGGCTGCGCTTCGGCGCGACGACCCGCTGACCGGCCCCCTGGACCGCCTCCATGATCCTGTCGAGGTCCTTGCGGACGTCCTCGTCGAGCAGCTTGGCGGCGCCCTCGTCGCTGAGCTCGCTGTAGAGGTGTCTGGCCGCCTGGATGATGGTCTGCAGGTCGGCGCGGAGCTGGTCGTCGCTGAGGATGCGCCGTACATAGGGCGCCGCTGCCGACGCGGCGCCGGCCGCCTTGAGGACCCTCACCCGGTTGTCGGATGCCATGGTCACCACCCTTCCTTCCAGCTTCGCTTCCTTTCAGTCTGACGCGCACCGTGCGGTCCTCGCTGCGATTCGACGCTCCCTCCCAGGCGTCGGCCGGACTGCCGGTATTGCCAGATTGACCGCAGGAACGGACGCCAAACCGTTGTCGCCGCCGGGCGGCCGTCTTGACAGGTCGAGCGCGTGGCGGTACGAAGGCAGTAGAGGTCATGCGGCGCAGCGGTCGGGTGCCGGGCGGGCGGCGCCCCCGGCGGCCGAGGCGTACGCCAGGGCGAGGGGGAAACGATGAGCAAGCGTGTGGTCTGCCTTGTGGCGATGCTTGGCGTGCTCGCAGGCGCGGCGTGCGTTGTGCCGCGACCCGCTGCGGCGGCTGCGCCGTCGCCACCGGCCTGGACGATCGCCATCTACGACAACGCCGACGGCGACCTGTGGTCGGACTGGGCGGAATATACGGCGCCATGGCTGCGTCGCTTGGCGGCGAGCGACAAGGTGAACGTCGTGGTCGCGCTCGATCGGCCGGGGCATACAGGGACGCGTCTCATCAAGTGCAGCGGCCGGCACATCACCACGGTGGCCAACTTCCCCGAGAAGGACTTCGGCTCGCCGTCGGCGCTCGCCTGGTTTCTGCGGCTGGTCAGGCAGCGGTATCCGTCGCAGCACGTCCTGCTGAGCCTGTGTGACCACGGCTACGGGTGGCGTTACGCGTCGTGGGACGACACGCCAGACGACGCCCTCACCATGCCCGAGCTACAGACCGCGCTGACGAGCGCCGGTCTGCCCATCGACGTGCTCGTCTTCGACGCCTGCATGATGGCCGACATCGACGTCGCCCACCAGGTAGCCCGCACCGGGCTCGTCTCGTATCTGGTCGCCTCTGAGGAATGGGTCGAAGATGACGGCCAGCCGTACGGCGTCCAGCTCGCACCGCTGCTCGCCGACCCCACACGCACGCCCGCCGACGTGGCTCGCGATCTGGTGCGCGGCTACGCCCGCTACTACGGGCCTTTGCGCGTCTACAACGGCGTGACCGACTCGGCCGTCAACGTGCCGGCGGTCGCCGCAATGCGGCCCGACCTCAAGCGCTGGGTGGCGGCCCTCAAGGAGGGCCTGCCGTTGTACAGGGCATGCTTCACACGCGACCTGCGTGCCAGCCAGTACGCCTGGGATTCGTGGTACGTCGACTTGGGCGACGTCTGTCGGCGGCTGGCGTCCGATCCCGCCATCAGCGACGTCGGGCTCAAGGCGCTGTCGGCGACCGTCGCCGACGACCTCGCCGGCAGCGTGTTGCTTATGAGCAACGGTTCGCAGCGCGCGCAGTTCAGCGGCTTGACACTGTGGTGGGGCACAGGCTCCGATTGGCTGACCTATCGATCTGCCTATGAACGCCAGGTCGCCTTCGGCCGCGACGTCGGCTGGGCCTCGTTCCTGCGGGCCTACAACGCTGGAGCGACGGCGGCCGGCACGCCGGCGGTCAAGTTCCACGACGCCTGCGGGCTGGCCGACGTCGCCTTCGCCGACTCGATGCACGGTTGGGCTGTGGGCTACGACAACCGCACCTTCCTGCCGGTGATCCTGCGCACGATCGACGGCGGGGTCCACTGGATGGACAGGAGCAACCCGGGCTGGGGCAACTACCTGTTCCAGTCGGTCACGGCGCTCGACTCGCGGACCCTGTGGACCTGCGGCGACTGGGGGTACGCCGACAGCATGATCATGCGCTCGACGAACGGCGGACGCCGCTGGTCGACCCAGAGCTCGGGCACCAGGCGGTACTTGCTCGCCGTCGACGCTGCCGACGGCAGACATGCCTGGGTGGGCGGCGTGGGCGGCACCATGCTGCGCACGACCGACGGCGGCGCGCATTGGACGAGCGCGAACGCCGGTCGCGCGGCGGCGCGCGCGGGCGACGACGTCTGGAGCGTCGACTTCACCAGCGACTCTGACGGCTGGATCGCCGGCGGCGACACGGCGACGCGCTCGGGGTTCATCCGCCACACGACCGACGGTGGGAGCACGTGGTCCGAACAGACGACGGTCGATGGAGCCGTCATGTACTCAGTGAGGATGGCGTCGGACGAGGTGGGGTACGCGGTTGGCGGTGACGAGATTGATGGCGCGGGCGTCGTGCTGACGACGACCGACGGCGGGGCCTCTTGGAAACATGAGACCGTCGGCGTGCCGGCCGACCGCCGCTTGAGCGACGTGACCGTGGCCGGTCCGGGTGACGTGTGGGTGACGGGCGACCACGGCACGCTGCTGCACTCGACCGACGGCGGCGCGAGCTGGCGCGCGGTCTATCTGGGCACGACGGCCGACCTGTTCGCCGCGTCGTTCCCGACGGCGACCGAGGGCTGGGTCGTGGGCGACTGCGAGCAGCTCTTCCACACCACCGACGGCGGCACGACGTGGTCGGCCGTCCTGGCCGACGTGACCGGACCGGTCACGCGGGTGCGGCCGGCCACGGCGCGCTCTGGAGGGCGGTACGTCGCGAGCTTCAGGGCCGACGACGGACGCAGCGAGACCGCGACCGTCAAGCTGGCCGTCACCAGGCTCGCCGTGCGGCGCGGCGGCAGGCTTGTTCCGATCGAGCCCGTGCGGGTCGCGACGATCGCGCTCGGCCGTCTGCCGACCGGCCGGTGGCTGCAGGTGTCGCTGCGCGCGCCGCGTACGCCGGGCGTCTACCGCCTGAGCTGCTTCGCCGCCGACGAGAGCGGCAACCCGCAGGTGCGGGCCGGGCGGGCGCGCCTGAGCGTCCGCTGACAGCCCGCCCGGCCCGCGCCCGACTGCTTCGCCCACAAGGTACTGACGGCGGCGGGTCTGACCTACCTCGCCGCCGCCGTCATGGCCGTGCTGCAGCTCCTGTACTTCGTGCTGCTCGCCCAGCGCAACTCGTAGTCGCTCTGGCGCTGCCGCCCAGTGCGAGTCGCAGGGAGACGAGCAGCAGCCAGACGAACGTCGAGAGCCCGAACAGGCGCTGCGTGAGCCCGGCGATCACGGTATCGAGGGTGAACAGCAGCATGACGAGCAGGATCAGCCCCAGTACGGCCAACAGGATCGACCAGCCGGCGAGGCCGGTCCAGCGGGGGTCGGTGAGGAAATGCACGGACAGGGCCCACATGGCGCCCACCAGCGTGCAGTAGCCCACGATGGCGGCCGTCGCGTGGACGATCCCGCCTGCGGTGGCGACGGCGCCCGGCAGGTCGGTCGTGAACGTCGCGGCCGACAGCGTCGAGACGCCGCAGACGACGAGCAGCGTCGCGCCGCCCCGGAGCCAGATGCTCGCGGTGAGCGTCTTGCGCAGTCCGATCGCCAGGCAGATCAGGCCGATGCCGAGCGCTGCGAAGGCGGCCACCTGCAGCGAGCCGTAGCGACCGACGACGAAGGCGCTCACGAACGCGCGGACGGGATCGTAGGACGGCCGCAGGACGTGCTGCACCGCCAGGTCGCCGATGAAGTACAGCACGCTGCCGGCGGCGATGGTCGGCAGCATGGAGAGCATCCACGACTGGCCGGACGCACGCGCGGCACGCGGCTCAGGTATCGATGACGAGAGCTCTGGCATAGGTCGTCACTCCTCAGGGCACACGGTACCCGGCGGGACGGGTGTCAGGCAACGGTCGGGCGACGACTCGCCCGGCCGGCGGCGATACCCGGCCTCAGTCGCCGACTCGGGGCGCCGACTCGTCGCTTGTGACGACCGCTTCCGCCGGCTGGTGAGAAGTGCGGGCGCGTAGCGCGGTCAGCGCCACCCACAGCAGCAGCGGCACGACCATCAGACGCTGGCTCAGGCCGGACACGTCGCTGGAGCTCGTGACGCCCACGACGATGGAGGTGGCAGCGCCGAGGACCGCGAGGCTCGACGACGGCGCGAAGAACGCCCGCCAGCGCTCGTCGCGACGGAAGTGCAGGCTGAGCAGGATCATGGCGACGATCAGGCCGGCGTAGCCGGCACTCGCGACGAGTTCGTGGATGGTGCCGGCGACGGTCACGACGGCGCCCTTGAGGTCGGTGGGGAAGGCGGCGGCCACGAACGAAAAGATCCCGCACAGCCCCATCAGTACGAGGGCGACGCGCGAGGCGGTGGTGTGGCGCAGGCGACGATAGAGCGCGTGCTGCAGCGCCAGCAGGCTCAGACCGAGGACCACGAACGCCGAGGTCTGCAGAAAGCCGAAGGGGCCGACGGCGAGCTCGCTGATGGTGCGCTGTACCGGGTCGTACAGGGGACGCAAGAGCTCCTCGGCGGTCACGGCGGCGAAGAAGTAGGCGATGCCGACGATGGTGAAGGTGGCCAGCACCGTCGCCACCCAGCTGCGGGTGAGCCGTGGATGGACAAGCTCCAGCAGGCGGTGTCGCAGCCAAAGCGAGGCGTGGCTGAGCTCGCGGATAGCGGTACTGCGCACTGTGTCACTCCTGGGGATGGTCGTGGTCATGCCCGTTGGACCACCTATCGGCGCCGGCAGCCGGGGACTGGAGGGTCGAGCGTGCTTCGCGTCGGACGCCTGGATCGCGCCCGATCAAGGATAGCCTCTCCCGCGCCGGCGCGGGGTTAAGGTTCCGTTAACCGGAGGCCGGGCCCGCGGGCATCGGCTCGGCGCCGCCGGCCTCGGCCGCCGACGGGTCGCCGGCGGCCGATCGAGCCGGCGGCGCAGCGAGCCCGCGCTCGCTGGCTGGGGCGGTCGCTCCGCGACGGCCCGGGATAAGCGCGGCCAGCGGGTTGATCGACGACACCAGCCCGCGCAGCTCCCCGGCCATCTCCTCGATCTGCGCCACACCGGCCTCGAGCTGCGCCGCTCCGGAGGAGTTCTGCGTGCCGGCCTGGTCGATCGACGCCATGGCCTCGGCGATCTGGTCCATGCCGACGAGCTGCTGCTGCGAGGACGCGGCGATCTGCATGGCGCTGCGCGACGCCGTCTCGACGCTGTCGGTGAGCGAGTCGATGGCCTCGCTCGACTCGCGCGCGCGCCGCACGCCGCGCTCGATGGCCCGGGCGCTCTGCTCGGTCGCCATGACGGCGGCGCCTGTCGCCCGCTGGATCTCGCTCAGGATCTGGCGCACCTGGGCCACGCTCGACTTCGAGCTCACCGCCAGGCTGCGGATCTCGTCGGCGACCACTCCGAAGCCCTTGCCGTGCTCGCCGGCCGAGGTGGCCTCGATGGCGGCGTTCACGGCCAGCAGCGAGGACTGCTCGGCGAGCTGGTTGACCGTCTGCATGATCGCCTCGACCGACTCGGTCTGCTCGCTCATTCGCGCCACGGTCTCGGCGACCACTGTCATCTGCTGCTGGATGTGCTCGATGTCGGCGACGGTCTCAGCGACCGCACCGCGCCCGGCCTCGGCCACCTCGCCGGAGCGCTGCGCGTCGTCGGACACCGCGGTCGCCTTCTGGCTGGACAGCAGCGATGTCTGACGGACCTCGTCGACGGTGGTGGCCGCCTCCGAGATCGCCGTCGCCGTCTCGACGGAGCTGCTCGCCACCCGGGCGACCACGGCCAGCATCTGTGACGTGGCGCTGGCCAGCGCCCCGATCACGCGACGCAGCTGCCGGGCGACGCTGCGCGGCAGCCAGATGGCCAGGGCGAACCCGGCAAGTGCGCCGAGGAGGATGATGACGAGGGCGACGCCGAGGGTCTCGTAGACGAACCGCCACATGGCTGTGTCGGTGCGGTCGTAGACCGCCTGCGCCTCGTGACTCAGCGTGCCCGCTGCGGCATCGGTGTCGGTGGCCGCCTGTGCGAGGGCGGCGCCCAGGCTCGAGGTGGCCGCGCCCTTCTTGCCGGCCGCGGCGCCGGCCACCGCTCGTTGCGCCGTGGCCTGGAACGAGCGCCACGACCGCTCAAAGCCGGGGTAGCCCTCAAACGTGGAGTGTGTGGCCCGTGCGACGGCGGCCTCGAGGCTCTGGGCGTGCGCGGTCACGCTGCTCAGTCCCGCCCGGGCGTCGGGCAGGGTGCTGCCGCCCGCTTCACCGACGGCGAGGAGCGTGCGCACCAGCGCCACCTGCGTCGCCAGGTCGAAACGGAACTCGGCGGCCTTGTCTTTCACTGCCGTGGCCTTGTCCTGTTTGTCCACGTAGTTGCTTTGTACGAGGGCCACGGTCACGATCATGAGGACGCCGGCCACCGCCAACGGGATGACGAGGAGCCAGTAGCCCAGCGTGATCCGCTGCAGCACGTTCAAGCGTTGGGTGCGTGGTCTGGAATGCATCGGTACCTCCTGCCGCAAGCGAAGCGCGACGCCACACGTGCGCCTCGCCAGAGGTAGTCGACAGAAAGGCCCGTTGACTGTAGTGGCAACGGGTCGTCGGTCGCGGTGCGGCCGACTCGGCGGGGGCTATGCGCCGTCGGTGCGGTAGGGCACAGGGACGTATTCGACCGACGGCCGCCGCTGGCCGCGCTGCGGGTAGAGCGTCATGAGCTGGTAGACGGCGTCCGGGACGGCGTCGTTGACCGGCAGACCGATCTCGCGGGCGTAGTCGAAGCGGATCGGGTAGTCGTGCGTCCAGCCACCGCTGCTCAGCAGGGTCGCGAGGCGCTCCGCCTCGCCGTCGTCGCGGCCCTCGCGCCTGAGCAGCTCGACGACGGTGTCGTGGACCTGGTCGATCGCCTTGCGCGACATGTCGCCCAGGATGAGCGTCTGGTCGTCGCGGTTGGGGTTGTCGACCTCGAGCGCCTTGAGGATGGAGGCGGCCGGCCAGAAGCCGCGTGGCAGGCCGCCGAGCTGCGGGTCGACCGGCCCCAGCACGCCGTCGCGGTCCATCACGATCTCGTCGGCGGCCAGCGCCACCAGGGTGCCGCCGGACATGGCGTAGTGCGGCACGATCACCGTCACCTTGCCGCCGTGGCGCTTGAGGGCGTAGGCGATCTGGTCGGAGGCCAGCACCAGGCCGCCGGGCGTGTGCAGGATCATGTCGATCGGCATCTCGTCGGGCGTCAGGCGGATGGCGCGCAACACCTGCTCCGAGTCCTCGATGTCGATCATGCCGCCGAAGGGGATGCCCAGCAGCCGCATGGTCTCCTGACGATGGATCATGGTGATCACCCGCGACCCGCGGGTCTGCTCGAGGGCACGGATCAGGGAGCGGCGGCGCCTAAGGCGCCGCCGCCTGGTCAGCATCGGCACGACGACGAGCGCCGCGACGGCGACCACCACGGCGATCCAGACGATGTCCCAGAAGACGGTCATGCCATCGTCTTCGTACCCTGTCGGGTCGTCTCGCGACACCTGACGGGCCGCCGACCGCCGTCGCATAGGGGCTCGCGGGTGGTCGCGATAGAATCCGGCGCACACCGTTCACAGCGATCCGACAGCGGACGAAGGGCGAGCCATGGGCCAGTACGACACCTCCCGAGACCTCGTCGTCTCCACCTGCCGCACCCTGCTCGAGCGCGGCTACCTCAAGGCGACCGAGGGCAACGTCTCGGTGCGCATCCCCGGGCGCGAGCTGTTCGCCATCACCCCCTCGAACTACGACTACGCCAAGATGACCCCCGAGGACATCTGCGTGCTCGACTACAAGGAGCAGCGCGTCACCGGCACCATGAAGGCCTCGATCGAGGCCGGCATGCACGCCGCCGTCTACCAGCAGCGGCCCGACGTCAGCGCCATCATCCACACCCACCAGCCCTACGCGAGCGCCCTGGCGCTCATGGACAAGCCCATCCCGGCACTCTTCGACGAGCAGGTGCGCTACCTGGGGCGCGGCGTGCAGATCGTGGGCTACGCGCCGTCGGGGACGTCGTTCCTGAAGAGCCGTGTCAGAGCCAGGCTCAAGACCGGCGACAACGCCTACATCCTGGCCAACCACGGCGTGCTGGTGCTGGGCGGCGACGCCGAGCGGGCCGTCCACAACATGGCGCTGCTCGAGAAGGTGGCGCTCGATTACCTGCTCACGCTGCTGGCCGGTGAGAAGGCCGACCGCGTGCCGGTGCCGATCCGCGAGATCGCCTTCGGCAAGCTGCGGGCCGACGAGAAGAAGCTGGCCCGTCAGGTGAGCGAGGCGGCCGCCGAGGTGGACCAGCAGAAGGCGGCGCCGGCCGCGCCCCCATTGGACGCGGCGCAGCCGGCGCCGCCCGCCGCCGGCGAGGCTCCGGCGCCGCCCGAGGCCCCGGCCGACCAGCACTACGCCATCAGCACGTACCCCGACGTGCCCGACGTCTACGAGCGTCTCGACCGGCTGGTGAGCGGCCCGCTGCGCAAGCCGCAGCCCGACGCCATGCGCGAGTACCTCGCCTACTTCAACGAGCAGTGCGCGCGCTCCAAGGCGCTGACCGAGGAGGCCAAGGAGTCCATCCCCGGCGGCGTGCAGCACAACCTGGCCTTCAACTACCCGTTCCCGATCGCCATCGAGAAGGCCGACGGCGCCCACCTGTGGGACGCCGACGGCAACCGCTACATCGACTTCCTGCAGGCCGGCGGGCCGACCGTGCTGGGCAGCAACTACGCGCCGGTGCGCGAGCAGGTCGAGGCGCTCGTGCGCGAGAGCGGACCGGTGACCGGCCTGTTCCACGAGTACGAGCTCAAGCTGGCCGAGCTCGTGACGCGTCTCATGCCCTCGGTCGAGATGTTCCGCATGCTCGGCTCGGGCACCGAGTCGGTGATGGCCGCCGTGCGTGCGGCCCGTGCGCACACCAAGAAGAAGTACGTGATCAAGGTCGGCGGCGCCTACCACGGCTGGAGCGACTCCATGGTGTACGGCCTGCACGTGCCGGGCACCTGGCGCTTCGAGGCCAAGGGCATCCCGATGGGCGCGACCCTGCGGACTCGCGAGTTCTTCCCCAACGACCTCACGGCGCTGCGACGCAAGCTCGTGCAGAACCGGGCCCTCGGCGGCACCGCCGCGGTCATCGTCGAGCCGGTCGGGCCCGAGAGCGGCACCCGGCCCGTGCCGTTCGACTTCAACCAGCAGGTGCGCGAGCTCTGCGACGAGTTCGGCGCGCTGCTCGTCTTTGACGAGGTCGTGACCGGCTTCCGGCTGGGGCTCGGCGGCGCTCAGGGCTACTTCGGCGTCAAGCCCGATCTCACCGTGTTCGGCAAGTGCATCAGCGGCGGCTACCCGATGGCCGGCGGCGTTGGCGGACGTAGCGATGTGATGTTGAGCTTCGCCTCGGGAATCGGCGGCAAGAGCGGCGAGCGCGCCTACATCGGCGGCACGCTGTCGGCCAATCCCCTCTCGAGCGCGGCCGGCTACTTTGCGTTGCTCGAGATGGAGCGCACCGACGCGCCCGTCATCGCCGGCCGCGCCGGCGACCGGCTGACGGCAGGCCTGAAGGCGCTCGTCGAGCGCCTGGGCCTGCCGTACGTGGTCTACAACCAGGGCTCGATCGTCCACCTCGAGACGTCTGGTGTGATGCTGCTCGACCTCAAGCACCCGCTGCGCTTCGCTCGGGAGATGAAGCCGCGCAAGCATCTGATGGAGGAGATGGGCGCGGCCTACATGGCCAACGGCATCGTCACCCTGGCGGGCTCGCGCATGTACACCTCGATGGCCGACACCGACGAGGTGATCGACGACGCGCTGGCGCGCTTCGAGCGCGTCTTCTCGCGGATCGAGGGGGTCTAGCCAGGCGGCCGGGCGCTCCCGCCGTCAGCCCGCCGACGGGCCCTTCAGCCACCGGTCGAGCCACCACTGCACCGAGCGGTTGGCCTCGAGCGAGAAGTCAGCGGCGAACTTGCGGGCGTAGATCTCCTGGACGTAGCCGGCGTGCCCGCCAAGAGCGTCGGAGGGCGACCTCGACGCGTAGAGCCGGTCGAGGTCGTCCGAGATCTCCCGCAGCTCACCGGAGCTCGGTCGATGGTAGCGGTCGCGGTGCACGACGTGGCGCTCGTAGCGTGCGACGATGCGTCGCTTCGTCTTCGGCCGACCGAGGCACAGCATGGTGATCGGGAACGTCCAGCGCGGCAGGTCGAGCAGCGCGGCGTGCGTCTCGGCCTGTTCGAGGATGTCGCCGATGTAGCACGAGCCGATGCCCAGCGACTCGGCCGCGATCACCCCGTTCTGGGCCGCGATCAGCGCGTCGCAGCAGGCGATCATCAGGTCGCCGAGGCCCGGCGTGACGTCCTGCGGCACGCCCTCGAGGCGGTTCGCGCCTGTGGCAGCGAACAGGTCCATCCACTTCTGGAAGTCGGCCAGGAAGAGCAGCACCCAGGGCGCCCGGGCGATGAACGGCTGGTGGTCGCAGGTCTCGGCAAGGCGGTCCTTGAGGGACTGGTCCACGATCTCGACGATGGAGTACAGCATCAGGTTGCCGGCCGTCGGCGCCCGCATGGTCGCGTGCAAGATGGCGGCCTTCTCGGCGTCGGTGATTGGCTCGTCGGAGTAGGCGCGCATCGAGCACCGGGCGTTCATGAGGTCGATGGTCGGGGTGGTCGGCGTCATGGTGCCTCCTCGGCTGGGTCGGCCGGGGCGGCCGGCCGCTCGGGGCGATTCTAGGACGAAAAGGGGGGCGGGCGGGGAGTTGCATCGCACCTCCCCGCCCGCC
>Ga0335071_10007692_pt1 | contig 11085 bp, 9 predicted proteins | sample Lox_Sample_15_FD_206724 | JGI IMG/M metagenome (GOLD analysis project Ga0335071, IMG submission 206724) | Soil microbial communities from Loxahatchee National Wildlife Refuge, Florida, United States - Lox_Sample_1.5 | ecosystem: Environmental > Terrestrial > Soil > Wetlands | place: USA: Florida...
CGGCTAGTATCCCGGCCGTGGCGGACAAGAAGAAGCCCTTCCACAACCCGTTCGAGAAGCTCCGGGACCTGCGGGCCGCCCCTCCGGCACCGCCCAGCCCGCCCCCGCCGCCGCCCGAGCGCCGCGCCCCCGACCCGAGCGACGACGAGCTCTGGGCGAGGGCGACCGCCGGTGCGCGCCCGGTGGAAGGACGGGACAAGGTGGTGGCGGGGCGTTCCCCTCGGCCCGGCCCCGCGGACTTCTGGCACCCGGACCTCGACGCGCTGCGCGCGCTCGAGTCGCTCGTGTCGGGCGACGCGCCCTTCGACATCGCCGACTCGGACGAGTTCGTCGAGGGGGCGGTCTCGGGCCTCGACCACCAGGTGGTCCGGAAGCTCCGGCGGGGGGAGTTCTCGGTGCAGGGGCACCTCGACCTCCACGGCCTGAGCCGGGGGGAGGCGCGCTCGGCGGTGGACGCCTTCCTCAAGGAGTCCCGGCAGAAGGGGAAGCGCTGCGTCCTCCTCGTCCACGGGCGTGGGCTTCACTCGCGGGATCAGGTCCCGGTCCTGAAGGAGGCGCTGAAGAGCTGGCTCGCCACGGCCCGCTTCGGCCGCCATGTGCTGGCCTTCGCCACCGCGCGCCCCCAGGACGGCGGGGCCGGCGCCGTCTACGTGCTCCTGCGCCGGCTCGGGCGCTGACCCGCGGATCCGCTCAGAGCGCCGCGGCGATGGCCCGCGCCGCCGCGGCGGGGTCGCCGCCCTCCCGCAGCGGCCTCCCGATCACCACGACGTCGGCGCCCGCCCGGACCGCCTCGGCCGGCGTCGCGACCCGGGCCTGGTCGCCCCTCGCCGCGCCCGAGGGCCTCACGCCCGGCACCACGAGGAGCGGGCCCGCCCCGAGCGTCCGGCGGACCGCGGCCACCTCGTTCGGGGAGCAGACGAGTCCCCCGGCCCCGGCGGCCACCGCCAGGCGGGCGAGGCGGAGGACGGCCTCCTCGGCCGGCCCCGCGAGCCCGATGCGGCCGAGCGCCCCGTCGTCGAGACTCGTGAGCACCGTCACCGCGATGACCCGGAGCCGGCCGGCCGCGCCGCGCACGGCGGCCCGGACCATCTCCTCCCCGCCGGAGGCGTGGACCGTGAGCATCGAGGCGCCGCTCGCCGCGGCGGCCCGCGCCGCCCCCTCCACGGTGTTGGGGATGTCGTGGAGCTTCAGGTCGAGGAAGACCGGGCGGCCGAGCGCGCTCGCCGCGCGCACCACGGCCGGGCCCTCGGCGGCGAAGAGCTCGAGCCCCACCTTGAGCCACCCCACCTCCGGCGCCACCGCCCGCGCGAAGGGCTCCGCCTCCCGCCAGCCGGGGAAGTCCACCGCCGCGCAGATGCGTTCCCGCGGCTCCATCAGGCCTTCCCGACCTGCATGCGGCCGACCTCCTGGAGCACGCGTTCCGCGTCGGCGCGCGGAAGGCAGTTCTTCGCCTCGAACAGCGCGAAGGCGAGGAACGACTCGAGCGCCTCCAGCGCTCGCGCGCGGGCCGTCGCCTCCTCCCGCCCCCCCTCGCCGCGGACGTTGCGCAGCATCCGCGCGACGTCGAGGTCCCCGTCGCCGCCGAGCCGAACGCCCTGGAAGATGGATCGCTGTGCGGCGGGGAGCCGGGCGAAGAAGCTGTCGAGGCGGCGGGCCGCGTCCGGCTGGACCCGGGCGAGCTCCCGGTAGATGAAGCGGAAGATGCGGCGGTAGGTGTCGAAGGGCCCGCCGCCGCCCGTCGGCTCGGTCGCGGCGACGACGAGCACGTCCTCGTCCGGCGCCGGCGCCCGGGGCGGGATCGGGTCCACGAGCCCCCCGCGCACGAGCGCCCCGAGCGCGCGCAGCCCCTCGAACAGGCCGAGCTGGGTCTCGTCGAAGAGGCGCCGCACGGTGCGCGCGCCGTCGACGGCCTCGAGCAGCCTCGACTCGCGCTCGTCCAGGCCGGAGGGCGTGCCCCCCGCGCGCCGGACTCGCGCCTCCCGGTCGGGCACGAGCGCGGCGATGCGCTCCGCCTCCTCGCGGCGGCGCATGCCCTCGAGGAGGAGATCGCGCGTCCGCTCCGGGAGCTTCACCGCGTTCCGCTCGTCGGGCTGGCCCTCGACGAACACGAAGTCCCCTTCCTCCTCGAGGAAGGCGTTCAGCACGATCTCGCGGACCTGGAGCGTCATCGCCCCGTAGAGCTGGCCGGAGTCGAGCAGCCCCTCGTCGACGAGGACCTGGCCGAGCGGCCTCCCCGCCTGGACGAGCCGCGAGCACCGCTCCAGGTCCTCCCGGCGGACCAGCCCGTTGCGCCACAGCACCGCGCCGAGCCGGTCGGCCCGGTCGCTCGACGAGGCGAAGGTCACCTGCCCGTCCCGGAAGTTCACGGTCTTGCGGCGGAGCCCCTCCGGGGTCTCGGGCAACGCGCCCGCGTGCGCCTCCGCGGCGCCGAAGGAGAGGAGCAGCGTCCCCGTCTTGAGCGCCGTCGAGAGGAAGTGGAACACCTCGGGCGCCGAGAGCGCCCGCAGCGAACCCGCGAGGTAGCCCCGCCCCGCCTCCTGCGGGCGCTCCACCACCGCGAAGGTGCCCCGGACCACGTGCAGCTCGACGGCGTCCCCGTCGAGGAGGCCCAGGGCGGCGGCGTCGCGCTCGGGGAAGACGACCGCGCCGTCGGGTCCGATCGCGAGCTTGAGCCGCATCCGGCCCTCCGCCTACGCGAGCTCCGCGGCGAGCAGCGCCCGGGCGCGCCCCTCGAGCTCCGCGAACGGCACGAGCTCGACCTCCTTGCCGCGCCGGAGCTTCCACTCCACCTTGCCTTCCGCGAGCCCCTTCTTCCCCACCGCGAGCCGCAGCGGGATCCCGATGAGGTCCGCGTCCTTGAACTTCACCCCGGCCCGCTCGTCGCGGTCGTCGAAGAGGACCTCCAACCCGGCCCGCTCGAGCGACGCCGCGGCCTCCTCCGCCGCGCGGGCGAGCTCGGGCTCCTTGCCGAGCGTGAGGACGGCGGCGTGGAACGGGGCGATCGCGAACGGCCAGACGATCCCGTCGGCGTCGTGGTGGAGCTCGACGGCGGCGGCCATCACCCGCTCGACGCCGATGCCGTAGCTCCCCATGACGAGCGGGGCCTCCTTGCCGTCGGCGGTCAGCACCCGGGCGTTCATGGAGACCGAGTACTTGGTGCCGAGCTTGAAGATGTGGCCCACCTCGAGCGCCTTGAAGACGTCGAGCTTCCCGTCGCAGCGCGGGCAGCCCTCCCCCGCCTTCACCTTGCGGAGGTCGGCGACCTGGGCGCGGGGGAGGATGTCCCTCGCGACGTCGACCCCCTCGAGGTGGAAGTCGTTCTCGTTCGCCCCGGTGACCATCCCGGCCGCTGCCGCGACCGCGCCGTCCACGAAGACCGGGGCCTTCGCGAAGCCGACCGCGCCGAGCGAGCCGGCGTCGGCGCCGAGCAGCGGCCGGATCTCCTCGGGGTGCGCGGGCCGGAGCGCGCTCGCGCCCGTCGCCGTCTGCAGCTTCGCCTCGTTCAGCTCGTCGTCGCCGCGGACCACGGCGAGCACCGGCCGGTCGTCGGCCACGTACACGAGCGTCTTCAGCTGGCGGGCGGCGGGGCGTCCGTGCGGAGGGGCGGCGAGCGCCTCGATGGTCCGCACGCCAGGGGTCGGGAACTTGCGCGGCGCGGACAGCCGCTCGCCCGGGTCGAGGGGGCGGGCCGCTCCGCGGCTCTGGGCCGTCTCGGTGTTGGCGGCGTAGCGGCACAGGGGGCAGGCCGCCACGTCGTCCTCTCCGGCGTCGGTCCGGACCATGAACTCCTGGGAGGCGCTCCCGCCCATGGCGCCGGAGTGGGCCTCCACGGCGACGAAGCGGAGGCCGCAGCGCGTGAAGATGCGCTCGTAGGCCCGCCGCTGGTCCTCGTAGCTCCTGTCGAGGCCGGCCGCGTCGACGTCGAAGGAGTAGGCGTCCTTCATCGGGAACTGGCGCACCCGGAGCAGCCCGGACTTGGGCCTCGGCTCGTCCCGGAACTTCGTCTGGATCTGGTACCAGACCTGGGGAAGCTGGCGGTAGCTGCGGAGCTCGTCGCGCGCGAGCGCGGTGAAGATCTCCTCGTGCGTCATGCCGAGGCAGTAGTCCGCCCCCTTGCGGTCCTTCAAGCGGAACATGTTCTCGCCCATCACGTCCCAGCGGCCGCTCTCGCGCCAGATCTCGGCGGGATGGAGCGCGGGGAGGTGGAACTCCTGGCCCCCGACCGCGTTCATCTCCTCCCGGATGATGCGCTCGACCTTGGCGAGCGAGCGGCGGGCGAGCGGCAGGTGGTCGTAGATGCCCGCACCGAGCTGGCGGATGAACCCGGCGCGCACGAGCAGCTTGTGCGAGGCCACCTGGGCGTCGGCCGGCGCCTCCTTGAGGGTCGGGATGAAGAGCTGGCTGAACCGGGCTGGGGCCATGGTGCGCGGTTATACCGCATGGCGCGCCCCGCGTGCGCCCCGCCGGAGCGATCAGGCGACGGGCTGGGGGTGCTCCTCGGGCGCCGTGCCGTGGCGGATCACCCGGCTGTAGAGCGACAGCCCCGGGTCGGTGAGGAAGCGCCACAGGAGCTTCGTCCAGGACCGGTGGCTGTGGAGCCCGTCGTAGAGCTCGGGCGCCATGCGGTGCAGCGCCGGGAGCCGGCTCCAGGGCACCCGCATGAGGTCGTGGTGCTCGTTGTGGTAGCCGACGTTCAGGGCGACCACGTTCGCCGGCCCGTAGTAGGAGAAGGTCTCCTGCCTCCCCGGGAAGGTGAGGTAGTGCTCCTGGATCCAGCGCGCCCCGAGCGGGTGCAGGCCGATGGCGAAGGCGCTCGACAGGAAGAGGTAGAGCAGCGACGTCCAGCCGGCGAAGTGGACGACGGCGACGATGAAGAGGACCTGCGCGACGACGTTCACGACGTACCACGGCTCCCAGAGCTGGATGCGCTTCAGGCGCGTGGCGCGCAGCCCCTGGACCGCGAAGTAGAAGAGGAGCCAGAGGGACTTCCGCCAGGTCGAGTTGCCGACCAGCCGCGCCTCGGTCGGGCTCGGCAGGTCGGCGTCGATCTCGGGGTCGCCCTGCCAGGCGTGGTGGAGCAGGTGGTAGCGCCGGAAGGCGATGGCGCTCGGGAAGAGGATGGGGAGGTTCGCGACGATGCCCATCGCCATGTTCGCCCAGGGCGCGCGGACGATGAGGTTGTGGGTGGCCTCGTGGATGAGCACCCAGAGCGCGTGCACCGCGACGGCGCCGACGAGGTAGGCGAGGAGGAGCGCCAGCCAGGGACTCCCGTCCCGGAGCAGCCAGGCGAGGGCGAGCTGGAACGCGACGACGGCCACGATGATCGCGGCCGACCAGGGCTCGGGGCCCTGGAGCTCCTTCGCCTCGGGGTGGGAGGCGAGGAGCTGCTTCGTCCTCTCGCGGTGGGGCTCGGGGCCGTCGTCGACGACGAAGTGGAGCGCATTCTCGGTTGGCACGGCCCGGCATCCTAGGAGCCTTGAAGGGCGGAGTCGACCCGAAATGCAGGTCGGACGGGCGACCCGGCCTGCCGGGAAGCGCGGCGCGCGCCTCTCCATCCCGGAAAAGGAGAAGGCCCCCGCGCCGTCGACGGCGCGGGGGCCTTCCGTGTTCGCTACGTGGCGTCGCTGCTAGAAGTAGTACATCCCGTTGACGGCGTACTGGTTCGCGCGGACGGCGTAGGTGGTGGTCGCGGTGGCGCGGTTCGTGGTGAAGAAGTTCACCCACTCAATCGACCACGAGAACCCGCCGACCCGGTACCGGAGCATCGCCGAGTTGTCGACGTTGCGGAGCCGCGCGTAGGCCCACTCCCTCGCCTCGACCCAGTTCACGAGCTGCTGCGAGCCGATGAGGTACCAGAGCGAGAGGTCCTTCGTGAAGTTCAGGCCCACCTGGCCGGTGACGCCCCAGCCGAAGAGGTCCGTGTACTGCCCGGCGATGGCGTTGTTGAACTGCACGAGGTTGCCGAGGAGCCAGCCGGTGTTCTTGCCGTACCAGCCGGTGCCGTACAGGGTGACGGGGCCGAGGTTGAACTTGAGGCCCGCGCCGCCGGCGAGCACCGTGCGCTGGGTCGACTTGCTGGCCGCGGACGCCTGGTCGACGGTGACGTTCGGGCCGTTCAGGTCGAGGTTGTTCCAGTGGCCGGCGATCCAGAAGTTCACGACCTTCGAGTCGAGCTTGTAGCGCGCCTCGACCATCGGGAGGCCCGAGGCGCTGCCCGCGGTGTAGTTGAAGCCGCCGGGGGTGGAGCCGTTGAAGCCGGCGAACGACCAGCCGGCGGCGCCGATCTCGAGGGCGAACTCGCTCTTCACGTCGGCCGAGCCGAACCTCTGGAACAAGAAGAAGCCGGGCGAGCGCCAGCCGATGTTGCCGGTCGCGTAGCCGAGCGGGAAGGCGATGTGCCCGTCGCTCACCGGGGCGGAGGCGAAGAGCAGGTGGTTCTGCTGGCCCATCCAGATGGTCGTGTTCTCCCAGGCGAGCTCCGCGTAGGCGAAGCGGAGCCGGGGCATGATCGACTGCTCGCCGTAGGCGTTGTAGGCCGCCACGGCGCCCGTCGTGGTGCAGGTGGCGTTCGTGCAGGCCGACGCCGTCCCGACCGCGATCTGGTAGGCGCCGAAGAAGTCGATCTCGACGACGCCCTTCGGGATGGCGCCCATGACCTCGGGGCCCTTCATCGAGAAGTTGAGGCGGGTCTGGCGGACGTCGCCGTTGAAGACCGGCTTGTCCGTCGTGTAGGTGGACTGGCCGGCGGCCACCGGAGCGGCCCACAGCGCCTGCTGGCCGCCGCTGATGCCGGTGGGGCTGTCCTGCATGTACAGCATGCCGCCGACGAAGCCGTGGAACCCGAACTCCCAGGCCGGGGGCTTGGGCTCCTCCTTCACGACCACCGTCACGGACTCGAGCTTCTTTTCCTCAACGACGACATTGGGTGTGGACTGAGCGCGGGCGGCACCGACCACAGTTAGCAGCAACAGACTGAAGAGAGCCTTGATTCTCACGTGTGTCCTCCGGTTCAAAGACTGAATCGAGGAAGCGACGCCTCTCGCCGGACAGTTCCCATCCGTGACGAGTGTGTGAGTTTCTCGCACTAACGCTTCTCCGCCCGCAAGTTGCATCGCGTCATTGCACCCTCCGGGGGCTATGCGCTCCCCCATTGGCTTGATATTCGTCAAGCCGTGGCGTGTGAGGGGAGGCGCACGGAAGGAGCGGGGCCCGATCAGGAATGGGCGGGCGGGTGCGCGCCCTCTCGCCGGCTCCGTCGGCCGATCGCACCGTCGGTCACACGCGGGCGCGCCCGCTACCCGCCCGGAATCCCTCGCATCTCTTGCCCCGGCAGCGGCCGTAGTGTTACGACCCGAACTCTCACCTGCCCTTCGGAGGAATCCATGCGCCTTCCTCTCCTGTCCCTCCTTGCCGCCGCGATCGCCGCCGGTGCCGCACCCGCCGGTGCGGCCGAGACCGTCAAGATCGGCGCCGTCTTCTCCCTCACCGGAAACGCCGCCGCCTACGGCGCCCAGCAGAAGGCGGGCGTCCAGCTCGCCGTGGACGAGCTGAACAAGAGCGGCAAGCTGCCCGGCATCACGCTCGAGCTCGTCCTCGAGGACGACGGGACGAACCCGCAGCAGGGGATCAGCGTCTTCGACCGGCTCATCAACCTGAACAAGGTGAGCGCCATCATCGGCCCCACCCTGTCGACGCTCGCCGAGGCGGCCGACCCCCGCGCCCAGGCGCAGAAGACCCCGGTCGTGGCGGTGTCGAACACGAAGCCGAACGCCATCACGACCATCGGCGACTACATCTGGCGCGTCTCGCTCACCGAGGCGCAGGTGATCCCGTCCGCGATCGCCATCGCGAGGGAGAAGCTCGGCTTCAAGACGGCCGCCATCCTCTACGGGAACGACGACGCCTTCACCAAGGCCGGCTTCGACGTCATGAAGGGGTCGCTCGAGCAGTCCGGCGTCCCCATCCTCGGGATCCAGACCTTCGCCACCAAGGACCGGGACTTCAACGCCCAGCTCACGGCGCTCAAGGCGCTCAAGCCCGACATCCTCTTCGTCTCGGCGCTCGTGGAGCAGGCCGGCAGCATCGCCGTCCAGGCCCGCCAGCTCGGCTACACGGGGCCCATCATGGGGGGCAACGGCTTCAACAGCACGAAGTTCATCCAGCTCGCCGGCCCGGCCGCGGAGGGGGTGCTCGTCGGCACCGCCTGGAACCGGGCCAGCCAGGACCCGGTGAACCAGGCGTTCATCGCCGCCATGAAGGCCCGCGGGACCGACCCCGACCAGTTCGGGGCGCAGGCCTACACGGGCGTCCTCGTGATCGCCGACGCCATCCGGCTGGCCGGGATGAAGGGCGGGCGCGACGACATCAAGGCGGGCTTCGCGAAGGTGAAGGACCTGCCCACGCCGCTCGGCAAGTTCTCCTTCCTGCCGAACCGGGACGGCAACCACGCGGCGGCCGTGCAGGTCGTGAAGGGCGCCAAGTTCGAGATCCTGCAGTAGGGCGACCGGCGCCGCGTGGGCCAGCAGATCGTCAACGGCCTGTTCCTGGGCAGCATCTACGCGCTCTTCGCGCTCGGGTACACCCTGGTGTTCGGGGTCCTCGACATCCTGAACCTCGCGCACCAGGCCGTCTTCATGCTCTGCGCCTACGTGGCGCTGCTGCTCGTCCTCCACCTGCACCTGCCGATGTTCGTCGCCTTCCCGGTGGCGGTGGCGGCGGGGGGCCTCGTCGGCCTCGCCGTGGAGCGCATCGCCTTCCGGCCGCTCCGCGGGCGCAGCGACTCCAACATCTCCGGGCTCATCAGCTCCATCGCCATGGCCACCATCCTCGAGGCGCTCGCGCTCCAGCTCTTCGGCCCCGACGTGGAGCGCTTCCCGTTCGGGGTGGTCCCCGACCGCACCCTCCACCTCGGGGACGCGGTGGTCTCCGAGCTGCAGGTCGTGATCATCGCCATCGCGCTCGGCATGCTCGCCGTGCTCACCTTCGTGCTGAAGCGCACCGTGCTCGGGCGGCGCATCCGCGCGGTCGCCGAGAGCCCGACGGCCGCCCGGGTCCTCGGCGTGAACGTGGACCGGGTCATCGCGGCGTCCTTCTTCGTCAGCTCGGCGCTGGGCGCCGCCGCCGGCGTCCTCTTCGGGCTCGCCTTCAACAGCGTCTCCCCCGACATGGGCCGGACGGTGGAGCTGAAGGGCCTTGCCGTGATCATCCTCGGCGGCATGGGGAGCATGCCCGGCGCGGCCATCGCAGGCTTCGCGCTCGGCCTCCTCGAGGTCTTCACGGTCGCCAAGCTCGGCTCGTCCTACCGGGACGCCGTCGCGTTCGGCGTGCTCTTCCTGGTGCTCGTCTTCCGCCCCCGGGGCCTGCTCGGCGCGGCGGCGCTCCGGGAGGCTTGAGGGGCCTTTGTGAGCGCCGAGTCGCTGCGAGACCTCTGGCTCACCTACCAGTCCACGGTGGCCTTCATCGGGCTCAACGGCCTGCTCGCGCTGTCGGTCTACACCACGCTGTCCTGCGGGCAGCTCTCGCTCGCCCAGGCCGGGTTCATGGCACTCGGCGCCTACGCCTCCGCCGTCCTGACGCTGCACACCCAGGCCCCCTTCCCGCTCGTGCTCCTCGCCGGGGCGGCCGCGCCGGCGCTCGTCGCCATCCCGCTCGGCCTGCCGGTCCTCCGCCTCAAGGGGGTCTTCCTCGCCATCGCCACCATCGGCTTCGGCGAGGTGATCCGCATCTTCTTCGTCAACCTGGACTTCACGAACGGGGCGCTCGGGCTCGTCGCCATCCCCCAGCGCACGGGCCTCCCCGTCATCTACGCGGCGCTCGGCGGGGCGCTCTTCGTGCTCTGGCGGATCCGGGGGTCGCGGGCCGGTTACGCCCTCGAGGCGATCCGGGAGGACGAGCCGGCCGCGCGCACCATGGGGATCGACGCCTCGGCCTACAAGCTCTCGATGCTCGTGCTCGGGGCGGCGCTGGCGGGCCTGGCCGGCGCCCTCGACGCCCACTTCAACTTCATGGTGGCGCCTTCGAACTACTCCTTCGGCCGGGTCGTGGACATGCTCGTGTACGCGGTCGTCGGGGGCACGACCGTCTTCTACGGGCCCGTCCTGGGCGCGGCCTTCCTGACGCTCTTGCCCGAGGTCCTCCGGGAGGTGGGCAGCCGCGTGGGGCTCCAGCCGGGCCCCCTGCGGCTCTTCGTGAACGGGCTCGTCCTGCTCCTCGTCATCCTCTTCCTCCCGAACGGCATCGCCTCGCTGCCGGGACGGCTGCGCCGCAGGCGCGCGGGGGCCCATGCTGCTTAGGCTCGCGGGCGTGCGCCGAACCTTCGGCGGGCTGCGGGCCGTCGACGGGGTCGACTTCGCCGTCGGGGAGGGCGAGGTCCACGGTCTCATCGGCCCGAACGGCGCCGGGAAGACGACGCTTCTGAACCTCGTCTCCGGGCTCATCCGCCCCTCCGGCGGCGAGATCTCGCTCGGGGGGCACCGCATCGACCGCCTGCCGTCCCACCGGATCGCGGCGCTCGGCGTCACCCGCACCTACCAGAACATCCGCCTGTTCCCGGCTCTCTCCGCGGTCGAGAACGTGCTCGTCGGCTCGCACCTCCGGCGGTCCGACCCCCTCTGGGGGCGCATGCTCTTTCTGCCGGGCTATCGCCGGGAGGAGGCCGACGCCCTGCAGCGGGCGCTGTCGCTGCTCGCCCGCGTGGGGATGGAGGAGCGCTCCCGGGAGCGGGCGAGCAACCTCTCGTACGGCGAGCAGCGGCGCGTCGAGATCGCCCGCGCGCTCGCCTCCGCGCCCCGCGTCATCCTCCTCGACGAGCCGACCGCGGGGATGAACCCGACCGAGGTGGCCTCCATCGCCGCGCTCATTCGCGAGGTGGCTCGCGCCGGCCAGTCCGTCCTCCTCGTCGAGCACAACGTGAAGCTGGTGATGGACGTCTGCGACCGCATCACCGTCCTCAACTTCGGCAAGGTGATCGCCGACGGCACACCCGCCGCCGTGACCGCGGACCCGGCGGTCATCGCCGCCTACCTGGGGAGCGAGGGATGAGCGCCCCGGGCACCCCGCTCCTCGAGGTTCGCGACCTCCAGGTGA